>Ga0129310_1000464_pt1 | contig 49608 bp, 43 predicted proteins | sample Go1ome_2_FD_94433 | JGI IMG/M metagenome (GOLD analysis project Ga0129310, IMG submission 94433) | Western lowland gorrila individual fecal microbial communities from Wisconsin, USA - Go1022A metagenome | ecosystem: Host-associated > Mammals > Digestive system > Large intestine > Fecal | place...
CCGCCGCAAAAAAGCCTTCCCCTTGAGGTGAAGGTGCCGAACGAAGTGAGGCGGATGAGGTGGGACGCACATCTCCGCCGCAACCTGAATTGCAAAGGCACTCGCCCCCCTGCGCTGTACCGCATTGCCATAGCCTCACTGCGGAGAAAAAGTGCCACCTCATCAGTCGCTAACGCGACAGCTTCCCCTCAAGGGGAAGCCTATGGCCTCGGCAGAAAGCCGCCCCGCCGCAAAAAAGCCTTCCCCTTGAGGTGAAGGTGCCGAACGAAGTGAGGCGGATGAGGTGGGACGCACATCTCCGCTGCAACTTAAATCGCGAAGGCACTCACCCCCTGCGCTGTGCCGCATTGCCATAGCCTCACCGCAACGGCAAGCTGCCACCTCATCAGTCGCTAACGCGACAGCTTCCCCTCGAGGGGAAGCCTATGGCTTCGGCCGAAAGCCGCACCGCCGCAAAAAAGCCTTCCCCTTGAGGGGAAGGTGGCACGGCGTATGCCGTGACGGATGAGGTGGAGCGCGAATCCCCCCTGCAACCTGAATTGCAAAGGCACTCGCCCCCTGCGCTGTGCCGCATTGCCATAGCCTCACCGCAGAGAAAAAGTGCCACCTCATCAGTCGCTAACGCGCCAGCTTCCCCTCGAGGGGAAGCCTATGGTCTCGACAGAAAGCTGCACCGCCGCAAAAAAGCCGCCCCTACCCCATACCACCCCGCTTCCCCTCAAACTCCCGGCACAGCTGCTCCACCTGGCCGCGCAGCAGCCACAGGGCCGCCAGGTTGGGCACCGCCAGCAGGCCGTTGCACAGCTCCGCCGCCGTCCAGGCACGGCGCAGGGGCAGGCAGGCCCCCGCCAGCGCTGCGGCGCACCAGGCCAGCCGGTAGACTCGGCTCCCCCGCCCTTCGGTGAGAAAGCACAGGGCCGTCTCGCCGTAAAATTCCCACCCCAGCAGCGTGGAAAGCGCGAACAGCCCCAGGCTCAGGTCCACCGCCAGCGTGCCCGCCGGGCCAAGCATCTGCCCGAAGGCCCGGGCGGCCAGCCCCTCCGGCGTACCGGCCCGGCCCAGCACCCCCGAAACCGCCAGCACCAGCCCGGTCAGGCTGCACAGCACCATGGCATCCAGAAACACCCCCGTCATAGCCACATAGCCCTGCCCCGAAGCAGGGCGGCCAGCGCCGCGGCCAGATACACCAGCCCCATCACCGGCACCAGCGCCCCGCACACGGTGCCCACCCGTCTGGCTCCGCCCGCCAGCACCGCCAGGCTGAGGGCCGCCAGCGCCAGCCCCATCCAGAGCGGCGGCAGCCCCCAGCGGCGCCGGGCGATCTCCGCCAGGGCGTTGGCCTGGGTCAGGCAGCCGATGCCGAAGGCCGCGCAGAGGGCAAAGGCCGCCCACAGCACCGCCAGCACCCGGCCAAGGCGGCCGCCCACCCCCGTTTGCAGCACCAGCATCGGCCCGCCCCGGCCCCGGGCCGTGCGCCAGCGGGAGGCCAGCGTGCACTCGGCAAATTTTGTGGCCATGCCCGCCGCGGCGCTCAGCCACATCCAGGCCAGCGCCCCCGGCCCGCCCAGCACCATGGCGCTGGCCACCCCCACAATGGTGCCGGTGCCCACGGTGGCCGCAAGGCTGGTCATCAGCGCCTGAAAGGGGCTTAGCCCCGGCCCGCCTGCCCGGCCCGGCCGAAGCGCCTGCCCCAGCGCCCAGGGCAGCCTGCGCCAGGGCAGAAAGTGCAGCCGCACCGTGAGCATTCCCCCGGTCAGCAGCAGAGCCGTCAGCAGCCCCGGCCCCCACACAAGCCGGTCCAGCGTTTCGATCCATTGCCCCATGGCGGCCCCTCCCCTCGTGTTCTGCCCGGCTGCGCGGGCGTTGTTTCCACTCTATGCGGAGCCTCCGGGGAAATATGCCCGCACCCTGCGCACAAAAATGTTCCGCTGATTTGGTGTTTTTCCCGGCATCTGTGTTATACTGAAAGAATATTCCAGCCGCTCCCACATTTGCAGACCTGTTTTTCGTCCGCAGCGGCCCAAAGGAGGAGATTCTTCATGAAGCGCACAGCCCATCATCGGCTGTTGATGATCCTTACGGTGTTTTCGCTGTTTTTTGGTGCAGGCAACCTGATTTTCCCGCCGTTTCTGGCGGCGCAGGCCGGGCAGAACACCTGGCCCGCCATGGCCGGGTTCTGCCTGACGGCCATCGGCTTCCCGGTGCTGGGGGTCATGGCCGTCACCCGCGCGGGCGACCTGCACCAGCTGGCCGCCCGGGTGCACCCTGCCTTTGCGGCGGTGTTTCCGCTGCTGGTGTATCTGGCCATCGGGCCGGGGCTGGCCATTCCCCGCACCGCCAGCACCAGCTTTGAAATGGTGGCCCAGGCCGGGCTGGAGGGCAGCGCCCGCCTGCCTCTGTGGCAGCTGGCGTACAGTCTGGTGTTCTTCGCGGCGGCCGGGCTGATCGCCCTGAAGCCGGACGCCCTCACCCAGCGGCTGGGCAAGGTGCTCTGCCCTCTGCTGCTGGCCCTCATCGGGGCGCTGTTCGTGGGCTGCCTGCTGGCCCCGCACCCCTACGGGGCCGTGGCCGAAAGCTACCAGGCCCACCCGGTCATTCAGGGCTTTCTGGACGGCTACCAGACCATGGACGCCATTGCGGCGCTGGTGTTCGGCACGGTCATCGCCCTGAACCTGCGGGGCCTTGGCCTGACCGAGGCCCACGCCATCCGCACCGAGGCCGCCCTGGCCGGGTTGGGGGCCGGGGCGCTGCTGGGGGTCGTCTACCTGTGCCTGGCCCACATCGGCGGCGTGAGCGGCGGGGCCTGGCCCGGGGCCGAGAACGGTGCCCAGGTGCTCAGCCAGCTGGCGGGCAGCGTGTACGGCCGGGGCGGCATGGCCCTGCTTGCCGCCATTTTTGTGGTGGCCTGCCTGAACACCTGCGTGGGGCTGCTTTCCAGCTGCGCCAGCTACTTTCACCAGCGGCTGCCCAAAGTGCCCTACCCGGCGTGGGTGGCCCTGTTCGCGCTCATCAGCGTGGGCATTTCCAACGTGGGCCTGAACCAGATTCTGGCCCTGTCGGTACCGGTGCTGAACCTGCTGTACCCCATCGTACTGGTGCTGATTCTGCTGGCCTGCCTGCCGAAGGCGGAGGCCCTGCCCCTGCTGTACCCCATGGCAGGCTGGGGCACGCTGGCGGCCAGCGCCGTGCTGCTGGCGGCCGGGGCCGGGGTGCTGCCTGCCGCCCTCACCGAAGCACTGCGCGCCCTGCCCCTGTACGCCCAGGGCCTTGGCTGGCTGTGCCCCTGCCTGGTGTTTCTGGCGCTGGGGGCCGGTTTGAGCCTTTTGAAGCAGCACTCTTGAGTTTTCCACGTTTTCCCGGGAAATTGTTGAAAATCCGTTCGAGTTTTCCCGTCACGAACACCCCCACGATCAGGAGGTTCTCATGCAGATCACCTATCTTCACCACTCCGGCTTCTGCGTTCAGCTGCCGGAGCACACCCTCATTTTTGACTGGGTCGAGGGGCAGCTGCCCGAGCTTGACCCCGCCAAGCCGGTGGTGGCCTTTGTGAGCCACTTCCACGCCGACCACTTCACCTTTGACCTGTTCCAGCGGCTGGCTGCCTGCCCGCAGGTGCACTATGTGCTCGGGTGGGACATCCGGCGCCAGTTCTCCCGCCGGTTCTTTGCCGCCCGCGGGGTAGAGCAGGACCTGTACGCCCGCATTCACTTTGTGAAGGGCGGCGAAACGCTGACGGTGGCGGGCCTGACGGTGGAAACCCTCACCAGCACCGACAGCGGCGTGGCCTTTCTGGTGTCGGACGGCACCCGCAGCCTGTACCACGCGGGCGACCTGAACTGGTGGCTCTGGGCCGGGGAGGACTCTGACTTCAACCGGCAGATGACCCATGATTTTCTGGCCCAGATGGCCCTCATCGAGGGCCGCCGGTTTGACGCGGCCTTTCTGCCGCTGGACCCCCGGCAGGAGGCCGACTACGCCGAGGGCTTCGATTACTTTATGCGCCACACCGACACCGCCCAGGCCTGGCCCATGCACTTCTGGGAGGATTTCTCGGTGTTTCAGCGCCTGGCCGAGGACCCCCGCAGCGCCCCCTATCGGGCACGGGTGGCCAAAGCCGAATGGTACCGGCGGTAAGGCCCAACAAAACCAAACAAAACGCAAAAACGGCAGCGCCCACGCGAGGAAAAGCCCTCGTTCGGCGCTGCCGTTCTGTTTTTGTGCTGGTTCTGCTTTGCTTCTGTTTTGGATTGCTTTCAGCGGCGGCTGACGCGGAAGCCGCGTTTGTACTTCTCTGCACTGCATTTCGCAATGCTGTATTTGCGGGAGCCGCACTGTATTTGCATTTATTTATATAGGTAGAAATGCGGTTACGTAGATGCACGGTTTGTTACAGGAACAGATGCTCCGCCACCCGCATCTGGCCGAAGCAGTCGATGCAGTACACGGTCACCCGGTCCTCCAGCCCGGCCGGCAGGCACACCCGCCCGTCCCGAAGGGCGGCGTCAAAGTGGAACTGCTTGTGGGCGGTGGTGGCGTACACGGTGCCCTCCGGGCAGGTGTAGGCCAGCGTATAGGGGCTGCCTGCGTCCGGCATGGGGCAGGGCTTGCCGCCGTGGGTCAGCAGCCACAGGCTGTCGCCGGGCAGGTCCGGCGCGGTGGGCAGCTCGCAGGCCACCGCCGTCATCTGGCAGCCAATGCGCTGCGGAGCCGATTTTCCGCCCCGCCGGTCCTTATGGCACAGCACCAGGCAGCGGCCGTCCCACGCGCGCAGAAAGTCCGCCAGGGGCACCTGGGTCTCGGCGGCGCGGTCGTCCGGGGCGGCCGGGTCGTTCAGCAGCACCAGCACCCCGCCGTCCGGCCCGGGGGCAAAGCCCCGCACCGCCACCCGATGGGTGGCCTCTTCCGGCTGGGCGCAGGGGCCCTGCGGGGGCGCTTCCGGAACCAGTTCTTCCGGTGCCGCCGGGGTCGTCTCCGGGGCGGCTTCCGCCTCCGGAACTTTTTCCAAGGGGGCTTCGGTTTCGGGTGCAGGCTCCGCCGGGGCCGCCTCGGGCTGAGCCTCCGGCGCGGCGGATGCTTCGGCAGGTTCGGCAGGGGCCGCCTCTTCCGGCTGTGCCGGGGCGGGCAGGGGCAGAACGCCCGGCTTCACCGCCGCCATCACCCCGTTGCCCGCGCGGATCTCCTCCCGCAGGCCGGGCAGGTCCAGCCAGCACTGCCAGCTGGAAAAGCCCAGCCCGCCGGCGGCCGCCGCCAGAAAGGCCAGGTTTTCACAGCCGGGGCCTTCGTGGTCAAAGCACATGTGGGCCAGTTCTTCGGGCAGCACGTCCTGCCCCCAGCGGTTCATCAGCCCGGCCAGGCAGGCAGGCCCGGCCATCCCGGGGCCAAAGGCCGGGTCCCGCCGGGCAAGGCTGTAAGCCGGAACGCGCAGCTCCCGGAACAGCGGGCGGCTTTTGCCGGGCTGCGGCTCCACCGGTCGGGCGCTGACGGCCAGCAAGCGCAAAGTGGGGCTTACCTTTTCATCCTCGGTGTACAAAAAGGCCCGCACCTGCACCGCCGCGCCCGGCTGCTGGGGCAGCATCATCTGGTCGCCCTGCACATAAGGCTCTTCGCCGGGCTGGCGGAAGGTGCCGTGCCGCAGCAGCCAGGGGCTCCAGCGGCCAAAGCTGCACCAGGCGCGCCAGGTGCCCTGCACCAGCGCCCGGGCCTGCACCTCCACCACGGTGCCCTTGGGCACGTCGGCGTTCCAGCTCACCGAAAGCCGGTCAAAGGCAGGCAGGCGAAGCACCGGGCTGGTGTAGCAGCCGTACAGCAGATGCCGCCCTCCCGCCTGATCCAGCGCCACACCGCCGCCGTCCAGGGTCACATTGTCCAGCTCGCCCCGGGCAAGCTCTTCGGTTCCCTGTATGACCCGTGTCTGTTCCATGGTGCTCTCCTCCCGGTTCGGTTACTCTTACTTCTTATTGTATCTTATTGTATCGGGTTTGCCGGGGCTTTACAATCCCCGCCGCGGGGGTTTTCTTTACGCACATGGCCGGAATGTGGTACAATAAGGGCCCATGGGCCGCCCGGTTTCCGGCGGCCTGAATTTTGTATTTTCGGGAGGTCTGCGCTATGAACATCCGCCCTGCATCCTCGTCGGACGCCGCCGCTCTGGCGGCCATCGAGGCCGTCTGCTTCCCCGCTGCCGAGGCCGCCGGGCCGCAGGCCATTGCCCAGCGGCTGGCCGTCTTTCCGGACCGGTTTCTGGTGGCCGAAGAGGCGGGTGTGCCCATCGGGTTCATCAACGGGTGCGCTGCCGGGCAGCCCCGCATCACCGACGATTTGTATGAGGACGCCCGGCTGCACCGGCCCGACGGCCCCTGGCAGACGGTGTTCGGGCTGGACACCCTGCCCGAATACCGCTGCCGCGGGGTGGCCGCCGCCCTGATGAACGCCTTCATCGCCCAGGCAAAGGCCCGGGGGCAGCGAGGGGTCGCCCTCACCTGCAAGGCCCACCTGGTGCATTATTACGAGCGCTTCGGTTACCGGAACGAGGGCGTTTCCGCCAGCGTGCACGGCGGCGCCGTCTGGTACGACATGGTGCTTCGGTTTTAAACCGCCCATCCAACTTTTTACGGAGGCCCAGCTTATGAAACGACTTGTCATCGGCATTCTTGCCCATGTGGACGCGGGCAAAACCACCCTTTCCGAGGGGCTTCTGTACCGCTGCGGTGCCCTGCGCCGCCTGGGCCGCGTGGACCACGGCGACGCCTTTCTGGACACGGACGCCCAGGAGCGGGCCCGGGGCATCACCATCTTCTCCAAGCAGGCGCTGCTGGAGCTGCCCGGCCTGTCGGTGACGCTGCTGGACACCCCCGGCCACGTAGATTTTTCCGCCGAGGCCGAGCGCACCCTTCAGGTGCTGGACTGCGCCATTCTGGTGGTCAGCGGCAGCGAGGGCCTGCAGGGCCACACCCTGACCTTGTGGAAGCTGCTGGCCCGGTACCGGGTGCCGGTGCTGCTGTTCGTGAACAAGATGGACCTGCCCGGCCCCGGCCGCGCCGCCCTGATGGAGCAGCTGAAGGCCCGGCTGGCCCCCGGCTGCACCGACTTTGGCCAGCCCGAGGCCGCCCGCAATGAAGAGCTGGCCCTGTGCGGCGAGGACCTGATGGAGGAATTTCTGGAGGCGGGCAGCCTTTCGGACGAGGCCATCGCCGCCGGGGTGGCCGCGCGGCGGGTGTTCCCCTGCTTTTTCGGCTCGGCCCTGAAGCTGGACGGGCTGGACGAACTGCTGGCCGCCCTGCCCCGCTTTGTGCAGGCGCCCGCCTACGGGCAGCATTTTTCCGCCGCGGTGTACAAGGTGGCCCGGGACCCCAAGGGTGAGCGGCTGACCTTTTTGAAGATCACCGGCGGCGCGCTGGAGGCCCGCGCCCTGCTCAGCGGCCAGAGCGACCCGGCCCAGGGCGGCGAGCCCTGGCAGGAGGAGGTCAGCCAGATCCGGCTGTACTCCGGCGCAAAATTCACTGCGGTGGAGCGGGCCGAGGCCGGGCAGGTGTGCGCCGTGACCGGCCTGACCCACACCTGGCCCGGCGAGGGGCTGGGCCTTCGGCCGGACGCCCCCGCCCCCGTGCTGGAGCCGGCCATGACCTATCAGGTGCTGCTGGACGACGGGCAGGACCCCCACGAGGCCCTGCAGAAACTGCGCCAGCTGGCCGAGGAGGATCCGCAGCTGCACATCAGCTGGGACGAGGAGACCCGGCAGATTCGCCTGCAGCTCATGGGGCCGGTGCAACTGGAGGTTCTGCGCCGGCTGGCGGCCGACCGGTTCGGCCTGGCGGTGGCCTTCGGCCCCGGCGCGATCCTGTACAAAGAGACCATTGACGCCCCGGTGGAGGGCGTGGGCCACTTTGAGCCTCTGCGCCACTACGCCGAGGTGCACCTGCTGCTGGAGCCTGCCCCCCGGGGCAGCGGCCTGACCTTTGCCACCGCCTGCCCCGAGGACGAGCTGGACAAAAACTGGCAGCGGCTCATTCTCACCCATCTGGCGGAAAAGCAGCACCGGGGCGTGCTCATCGGCGCGCCCATCACCGACCTGCGCATCACCCTGATGAGCGGCAAGGCCCACCTGAAGCACACCGAGGGCGGCGACTTCCGCCAGGCCACCTACCGGGCGGTGCGCCAGGGCCTGATGAGCGCCGAGAGCGTTCTGCTGGAGCCCTGGTACCGGGTGGAGCTGGACCTGCCCGAGGAGAATCTGGGCCGCGCCATGGCCGACCTGCAGCGCATGGGCGGCAGCTTTGCCCCGCCCCGAAACGACGGCCAGCGGGCCGCCCTCACCGCCGAGGTGCCCGCCGCCGCCCTGGGCGACTATGCCGACGAGGTGCGCGCCTACACCCGCGGCCAGGGCCAGCTTTCGGCCCTGCCCCTGGGCTACCGCCCCTGCCAGAACCCGCAGGCGGTGATCGAGGCCAGCGGCTACGACCCGGAGCGGGACACCGAGAACCCCGCCGGTTCGGTGTTCTGCGGCCACGGGGCGGGCTTCCATGTGCCCTGGAACGAGGTGCCCCTGCACATGCACCTGCCCAGCATTCTGGCCCCCAGAGAGGAGGCTGCCCCCGCTGCCCCCGTGCGCCGCAGCGGCACCCCCTACACCGGCACGCTGGAACAGGACGCGGAGCTTCAGCGCATTTTTGAGCGCACCTACGGCCCCGTGCGCCGCCCGGCCTTTGCCGCGCCCCTGCGCGCAAAGCCCCAGAAGGAAACCGCCCCCGCCGAGGCCGTGACCGAATACCTGCTGGTGGACGGCTACAACCTGATTTTTGCCTGGCCGGAGCTGAAAAAGCTGGCGGCCCAGAATCTGGACGCGGCCCGGCAGGCCCTCACCGACCTGCTGTGCAACTACCGCGGCTTCCACCCCTGCGAGGTGATTCTGGTGTTCGACGCCTACAAGGTGCCCGGCGGCCGGGGCGAGGTGAGCCGCTACCACAACATCACGGTGGTGTACACCAAAGAGGCCGAAACCGCCGATATGTACATTGAAAAAGCTACCTACAAGCTGGAAAAGGCCCGCAAGGTGCGGGTGGCCACCTCAGACGGCGCCGAGCAGCTCATCATTCTGGGCCACGGGGCCCTGCGGGTGAGCGCCCGGGCCTTCCGGGAAGAAATTGAGCTGGCCAACCGCCGCATTGCCGACCTGATCGCCGAAAACAACCTGAAAAGCGAGAGCGCCTTCCCCTCTTCCGGCAAAAAGGGCAGCCAGTAAACGAAAACGGCCCGGATTTTTTAAAAAAATTCAAACTTTTTTCAGAAACCTGGTTGACAAACCGGGCAATTCCGCTTATAATATAACTCGCACCTGATTCAAACAGTTGCGAAGTTGATATGGCGGTATAGCTCAGTTGGCTAGAGCATTCGGTTCATACCCGAAGTGTCACCGGTTCAAATCCAGTTACCGCTACCAGGATACAGAGTTTCGCTAAGATACTTGGGGGCGTCCGCAATAGTGGACGAAGAAAAGCTTGCTGTTTTAGCGAAACTCTGTACTTTTTGGCCCGATGGTCAAGCGGTCAAGACATCGCCCTTTCACGGCGGTAACCCGGGTTCGATTCCCGGTCGGGTCACCAAAAAGCGCTGCACATTTGTGCGGCGCTTTTCTTTTTTTGGTTTCGGCGTTTTTTGCAGAAACACCCTTGACCTTTGCGGATGAACCCGCTATAATACGTTTTGCTTGCTCGGAGGGCAAATCATTCGTTGGAAATGATGGGCTGGATAAGGCACAGGCTGAGATGCCTGTACTTATCCGGCCCTTTTTGCGTTTTTGGGGGCAAGCCCGCCCTGCGCCCCGCGGCGCAGGGCGCACATTCCAAACCATGGAGGCAATTCTATGAATTTCCTGACGGACAGCATCCGGCCCATCTATTTCAAATACCTCTCTGCCGCCTTCGGCAGCGCCCTGATCTCGTCCATCTACGGCGTGGTGGACGCGGCCATGGTGGGCCAGTACCAGGGCCCCGCCGGCACGGCCGCGCTGGCGGTGGTGGCGCCGGTGTGGAACATCATTTACAGCCTGGGCCTGCTCACCGGCATCGGCGGCAGCGTGCTGTTCAGCACCCTGCGGGGCGAGGGGGCCGGCAACGAGAAAAAATCCAACGAGTACTTTTCCGCCGCCGTGCTCGGCACGGCCCTGCTGGCGGCGCTGACCTGGGCGGGCGTCGTCTTTTTTGACCGGCAGCTGCTGACGCTGTTCGGCGCGGAGGAAACCCTGCTGCCGCTGGCCCGGCGCTACATGTTCCCCATCAAGTTCGTGGTGCCCAGCTTTCTGTTCACCCAGCTGCTGTCCGCCTTTCTGCGCAACGACGGCGACCCGGCGCTGGCCACCAAGGCGGTGCTGTTCGGCGGCGTGTTCAACGTATTCGGCGATTACTTCTTCGTGTTCGTGCTGAACCTGGGCATTCTGGGCGCGGGCATTGCCACGGCCATGGGCTCGGTGCTCTCGCTGCTGGCCATGCTGACGCATTTCTTCAAGGCGAAGAACACGCTCCGTCTGGAAAAGCCCGCCAACCTGCCCGCAAAACTGCGGGACATTGCCACCACCGGCTTTTCCACCTTTTTCATTGACGTGGCCATGGGCATTCTGACCATGATCTTCAACCGGCAGATCCTCAAATATCTGGGCACGGACGCTTTGTCGGTTTACGGCATCATCATCAACATCAGCACCTTTGTGCAGTGCTGTGCGTACAGCATCGGCCAAGCCGCACAGCCCATCATCTCCGTCAACTACGGCGCAGGCGAAAAGCGGCGCATCGGTGAGGTGCTCAAGTACGCCCTTGCCACCGCGGCGGTGTTCGGTGTGGTGTGGACCCTTGCGGCCGAGCTGGTGCCCAACGGGTTCGTCCGCATTTTCATGACGCCCACCGACGACATTCTGCGCATTGCCCCCGGCATCATCCGCCGGTACGGCATTTCGTTCCTGCTGCTGCCCTTCAACATCTTCTCCACCTACTACTTCCAGGCCATGATGAAGCCCTCCACCGCCTTTGTGGTGTCCGTGGGGCGGGGCGCGGTGATCAGCGGCGTTCTGATCTACCTGCTGCCGGTGGCCGCCGGGGCGGGCAACATCTGGTTTGCCATGCCCATCACCGAGCTGGTGGTGGCCGTGTTTGTGGCGGTGCGGATGCAGCACTACCAGAAGCTGCCCCTGAAGGGCACCCCGCAGAAATAAGGCAGGCGTTTCGGCTCTCTCCCCTTTTTATAAAACTTTATGGCCCATAAACGCAAAGAACAGCGCGGCAAATGCCGCGCTGTTCTTTTTTATCGGTGCATTCTCACTTATTTTCAATGCTGCCGATGTGGTTCAGCTGAATGGAGAGCGTGCCGTCCGGGTTGTTCAAAAACTGGATGTACTCGGGGTTTTCAAAGTATTCGGCGGGCACGGTCAGCTCAATGCCCGTGTCAGTTTTGATCTTGTGGGTGCGGGCGGTTTTGGCCGCATAAGTCGGCTCCACCTTCACCTCGGCGGGCAGGCCGGCCTGACGCACCCGCTCCTCAAATTCCTTCAGCACCGGCTCCGGGTCCTCCAGCTCGCTGAACACCTCCCGGGCCGCCTCCAGCGGGGCGAACTTTTCCTCGGTCTGCCCCTGCTGGGCCAGGCTGGCCTTCACCCGGGTGGCGGCCTGCACGGCCTGCACCGGGTCGGCCCCCTGCTCGGCGGCCAGCTCTACGGCGATCTGCTGCACGGCCTTCACGGTCTCGCGGGTGCTGGGGGCGGCATCGCACTGCAACACCGCCTGGCGCAGCAGCTCAAAGTCCTGGTTGTTGCAGCGGCGGCGCTTTTCGGCAAAGCGCACCTCAAAGCTGAAGGGGTCCGCCACGGCCCAGCTGTCCAGCTTCTGGCCGGGGCCGGGCAGAATGGCCTGATGGCGCAGCAGCTGGTTGCTCAGTGCCCCATCCTCGGTGAGGGCCTGATGGGTGTAGGCGCTCTTGTGGCCCAGCAGCATCAGGGCAATGAGGCTTCGCCCGTCCTGGTTGAACTGGGCCAGCACCAGATCGGCCCCCTCGGCCTTGTCCAGCTGGCGGAAGGACTCGTAGCAGGCCGAGCCCACCACCCCCGCAAACTCGGTAAAGGGAATCTCCCCGATGTTGTACCGCTGCATGGTGGCGGCAAAGCCGCTGTCGTTCCAGAACTGGCCCTCGTGGCCCGCCGGGTCCGCCAGAATGCGGCCCATGTGCTTTTCCAGAAAGCCCCGGGTCTCCGGGTCGTTCAGGTCCATCTCCTTCTGGCTCAGCACACACAGGTCGCTGGTGCCGTCCATGATCTGCAGCACTGCCTTTTCCACCGTCAACATGGTTTTGGTCCTCCCTTTCCTGCCCTTTGGGCGCAACGCCTATTCTAGCACGCCCGGCCTGCCCCGGCAAGCGCGGGGGCGTTCATTTGCCATAAAAAATGCGGGGTACTGCGCCCTTCGGCGGTACCCCGCATTCTGCATCCATCTATGCGCCGGTCACTCCCGGATGACCCGGCCGTCCTTATCCCGGCGGCCCACCTCGCCCAGCGAGGCCTGCCCATACCGGCTGTAGGTTCCGTAAGCGCCGTAGCGCCCGCCGTAGCCGCCATAGGCCCCATAGCGCCCGTAGCCGTAGCGGGCGTAGCCATAGCCGTAGCTGTGGCCGTGGCCCGGCCGGTCGCCGTTGAACAGGTAGCCCAGCAGGTGCACACCGCTCTCGCTCAGCACCTCCAGCCCGTCCCGCACCTGGCGCAGCTTGGTGGCGTCATACCGCACCACATACAGGGCGGCATCGGCACTGCGGGCCAGAACCGCCGCATCCGCCAGCACCCCCGCCGGGGCGGTGTCCAGAATCACCACGTCCGCGGCCTCCCGCAGTTTGGCGATCAGCTCTTCCATGCGGGCGGTGCACAGCAGCGGCTCGGCCTCCTTGCTGCCGTGCAGCACCAGCAGGCTGCCCGGCTGGGCGGCCTGCACCGGCTGCAGAGCCTCTTTGGCCGCGGCCCGGCCCTCCAGCACGTCCGCCAGCGTAGGCCCGGCCGGAGCAGTGCCCAGCACCCGGCCCACCCCGGCGCCGCGGGGGTCACAGTCCACCAGGATCACCCGCTTGCCCTGCTGGGCCATGGAGACGGCCAGGTTCACCGCCACGGTGGTTTTGCCCTCGCCTGCCAGCGAGCTGGTGACCAGCAGCACCCGCTGGCCGCTCTCTTCCAGCGCGGCCATGATTTTAATGCAGGCCTTGCGCAGGGCTTCCAGATAGCCCTGGGGCACACTGCGGCTGTTCAGCAGGCAGATCTCCTGCCGGGGGGCGCTTTTTTTGCGCCGCTTTTTGGGCACCAGCGGCAGGCTGCCGCAGTCGGTCAGGTTCAGCGCCTCCTTCAGCTCCCGACGGGACTTCACCGTGCGCCGGGTGAGCACGTACACCGCCATCAGGGCCACGCCCAGGGCCGCGCCCTTCAGCGCCCCCTGCCGGGCCGAGCCGCGCACCGCGTAGGCCTTGCCGGTGTCGCTGGGCACGCCGGTCTCGTCCAGCACATCCAGGCTGGTGGGGCCAAGCACGATCTCCGCCACCTGGGGGTAGGTCTCCAGCACCACCTGCAGCTCATCGTACACGGCCTGGGCATCCAGCCCGGTGACCGAGATGGTCAGCAGGTTCATGCCATCCTCGGCCGTCACCGAAATACTGCCGGGCAGGCTGTCCACCTCCATGGCCTGGGCCACCGTGTCCTGCAGCAGGCCGCTGGTCATGATGTAGGGAAAAATCTGGGCCATTTGCTGGGCCGTCTGGTTGTTGATGTAGTCGGCGTCCTCGCTGGCCGCCGAGGTGACCGCCGCCGTGGCCGAGGCCACATACCGGGGCTGATAGCCCCGGCTGACGGTCAGCCAGTTTTTGGCGGCAAACAGCACCGCCAGAAGCGCCACCAGCCACCACAGCTTTTTCACCCCCTGCATGCCGTCCTGCACAAGGCCGGTCAGGTCAATTTTTTCCAGCTGGTCCTCCCGGCTTTTGGAATATTCCGCCATGGTGTTCACCCCCTTGCGTCTCCGCGTTCATGCCGGCTGTACCCGGCCCGGCCTGCGCCGGGCAGCTGTTCCAGCAGGCGGTCAAAGCTCATCTCGCCGTTCAGCACCACACCCAGCACGTTGGCGCGGTTGTCGGCAAAGTCGTCCAGCACCTCGTTGATGTCCTCGGCCAGCATGTAGTTCTGGCGGGCCGTCAGAAGCACCCCGTCCGCATACTGGCTGAACACCTGCGCATCGCCGATGAGGCCCACCGGCGGGGTATCAATGAGGATAAAGTCCACCAACTGGCGGCACTGCTCCAGCAGATGGGGCAGCCGCTGCGAGCGCAGAAGCTCGGTGGAGGAAGAATAGCAGCCCCGCCCGCCCAAAAAGAACAGCCGCGGCCGGTCGGTGGGCAGGATCACGTCGGTGGGCGTGCCGCTGCCCTTGAGGTATTCGCCCAGCTCGTTTTTCTCCTGCACGTCCACCCCGAGGATCAGGAACTGCGCCGGGCGGCGGATGTCGCCGTCCACCAGCAGCACCCGCTTGCCCCGGGCCGCCAGCGTGATGGCCAGGTTGGCCGCCAGCGTGGACTTGCCCTCGTTTTCGCTCACGCTGGTGATCACCAGCACCTTGCCGCCGCTGCGGCCCAGGCGGTATTCCACCCGGGCGGCCAGGCGCTTGTAGTCCTCGGCAAAACGCTGGCTGGCCAGGGGGCTGTCCGCCAGAAGGGCGGCCTTGCTGCGGTGCAGCAGCTCCCGCGGGGTTTTGTATTTGCGCTCGTAGCCGATGGCCCCCAGACTGCGGGCGTCCAACTTCTTTTCAATGTCGCTCTCCCGCTTCAGGGCGCTGCACCAGTAGGAAAGCGCCAGCACCGCCGCGCAGCACAGGCCCGCCCCGGCGGCGAAGCCCTTTTTGGCGGCCGCGCCCCGGTTTAAGGGGTTGTCCGGCGCAAGGGGCACCTCCGGCTCCTCCAGCAGGGTCATCACGGTGCGGCCCACGGTGTAGTAGGCCACCTCGGAATAATGGTCCATCACCGCGCGGATCACATCCGTCACCTGCCGGGGCGACGCGCCGGTCACCGACAGTTCCAGCAGGTTGGTGTTTTCGATCACCCGGGCGCTGATCTGGGCGTCCAGCTCTTCGTCCCCCAGCGTTTCCTCAATGGTTCGGGTCATCAAGCTGCTCTGCAGGATCTTGCCGAAGGTCTGGGCCATCTGGTTGGCGGCCGAAAGGTTGCTGAAGGCGTTTGCCCCCTGCTTGGAGGCCACGGCGTAGGTGGCCCGTGCGGTGTAGCGGGGGGTGTAGCGCACCCCGGCCGCCACCGTGGCCAGCATCAGCCCGGCCAGCCCCGCCAGCAGAATGACCCACCAGTTCATCACCAGATCCTGCAGCAGGGTAAACGGCTCCGGGCGCTCGCCCCACAGCGGCTCGCTGTTTGTCTCCTTCATCGGATCACTCCTCCACAACCACATACAGTTTCGTTTCGGCCTCCACCGCCTGGGCGGCGGTGCCCGTGCCGCTCAGGTAGCGGTAGCCCACCTGCACGGTGTACAGGCCGGGGGCGGTGTAATCCGGCTCGCCGGTCACCGTCACGCTCTGGCGCAGCCGGGCCAGCACCTGGGCTGAATCCGGCGCTTCGCCCGAGGCCACCAGGGCGCTGGGGTACGAGGCCACGCCGTTGAAGGGCTTGGTCAGGTCGTACTGGGTGCCGCTCTGCTCCACCCCGATCACATCCCCCAGAATGTCCGCCGGCTGGCCCTTTTGGGTGTACAGAATGTACTCGCTCAGCAGCGGGTAGGCCCGAAGGCGCTCTGTGGAATCGGCGCTGTCCACCACATCGGCGGGCAGGGCCAGGCTGCGGGTGTCGCCCGCGCTGTTGCTCACCTGCAGGGTGTAGGTGTGGGTGCCGATCTCCCGGTAGTACAGCCCGTCCTCCGCGCTGTACTTCACCTGGGCCGTCAGGTCGCCCTCCAGGCAGTCCTCCGCGGCGGTCAGCACGGTCAGGCCGTCGCTGCCGGTCTGGCCGCTGCTGGCAAAGCGCAGCGCCTGCCGCAGGTAAATGCGGGGCGGGGTGTAGTCGGTGTAGGTGAGGGTGCGCTGGGCCTGGCCCGGCTGGCCCGCCGCGTCAAACACCACGTAGTTCACCGTGCGCTGCCGCTGGGCGTTGAACCGGGAGAGCGACGCCACCCGGATCTCCCCGGTCAAATCGCCGTCCCGGTCGTCCCAGGCCGTCAGGCCCTCCAAAAGGGCGTCGCTGCCGTCCTCCACGCTCACGGTCAGCTCGTCGGTCTCACAGGTGATGACCGGGGGCGTGGTGTCCAGCAGCAGCTTCTGGTGCACCGTGTACCCGGCAAAGAGCACCGCCGACAGTACAAACACCGCCAAAACGCTCAATCGTAACTTTCCCATTGCCTGTCCTCCTTGTATGGCTGCCGAGGCGGCAGCGCCTGCCCGCGGCAGATGGCCCCCGGCCCGATCTCGAATAAAAAGCGGGCATCCGCCTGCCCAAGCCGTTCGGCCACGGCCTCATAGGCCTCGGCCAGCCAGGGGGTGCGCCGGTCGGGGCGGTGGGCGTCGCTGGCCACGGCGGCCGCCATGCGCCGGCGCACCAGCTGCCAGGCCGTGTTTTGGGCCTGCGGCCCGAAGCGGCCCAAAAGGCTGCCCTTGTTCACCTGCAGCAGGCAGCCCGCCGCCTGCCACCGGGCGGCAACGGCCGGGCTTTGCTGTACAAATTCATACCGCTCCGGGTGGGCCACCACCGGCGTCAGCCCAAGGGCCTGTACCTCGCCCAGCATCCGGGCGGCAAAGGCCGGGTCCTCACCGAAATCAAACTCCATCAGCAGATAGCGGCTGCCGTTCAGCGGCACCACCAGCCCCTCCTCGATCAGCCGGGGCAGGTCGGCGGTGCAGTACACCTCCATGCCCGGCCACAGCCGAAGGGGGATGCCCTCCTCCTCAATGGCCCGCGCGGCGGCCTCAAAGGCGTCCTGATAGGCCCCGTTGTAGTAGTTCTCGTACAGGTACGGCAGGTTGCAGTGGGGCGTGGCGATCAGGTCGGTGGTGCCGCTGCGCACCGCCAGGTCCGCCATGGCCAGGGTGTCGTACAAATCCCGCGCGCCGTCGTCCAGCCCCGGCAGAATGTGCGTGTGCAGGTCGGTCAAGGCGGCCCCTCCTTTCGTTTGAAGGCCCCGTACAGGGCGCTCAAGGCCCCGCGCAGCGGGCCGAGATGCGGCCAGACGCGGGCAAAAAATTCCCACCAGAAGCTGCCGGGGCTGAGCCAGCGGCCCTTGCGCCGGGCCTTGATGGCCAGCGCCCGCACCGCCTGCGGCGGCACCGGGCCTTCCGCCTGCTGCTGGCCGTCGCCCATAAAGTACAGCCCCTCGGGCGCGGTGCGGCACACCCGGTGCAGCACGTACTGGCCGCTTGGCCGTTCAAACAGGGCCACATCGCCCGGTTTCAGCGGCCGTTCCGGCGCAGCCAGCAGCACCGCGTCCCGCCCGTGGATGAGAAACGGGGCCATGCTGCTGCCCCACACGGCCAAGCTCACCGGCCGCCCGGGGCGCATCTGCGCCAAAAGCAGGTTTACATACTGGCGGGTATCCAACCGGGGCATGGGGTGTTCTCCTTTCCGTACCGGGTCATTCCTCCCGGGCCAGCGCCCGGACCTCTTCTGCGCTCAGCAGGCAAAGCTGCCCGCCCTTGATCTGATACACCCGCTGGCACAGCTCCAGTACGCTGGGCCGGTGGGTGGAGACGATGCAGGTGCGCCCCGGCCCGCTGCGCACAATGCCTTGAAGCACCCGGCGCTCGGTCTGCACATCCAGGGCACTGGTGGCCTCGTCCAGCAGCAGCACCGGCGCGCGGCGCAGCAGCGCCCGGGCAATGGCCACCCGCTGGGCCTGCCCCTCGCTCAGGCCGCGGCCCCGCTCGCCCAGGGGGGCGTTCAGGCCGCCCATGCGGGCCACAAACTCTGCGGCGCAGGCGGTATCCAGCGCGGCCAGCAGGGCCTCATCGTCGGCGGTTTCATCGGCAAGGCGCAGGTTTTCGGCCACGGTGCCCGAAAGCAGGGTGTTGCCCTGGGGCACCAGCGAAAACAGCCGCCGGGTGTCGGCGGTCACCGGGGTCTCCTCGCCGTTTTGGGCCACCAGCACCGCCTGCCCCTGCCCCGGCTGCACCAGCCCCAGCAGCAGCCGAAGCAGCGTGGTTTTGCCCTCGCCGCTGGGGCCGACCAGCGCCACGATCTCCCCGGGGCGGGCGGCAAAGTTCACCTGCCGCACCACCGGCCGGGCTTCGGTGTAGCCAAAGTCCACATTCCGCAGCTCCACGGCCAGCCCGCTCGCGGCCAGCGCCTCCAGCCGGGCCGCGGCGGCGGGGTCGTGCCGTTCCTTGGGCAGCTGCACGATCTGCCGCACCCGGTGGGCCGAGACCGCACTGTTCAGCATCCCGGGCAGAATGCCCACCAGCGAGTTGAAGTTGCTGCTCAGCGCGCTGCGCTGCTGCAAAAACAGGGTCATGGTGCCGTAGGTGATGGCATCCGTCCACAGACGGAACAGACAATACCCGAAGGCCGCCAGCGACACCAGCGTGCTGAGCAGCGAGGTGGCGATGCCGGTTTTGATGCTGAACAGATTGTAGTCCAGATTGTACTCTTTGTATTTTTCCTGCCAGCCTGCCAGCTTTTTGCGGTAGAGTTCCGCCGCGCCGAAGCCCTTGATGGTGTCAAAGTTGTAGAAGGTCTCCGTTTCAAAGCTCATCATGCCACTGTTCAGCTCCAGCACCCGGCGGCGGTACTCCCGGGTTCGGCGCACCAGATACCGGCTGGCCAGCAGCAGAAAGGGCGCACTGGCCAGCGCCAGCAGCGCCATGGTCACATCGTAATACAGCAGCACGCAGAAGGTGGCCGCAAAGGTGTACAGGTTGATCACCAGCCCCGGCAGCCAGTTCACAGCGTTGCTGGCCACGGTGTTCACGTCGCTGTTGAAGCGGTTCAGCAGGTCGCCGTTTTCGTACTCGCTCAGCGCCTGCCACTGGGCGTCCAGAATGCGGGCGAAGATGTCGGCCTGAATGTCGTTGTTCACCCGGATGCTGATCTTGGCGGAAAGGCGGCTGACCAGGCTGGAAAACACCAGGCTGAACACCGTGCTGCCCACCATGGCCCCGGCCAGCAGGCCCAGCTGGCCAAAGCGCTTGTTCACCACAATGTCCACCAGATATTTGCTGACCACCGAGGCCCCCAGCCCCAGCGTGGAGCTGAACAGCCCCAGCACCAGATAGAACAGAATGGTCCCCTTGTAGCGGCGGCTGTAACTGAAGATCCACTTCCAGTCCTCAAAAAATTCTCGCAGCGTGCCGTCGTCCAGCTTGTCCAGAACGGTCTGCACCGCGCGGGACTTCAACAGGCGGTTCAGCCCGGTGTACGGGGTGTCAGGGGTTGGGCGTTTCATGGCACGCACCCCCTTCCTCCGCCAGGGCCGCGGCCAGGCAGTCCACGGCGTTTTGTGAGATGGTGCAGCCCAGCCGCCACGCCGGCACGCTGCGGCACAGCTGCTCCAGCAGGTCCGCCGCCTGGGCGCAGGCCGTGGGGTTCCACCGGTTGACGGTAACCTGCCCGTACAGCGCCGCAAAGGCCGCCGCCGGGCGCAGGCGCCGGGCAAAATTCTCCGTTTCCTGGGTGGGCAGCACAATGGCCCGGGGTTTCCGGCGTTGATTGAAACAAATCTCGCTGCTGCCGCACACCGGCCAGCCGCCCGCCGTCCAGCCCTCGGGGCCGGGCAGAAGCAGCGCCCGGTCGCCGTTCAGGATCCTGGCGCCCCGGTATTTCTGCCACAAACCCGCCTGGGTGCTTTTGCCGATGCCGGAAGGCCCGCTGAACAGCAGGGCCTCGCCTTCCCAATCCGCAAAGGCACAGTGCAGCACCAGCCCGCCCAGGGGCAGCACCCGCCGCTCCAGCGCCAGCAGGCCGGTGAAGGCCGTGTCCACCCCGGCAAAGCGGGGCCGCCAGCCGGGCGCAAGCACAATGCGGGCCTCCCGAGGCGAGACCTCTTCGTAACAGGCCAGCCAGCCGGGCACCCCTCTGGCCCCCAGCAGCCGGGCCTCCCCCGCCGGGGCAGCGTAGATTTCTGCATCCTCCCGCCGGGCAAGGCAGTCGCCCGCCGGAAGGGGCAGCGTTTCGGCCTCGACAATACGGTATGTATAATCTTCCGGCACGTCCGCCGCAAATTTCATCAGGTTGGCGGGGGCCAGCCCGTCCGGGCAGCACAGGCGGAAGCAGAACCCGCCCACCTCAAAGCGTTTGTCCATGGTCAGCCTCCCTGCGGCGGGCCTGCCGCTGTTTCAGCAGCCGCAAAAATTCTTCGGCGCTCTGGCAAATGTAGTCCGGCAGGCCGTCAAAGCGGCCGGTCTCCAGCCGGGCGGCGGCGGCGCAGGTGTTGCACAGGGGCCGCAGGCGGCAGCGGGTGCAGGCTTCGTTCACCCGCTGCAGGCGGGGCACTGCTTCGCTCACCGCCTGCCAGGCGGCCTCAAAGCCCTGCTCAAACACCGGGGCCGTGGGGGCAGTGCTGGCCACACAGGGCCGCAGCATCCCCTGCCAGCTGATGTTGAAGGAGGTGGCCCCGCCCTGGCACAGGGGCGTATCCGGCCAGTGCCCGGGGTGCTCGGCCCGGGCCAGCATCTCCTCGGCCCAGGCGTCCAGCGCGGCGGGGTCGTTCTCTGCCTCCAGCGCGTGCAGCCGGGCGGCGGCGGCCTGGGCCGGGGCCAGCCGCACCCCCTCGGCGGGGTTTTTGCGGCCCGGGCCGCCGGGCATCATGTAGGCGTCCATGTGCATGGGCACGTCCAGTTGGCGGGCAATGGCGTACAGCCGGTCCATCTCCCCAAAGTTTTCGGGGGTGACGCTGCCGTTCAGCTTCACGTCCACCCCACGCGCCCGCAGCAGGCGCACCGCGGCAAGGGCCTTTTCAAAGCCGCCGGGGCAGCGGCACAGGGTCTCGTAGGCGGCGTCATCGGCCCCGTAGAGGGTGATGTTCACCCGCCGGGGCTTGTGGCGGGCAAAAAAGTCGGCCCACGGTTCATCCAGCAGGGTGCCGTTGGTGTTCAGGGTGAGCACCATGCCCTCGGCCTTCAGGGCCAGATACAGCTCTTTAAAGCCGGGCACCAGCAGCGGCTCGCCGCCGGTGAGCAGCAGAAACAGCACCCCCGCCCGGGCCATGGGGCGGGCCAGCTCGGCCCACTGCTGCCCGGTGCGCAGGGCGCCCGCAGCCCGGGCCTGCCGGGGCGAAAGGCGCACATAGCACATACGGCAGTTCATATTGCACAGGGGGGTCAGCTCCAAACTGCCGCTGACGGGGCGGCGCAGGGCCGCGGCCCGGGCGATGAGCTGGCGCTCCAGCGTGGTGGTAGGGGTGTGTTCCATGAAAGACAAAGACCTCGCACAGCCCGAAAACGGGTAAAATCAGAAAAGGGGCCGGACGTGTCCGGCCCTTTTTGGGCTTGTTATTGATTAGGAATGGTTGGGGTGGCCTTTCATGTTTTCCACCGCATAACCATAGTGTTGATAACGGTTACCGTTACTACCATTAATGGAAATCCAGGTAGCATAAACTCCGACGCCATTGGGGCTTGGAGTGTCACTAATATTCACGCTAGTAGAATCAACCTTCGAGCTCGGCTTATTCACTTCATAAAAAAGTCCCGTTCCCTGATCGTAACTGGAGCCTTTCGCACAGGCTTCGCCATGCCACAGGCCATCCCTGGGAACCACGCTGAAAGGACCCCAGTTCTGTTTATCCTGATCGAAGCCAACAATATTCCCATTATATTTGCCATAACCATCGCCAGCAATCGCGCAGAACAGATCGTAGCACGTCGCTACATATTCATTGGCCTCAAACTCCTGCACCAGGATGCGAGGCGCCTACCAGGTTTTCTTCATACTTCGTCTGCCTTCTTCAAAATTTGGCACTCCAGTGCCGCCTGTACAAATCCGCACACCTGAGCGCGGATCATCGCTTCATCGCCTTCGTATTCGTTCATCGCCAGCTGCACCGCCTGCTCCGCCGTTCGGGGCTGTTCAAACGTATGCCACAAAAAGGCTGCGGTGTCGTTTGGCTCCAAAAGCGCGTTGCCGGCCGGGGCGTCCTCCCCAATGGGAATGATGACCGCCTCCCCGGCAATGTCCCGCAGCAGGTATTGGCCGCTGAGTTGGTAGCGTGGTTCGCTCATCATCCATCCTCCGACATTACTGCAACGCTTTTACAAGGATATAGTACCACATGCGGTGAAAAATTCAAGCAAAACTTTTCGACTCTGCCCCATTTTTCACCGCTTGTTCCCGCCGGGGCTGCAATTTCCGGCAAGTTTTTTAAGTTTTTGTTCGCCCGCCGCTGTTCGGCGGCCCTCAATCGCCGCCGAACAGCTCCTTCAGCGCGGCGGTGTAATCCACCTCCGGCTCCTCGCTCTGGCCCGGAATCATCTGGAAGGGCAGCGCCTCGTCCTCCATGGAGGCCGACCGGTCCTCCTCTTCCGCCCGCAGCGCCTGGGCAAAATCCTCGGGCGCAGCGGCGGGCGGGGCCAGGGGCGTTTCCTGCCAGGTCGGTTCCTCCTGCCGGGGCGCGGGCTGGCCGAAGGCCTCGTCCATCGCCGCACCTTCCGGCGGATCGGCGGCCTGCTCACTCTCCGGTGCAGCCGGTTCGATCGGCGCAACCGGCTGTTCCGGCTGTTCCGGCGCAATGTCCGCCGGGGTGAGCACCACCGGGGGCTGGGCGTCCAGCCAGGCGCGGCTCACCCGCTGCACGGCGGCGCTGTTTTCGGGCAGGTCGGTAAAGGTGCGGCCGTAATGGACGTACAGCACCCGCCCGCCCTCGCCCACCAGCAGGGTAAGGGGCAGAGGCTGCGGACCTTTTTCTTCCCGGAAGCCCTCTTTTTTGGCGCTGCGCAGAATGCGGGCGCTCTCGCCCGAGCGGCCGCGCCAGCCGCTGACCGCCTGCTGGGCAAAATACTCGGCCAGCACGCCCTCGGGGTCGCACAGAATGGTGAAGGGAATGACCCCCTCGGGGATGTTTTGGGCCAGAGTACCCGGGTCGCTGCGAACCACCACCACCAGCCGGGCATCCAGCAATTGGGCATGGTCCTGCGCATAGGCCAGAATGTAATGCCGGGTGATGGGGTGGCCAAAATTGCGCAGAAACACCATGCATACCGGCTGTTCATCCGAACAAAGGCTGTAAAAATCGTTTGCGGGGTGGTAGGGCGTATCAAACGAAAAACGCTGGATCACGTCCCCCTCTCGAAAACGCTGGTTCATGGCGGTTCCTCCCTTGGCGGCCGGGCGGGCCGCGCTGCTGTGTTTCAATCCGGGGCCGGTCTTGGGCCGGCATACAGTATCATTCTACACCCAAGGCCCCCGGTGTCAACCGGCGGGACCCCGTTTTTTGCCCAAATGGAGCAGATGGTGCGTTTTGCCGCCGCTGTGTTATAATAAAGAAGCAAATGCCGGTGGTGTTTTTGCCGGGCCGCCCACGCCCGCCCCCGGCCCAAAGGAGGTAAGAACCATTATGCCCAATCCCCTGGATAAAGTGCTGGAGCTGCAGATTCAGCGCACCATGAACGCCCTGGAAGCCAACAACATGGAAGCCCACTATGTGGAGCGTGCCGAACAGGTGAAGGACTTCGTCGCCCAGATGATCCCCGAGGGGGCCACCGTGGCCAACGGCGGCAGCGCCACCCTGGCCGCCACCGGCGTGCTGGACCTGCTGAGCAGCGGCAAGTACAACTTTTTGGACCGGCGCACCGTCACCGGTGAAGCGCTGGACAAGATGTTCCACGATTCCTTCAACGCCGACTGGTACCTGGCCAGCAGCAACGCCGTAACCGAAAAGGGCGAGCTGTTCAATGTGGACGGCAACGCCAACCGGGTGGCGGCCATCACCTTCGGCCCCAAAAACGTGCTGCTGATCGTGGGCTGCAACAAAATCGTGCCCGACCTGGCCGCCGCGCAGGCCCGGGTCAAGGCCATTGCCGCCCCGGCCAACACCATCCGGCTGAACTGCAAGACCCCCTGCGCCGTCACCGGCCAGTGTGCCGACTGCCACAGCCCCGCCCGGGTGTGCTGCACCACCACCATTCACCAGTTCCAGCGGGTGAAGGGCCGCATCAAGGTGCTGCTGGTGGGCGAGCCTCTGGGCTTCTGATCCGAAGCGCCTCGGCAGGGGATTCCCCGCCCTTTTCAGCCGCTTATCATCCGTCCCTTATTTTATAAAGTATAAAAAGGATACGGCACAGCCGCCGCGAAGGGGCTGCACCGTATCCTTTTTTGCTACAGGGTGCAAGCGGAAGGGGCAGCCGGTTTTTCCGCAGACCGGCTGCCGTTGGAAGGGGTTGTGCGGGCCGGCTCAAACCGTCTTTTTGCCGGACGCGGCCTCAAAGTGGTACTTGACGATGCCCAGATCCAGCTTGGTGTAAAACCCGCTGCCGCAGGCGGCCTTGACGGTGCCATCCGCCCGCAGTTCAAAGCGGAACTTCTGCTGGTTCATGGCGGTGGGGGCCAGCATGGCGGCCGTCATCCCCTTCTCGAACCACTCCGGCATGGGCTCGGCGCAGCGGCAAAGCGCCTGCATGGGCTTGCTCTTGTGCGCCACGCCCTGGGTTTCGCCGTAGCCCAGCGAAATCAGGCACACCTGCTTTTCGCCCGGGCCCACAACCGCCCGGCTTTTGCCGTGGGTCATGGCCACCCAGCAGGTGTTCAGGCCCAGCTCCTGCGCCTTCAGCACCAGCTGCTCGCCGCAGCGGCCCAGGGTTTCTTCCAGCTTGGGCGACTTTTTGCCGATGAGGGCAATGTAGTTGTGCACGCCGCTGAACTTGCCGTAGTGGGCCATAAACGAATCAAAGCAGTTCGGTTCGTCGTAAACGATCTGAATCGAAAGCCCGGCCTTCTGGTTCAGCTCGCTGCAAAGATCGTTCAGCGCCGCCCGCTTCTCCGGCTCAATGGCGCGGGGCTTGTATTGGCGCACGCTGTGGCGCTGCTTCATCCATTCCAGTGCTTCCATGGGTTTGGTTCCTCCAATTTCGGTGCGGCTGCCGCGCGGCGGGGCATTGCAAATGCGCGAAACGGCCGCAGGCCGGTAAAGCCCGCGGTCGTTTCGCGCATTTCGTGCCATGTTTCAGCCGGGCGGCGCGTTTTTTACGCCGCTTACTTCAGCGCCTTTTCAATGTTCGCGTACACAGTGTCGGCATCTTCGCACATCACCATGACCACCTCGCCGCCGGGCATCACGCCCAGCTTGGCGTTTTTGGCAATGGCGTACTGATCCTCCAGATAATGCTCCTGGGCGGCCTTTTGCTGGTCAATAAACGCCTGCAGGCCGGCCTGCACCGTCTCGGTTTTGCCCTCGGCGGGCTTGACGATGGCCAAGCCGTAGCTCTGTACGTTCATCATGCTCACGCTCAGGGCGTAGTCGGTGGCATCCTCGGCGGAAAAGCCCATCAGCTCCAGCAGCATATCGCCGTAGTCCTTGATATAATCGGCGCTCATCTCATCGGCGTGGCCCTGGGCGGCGGTGTAGCCGTTTTCGCCGGAGGCCAGAATTTCATAATACTCATTATCTTCGTTGCTGCGGGCCGCCGCCAGAATCTCGGCGTAGTTTTTGGGGGCACTGCTGCCGGCCGTGCTGCCGCCGCAGGCGGTCAGGGCAAGGGCCAGCACCAGCAGGGCGGCCAGGGCCTTCAGGGTCTTTTTCATGGGGGTGTTCCTCCTTGTTTTGTACAGGTTGTCGTTTGCAAGCAATACGCATGACCGGGCCGAAAAATTGCACCGGCCCTCAGGTTTTTTGCCAGGCCGTGCGCAGGGCCTCGGCCAGGGCGGGAATGTCCCCGGGCGGCAGGGCGGCATAGCCCACCACCACGGTGTTTTCGGGGCAGTGCTCCGGCCGGGCCAGATAGTAGCCCCGCAGCCCCTCCAGCCGCACCCCGGCCGCCCGGGCCCGGGCCACCATGGCCGCCTCTCCGGGGCCGTCTTTTAAGGTGAGCAGCAGGTGCAGGCCGGTGTGGCGGCCCTGCAGCTCCACCCGGCCGGGGAAGGCCGCCTCCAGCGCTTCGGCCAGCGTTTCCATTCGCTGCTTGTACTGGCTGCGCAGCCGGGCCAGATGGCGGGTGAAGTGCCCGTCCCGGATGAAGCGGCCAAGGGTCTCCTGCTCAAACCGGCTGACGGTGCTGGAATAGCTGCCGTACATGGCCTGCCAGCGCCCCAGCAGCGGCCGGGGCAGCACCATGGCCGCCATACGGATGCTGGGGGCCAGGCTTTTGCTGAAGGTGGTCAGATAGATCACCGGCCCGTCCTCCCCGGCCATGCCCTGCAGGCTGGGCAGCGGCCGGATGTCGAACCGGAATTCGGAATCGTAGTCGTCCTCGATGATCCACCGGTCCGGCGCGGCCATGGCCCATTTCAAAAGCTGGGCCCGCCGGGGCGCAGGCATGGTCACCCCGGTGGGAAATTGGTGGCTTGGCGTAATGCAAGCCACCCGTGCCCCGCTGGCCTCCAGCGCGCGGGGGGGCAGGCCGCCCTTGTCAATGTCCACCGGGATGCACTCCACGCCGTTGTTTTCCAGAATTTTTACGGTGCGCCGGTAGCCGGGGTTCTCCACCGCCGCCGCCCCGCCCAGCAGCCGGGCCAGCAGCCCCATCAGGTACTCGATTCCCGCCCCGATGACCACCTGATCCAGCCCGCACTGCACCCCCCGGTAGGCCCGGAGGTAGTCCGCCGCCTGGCGGCGCAGCTCCTCGTCCCCCTGGCGGGGGCCATGATCCAGCAGCTGGGGAGACGAATACAGCAGCTCCTTCTGGATGCGGCCCCAGGTGCGGAAGGGAAACAAGCCGGTGTCCACGCCGCTGGTGGAAAGGTCGAACCGCCAGGCGGTCTGGGGGGCCGCGGGCGGCTCCGGCAGCGGGGCCGGGGCGGCGGGCAGCGGACCGTCCCACGCCAGCACCCGAAAGCCCGAGCGCTCCCGGCTTTCCAGATAGCCCTCCGCCACCAGCATCTGGTAGGCCGTGTCCACTGTGTTCACCGCCAGGCCCAGGCTGGCCGCCAGGCTGCGCTTGCCGGGCAGGCGGGTGCCCTCGGCCAGCCGCCCGGTGCGGATCTGCCCCGCCAGCGCTCCATACAGCTGTTCGTATAAAGGGGTGTCGGCCCCCGGGTCCAGGTGCAGCGCCAGCTCCACCATGGCAAATCCCTCCCCTGTGCGGGGCCGTTTGCTTGGCTTTTGCAAAACTGACCCCATAAAAAATTCGTTTTCTGACTGTTTCAATGGTGTCAGAAATCGTTATAATGAGCATATACCCACCGAACAGGTTCTGTCAAGGCAGTCTGAACGCGTGCAGGCAGGCACGGCAGGCCGGGCTTCGGGCGGGCGCTTATTTCAATACGATTCAGCCCCCGCGGCCCGCAAACGGCCCGCCTGGGCATTGGCCGCCAACCGGCGGCATTGGGGGAGGTAGTTACTCATGTCTACAACAGCAATGTGGCTTCTGCTTACGGTGGTTGCCATTCTGGTTTTGTTCGTCTCGGTTCTGTACAAGAAGAATTTCTCGGTGCAGGAGGTCACCATCATCGGTGTGATGGCGGCGCTTTCCTTCGTGGCCTATGAATTCTTCCGCATTCCCAACGTACTCGGCACCGGCTCTTCATTTCATCTGGGCAACACCTTCACCGCCCTCACCGCCCTTCTGCTGGACGGCGTGAGCGGCGGCCTGGCGGGCGCCATCGGCCTGGCCCTGGCGGACATCTTCGCCGGTGACCCGGGCTACGCCATCACCACCTTCGTGCTGAAGTTCATCATTGGCGTGATCTGCGGCCTGGTGGCCCACAAGGCCTTCAAGCTGCGGGATCAGAAGCCCTCCGGCCAGGGCCGCTACCTGATCAGCGTCATCGTTTCCGCCGCCTCCGGCCTGCTGGCCAATGTGATCACCGACCCCTTCTTGGGTTACTTCCGCAACATCTACATCTTCGGCCAGGAGGCCACCCTCGCCTCCGCCGTGGCCAAGATCACCAGCGGCGTGACCCTGGTGAACAGTCTGCTTTCCACCGTGTGCGCCGTGGTGCTGTACCTGGCCCTGCGCCCCGCGCTGGATGCCGCCGGCCTGCTGCCCAAGGGTGAGCCGGAACCGGCTGCCAAACACTGACACTTCCAATCTCTTTTCCCCCGCCCCCGCTGAGAGCACGGTCCGCCCCGTGGCTTTCGGCGGGGGCACTTTTTTGTGCGGCGTTCGCCCGATAGTATGCCCCGCCCCGCGAGGGTTTACCCGGGCGGGGTGTTTGCCGCCCGGGCCGGATGTGCTATACTTTTAAAAAATGCAGCCCGGCGGCCGGTTTTGCCGCCGCACCCGCCCACAAACCCGGAACGAAGGAGCGCTTATGAACCAGACCGACATCTTTCTCTGCTACCGCCGCCCCGGCGCCCAGACGGCCAAGCTGTTCAAGCGGTACCTTCTGCAGCGGAACCTTCCGGCGGACGTGTGGTATTCCGACGAGGAGGTCTACGGCAACTTCCGCGAGGACATTCCGTCCCTGCTGCAGAGCGCCTGCTGTGCCGTGCTGTTCATCGACCCGGCCTTCACCCGGGATTTCACCGACCCGCAGTGCATCACCGCCGTGGAGGTGCAGACCATCGCCGCCCGCCTGTTGGAGACGGACGACTTCCGGCTCATCACCGTATTTCTGGACCGGCCCACCGGCTTTACCCCCGAGGAGCAGGAGGAACTGCGCCGCCTGTTCGCCCACAGCGGGCTGGACGCTGACCGGGCGCTGGAACAGTTTTCGCTCTCCAACCGGTGCGGGTTCCGCACCGCGGTGGACGTGGAGGAGGAGCTGTTCTCGCTCATTGCCGAAACCCTGCTTCCGCCCCGGTATTTCCGCAGCCGCTTTGCCCAGGGCAACTTCTATTTCGGCCAGCGCCCCACCCAGGTGGACGTGGCCGTGTGGGACACCGAGCGGGGCATCCGCCCGGAGGACGTGACCTTCTGCGCGGCCGAGGGCACGCCCCCGCTCTATGAGCGGATCCGCCGGATGCGCTGTGACCTGAGCGATGTGCGGCAGAACAACCAGATGGTTTCGCTGTACCGGCTGGTCACCACCCTCACCGACAACGAAGAGCGCAAGCAGCTGGAGGTGTTTTATCAGGATGTGGATTACCGACTGTTTGCCCAGACCCTGCGCCTGTGGGACTCGCCCCGGCTGAACCTGGGGCAGACGCTGGCCTGCTATTCCTGCGACAGCCCGGACCCCTACCCCATTCCCAACGCCATGGGGCTGGCCTTTTTTGTGGTAACGGCCGACCGGCAGCTGCTGTTCACCCGGCGCAGCAGCGCCCGCGGCATCCGCCCCGGCGAATACGACTGCTCGGTGGTGGAGGGACTGCTGCAATTTGTGGACACCCCCCAGGAGCACTACGACCTGTTTGAGCCGGACTATCTGGAGCGGGAGATCCGCCGGGCCTACCGGGAAGAGCTGTGCCCCGACGACCGGGAGCTGATCATCCGCCTGTGCGGCGTGGTGCTGGACCGGCAGTATGGCCAGTGGAACTTCATCGCCACCGTGTTCACGCCGGACACGGCCGAGGGCATTCTGCAAAAGCATGCGGTGCGCAGCGACACCTACGAGCAGAACACCCTTCACGCGGTACCCCTGACCCAGAACGGCCAGCCCAGCCTTGCGCCGGTGCGCGCCTTTCTGGCTTCCTGCCGGGGCAACATGTGGGACATGGCCTACGCCGCCCTGTACGCCGCTCTGCGGGCGGCGGGCTTCTCCGAGCAGGCCTGCCAGTTTGACGCCTCCGTCTGATCTCTGCCCCGCGAGGCTTGCCATGGCAAAGCACACCGCCGGGGCCGCCATCCTTTTTCAAAAGCAATCGCCGGGCAAATCACGTTTGCACCCGGGCAGAGGCCGCAAAACCGCGGCCTCTGCCTTTTTCTTTTCGGCAAAGCATGGTATAATGAAAAATACGGCGCTTTTTGGGCTTTTCTGCGTTCGCTGCGGGCAGGCGGATGCAGGCCGTGCGCGCCGCTTTTGCCGTTTTGCAGAATTTTCGTCTTTTGTACAAGCAGTATAAGTCGAGAAGTTTCCCGCATTTCCGGCCTTTCCCGGCCGTTTCTGCCCGCGATCATCAAAAAAACAACCTGTGACCGAAGGAGTTCCGCCATGCGCACCATCATCTGGTTCATCTATTTCTGGGGCTACCTGCTCTATTCCTGGCCCATGCTGCACAAGGGCCTTGCCGCCCAAAAGCGGGGCGACAACACCGTGGGCGACGCCCTGGCCGCCAAGTATGTGCCCCACTGGGCCAGCCGCCTGCTGAGCATGGCGGGCGTGACCGTCACCGTCACCGGGCGGGAGAACATCCCCGCCGGGCGGCCCTGCGTGTTTGCGGCCAACCACCGCAGCTACTACGACATTCCCCTCATGCTCACCCAGCTGGACGCCCCCCACGCGCTGGTGAGCAAGATCGAGGTGAGCCGCATTCCTCTGGTGCGCGGCTGGATGCGCCTGCTGCACTGCGTGTTTGTGGACCGGGGCGACGCCCGCCAGTCCATCCAGTGCCTGAGCCAGGCCACCGAGAACGTGCGGGCGGGCTACTCCGTCACCATCTTCCCGGAGGGCACCCGCTACAAGGGGGCCGAGGGCGGCCTGGGCGAGTTCAAGGGCGGCGCGTTCCGCATTGCCACCCGGGCCGGCGCGCCGCTGGTGCCGGTGGTCATCCACGGCAGCCGGGCCATCATGGAGGACAACGGCGGCTGGATGAAGCCCGCCCACGTGCGCATTGAGATCCTGCCCCCCATCGAGACCGAAGGGCTGGACCGGCAGGCCATCAAGGCCCTGCCCGGCCGCACCGAGGCCATCATCCGCGAAAAGCTGGCGGAGGGCTGAACCATGAGCCGCCATGCCCCCTACCCGGAAAGCCCCTACCACCGCATCTACACCAAAAACCGCAGCTTTTCGCAGCTGCGCCCCGGCCCCATTGCCCCACAGGAGGAACCCATGCCCCAAGAAACCGAACCCGTTTACTTTCAGCAGCACCTGGGTATGGTGCTGACCCACACCGAAACCGGCCACGTGCAGGGCCGCCTGGAGCTGAAGCCCTGGATGAAAAACCCCATCGGCAGCGTGCACGGCGGCGTGCTGTTCAGCTTTGCCGACACCAGCTCCGGCGCGTCCGTGGTCACCTACGGGCACAGCGTCACCACGGTGGACGGCTCCATTGATTATCTGGCCCCGGCCCTGACCAGCACCACCCTGTTCAGCGACGCCCGCGTGGTGAAGCACGGCCGCACCCTGAGTGTGGTGGAGTGCAGCATCACCGATGAAACCGGCAAACTGCTGGCCCGCACCCACATGACCTTCTACAACCTGACCGAGGCCATGGCCCGGGAGGGCAAAACCGCCCCCATTCCCGATTTGAAGGAAACCATGGAGGGCTGAACCGCCCGTTTTCCCACAAAACAAAATCCCCCGCAGGAAGCGCCGCGTTTACGGCCACTCGCTTCCTGTGGGGGATTTGCTGTTTCATTCGGTTACACGGCGCCGCCCTGGCACTGCTTCAGGATCAGCTCGGCCGCGTCGGCAATGTAGCCGCCCAGCGGCTTTGGCTCCAGCCCGGCCACCTGCACGCCGCAGCGGCTGACCGGCACCAGCACCTTCTGCGCCGGGCTTTCGGCCACGGCCCGGGCCATGGCAGGGCTGAACTCGCCCATCATGCCGCCGGCCAACACAATGCCGATGGGCCCGGCCAGCACATCGGCGCGGGCGGCGTTGTACACCACCGCATACTCACCTGTGGCCCCGGCGCTGGCACCGGCCTTGACCATGGCCGCGGTGGCCGCCGCATTGGTGCCCACCGCCAGCAGAAAGCCCTCGTATCCGCCGGCCCGCAGCCGCTCGATCAGGGCGCGGCCCACGCCGCCGCCCTGGCCGTCCATCACCACAAGGCGCTGTTCCATCGCCGGTCTCCTCCTTTTCTGCGCGCGTCAGCTGCCCGACGTGCTGTAAACCGCCAGCTCCACCTTCTCGATGAGCACATCCTCGGTGGGCTTGTCGTTTTCGTCGGTGTCCACGGCCGCAATGGCGTCCACCACGTCCATGCCCTCGTACACCTGGCCGAATACGGTGTAGCGGTTGTCCAGGTAGGGCAGGCCGCCCGCCTCCTTGTAGGCGTCAATAACCTCCTGGCGCACCCCGGCCTCTTCCATCTGGCTCTGCAGGCTCCGGTCCAGCCCGGGCAGCGCCTGCACAAAGTAGAACTGGGACAGGTTCGAGGCCGCGTCCTCCTCACTGTGGGCCACACACAGGGCACCGGCGTAGTGGTGCAGCCGGTCCGAAGGCTCCACAGGGAAGGGATTGTCCCGCCAGATGGTGGCACCGCCCAGGCCGGTGCCGGTGTCGTCGCCGCCCTGCACCAGCGCGCCGTACACCACCCGGTGGAAGGTCAGGCCGTTGTAGTAGCCCTGCTCCACCAGGCCGGTGAAGTTCTCCACCGCCATGGGGGCATCGTCCGGATAGAGCACCGCCCGGATCTCCCCTTTGCTGGTGTGGAAGATGGCGATGGGGTCGCCCTCATTCGGGGCCTGGAACTGCTGTTCCTGGCTTTCCACCGCCGGGCGGTTGACCTTCGCCGATTTTTTGCCGCCGCAGGCAGTGGCGGTCAGCGCCAGAGCCAGGGCCAGAACGGCCGCCAGGGCCGCGATTCGTCTGCGCATACGTAATTCCTCTCCGGCCGGGGTGCCCGCGTTCGGGGCCGCCCGGCATCTTTGTGTGTTTGGGGAATAGATACGTTTAGTATAGCACATTCTAAAGGGAAATGGGGCGCTCTTCGCAAGGTTTTGCCGACCTTCCCATGAAAAAGATATGGAAGTGCGAACCCCTCTTGACGGCGGCAGAAAAAGCCGCTAAACTATAACCAGAGCAAAACAAAACCAGCCGGGCGGCGCCCGCCGTACCGGATGGAATTTACCGGGCCTTAGGCCGGAAAAGGAGCACGACATGGCAGAGGAAAAGATCCCTCCCGTTCAGGATGAAGAGGATGAGGGCTACGAGCCTGACCTGATCACCCTGGAGGATGAAGAAGGCAAAGAGCACACCTTTGAGGTGATCGACGCCCTGACCTGGGAAGGCACCTACTATATGGCCCTGGTGCCCTGGGTGGAAGACGAAGCCCAGCTGGCCGAGGCCGACCTGGACCTGGTCATCATGAAGGTTGGCAACGACGACGAAGGCGAGTATATGGACGTGGTGGAAGACGACGAAGAATTCTACCAGGTGAGCAAGCAGTTTGAAGAGCGCCTCAACGACCTGTACGACATTCAGTAAGTAAAATTTTTAAAGGGGTTACTCCTGCCCGGCACGATTTGTTGCGGCTTGATATAATCCTACTAATCAAATTTAGGGAGCTCGTGTTCAACGGCGGATCGCAGACCTCCCGCCTCGGCGGAAGAAGGGAGCGTGATCCCGATGGTAGGGCACCCACCTGCCAATCCGGTAGGTTTTGATTGGTCGCAGACGACCGTGGTGGGACCTCTTTGAAACGAAGCACCGCCCCCGGCGTTCCCGATGGGAACCGCCGGGGGCGGTTTTTTGGGTTTTTGGGGGCAGCTGTGAAATGCCACCTCATCAGCCGGATGGCGCGCAGGCAAAGCCTTCCCCTTGAGTGGAAGGTGCCGAACGAATGTGAGGCGGATGAGGTGGAACGCCAATCCGCGCTGCAACCTGGCCGCAGCACAATGGTAAAGCCTCTGCCCCTCTGCCGTGGCCTAGCAAAACACCGCCCCATAGCCGCTCGTCGCTGCCTTGGCTGTACGGCACTGATGAGATGCCACCTCATCCGTCACGGCTCGCGCCGTGCCACCTTCCCCTCAAGGGGAAGGCTTTTTGCGATGGTACCGCTCTCTGTCGCAGTCTTGGCTTCCCCTCGAGGGGAAGCTGGCTGCGCAGCAGACTGATGAGGTGGGACGTGCACCGCCGCTGTGGCCTCATTGCGGGCGCAAAACACCGCCCCGTAGCCGCTCGTCACCGCCATGGCCTTACGGCACAGGCGAAATGCCACCTCATTCGTCACGGCTATCGCCGTGCCACCTTCCCCTCAAGGGGAAGGCTCTTTCTGGTGGGCCATGAGGGATTCGTACCCTCTCTGCCGCCGTATTTGCACCGGCCGCCCCTCCTGCTTTCTCCACCTCGCCGGGTTTTCCACAATTTCTTTTCCGGATGTGCAAAACCCCGCTGCCCGGCGCGAAAAAGAGGCAGCAAAAAGGCCCGCCTGGCAGCGGGCCTTTTTGCATAGAGGGGTGGGAAAGTATATTAAATGGAAGATGTCAAAATCAAAGCGGCGGGTTCATCGAATGCCGAACCCTTTGCTGTGATTTCAAGTATACTCAGCTTTCTTAAAATGTCAAACGGCGGCCCCGGAGAATACTTTATTTTTCTTCTTTACAATTGGGTTTTGACTTTATATAATTAAAACAGCACCTGCAAAATTTTGCCTCTTGCCGCTTTTGTGCGCATTGTTCAATATTTTGCTTAATTTACAAAAAACTTTTGTCGCATTGCTACAACGCGTTGGTTTGCGGCGGCTATTTGCCGCCGGAAGGAGGTTTTTTCATGGACGAACTCGATCAGCAGATCCTGGGCCTGCTGGCCAAAAATGCCCGTATGCCCGTCAAAGAGATCGCGCGGGAGGTCTCGCTTACCAGCCCTGCGGTCAGCAGTCGCATTCACCGGCTGGAGCAGGAGGGCGTGATCGGCGGCTACACCGTGCGCATCAACCTGCCGGACAGCCGCACCCGGGTGAACGCCCTCATCAGTCTGTCCATCCCCCCTTCCATGCGGGAATCGTTTTTACAGGAGCTGTCCACCATTCCCGAGGTGCTGCAATGCTTCCACCTCACCGGCAGTTACAGCTTCATCGTCAAGGTGAGCTGCGGCGACATGGAAGCGCTGGAGCGGCTCATCACCCTGTTCCAGAAAGCCGGCCCCACCAGTACCCAAATCATCCTGTCCACCCCGGTGGACCGCAAGCCCTATTGAGAGAGGTGCCTTCATGAAACGCTGCCCCAACTGCGGCCGTGAAACCGGCGACCGCTCCGCCTACTGCCCCGCCTGCGGCGCAGCCCTGCCCCCGGCCGATGACACCCAGCAGCAGCTGGAGCGGCTTCTTGAGGATGTGCAGACCGGTCTGGCCCGGATGAAGCAGGGCCCGGCCGCCGCGGCCGAGAGTGCCCCCGATGCCCCATCGGAGGCCTCCCCGAAAGCACCCCAGCCCGCCGCCCTGCCTGCTCCGGACACAGACGAAGGCGCTGCCCGCCCGGCCGATGAGGCCGCGGCCGCCCCCGAACCGGAGCAGGCCCCCAGCCGCCGGGAAGGAACCGGCCCTGCCGGGGTTAACGCGGCGCTGCCTCCCCTGCCCCAGGCCCCGGAGGCCGGCCCCCGCGCCGACTCGGAAGAGGCCCAGCCCCACGCCGCGCCCCGCTACGCCGCGCCTGCCCAGACGGAAGGCCCCCTTTCCACCGGGCGCTATTTCGGGCTGCTGCTGCTCATGCGGCTGCCGCTCATCGGGCTGGTGTTCTGTCTGGTGTGGGGCTTTGGCCGCCACGTTCCCGCCGAGCGGCGCAATCTGGCCCGGGCCTGCCTCCTCCACCACGGCCTGTTCCTGCTGCTGGCGGGGCTGCTGCTGGCCCTCGGCTTTGGCACCGGCCTGTTCACCAGCTACGACGACGCCTATTATGACGGCTATATGAGCGGCTATTACGACGGCTACATGCAGTCCAGCCCCTATGGCGGCTTTTTCGGCGACGACTTCGACGAGTATTTCGGGGACTACGGCGGCTACGACGAGTATTACGGCGGCGCCCCCGCACCAGACAGCCCCCACAAGGCCCTGTAAGCGGGCGGTTTGCCCGCACCTTCCCTGAAACACAAAAGGCCCGCCCCGGGCGGCCGAACCGTATGGTCGGCGCTTCGGGGCGGGCTTTTTCTTGATTAAAGAGGCTTTTTACCGGTGGAACAGCCGCGTGCCTTCGTACTTCGGCTCGCAGGTCAGGTTCACGCCCAGGCGGCGGAACATCTCCTCGTCCGCGGCGGAGAGGATGACCGTGGAGTGCATCTCGCAGCCGCGCAGTGCGCTCAGCTGGTCCAGCGCGGCCTGTGCCTGGGGATCGCTGGCGGCACAGACGGACAGCGCCAGCAGCATCTCCTCGGTGTGCAGGCGGGGGTTCTGGCTGCCCAGATGCTTCACCTTCAGCTTCTGGATCGGCTCAATGACCTCGGGGCTGAGCAGGTGGCGCTCGTCCTCAATGCCGGCCAGGGCCTTCAGGGCGTTCATGGTGGCGTTGGCGCAGGCACCCATCAGGGGGCTGGTGCGGCCGGTGAAGATGCGGCCGTCGTTCAGCTCAATGGCCACGGCGGGCGCGCCGGTCATCTTCTCACGCTCCAGCGCGGGGGCCACCACAGCGCGGTCGCTGGGTTTCACGCCGGCCTTCTGCATCAGCAGCTCCAGCTTGCGCACGGCCGAGGCCACGGGCTTACCCTGGGCCAGCTTCTTGGTGGCGTCGTAATAGCGGCGCAGGATCTCCTCACAGCTGGCCTTGCGGCAGGCCTCGTCGTTCACGATGCAGTTGCCGGCCATGTTCACGCCCATGTCGGTGGGGGACTGGTAGCGGCACTGGCCGTAAATGCGGGTGAAGATGGCGTTCAGCACCGGGAAGGCTTCCACATCCCGGTTGTAGTTCACCGCCAGCTTGTTGTAGGCCTCCATGTGGAAGGGGTCGATCATGTTCACGTCGTTCAGATCGGCGGTGGCGGCCTCGTAGGCCAGGTTCACCGGGTGATTCAGAGGCAGGTTCCAGATGGGGAAGGTCTCGAACTTAGCGTAACCGGCCTGGTTGCCGCGGCGGTTCTCGTTGTACAGCTGGCTCAGGCAGGTGGCCAGCTTGCCGCTGCCGGGGCCGGGGGCCGTAACCACCACCAGGCTGCGGGTGGTTTCGATGTAGTCGTTCTTACCCAGGCCCTCGTCGCTGACGATCAGGTCCAGGTTGGTGGGGTAGCCGTCGATCAGGTAATGGCGGTAGGTGCGCACGCCCAGGCTGGCCAGATGCTGCTCAAAGGCCATGGCCGCGGGCTGGCCCTTGAACTGGGTGAGCACCACGCTGCCCACATACAGCCCGTAGCTGCGGAACACGTCGATGAGGCGCAGCACGTCCTGCTCATACCGGATGCCCAGATCGCCCCGGGTCTTGGGCTTTTCAATGTCGCCCGCATTGATGGCGATGATGATCTCGGCCTGATCCTTCATCTGAAGCAGCATCCGCATCTTGCTGTCCGGCTCAAAGCCCGGCAGCACACGGCTGGCGTGGTAATCGTCAAACAGCTTGCCGCCGAACTCCAGATACAGCTTGCCGCCGAACTGCTGAATGCGCTGGCGGATCTGCTCCGACTGGGTGCGCAGGTACTGGTCGTTGTCAAAACCGACTTGATACATGAAACATTCCCTCCCATGGACGGGCGGTGGGGCCGCCCGGTTCTCACACCGAAAAGCTGCCCGCCCTGCTGGGGGCAGCATAACAGTAACATTATAAACACCCTTGCGCCCGGGGGCAAGGGGGAAGCCCAGCTTTTTTCGGGCAAAATCTTCCTTCTTTGTGCGCGCAGAGTGTGCGCAGGTAAACGCCTTCCCCTCGAGGGGAAGCCTGTGGTACGGCAGAAAGCGGCCATCGCCGCCGAAAAGCCAACGGCGGCGCAGGCAAATGCCTTCCCCTCGAGTGGAAGGTGCCGAACGGATGTGAGGCGGATGAGGTGGGGCGCGAATGGCGGTGCAATCTGGCCGCAGTGCGGCGGTTTAGGGCCTTGGCTGCATCGCCATGGCTTCGCTATATAAAGACGAAAGGCCACTGAATCCGTCATCGCCATAGCCTCGCTATATAAAGGAGAAACCTCACTGAGTCCATCACTGCCATAACCCCGCCGCGGCCGTAAGATGCCACCTCATCAGTCGCCTTTCGGCGACAGCTTCCCCTCGAGGGGAAGCCTGTGGCGCGGCAGAAAGCGGCCACCGCCGCCGAAAAGCAAACGGCGGCGCAGGCAAATGCCTTCCCCTCGAGGGGAAGGTGCCGAACGGATGTGAGGCGGATGAGGTGGGGCGCGAATGGCGGTGCAATCTGGCCGCAGTGCGGCGGTTTAGGGCCTTACCGCATTGCCATGGCTTCGCTATATAAAGGACGAACGGCCACTGAATCCATCACTGCCATAACCCTACTGCGGCCGTAAGATGCCACCTCATCAGTCGGCTGCCGCCGACAGCTTCCCCTCGAGGGGAAGCCTGTGGCGTGGCAGAAAGCGGCCACCGCCGCCGAAAAGCAAACGGCGGCGCACACAAAAAAGCCCCTGCACCAAAACGGTGCGGGGGCTTTTCTGATGCAATCGAAAAGTTCGTCAGGACTCAGGCGTTGGCCTTGTTGGCACGCTTGGCCATGCGGCTGATCTTGCGGGCAGCAGTGTTCTTGTGCAGGACACCCTTGCTCTTCGCCTTGTCGATGGCGGACACAGCGGCCACCACAACAGCGTCCTTATCAGCAGCGTTCGCAGCGATGGCAGCGTCTGCCTTCTTGACGACTGTTTTCAGGTTAGACTTGATCGCCTTGTTGTGCATGGTCTCCTTCTGAGCCTGCACCACACGGTCCTTCTGGGATTTGATGTTAGGCATTCGTTCCACCTCCTTAATCACCCATAACAGTACATCTTATGTTAGCACATGTTTTGCCTCGGCGCAAGTGTTTTTTTCAAAAAATGGCCGCCCGGGCAGAAAAATCCTCCCCGTTTTCCCCCGTTTTTTTGGGCGGAATTGCCCACAGCGGCGAAAACGGCGCAAAAGCGGCACAAACAATTCCGCGGTTTGTCTTATTGCGGCGCGGGTAGGGATGTGTTATCATTGTATATATGTATAAATCTGGTAAATAATTGCGCAGTTTTGACAATCTTTTCACGTGAAAGAAAGGATGGTACGCTCCTTGGAAACAGAAAAGCCGCGCGGCATCGCCGCGCTGTTCGGCGGCAGCCCTCAGCAGGTGCTGCGCGCCTTTGACATTGCCTGGCCTGCCGTGCTGGAGAGCGTGTTCGTGGCCCTGGCCGGCCTGATCGACTCGCTGATGGTCAGCACGCTGGGCGCCGCGGCGGTGGCCTCGGTGGGCCTGACCACCCAGCCCAAGTTCATCGCCCTGTCCCTCTTCATTGCGCTGAACGTGTCGGTGTCGGCGCTGGTGGCCCGCCGCAAGGGCCAGAAGGACCGGGACGGCGCCAACCAGGTGCTGATGATGGCGCTGGGCTTTACGCTGGTGATGGGGCTGGTGCTGGGTGCGGTGTGCATCGTCTTTGCCCCCACCTTTATGGATCTGGCCGGTTCCAACGCCGAAACCCACGACAACGCGGTGCTGTACTTCCGCATCGTGGTGGGCGGCATGATCTTCTCGGTGCTCAGCCTGATCATCAACGCAGCCCAACGTGGCAGCGGCAACACCCGGCTTTCCATGCGGGCCAATGTGGCCTCCAGCCTGGTGAACATCACCTTCAACTGGCTGCTCATCAACGGGCACCTGGGCTTCCCCGCCCTGGGCATGAAGGGCGCGGCCCTGGCCACCGTGCTGGGCACCGTGGTGGCCTGCTGCATGAGCATTTCCAGCATCCTGCGGGAAGACAGCTTCGTGAGCATCCCCTACATGCTGCGTAAAAAGGTGCGCCCGGGCGCGGAAAACGCGTTGGTGATGATCAAGCTCTGCGCTAGCTGCTTTGTGGAGCAGATCTTTATGCGCATCGGCTTTATGGCCACCGCCGTGATGGCGGCGGACCTGGGCACCGCCCCCATGGCAGCCCATCAGGTGGGCATGAACTTTTTGTCCCTGTCCTTCGCCTTCGGCGACGGCATGCAGGTGGCGGCCATCACGCTGGTGGGCCAGAGCCTGGGCCAGAAGGACCCGGCCCTCGCCCGCAGCTACGGCCGGGTGTGCCAGCGCATGGGCTTCTGCATCTCGGTGGTGCTGTCCATCATCTTCCTCACCCAGGGCCGCAACATTTACCACCTGTACTTCAGCGAGGAGGCCATTGTGGCCGACGGCGTGATGATCATGCGCATGATGACGATCATCACCCTGATGCAGATCGCTCAGGTGGTGTACATGTCCTGCCTGCGGGCGGGCGGTGATGTGCTGTACACCACCATTGCCTCCACCGTCAGCGTCACGCTGGTGCGCACCATCGCCTGCTACACCCTGTGCTACACCCTGAATCTGGGCCTGTTCGGCCTGTGGCTGGGCATCAGCAGCGACCAGTGCTCCCGCCTGATCTTCAGCAGTATCCGCTTTGCCAGCGGCCGCTGGACGCAGAAGAAGCTGTGAGTGGTTTTGGGGGTATTTTTAGGGCTATTTAAGATGATTTAAGCGTTGTTTTTGGCGCTATAAAAGCCGCGACCGGATGGAGAGCCATCCGGTCGCGGCTTTGTTTTGTGTTTGAGTGTTTGCTGCGGCTTTTTTGCGGCGGCATTGCTTTCTGTCGAGAACTAGGCTTCCCCTTGAGGGGAAGCTGGCGGCGATAGCCGACTGATGAGGTGGCATCTTACAACCGCGGTGGGGTGATGGCAATGACAAAATCTTATGTCCTTGCGTCTTTGCCGTTGCGTTATGGCAGGGCGGTGAAACTTTCCCGCTACACTGCGGATAGGTTTCACAATGATTCGCGCCCCACCTCATCCGCCTCTCTTCGTTCGGCACCTTCCCCTCAAGGGGAAGGCTTTGCTGCGGCGATATCGCTTTCTGCCGAAGGTTAGGCTTCCCCTCGAGGGGAAGCTGGCGCGTAAGCGACTGATGAGGTGGCATCTTGCAGCCGCGGTGAGGTGATGGCAGTGACGGAATTGCCTGGACTTGTGCCTTTGCAAGTAAGCCACGATGATACGGCAAAACTTTGCAGTCGTACTGCGAACAGGCTGCACAACGATTCGCGCCCCACCTCATCCGCCTCACATTCGTTCGGCACCTTCCCCTCAAGGGGAAGGCTTTTTGCGGCAGGGTTGCTTTCTGCCGAGAGTCAGTCCTCCCCCAGCACCACGTTTACCAGCTCCTCCGGGGTGTCGGCCAGCACATCGGCGCCGGCGGCCAACAGCTCCTCGCGGCCGCGGAAGCCCCATACCGCGCCGCAGCCGGGTAGCTTGGCGTTGTGGGCGGTGTAAATGTCCACGTTGCTGTCGCCCACATAGAGGGTGCGGGCCGGGTCAGCCCCCATGGCCGCCATCAGGGCCAGCACCCCGTCCGGGGCGGGCTTCACCGGGCAGCCGGCCACCGCGCCCCGCACCCGGGCGAACACTCCCGGGAAGTGATGCTCCACAATGGCGCGGGCCAGGTCGTCCTGCTTGTTGGACACCACGCCGCACTGCACCCCGGCGTCCAGCAGCCGGCGCAGCGTGGCCTCCATGCCCGGATAGGGGCAGGTCTTGTCCTCCTTGTGGGCATCGTACCGGGAGGCAAACTGCGCCAGCGTGGCCTTCAGCCGCTCCGGCGTGCGCTGGTCCTCGGGCGAAAACCGCTCCACCAGCTTGGGAATGCCGTTGCCCACCATGTGCTTGAACTGCTCCACGGTAAACTCCGGCCAGCCGTTTTGGTGGCAGACCCAGTTGCCCGCGTCCGCCAGATCGTCAATGGTATTCAGCAGCGTGCCGTCCAGATCGAACAGAACGAAGTCGTACTTCCTCATGGTTTTTCCTCCTGCGGGGCGGCCTGCCCCGCGTTTTTGCCCGGCTCGTTACAGATGAACGTGGCGGGCCGGCCACAGCCTCAGGCTGCGCAGGCGGTACCGGCAACCGGGCACAAACAGCTTAAAATGGCAGCGCCCCTGCTGCATGCTGAAGGGCGTCTGGTACATCCGAGCACTGCGCTGGGGCGAAAAGATGCACACCAGATACCGGGTGTACCGCTTCGTGAAGCACAGGGTGGGCGGGCCGCCCGGCTCGTGGCGAAGGCCCTCGCAGAAAAAGCCCTCCAGCCCAACCGCCACCAGCCCCAGGCACAGCAAAAGCCCCACGCCCAGCGGCAGGCTGGCGGCCGGCAGCCGCCACAGGGAGGACAGCCACCCCACCGCCACCACCGCCGTGAGAATGCCCGGCAGGGCCAGAAACGCCGGCAGGCTTCGGCCGGTGAGCGGTTCGGGCCGGAGCGGCGGCAGGCGGAACGCGGGCATCAGCCGCCGAAGCGGCTCCACCCCGTCCTTCACGCGCCACACCATCACAGGGGTGTCGTCGCCGCTGTCGGCCCCGGCGCGCAGGTACACGGGGCACCGGCCCAGCAGCCGCGCCAGCGGCGTCATGCGCACCTCGGCGCTGGTCACGCAGCCGGGGCGCACCCGCCGCTCCCGCAGGGTGAGCAGCCCGCCCCGGGCCAGAATCACCGCCCGGCCCCGGTACACCCGGTACCCGGCCGAGCGGAGAAAGCCCCCTGCAATGCCCACGAACCACACCGCCCCCATCAGGGTGAGCAGCCAGGAAAGGCCCACCGGCAGCACCCGCTGGGCCAGCCGCTCCACTCCAATCAGGCCCTGCATGGCCGCGGCCCACATCCGCTTCAGCTCGGCGGCGGCCAGCTGGTCGCTGCGCTGCACGCTGACGAAGGCCAGCAGGCCCGTCACCAGGCCGTTGGCCGTAAGCAGCACCAGATACAGCCGCCCCGCCCGGGTGGGCACGTACAGCGGCCGCTCCTCCCGCAGGGGGATGAGCGTTTCCGCCAGCTCATGGGCCGCTCGCCGGGGCAGCCACAGGGTCAGGCTCTTCGGGGCCGGCCCGCTTCGGCGGGGGTACAGGGTCATCTGGGCCGCCCCGAACAGGCGGCTGACCGGGTTTTCCCGGATCTCCAGGCTGGCGATCTCCTCCGGCCGCAGGCGCAGGGTCCGCCGCGCCGCCAGCCCCCGGCAGATCACCAGGCTGCCCTGCTCCAGCTTCCACCCGGCCGGCAGCCACAGAAGCACCGCCGCCGCGGCCAGGGCAAGCAGCAGCGCCCCCTCCTGCCAGAGGGCCGCCCGGAAGGCCGCCAGGTCAAAGGCCAGCAGCGCGTTGAGCAGCGGCAGCAGGCACACCGCCAGCCACCGGCGCATCAGCTGCACGGAATAGGCCGGGTGAAACCGGCGCAGCCCCGTCACAGCCCCAGCGCCCGGCACAGGGCGTCCAGGTCCTCGGCGGGCAGCAGCGGCAGAAGGCAGGTTTGTCCGCCGGCCCCGTGCACCCAGGCCAAACACAGCCCGGCCCGGCGCAGAACGGGCGTGGTCACCCGCTGAAGGCCGCACACGGTCAGCCGGGGCATCCGGTGCAGGATGGGAAACAGCACCCCCACGCTCACCTCCAGCTCCCGGGGGGTAAGCCGCACCCGCCAGGTGGGCAGCACTGCCAAAAGCAGCCACAGGCCCAGCAGCAGCCACACCGCCGCAAAGGCAATGCCCGCCGTCAGGCTCTGCCAGAAGGCAAAGGCCGCCAGAAACAGCCCCAGCAGGATGTACCAGAGGGCCGCCGCCCGGGCAGCGGCCGGGGTGCTTTTCCATTCCATCGGGCGGCCTCCTTTTCCAGTGTTTTTATCGTTTCGGTTCCAGCTTCCAGTCCCGCATCAGCTGGCGCAGGCCCTCGTCCCGGGCCAGGCACAGCACCCGGTCGCCGGGCAGCAGCACCGTGCCGCCCCGGGGAATGAGCAGCCGCCCGCTGCGGGTGATGGACACCAGCACCACCTCCGGCGGAATGGGCGCCTGGGTCAGGGTCTGCCCCGCCAGCGCAAAGTCGGTGGGCAGCAGCACCTCGGTCAGGTCCGCCTGCCCGCCGGAAAGGCTCATCACGTGGCGCAGGGCGCTGGTCTCCACCTCCCGCTCCAGCAGGCGGGTGAGGATCTCGGTGCTGCACATGGTGATGTCCACCCCGAGCTTTTTCAGCGGCTCGGTGTTTTTGGGGTTGTTCACCCGGGCCGCGGTGCGGGGTACCTCAAACTGCTTTTTCGCCAGCTGGCAGGCGATCAGGTTCGCCTCGTCCTGCCCGGTCACGGCCACCAGCGCCGCCGCGCCCCGGCAGCCCGCCGCCTCCAGCACCTGGGGCGAGGTTCCGTCGCCGCAGATCACCGGCAGCTCCAGCTGGTTGGCCAGGCGGGCGCAGCGGCTCTCCTCCCGTTCGATCACCACCGGCGTCTGGCCCCGCTCCAGCAGCGCCCGGGCCAGATGAAAGCCCACCTTGCCGCCGCCCACGATGCACACCCGCGGCCCCTCCGGCTTTTTTCGGCGGGGTTTCGGGGGCAGGGCGGGGGCCGCTTCGGCGGCGGTCTGCCGCCGGGCGTTCGGGTCGGTTTTTGCCAGAAGGGCGTCCGCCGTCAGCTCGGTGGAGCACACCAGCTCCAGCCCGAAGCGCTCGCCGTACACCCGGCTGCGGGCCGGGTCCTCCACGCGGGCAATGGCCTGGGGCACCCCAAACAGCTCTTTGGCCATCTGAGCCACCATCAGGTTCACATCGTCCTGCCCGGTCACGGCCAGCACCGCGCCGCAGCTCTCCACCCCGGCCTGATGCAGGGCGTCTGCATCAATGGCCGGGCCGTGAATGGTCGGCCCGTCAAAGCCCTCCTGCACCAGTTCTTCCAGCGCCTGGGCGTCCCGGTCCAGCACGGCGACCTGATGGCCTCTGGCCCGCAGGGCAGGCACCAGCCGGCGGCCGGTGCGGCCGCAGCCCACGATGAGAATGTTCATATGCGTTCCCTTTCCGGCCGTGCCGGGTCAGCCCGGCGCGGCATTCTGCTTTACATTATATCCGATTTGCTCCGCTTGGCAAGCAAACCGGCCCTTTTGTGCGCCTTCTCCCCCAAAGGCCCGGTTTTCTGCCCGGTGCGCCTTTTGTTTTTCTGCGCTTTGTGGTATACTGGGAGTCGTTTTATGAGAACCGGTTTTTATCGGCGGGTTCTTTTTCCGAACGGGCGGCGGTGCTTTTTCGGGCGGCGGCGAATGATTCTTCGCCGCTCTCTCGTATGAATAACCGACCGTTTCGTTCCGTCCTTTGAATCTCCGGCCCCGCGCCGGGAAAGTGAGTGCAGATTTATGGTTGAAATTTTTAAGGCGGTGCTCATGGGCATCGTGGAGGGCATCACCGAATGGCTGCCCATCTCCAGCACCGGCCACATGATCCTGCTGGAGCAGATCGTTCAGTTCCAGCTGAGCGACGCATTTATGAGCATGTTCCGGGTGGTCATCCAGCTGGGTGCCATTCTGGCCGTGGTGGTGCTGTACTTTGATAAGCTGTGGCCCTTCCGTAAGCCCCACGAGCCGGCCCCCCAGGGCGCGAACCTGAGCCAGAAGCTGATCCCCTGGCTGCGGCTGGACATCTGGCGGCTTTGGGGGCTGATCCTCATCGCCAGCGTACCCGCGGCCGTCATCGGCCTGCCGCTGGACGACTGGCTGGATGAGCACCTGTACAACGCTCCTGTGGTGGCCGCCACGCTGATTCTGTACGGCGTGCTGTTCCTGGTGGTGGACAACGGCCGCCGCCCCTCGGTGACCCACATGAGCCAGCTGACCTGGAAGCACGCCCTGGTGGTGGGCATCTGGCAGGTGCTGAGCCTGATTCCCGGCACCAGCCGCAGCGGCGCCACCATCGTGGGCGGCCTGCTGCTGGGCCTGAGCCGCCCCGTGGCCGCCCAGTTCACCTTCTACCTGGCCATTCCGGTCATGGCGGGTGCCAGCGGCCTGAAGCTGGTCAAATACCTGCTGGCCGGCAACGCCTTCACCGGCCTGGAGATCGGCGTGATGCTCACCGGCACGGTGGTGGCCTTTGTGGTCAGCCTGCTGGCCATCGGCTTCCTGATGCGCTACGTCAAGAAGCACAGCTTCCGGCTGTTCGGCTGGTACCGCATCGCCCTGGGCGTGCTGGTGCTGGGCGTGTTCTTTGTGCAGGGGCTTCTCGCCTGAGAACGAACGTTTCACCGCCGCGGTAAAAAGCCTTCCCCTTGAGGGGAAGGTGCCGAACGCAGTGAGGCGGATGAGGTGGGGCGCGTATCTCGCTGCAATCTGACCCCAGCACAGCGGCGAAATCGCGCCGCCCCGGCTACACAACATAACGGCAGCGGTGCGCTGAATGCCGCACAGCCATAGGGTTCCGTCACTGCCACAGCCTCGCCGCGGCTGCAAGATGCCACCTCATCAGTCGGCTACCGCCGACAGCTTCCCTCGAGGGGAAGCCTCTCTCGGCAGAAAGCACCCCCTTCGCCGAAACCCAAAGCCTTCCCCTTGAGGGGAAGGTGCCGAACGCAGTGAGGCGGATGAGGTGGAGCGCGTATCTCGCTGCAATCTGACCCCAGCACAGCGGCGAAATCGCGCCGCCCCGCCATAACACAACGGCAGCGGCGCGCTGAATGCCGCACGGCCATAGGATTCCGTCACTGTTATGACCCCGCCGCGGCTGCAAGATGCCACCTCATCAGTCGCCTAGCGGCGACAGCTTCCCAGCCTCTCTCGCGACAGGAAGCAGCCCCTTCGCCGAAACCCAAAGCCTTCCCCTTGAGGGGAAGGTGCCGAACGCAGTGAGGCGGATGAGGTGGAGCGCAAATCTCGCTGCAGCCTTATCATAAAAGCATAAAAGCGCAAAAGCAAAACAACTAAAGGCCCCCCTCGGGGGGCCTTTTTTGCTGCCCGCTGCCCCCGCCCGGCAAAAAGTTCGACCCCTGCCCCGCCCAAACTTTACACCGGCCCTTTATTATCCTATAATAGAAGAGATACGGAAATTCGGAGCGCTCCGCCGCACAGTCGGCGGCCCCCGTGTAAGAAAAGGAGTAACCCATTATGCAGCGCATCGAAATTGCGAACCTGTACAAGAACCTTCCCCAGGATGGGCAGGCCGTCACCCTCTGCGGCTGGGCCAAAACCATTCGGGATTCCAAAAAGATCGGCTTCATTGAGCTGACCGACGGCAGCTGCTTCAAGAGCCTGCAGGTGGTTTTTCAGGCGGATAAGCTGGAAAACTACACCGAGATTGCCAAGGCCGGCACCTACACCAGCCTGGAAGTGAAGGGCCGCATCGTGCTGACCCCCCAGGCCAAGCAGCCCTTCGAGGTCAACGCCGATGAGATCACCATCCTCGGCAGCTGCCCCTCCGACTATCCCCTGCAGAAAAAGCGCCACAGCGTGGAATTCCTGCGCACCATGCCCCATCTGCGCCCCCGCACCAACACCTTCTCGGCGGCGTTCCGGGTGCGCAGCGCCGCGGCCTACGCCATCCACCGCTTCTTCCAGGAGCAGGGCTTCGTCTACGTGCACACCCCCATCTTCACCGGCTCTGACTGCGAGGGCGCGGGCGAGATGTTCCGCGTGACCACCCTGGATCTGAACAACGTGCCCAAGACCGAGGACGGCCAGGTGGACTTCAGCCAGGACTTCTTCAAGCGCAGCACCCAGCTCACCGTTTCCGGCCAGCTGGAGGCCGAGGCCATGGCCCTGGCTTTCGGCAAGGTGTACACCTTCGGCCCCACCTTCCGCGCTGAGGAGAGCTACACTCCCCGCCATGCCGCGGAGTTCTGGATGATCGAGCCGGAGATGGCCTTCGCCGACCTGAACGACTACATGAACACCGCCGAGGCCATGACCAAGTACGTCATCCGCTACGTGCTGGACACCTGCCCCGACGAGATGGCTTTCTTCAACCAGTTCTTTGACAAGGGCCTCATCGAACGCCTGGAGCTGGTGGCGAACAGCGACTTCGGCCGCATCACCTACACCGACGCTGTGGAGCTGCTGAAGCAGCACAACGACGAGTTCCAGTACAAGGTAGACTGGGGCACCGACATTCAGACCGAGCACGAGCGCTACATCACCGAGCAGGTGTTCCACAAGCCCGTGTTCGTCACCGATTACCCCAAGGAGATCAAGAGCTTCTACATGCGCGCCAACGAGGACGGCCGCACCGTGGCCGCCGCGGATATGCTGGTTCCCGGCATCGGCGAGCTGATCGGCGGCAGTCAGCGTGAAGAACGCCTGGACGTGCTGGAGCAGCGCATGGCCGAGATCGGCATGAGCACCGAGGGCTACGAGTGGTATCTGGAGCTGCGCAAGTACGGCACGGCCCAGCACGCAGGCTTTGGCCTGGGCTTCGAGCGCCTGGTGATGTACCTGACCGGCATTCCCAACATCCGCGACGTGCTGCCCTTCCCCCGCACCTGCGGCGGTTTCTGATCGCGCCGGCCCATCATTGACGCCCCTTGAACGGGCATGGAGAGAAACATGGAAGCTGAATTGTTCAAAACCATCGCCCACGTTGCCCCGCCGGAGCAGATTCCCGCAGGCAAGTGGCTGACCACCCTGAACGCCCTGCTGAAGCGGGACATGCAGGGCGGCATGGATTGGCTGAGCCAGTGCAAACAGGCCCTGATCAAGTGGAGCGACCGCCCCCAGATGGAGGGCACCGTGGCCGGAGCCTATCTGTGGGACGGCACCGGCGAAACCCGGCTGTACCTGCTGTTTACGGACGGCCAGCGTCAGGGCGGCATGAAAAACCTGTACGCGGCAGTGTGCGCCCCCAGCGAGGGGCTGGTCTGCCGCCCTCTGAGCCAGGAAGAGCACGATTTTGTTCGCCAGCTCATCCGTTTTGAGCTGACCGAGGGCTTCGTGATCCCCCGCATCATCTACGCCTATTCCGACGCAATTCCCCAGGACGTGTGGTTCTGGTGATGTGTGCGGGCAGTCCGGCAGGGACCCTTACGGCTGCGCCTGCCGTGTGACTCCGATCGCACATTCACAAATAGAAAATAGACGATAAAAAAACCGGCAGCTGCCAGAGAGAATTTCTCTCCGCGCAGCTGCCGGTTTTGGTTTATCTATTTTATTGGAAGGGCCAGGAGTGCGTTAGAAAGCAGAACCGCCGCAGAAAGGCAAAGCCTTCCCCTTGAGGGGAAGGTGGCACGGCGCCAGCCGTGACGGATGAGGTGGGGCGCAAATCAGCACCATGAACCTATCGCGTGCAGTTTTTTGGCTTTTTGCGCTGATTTAGCCGCTTTACATGGCTTTACCATCACACCAAACTGTCATACTAATCCTGTTATCCTGCTAGCTCTTCAGCTCAAGGGATGTGGCACCGCTCTGTTCGATGGCTGCCTGCGTTTCCGGGGAGCCCGTCAAAAATCCACGTAGTACTTGACTTCGTCCAGCACCGTCCCGTTTTCCCATAAGGCTTTCGCCAACTTGCGTTCCGCTGCCGTTTCCAGTGTCGCGTAGTAATTCTGGAATTTCTTCTCGTCCTTCTCCGTCCGATTGCGCAATACTTCCGCTCGTTCTTCCAGTTCCGTCATAGCTCGCACCTCCTGTGTAGGCTTCATTGGTTCCATCATATTCTGTGTTTGTGGTACAGTCAACCACCATGCAATAGCCGCATTCTCCACGGCAAAAGCCTTCCCCTTGAGGGGAAGGTGCCGAACGAAGTGAGGCGGATGAGGTGGAACGCCAATCATCGCCACAACTCAACCGCAAAAGCCCAAAGCCTGTATCAACCGCAAACCCATTAGCATCATCCCGCAACCACAAAACAAAAAAGAAAAGGCCGTGCAACGTTAAGTTGCACGGCCTTTATTC
>Ga0129310_1000466_pt1 | contig 49446 bp, 47 predicted proteins | sample Go1ome_2_FD_94433 | JGI IMG/M metagenome (GOLD analysis project Ga0129310, IMG submission 94433) | Western lowland gorrila individual fecal microbial communities from Wisconsin, USA - Go1022A metagenome | ecosystem: Host-associated > Mammals > Digestive system > Large intestine > Fecal | place...
CCTCGCAAACCATTGATTTTATTGACTTTATTATACCAAATAAGAGCATTATCATCCATAACTATATTCAGTTGTCAAAGTACATTTGGGTGTTAATCAGATACTTTTGACACCCACATCATACCATTTATTTATATAACATTCTTTTAAATCTTAGTACTAATTCGCTACTATTACAGATGCAGTACGGATTACTTTACCCTTATATACATATCCTGTCTGCATTACCTGCTTTACAGTATTCTCTGGAAGATCCACATCAGCAATATGCGCTACTGCATTTTGGAGATTAAAGTCAAACGGCTCTCCTTCTCCAGAGATTATAGTAATTCCATTTTCCTCAAGGATTTTAACTGCATTTTCGTAGCTCTGGATAATACCCTTTGTATATGGATTATCAGGATCCTGTGCAAACTTTGATGCATACTCAAGATTATCAATAATCGGAAGTATCTTCTCTACAAAGTCAGCAACTGTCTCCTCCTTATCTTCTGCTCCGGCACCACCATCTTTAGAACCTATAGGAAGTTCAATATACTTATCGCTATCCATCTGCTGTATAAGCAGTGTAAGTGCTATATGCTCATCAGCTCCAATGCCAACCCAAACCGGTTTCTTATAAAAATCAGTAAGGTTATCCTTAGGAACCTTAAGTCCACCGATCTTAACTAATCTATCCTGCTTCTTCTCATATACAGTGATCACTTCCGAAGAACCAGTGGATTCTGGAAGCTTCTTTATCTCAAGACCAGCATTTTTCGAAAGTGAAGTCTCAGGCTTAACAACAGAGAATATCTCGCTATTTATACCAACATATATTTCATATGGAGATATATTGTCTGATACACCAAGCCCTACGAAAGCCTCTCTTCCTTCAAGCTTTCCACAGATATAGCCAAGTCCTTCAACTATGTCATCACTACTCTTCATCTTAAACTCTATCTCAGAATTAACAAATGTTCCTTCCTTGATATAAGACTTAAGTGACTGTTCCATAGAGATGCAGGCATTCATACTTCCTGCTCCAAAGAATATTCCTGCTTCTGTTGCATCAAAAAGTCCTGCTGAATAGCTATGTAAAAATGGAGCTCTTCTAATAGAAGCACCTGACCATCTTCCAGCAACATAAGTACATATCTTCTCAACGCCTTTATCACTGAAGTCATATTCTGATATAGATAGTCTTCCTTCTGCTATAACAGCTGAAAGCACTCTTCCATCAAAGTCATACTCACCATACAAATGAAGCGCAAATGCTAAAGTCTCATCTACGACCTTCATAATCTCTATACCTGTCTGCTGACCTACTTCATATATTCTACGTATCTCTTCTATACCAAAATTATCTGGCACACATATAGCCAGACCAAAATCAAATATATTAAGCTTTTCCTTGAGATATTCGCGAATTGCTTTAAGAACACCTGTAAGAGCAAACTCTTGCTCCAGGATATCGTCACGTCTAAGATCTGCTGGTAGATTAAAGGATGCTGTACTTATTGACTCATCTTCGCACCAACATAAGAAGACCTTCTTGTCCCAAAAATGAACACCAATTACATTTTTCATCTATATACCCCCAATTATATTAAAGAGTCTTAGAAACTCAATATGAACATTCTACCACATTTAGTACTATGTGTCACGGATACATAGCCAAAGTAGTAAAGTAGTTTTATATCTTCACTCTTTTAATCCCAAGACAGGCGGTGCAAATCCCCCTCTGATTCGAGGCTTAGAAAATCCAACTGTCTCAGAGCTTCGTAGAGTATAATCGCTGCACTGTTAGATAGATTAAGAGAACGTTCCTCTGGCATCATAGGTATCCTGATACAATCCTCAGGATGCTGTACAAGAATCTCTTCTGGGATACCTGCACTTTCACGACCAAACATTATATAGTCGCCGTCGTGAAATGTTACATCCGTATATCTATGCTTAGCTTTTGTTGTCGCATAGAATATCCTTGGTACTGATTTACTACTAACTCCTTCAGTTTGTTCCTTTAGCTTTTCCTCTTCTGCAACATATGAAAGAAATGCTTCGTAATCATCATGTTCCTTAACATCGAGCTTTGGCCAGTAATCTAGTCCCGCTCTTTTTATCATTTTATCATTCAAAAAGAAGCCGTATGGTCTGATAAGATGCAAGCGGCTTCCTGTAATAACGCAGGTTCTTCCAATATTTCCTGTATTATAAGGTATCTCTGGTTCATGAAGAACTATATTGATCATGCTAAATAATCCCCTCTAAGTTATTTAATTCTGGTTAGCTGTCTCGGATGTAACTTCAAAGGAAGCATCCACAAGATGAATATATTCATATACGTCGTCAGGATTATCCTTATAGGTTTCAAAGGTTCCTTCTACAACAGCTTCTGTACCGTCTTCTGGATATTCATCTGGAAATACATGACTTCCATCATCCCATATAAACTCCAGTCCCTGCTGACAGCAAGCAGCAGCATCCTGAATTATAATAAAGTAATATCTCTGCTTAGTTGTCTCATCGTAGCTTGAATAGTATGACCCCTTCATACGTACTTTTTTGCCTACATAGCTTGGGGCATCAGCCATCATTTGATATACAGTCGAATAAACCATATTACTGTCCATAACTGTAAGATCTATCAGGTCCGAATTCTTCATAGCTTCGGTATCGACTTCTGGTCGTTCTTCAGTTGTAGCTTCTGTAGTCGATTCGGTTGTAGGCTGCTCAGTTGTTGACTCAGTGGTTGACTCTGCATCCTCCTTCGCCATCTGCTCATTTAGAGCTTCCTCTACACTATTACCATCATTTTGATACTTACTAGAACCGGCATCATCTGAACCACAAGCCGTAAGTCCCTGAAGACATACAGCAAGCGCAAGTCCAACACATATAGATTTCTTTATATCCAACTTTTTCATTTTATCCCCTTAACTTTTCTTCACCTAGGCTGATAACGAAAGTACTAGTCTAGCTTAATTACGAACTTACCTATAGCCCATGAAACTATAAAGAATAAAAAGTCCATAGCAACAATAGTAGCACCGGTTGGCATATCTGCAAGCATGGATATGATCATACCCGTAAGCGAGCAAACTATCGAGAAGATTACTGATAAGATAACAACACCCTTAAAGGTTCCGCTTAGTCTCATAGCTGCAAGTGCAGGGAATACGATAAGTGCTGATATAAGCAAGCTTCCAACCAGATTCATTCCAAGTACTATAATAATTGCGATTATAACTGCAATCAGGAAGTTATATCTTCCTGCAGGAACTCCTGTAGCTCTACAGAAGGTTTCGTCAAATGTCACTGCAAATATCTTATTGTAGAAGATAATGTATATGGCTATAACCACCACCGAAAGAGCTATACATATAGCAACCTCTGATTTATCCAGCGTTAGGATTGATTGGGATCCAAACAAGGTTCCACATACATCGCCGGATACGTTAGCCGATGCAGAAAAAACATTCATTATCATATAACCAAAAGCGAGGGATGTGACAGATATCATAGCAATAGCCGCATCTCCCTTCAGCATGGACTTGTTTCCATTTCTAAGAAGAAGCACTGCTGCTAGAATAGTAACAGGCATAACAAGTATGGAGTTACTTACAAGATGGAGTACACTTGCTACAGCCATGGCGCCAAATGCCACATGAGACAGTCCGTCTCCGATAAATGAATAACGCTTCAGCACCAGTGTAACCCCCAGAAGTGATGCACAAAGTGCGATAAGTACACCAACTATAAGAGCATATATAACGAAATTATACTGAAGGTACATTTGAAGTTTTTCCATTATTCATTTCCTCCTTCAGCTTCCTCATCATCCATCTCAATAGTAGAGAAGAACTTATATGCCTCACTATGAAGATAATCTTCGGTCGCTCCGTAAAACAGCTGCTTCTGACCTAAATGAAGTATCTTATTCGAGAATCTTACAGCTGTATTGATATCATGAGATATCATAATTATAGTAACACCCGTATCATTTAATGATTTTACGAGTCGATACATTTCTTCTGTAACCTTAGGATCAAGTCCAGCAACTGGCTCATCCAGGAGAATGAGCTTTGAAGTAGCGCAAAGGGCTCTGGCAAGGAGAACTCTCTGCTGCTGTCCGCCAGAAAGATTTCTAAAGGTCTTCTTTCTCAGTTCCCATGCATCAAATCTCTTAAGGCACTCCTTGGCGCGTTCCTTCTCTTCTTTATTATAGAATGGTCTAAGACCTGACTTTGCAAGATTACCAGATAAGACAATCTCCCACACACTAGCAGGGAAGTCCTTCTGCACAACTGTCTGCTGAGGAAGATAACCAATATCTTTAGTACCCAGCTCTTCGTTAAATGTAATCTCACCCTTTACAGGTGGAATAAGACGCAGCAGAGTCTTCATAAGTGTACTCTTTCCTGCGCCATTTTCTCCTACTATACATAGATAATCCCCCTTCTCGACTACGAAGTTAATATGCTTCGTAAGAGGAATCCCATCATATCCTGTTGTTAAATGCTTTACTTCAATATAATTCATATAATCACCTGATTTTTCAAATGCATTAATCTTATTCACACACTAGAAACTTTTATTCGGATACCCCCAGTGCCTTCTTCAGTACGCTAAGATTATCTGTCATTATCTGTAAATAGCTTGTTCCAGCTTCGATATCTGCAGGTGTAACTGACTGAAGTGAATTAAGTGTCAGGATTTCCTGATCCTTTGAATCAGTATTATCTCTTACTGTTTTAGCTATATCCTGTTCACCCTTTTCTATAGTACAGATTGCAGGAAGCTTTAATTCATTAACCTTTCCAGAAAGGAATATAATAGTCTCAAAGCTTGCTTCTGTTTCGGCTGAACAACCAACAAAAGCCGCATAGTAGTTAATTCCGTAATCATCCACCATATATCTAAATGGGAATCTGTCACCAAAAAGAATAGTATCAACTGTTTTAGCATCAACTGCTGACTGATACTCTGCATCTAGAGCCGAAAGCTTTTCAATATAAGCAGCAGCATTTGCTTTGTAAGCAGTAGCATTTACCGTATCCTTTGTTTCTAGTGTCTCAGCTATCTTCTCAGTTAAGGTCTCAGCATTTCTAATCGAAAGCCATATATGCTCATCATATTCTATATCTCTATCGTCATGATGATGACCTTCGCCATCTTGAGGCTCTTCCTCATCTGTCTCAGACGCATCCTCTTCGGAAGCTTCATTTTCTTCATTTTCTTCTTCACATTCCATGCCTTCAACAAGCTCTTCTTTCTTGACACTATCGCCAAGAACCTCCATAAGGTCAATAACTACCATATCCTTATTTAAAGCTTCCTTCAGCGCATCATCAACCCACGCATCTGACTCACCGCCAACATAGATAAATACATCACATGTTGAAATCTTAGCTATATCCGCAGCTGTAGGCTGATAACTATGAAGATCTGTACCCTTATCAAGAAGCATCGATACTTCAACACTGTCCGCTGGGCTAGTATCTACACTACTTTGTCCCTGACCAACTATCTCTCTAACCCAGTCATATTCTGGAAATATAGTAGTAACTATCTGAAGCTTATCATTCGAAGAACTGTCATTATCTTCTCCAGCTCCACATGCAGTAAGTCCAAGCGCCATGCCAGCAACCAAACAAACAGATGTAAGTTTCTTCGCAAAAGTCTTTGCTATTCTATTATTTATTCTAAATTGATGCTTCATTTTGTAACTTACACCTCTAACTTTCTACAACTATCACACAAACCATATAATACGGTTCTACGTGGATTAATCACGAAACTATGATTCTTTTCAATATGCTTGATCAGCGCTTCTATCTCTTCGCAGTGAAGATGAATCAGTTTGCCACATTTATCACATTTGCAGTGATAACAGCTAGCTGCGCCATCTTTGGAATGCTCATTATCTATATATTCGAAGCAGGCGGAGCTGCCATTATCCAGGTTATACTTGTTGATAATGCCCTCATCTACCAGCTTGTCGAGATGACGATAGACTGTTGTAAGACCGATAGGTTTACCAGATTCCTCGAAATGCTTAACTATATCATTTACAGTAACATGCTCCCCCTGGGTGGCCATGAGATAAGCTGTTATCTCAGCCCTCTGCCAGGTCTTATACTGCGATCTATTTTGATTTTTTGTCTTAGGATCTAATGTCATAGCCCCAACTTATCTCCTCATTTACTATACATGCCAAATTACAACAAAAAATGAAAACCATTTTCAAATTAAAATTGAAAACGATTTTCATTTTATACTTCATCTATACAATTGTCAAGAAAATTGAAAATGATTTTCATTTTCCGAAATGAGTCACCTTTTACCTCCGACGTAGAAAGTGACTCAAAAATGAGTCACTTTCTACGTCGGAGGTAGGGGTGACTCATTTATGGCATCGAGCATCTTGAGGGCGCGGACGTTCTTGGCTACATCATGGACACGAACCATTCTGCAGTCAGCCTCTGCTGCAAGGATAGTTGTTACAATCGTTCCCTCTTCTCTCTGGTCTACAGGGAGATCTAATGCATTTCCGATCATTGACTTACGTGATGCCGCGAGCAGCATAGGATATCCCACCTTACGAACTATTTTCTTCAGATTCTTCATAGTAAGCAGATTCTCTCTCTGAGTTTTGGCAAACCCTATACCAGGATCTACTATAATACTATCTTTCTTGATACCAGCTCTATGAGCAATGCGGATGCTATCTCTTAAGCCCCACACTATTCTATCAGCAACATTTTCTTCCTTAATACTGCTAAGCAACTCCACGGCACTTCGCTCCTGATTAGCCTCAAGGAAGCTTGTGATTATCTTCTCATCACGGCAACTGATGTCACGTCCAAGATTATCATTATACATAAGTATAACAGGAATCCCCGCCGAAGCCGCAACCTTGGCAATCTCTGGAACGTCATGCAGCTTACGCTTCTCAGGGTCTTCCTCATTAAATCTTTCGTATCTAAATCCCCAGATATCATTTAGTATATCAGCACCAGCCTCGATTGCTGCCCTAGCAACTGGTGCCTTATAAGTATCGATAGAAACTGGAATATCGAAATGAGACTTTATCTGAGCGATAACCTCAGATACGCGATTAGACTCTTCTTCGGCACTAATCTGCTGATGTCCTGGTCGAGTACTCTCGCCACCTACATCGATAATATCTGCGCCTTCATCGATCATCTGTTCTACATGCTTTAACGCCGCATCTATATCGCAATAACTCCCGCCATCTGAAAATGAATCGGGAGTAACATTTAAGATTCCCATCACATATACGTGGTGGGAATCCATATTATATTCTTTATTTCCTATAATCATACTTTTAACCCTGCTAAAACATTTTCTATAATCAACAGTCTATAATCTCAACAACAATCTATCTAACACTCTTAGAATGCAAAATGAAGAACAAGAGCTACTATGATTCCAAGGACACTTCCCATAACAACCTGAAGCGGAGTGTGTCCTACGAACTCCTTAAGTTTTTCTTCATTTGATAGTTCAGTTCCACTAAGTTTCTCAAGAAACTCAGTCATCTCATTTATGGCCTTGGCCTGCTTACCAGTTTCAAGTCTTACGCCCATAGCATCATGCATAACTACTATCGCCATGATAAATGCTACTGCAAAAACTGGTGAACCAAATCCACATTCATAACCTGTAAGAAGTGCAACTGCTGATACCGTAGCAGAATGTCCACTCGGCATACCGCCATCACCGAAAAGTCTCTCTAATTGCAACTTCTTATTAACTAATAGAAATATAATTGTCTTAAGAACTTGAGCCGAAGCCCAGCCTATAAGGCCTCCTATAAGTATCCTGTTTGTAAAAAAAGCGTGTACGTACTCCATCTATATAACCAAATCCTGTGTTTAATCTAACTTCTCCACTTAAGGAAGTCTTCCAGTATGAGAGGCTTCGCATAGTAGTAACCCTGGAAACTCTTAACAGGATAATTCTTCAGTATCCTCTTCATTCCCTCTGTCTCTATACCCTCAACGCAAACTCTCGCGCCAAAGGTTGCAGCAAGGTTTACAAAGTGTTCAATAAGTTCCTTCTCTTTGTCATCCTCTTCTATTCTCATAACGAAGCTTCTATCTATCTTGATAGTATCAAATGGTAGATTCTTCACTATTCCTACCGAAGAGAATCCTGTACCGAAGTCATCCAGCGCAATCTGTACGCCATGACCACGAAGGTTAACGACCACATTTTTAAGTAGTTCCAGATTCAGCAGCCTGCATCTCTCAGTAATCTCAAGACATAAATGATTAGTAGGGAAATCATATTCTTCGATAGATCTGATAACCATTTCTACGAAATCAGGTTTCTCAAGCTGCGTATATGATAAGTTAACATTTATTACAAAGTCCGGATACTTCTTAATTATCTCCTTTGCATCACGAAGAGCTCTCTTAAGAATCCACTCACCTAGCTCCGGGAATAATGGATCCTTCTCAAGCAGAGGAATAAACTCATCCGGAGGAACAAGTCCATACTTATCATTCTTCCATCTAAGAAGTGCCTCAGCACCAATAAGCTTCTCTGTATTCGAATCAACAACTGGCTGATACACCAAGAAAAATCCTTCAAAGTTCTGCATGATTGAACCACGAATAGCGTGGAACTTCTCCAGACGGAATCTGTTATCGTCAGTCAAGTCATTAGCAAAGAAGACCATATCTCCCTGCTTACGCTGCTTACTCTCACTATATGCAAAGCTCGCACAGGAATAAACAGTCTGATAATCTATGCTGAAATTATTGATAAATAAAAATCCAGCATTCAGATCTAAGATAATATCTTTATCCTCGACTTTAAAGCCCTTACGAAAATGATTTCTAACCTTTTCATAATTCTGCTTAACAAGTTCAGCAGAACCACTCTTACTGATTATCGCAAACTTTGTACCATCCAGACGATATACACTGCCAGTATTCCCTACAAAATCATATATATATCTTGCAAAGTTTTGCAGTATCTTATTGCCGAAATGATATCCATAAACTTCATTATATTCGGAGAAATGACTTATTCCGACCATAGTGAACAGCATCTCTGTCTGATTGGATATGTTATACTGGAGATCTTCCATCATACCGTACTGATTACGGAGTCCGGTCAATGCATCAACATGACTATGTATACCGTGATTACGAATAACACCCACAAAATAATTAAGATTATCATTATCATCTAAAAGAACTGTTCCACGACAGGTACATACATCATAATTACCCTCTATATTCTTTGCACGATACTGCATATCATGTCCTAATGAAGTTCCAGAAAATATCTCTTCTATTCCTTTATGATATGTTTCTCTATCATCAGGATGTATCTTTTCTTCCCAGATTTCACCGGCTGCATACATATATTCTGAAGGTAATCCAAATGTGATAACAGCAGAAGCAGACCATCTAGAAACATCATATCGCATATCACATATATAGACATATGTACCTTCTGCGACTATCGAAAATGCTTCAAACAGTCTATCGAGTTTCTTTATTCTTCTTTCGGGCATTCTATCTAGTACATCATTATTCCCCATAATAGCACCCCACTAAATAATGATACAGTAATTGTACCATAAATCGCCCATTATTAACAGTTCTTTCTCTACTTCTTTCCAGTAAGATAATATACAGCAAGTGCAGTTCTATGGGAGAGATTTTCCTTAGACAATATGTTAGTGATATAGTTCTTAACCGTTCCCTCAGATATAAAAAGTTTAGCAGCAATCTCTTTATTAGAAAGCCCCTCTGCAACAGCTTTCACTATATCAAGCTCTCGCTCAGAATAACTCGTAGCATCAAAGCCTTTACCCGATAGTTCCGAGCTAGAATCCGAAGAAACACTTGAGCTGGTAAGGGACTCAAGAATACTTCCTTCCATGACACCAGTTCCATTATATACAGACTTTATCATCTGCTTAAGGTGATCAGGAGTATGATTCTTAATCAGATATCCCTTTGCTCCACTGCTTAGTGCCTGCTTCACAAGATCATCATCGTCAAATGTAGTAAGTATCAGAACTTTTCCGAGATCATGCTCTACGATATATTTTGTTGCTTCTATACCATCCATTTCTGGCATCTGAATGTCCATGAGAAAGACATCCGGTTTCGTCTTTTCTGCAATCTCTATAGCTTCACGACCATTTGCTGCTGAACCCAGCACTTCAAAGTCATCATCAACATCTAAGATAATTTTCATACCATCGCGCACAAAATCACTATCATCTGCAATTATCACCTTAATCTTGCTCATATTTACTCATTTCCTTCTTGTCGATTCTATAAATCTTTTCTTTATTAATTCACAACTTCTTATAATGGAAGCAACATATTTACCTTAAATCCACAGCCTTGCTGTGTTTCAAAATCAACAGTGCCACCTACTGAGCGGATTCTTTTTCTCATTCCAGATATCCCCATACCATCAACTATCTTGCTACATCCTACTCCGTTATCTGCTACAGAGCATCTCACCATCTTGTTCATCGCAACTATAGTAACATCGATATGGTCAGCCTTTGAATACTTCATAGAATTAGTAACTGCCTCAAATGCATTATCAAGAATAATCTCCCACATATTAGCAGGAATCCTAGATAGTTCACCCTCAGTCTTAAGCTCTGTCTCAACACCTTTTTTATTACAATCTTCGCAAAGCTCATATAGTTGGAGAAGTGCCATCTGCTTCTTGTCAGGTCTTTCTTTTCTGAGAATAGCTCTGATCTCATCCATTCCGGTCCGGAGCTGATCTATAACCGCCTGTGTCATAGCTCCTGCTTTATCTGGATCTTTATCCATAATGACCTTGATTGCCTCCAGCTGGTAGATTGATCCATTTATATTATGTCCCAGCTTATCGTGCAGAGTCTGAGAAAGCTCAGCTCTCTCTTCGAGTATTCTATTCTCGCTCATAAGTATATTTTTCTTCATTTGTTCTCGGGCGGCTGTAGCCTGAGTCTGCATATCCCTCTTCATGCCCTGCTGAGTTATGGTATCCTCCATCATCTGTTTCTCATAATCAGTTACCACAAACTCATGCTGCATATAGAAAGCCAGCATAAAAGTTAGAATAATAAATTGAACAAATAAAGAAATTCCGCTCTCACCAAATAGACGGGTCAGGTAAAATCTTTCGATCAATATAAGTACATATATCATATAGTACCAGAACCGACCAGCACTGAAGCATATCAGTAATTCATAGTATAGAAAAGCAGCAAGGAATATAAAGCTCATACCGCCTTGTCGTAAGAGCAACACTTCTGATAACATCGCCACAGAGAGAACGGCAAGTCTTCTAACCCTGTTTTTCTTCTTGTCACTTCCCTCGACAAACTCCTTAAGGCTGAACATAGATATATATAACGAAATAAGCAGGAGTATCTGCGCAGATACTCCTGACTTTATTTTAATACCCAGTAAACCATATAGACAGAAAAGTAACATTAAAATGATACGGACTACCAGAAAGTATTTTTCTTTTAGGATTTTATCATTTATGATACTCCCCACTCTTTACTCCTTCTAACTTTAAGTCCAACACTACCGAGACTTACGATTATCGCGATATATGCTACTGTAATACATATTACCATACTGAAAGCCTTATTGTCTCCAACAAAAATCATTTCCGCCCCATCCATAAACCATTTCTGAGGCATAAGACTTGATAGAACCTGAATACCTTTTGAAGCAGTATCCAAAGGGAAGTAAAGTCCACTGAAAAGTGAGGACGTACACCATAGTGTAAATGATGCAACACTGGCCCCGAATACATCATTCATAATAATACCCATAAACATACTGAGTGTACAGAATATAAGTCCCATAAGGAAGATCAGGAATAAAAATACGAATAGATTCATTCCCAGATCGTTCATATCAAGTGTAAGGGAGCATATGCCAACAACACCTGTCATAACGAGACATATAAGAAATGCAGCTACAAACTTTGAAGTAAAATAACAAAGCATATTCGTTTTTGTAAGATTAATTCTTGTAATAACTCCGTTCTTCTGCTCCTGAATAGCACCGTTGGCTATAAAGAATCCTGCAAATACAAAACCAAGTGTAAGGAATGAAAATGCATATCCCAGATTAGCCTTCTGATTAACCTGAGCCGCTGTAAGACTTCTTTCTTCGCTTCCTGATACAGAAACCACTTCCTTCTCAGGGCTCATATCATCAACTTTTTCTAATGTTTCTACAATGTCCCCTTCATTTGCTGCATATATCGAAGTAGTTTCAAGTCTTGATAGTTGAAGTGCAAGTTCACTTTCCAAAGCATCATTTCTTGCATCATCAGATAGAACATACATTGTAAGTGCCTCTGCAACATTACCATCTAAAATCTTTTCATCAAAATCTTCTGGGATATAAAGTGACGCTCCCATACGGTCTTCATGTCCATCTAAATCAAGATGTTCATCTATAAACTTATCATCTATATCTTTTCCTGATAGATCAACTCTACACAGCACAAACATTCCGCTATTTGCAAGTCTATCAACCAGATAATCAGAAAGCTCTGAACCTGATGCATCATATACTTTAACTACATATTCCCCATTGGAGCTATAATATGCAACCTTTGTATCTGCATCATCTATATCCACAAGAGATTCGATATCATCCTGAAATGAAGTATAAGCCACATTTGTTTTTAATATCATAGTCGAGAGCACTGGCATAAGAACTAAAAACAGCCATATAATCTTTGTTCTGACTAAGAGCTTCATGCTCATTTTTACTAATGTTTTCATACTTTTCCTCTCTTTCTAATAGTTCCTGCAATAACCGATATAAGTGAACTTACTACTATAATCAAACCTGAATATCCAAAAGCACTAGACATATAATCACTGTGTCCCATACAAGATATCTCTGTAAGCGCTCTATTGATGTGATAGATTGGTGAGATATTTTTAAGTGTCATAGGGTGAGATGAGAACATGTATGTCTCAAATGAACCGCCATAAAATCCCATAACCCAGACTATCGCAAAAGATATAATTATGGTTGCGATCAAGTTATCTGTAATGTTATATATCATTAATTCAAAGGCTGTAGCTGCAAGCACCGACGCTACAACTATCGCTACCGAAAGAGGAATATTTCCCCAGTGTACTCCCAGAAGAGATACCGTAAGCACTGCCGCGATAATTGTTCCAAGAGATGCGACTATTGCTATAGGAATAAACTTTCCAAGATATTCCTGGAATGGTGATACATCAGCCACTCTAAATCTCTTTCGAATCTTATACTTCTTCTCATTAAGAAAGATACCTGCTCCAGCAACTATTGCACACCAGCCAAAATATATAATCTCAACTATTCCATAATAATCCTTAGAATCTATCGCTGGAGTAAAGTCTGGATGTTCAACTGTTACCTTAGCAGAGTTTACTTCTACTCCCATAGCCGCAGCAGTTGCATTTTCATAAAATGCATTTACAAAGTATTCCAGAGCCTTTCCAAGTTCCTTATTATCCTTATCCTCATAGATTGTATAAGTATCATCATTAAATATGATAAAACCACTTAGTTCATTATCTCGGATCAATTTCTCCGGATCCCCTGATGGATATTCAATTAATGTAATGTCATTATCCTCGGCCACTTCGCACATTGCCTCTATCATATCTTCCGTGACAGCATCTCCTTCAACTCTGTAACCTGCCGTGATGTCTGTCTCTTCATACTTCTTCATCAGAGAGTCAAATGCACTCGACAGACAGAAAACTAGAACAACTGGCATGATTATAAAGAGAAGAATATTAAACCAGCTTCTACACATAAGCTTTATATTATTTTTTATCAGATATATATTCATCCTTTTTTCCTCATTTGCTATCTTTATAGGTTTAAAATGTTTTAATAATCTCTAAGCTTCTTTCCAGTAAGTGTAAGGAATACTTCCTCAAGTGTTATGCTCTCAGTATCCTCAACAACCATCTTCTTAAGTTCCTCGCTGGTTCCGATAGCTATAAGCTTTCCATTATCCATGATTGCTATCCTGGTACATATAGCCTCAACTTCTTCCATGTAGTGGCTGGTATATATTACAGTTGCACCATTCTTATTAGATTCCTTTATCTTATCTAGTATGAAGTTTCTTGACTGTGGATCGATACCAACTGTTGGCTCATCAAAGATAAGAAGTTCAGGATGATGTCCGATAGCGCAGGCGATATTAAGTCTTCTCTTCATACCACCTGAAAATGTCTTAGCGTAATCATTTCGCTTCTCAATCAGTCCAACATATTCAAGAGATTCATCTATTCTCTTCTTAAGTTCTGCTCCCTTAATTCCGTATAGGGAAGTAAAAAGCTCAACATTTTCCCAAGCTTTAAGATTTCCATGAATTGCAAGGTCCTGTGGGATGTAACCAAGCTTATCTATCAGCTCTTTTCTGTTCTTCTTGAAATCCTTTCCCATAAACTCCACATTTCCAAGAGTTGGTTCAATGATGTCACAGATCATATTCATGGTTGTACTTTTTCCAGCTCCATTTGGACCAAGAAGACCAAATATTTCGCCTTCCTCAATCTCAATATTTAGATTATCTACAACAACTTTGTTGCCATACTTTTTAGTAAGATCATTTGTCTTTAAAATAATACTCATCTCATTCTCCTTTTTTAGTTATGTAAACCAAGTGTTTATTTCCTCATTTCATCTTATAACCGAATTATAGACATAGCGCGGTCTTCTTTGTAGTGAAAAAAGATATAAATGCAATATGACTAAAGTCACATTCTTTAGAAGCTAACAAAAAAGGAGCCGAAAAGCTCCTTAGTTTAACAGTCTCTTTATTCATTTCGAGCAAGCTTCAGATCGATTTCAAATGAATCGCCTTCCTGCTTTGCGTTAATGGAACCATACATCATTTCCACAAAACTCTTACAGATATATAGTCCGAGTCCCGCTCCGCCCTTGGTTCTGGAAGAATCCTGCTGATAGAATCTGTCAAATATCTTATCCGTCGCGATATCCTCAGTAGCGTCTGTTATAATTCTCAGAGTCACAGCAGGTGCTTCTTCATACTCAATCACGAACTCTAGTCTTTTTACTGAATATTTAACGGCATTGGATATAAGATTCTGAATTACTCTTTCCAGCTTCTTCTTATCTGCATATACATATATATTTTCCTCTGCCTGCTCAAAGACTGGTTCAATACCCTTTCTATCGATTTCAGGACTTTCCGAAAGAATCTCTTCGCAAATGATTTCAGATAGATTAACCTTTTCCATCTGAACATTCACCTGACCCGATTCTATAAGTGAAAGCTCAAAGAAATCATTTACCAGCTTATTCAGATATTTAGCACGTTCAAGTGCAATATCTATATATGCATTTTTCTCTGCATAATCATCAGAACGCTCTGCCACCTGAAGATAACCGATTATAGAAGTCAGCGGAGTTCTCATATCATGAGCTATCATTGATATTGACTCCCTGATTTTCTTCTCATCCTCCTTACCTTCAACCTTAATCTTCATTACACTCTCATACAGGTTATTTATCTGAAGGATCATTTTTTGAAGATCTTTATCAACGAAGTCAACGCTCATCTGATTATTATCAGGGTTATGCTTCATTTCAGAGGTTATACGCTTCATTTCCTTCTTCATCAGAAATATTTTTATAACCAAAAAGAGGATCACTATGTTCAGGATAAATATTATAGCCCCCATGCTCATAAGTGTATTCATAAATGAACCTCCTCTTCTAATCTTCTAATACAATATACCAAGGAGTTTTATAATAAGCAATAAACCCCTTGGTACATTTTGTCTACTAGTTAGTTACTATAAAATATCTAGTTTGATACATCTCTCCTGTTGAAGATTACAGATGTAACCGTTACTATGATCACTGTAAATATTATTGCAATTAAAGCACAAGGTACCAGATCAGATGCTGCTGCACTCTTTGCAAAGCAGAAGAATGAATGCTCATATATGTAATTACCATCGAAAATATTTCTTAGAACATTACCAGCAATTGTTGAAGTAATAACACAGGCAAAGATAGCCGAATATACATTTCCACATATAACTGTTATAAGCACATAGAAAGAGCTAAATGCAACAATCTGAAGTGCAACAACACCCAGCCATACAAGATCCGTTACACCAAAGCCTTCAAAGGAATATCCAAAGGTCTTACCAAATGTAGCAAGCTGTGAAATTATCAGAAATATGTGAATAATAAATGTAAGAACACTTGTAGCCATTATTCTTGAAACGATCATAGTCCATCTCTTATTACCAGTTACAATAGCTCTATGCAGGGTTCTGTTAGTAAAATCAATTCCTACATACCATGATATAAGCATTCCATATAAGAAAGAGAACGAACAATCCTGCACCGAGTCAATGAAGCCATCATGCAGATTACCATAACCCCAGTAATCTATAGCTGCTTGCTTTAATCCATGCATCGCTCCACTTATTGTGATTATTATCATAATACCAATACATACATAAAATGGTATAAACCTCTTCATCTTAAAGCTTTCTATCTTGAACTGATTAAACATTTCTTTCACCTCCTGTAATACTCATAAAATACTCTTCTAGTGTCATTTCTTTCTCCGACAGCTCTGATATAACTATGCCCGCCTGCATCAGATATCCAGACAGTTCCGCCTTCATATCTGGCTTACCATTTATCTTAACTGTGTCATCTGCCACTACCTTATAAGTTACTTCAGGGAAATGCTTTTCGAGTATTGTTACTGTCTCAGGAATGTTATTGTCCCTAACAAGAATATACTGACTGCATTTTTCTTCTAATTCCTCGTGAGTTGATGTCTCTATAATTCTTCCTTTATGTATAAAGATAAAGTCAGTTGCGAGAAGATATAACTCACTTAAGATATGACTTGATACGAATATCGTACATTCATGTTCTTCATTTATCTTCTTCAGCATGTTTCTGAGCGTTACTATATTCTTAGGATCAAGACCATTTATAGGTTCGTCCAGTATAAGAAACTTAGGATTTCCTATCATCGCCATAGCTATACCAAGTCTCTGCTTCATACCCATGGAAAGCTTCTTTGCTTTCTTTTTAGAACTTTCCTGGAGGCCAACCATTTCAATCATTCTATCAGTTGCAGACGTATCAGGATTTCCAACCAGTATTCTCTGGATTTCCACATTCTGTCTGACTGAGTAGTTTGGATAGAGGTAAGGACCCTCAATCATAGTTCCGACAAGCTTACGTTTGTTTTCTATCGCACCTTTCTCTGTTTCTCCCATCAGTGTCATATCTCCTGATGTAGGAAATGTAAGACCGGCTATCAGTTTCATAAATGTACTCTTCCCTGCACCATTCTCACCTATGAAGCCGTAAATATGATTCTTTTTTAATGTGATACTTGCATTATCAAGAGCAACCTGATTTCTATATTTCTTTGTTAGATTTCTTGTTTCAAGAATTACATCACTCATTTTTTTATGTTCCTTTCCTTTTGATGATGCAAGTATATGATAGGATATTAAATACAAAGTTCATCAATTCTAAAGAAAAACTAAAGATTGAAAATCTATTATATTCAAATAGATAAAGAATACCGCCTCTACTTTGAAAGGCGGTATCCCATACCATAAACTGTATCTATATATGGTTCATCTGTTACCTTCGCAATCTTCTTGCGGAGATTACTCATATGAACATTCATGGTATTATCATCTGACAGGTATTCATCACCTGTGATACTCTCAAAGATATTTCTCTTCGAAAATACTTTATTGGGGTTATTCAGCATCAGCTCCAGGATGCCATATTCCATAGTGGTACAAGTGAGTTCTTCCTCTCCTATGAAGATTCTCTTGGATTCTGTATCAAGCGTCAGGTTCTTATACTTTAACTGATTTGAACCTTTAGCCTCGCCTGTACGCCTGAGTACTGCTTCTATTCTAAGGATTACTTCATCCACATCAAATGGCTTACTGATATAATCATCTGCTCCCAGACGAAGAAGTTCTATACGATTGATAACTTCATTTTTTGCAGATAGCACTATAGCTGGAGTATTCCTGGTCTTTCTAAGTTCCGCCAGAACTTCTTCCCCCGTCTTCTTCGGAAGCATTAGATCCAGAAGTATCATTTCATACTCCTTATCCAATGCTTTAGAAAGACCTTCCACTCCATCAAGTGCACTATCCGTCTCAAAACCATTATCAGATAAAACCTTACATAGCAGGTTATTTATCATCACATCATCTTCGATTACAAGAATCATACTTATATCCTATCCTCCTTAAACTAGCTGACTAAGTATATATGGATCTTTAATCTTCTTATCCTCTGCGAAGAAAATAATCTTGGACATTATCTCAGATGTCTTAGGATCATCATCCACAAATGGAAGGAAGATACGACCTCTGCTCTGGGAATGAACAGGGAGCACATTTATCATAGGTCCGCCCTCCTGATGGATTACACCACTTCCCAGATGAACTGTATAACTGCCTCTCATTCCCTTGATAAGCGCATGAGAATCTGTAAATGTCACATTGTCTAGCTTGAACATAGGAACAACAAACTCTGCAATAGCGCGGCGCATCTCGATAGTTGAATGAGACATCTCTGGATCAATCTGTCCAGCATGAGCTACACTTACAGCGAGATCCACATCTCTCATAACCTCGGAGAAGATAATCTCCGGAATCTCTGAGATAGGCTTTCTTTCAAAAGTCTTTCTATCATAGAAAGCAACCCACTCAAGAGTTGGTGCCTCTATATCACTTGGAGAGAACCAGTCTGCCATCGCATAGATTGTGGCAATAATATTCTCCTTATAATATATCTTCTGAAGTCCGTCCTCTTCGTCAGCGATCCATTTTCTGTTTCTTAGAGCTCCCACAGTCTGCTTTGGATTAATCTGATTGCCTGCATATCTCATGCTTTCAGTCTGATTCTTCTCTTCATCAGTCATAACATAAAGCTCTCTAAATATCTGCTTAAATGGCTGCTTGATCTGTCTATCGAAGCAAAGCTTCTGGAACTCGTGCCATCTTCCTGCTTTATATAGATGACTTGGGTGAGCTACGAGAAGTGTATCCGCAGCTTTAAAGCCCTGAGCCTCTATATCCTTAGGGAAGCCAAAGAAGTCTCCCTTCTTAAAGAGCAGTCTTCCTACTAGCTTTCCGATTACCGGATCCTTAGCCATTTCCAGAATCTCAGAGACGAAGTACTCATTTTCGCTCTCCATAGATTCTTCCATCATGAGCCTAGTTCTTCTATACTGCTCAGTAAATGTCTTCTTAGCCTCATTTATATCTACTATATATTCATTCTTCTTAAGTGAAGCAGGAACAGACTTAAGCTTCTTGTCCCCCTTCTTTACATTTAGGCTTATCTTTCCAGAATCATCTGGCTCCAGCCATACAGAGTATTCACCTACATCATGCGGTTCAAGGAAGCATATAAGTTCAGACGAGATTTCCCTCTCCATCTTAAGGATAAATCTTGTCTCATCATCATAGCCTTCTACCTTAGCAAGATTCTTTATAGCCATTTCTGATGCGGCTTTCTCGCTGGCTCTTCGCTGAGCACCAAACTGCTTAGAATCCTTCAGGAACTTCTGAATAAACTGATACTTCTTTATACATTCATTCTTCTTACCAGGAATAAGAGCATAAGCCATAAGCAGATCTTTATTTCTCTTGGCCTCTATCTCAGCTGCAGTCTTCTCTGCATCCATTTCACCTCTAGCAGCATCAGCATATTTTCTGGCTCTGGAATGCTTTGCTCCATCGGAAATGTACTTTGCCGCCTTATATATAGCATCGAACCTCTTCTTGCCCAGCTTCTCATATACTTCGTTAAACCATTCAACATCAAATGCACCAGTATTTAGTTCTTCTGGAGTAAGCGGTGTATACTTAGCTATAACAGCCTTTCTCTTATCATCAAAGTTCTCATTCATGTGCGCCATGAAGTAATAACATCCGGATGTAAAGCCTTCCCATCCAAGGTACTGTCCTATGATAGGAAGCCATTCAGGACTATAAAGACCCGCCTCAATAAGACGTGATTCACTTATGTCAGTTTCTTTTACTAGCTTCTTCAGCTTCTTAGTCTGCTCTTCCACTGTTCCATCCTTAGGATCTGGAATACAAACTGATAGAAGGTGTGACAGGCTTTCCTTCTTAGAAACATTATTATAGCAGTAGCCCGTATAATGATATGTATTTCTGTCCAGTGTATCTTTTCCAAGAGCAGACAGAATTCTTACTAGATATTCTACACCATATACTCTTGACAGATTATATATATACTTTGAATACTCCGTCTCCGTATCACCTCGAACAAGCTCAGTTCCAAGTATAAGGTCACTTATATTCTTATAAGCTTCGCCCACAATCTCCATGGTCTTCTGCTGCTTTTCATTTAAGTCTTCCACCGACTGCTCATCGAGATTTATGTCCAGAAGTGTCTGAACATAACTGCGCTGTTCATGCGTATGCCATGAATAAGTTCTGTTCCTAGTTGCAACATTCATACTGGCTTCTCTTACAAATCTTATGACCGAAGAGATAGTCCTCATGGATTCAGCAATATGTCTCTCGCTAAGAAGCATCTTATACATATAATCCTTACTGATAATACCACCTGCAGCAGCCTTTATAAAGTCTATAGGCTGCAGTGGTTCATAGCTGTAGCTTCGGCCTCCATAAACAGAGGTTTCCAAAGAACCATCCTCAAGTGAAGGAAGGAATATATTATCAACAAAGATATGATTTATAGCGAAATTTCTGATATCTCGTCTAATACCTACCAGAATAGATTTAACCGGTTCATAGAGAAGAATATGCTTCAAATATATCTCATTTTTATCTTTTCCTCGTCTTCTCCACTCTTCTACTATTTGGTCAGATTTATACTTATATTTAAGTTCATCCTTACAGCTGAGCAGATAAAGGGCTGCTGCAGCCGAGTAATATTCTCTATTCTTTTTGATTTCAGACTCACCGAAATAATATCCGAAGACACTATACATTTGTCCCAAATACTTAAACTTATCCAGTTTATTTTCATCCAGAAAGATGCCAAACATTCTGTCCAGCATTGGATTAAAGAACTCTCTATATCCTTTTACTTCCTCTTTATTTCTATGTACCTCCAAGCAGATATGGATAGCTCGAATCTCACTATCAGTAATCTTATTCTCTTCTTTAAAGCCGTCCCACAGGTCAAGGAATGGATATTCTCCATACTTTCCATTAATATATTCTCTGCCAAGACTATTACCAAGAAGCACTGGTCCATCCCATCCGGAATATTCTCTCTCTTTATTAGCATCAATAAGCTGGCTCAACTTTTCAAGAAGCTCCAGAAGTCTCTTCTCTTTTAGACTTTTAGTTGCTTTTACCTTCTTAACTGCAGCCTTCTCAGTTTCATTTAATATATCTCCCTTTGAAAGAACCTTTACAATGTCTGAACCTGGGAAGAGCTCTAAGTACTTTTCAACTACAAAAACTATATAGTCAGCATCAAGTACTGGTGTATAGGTTGCCTCTTCATCATAGAAGGCTTCCAGCTCTGCGTGGCCTTCACTCGTATCACCCTGAATCTCATTTATCAGGATAGTTTCCTTCGTTGTTGGCTTATCTATAAGCTTAAGTCTCTCTGCAGCAGCCGAAAAGATAACATCCTCATCCTTCTTAAGCTGCATAATGATATCAAGACCTGCCGTTACCTTCTCTTCCTTGCCATCCTTAAAGAGTCGCTCCAGCATTTCCAGCTTTTCTTCCGGACCACGACTTGAAAGCAGTTCTATAACATGAGATCTTATATCCTCTCTTTTAGAACGAAGCTGGTCCTCTAAAAGGTCATAACAAAACTCAGGCAGCTTTCCAGCCTTAGCCGCCATATCACCCCCAAGACTGGTTCTATCTGCTTCTAATTCCTGCTTAAGAAGCATATATGCATAAGTTCTAGCATCAGTATCTGCATTAGATACTTCCTTAGTAAGCGCCTTAAGAAGTTCAGTACAGTCTGGTTCTCTAAGGAGCAGCTCAAGTGCATCTGTACGATTTCCATCCCATCCACTGGTAACATCTTTTATAAGCTCCGCTGCCTTTATGATAAGCTCTCTATCCTTCAGCGCGCTGGCACAGAATATAATACGGACAGCTAAATCACTACGCTTTAGTTCCGCCTTATTCCATGGAAATACAGAAGGTTCATAGCTGTATCCCTTCTTTGGAATCTCTTCCAGTAATTCATTTAAGAGACCATAGTAATCACGGCATTCCTGTTCGCTCTCAAAATAATCCTTATAATTTGCATAAACTCTCTTCTTATATTTATCCCTTTCGGTATATCTGGTACTGCTTCCCGGATATATTGTGCAGTTTATCGCGTCTCCCGCACCTCCCATGAATCTGCTGAATATAAGGGAAAGTGTCTCTTTATCATCCTTAAACTTCTTAACGATTTCCTTCGAATACTTAGTAAAGCTACCATAATATTCTATATTCTTCAGGAAGAAGCAGGCCGTCTTTCTCTGATGATCTGTTCCTTCCATACATAGCTTATAGGCTTTCTCCAAAGACTTAGTAATATTGATACTACCCGAAGTCCAGAGTGCAATATATATCTTCATAGAATCCTCTGTCTTCAGGTATTCCTCTATAACCTTATCATCATTTAGGGCATCGACAATTAGACCGAGCTCCTTAGCAGTTACTCTGTCTACATCCTTAGTATCATAAGTTCCCAGTCCCGTAAATGTCATGATTGCCCTTTTAACAGAAGCAAATCTGATAAGGTTGTTATCATTTATTATAGAAAGCATGTATTTAAATGCCGCATCTGTACCAAAATCTATATTCTCGCAGATAGCCTGGCGAAGTCCCTCTGAAAGCTTTGCAGCAAGAAGAGTCTTTCCAAGGATTTCATACATTTTCTCATTATGACTCATTACTATGGCACGGATATAAGAAACATCCATTATTCCTTCGTCACCATAGAATATGCCCTCTATAGCCTCCTCAACCTCCGAGTCCTTTTCATCCAGTAGTGCAGCCAGATAGTATAAAACCTTTTTTCTCTCCCATTCATAACGTGTATAATAGAGTCTGAGATTTTCAGAAACATTCTGCGTCAAGATATCAGCAAGGCTGTACTTCTTACCTGTGTCATAGTTCATCATATTGGTCACAACTCTGTAATGCTCTATGATATCTGAAAATCTTATATAATAATCAGCATAAACTCCTTTATTTCTAAAGGACTGTCTGTAAGATGAGTTCCAGTGAAGCTGCCACTCGTCAACCGAGTCCATAGATTTATACATATAAGGCAGGAGTTCCTTATCAATATATCCTAGCAGTTCCTTAGCATTCTTTTTAAAATATTCTGAAGGCTTACCGCCTTCCTTAAGGAACTTTCTAAGATTTTCACCGAACTTATTAATTACACGCTCACCATCCACATCATATCTGTAGATTCCTCCATGTAAAAACTCATATAAGTCTTTAGAAAATCTTGATTCTACTTCCTTATCCTTCTTCTGAAAGCTATCACTCACTTCATATGCTTTTTTTCTCATCTCTTCTTCTGTCATATTTTATTTCCCCTTTTAGCTATCCTCGTGCTACTATCTTGCTAATATCCCAGCTTACCACATTCTTCCTGCCAGCATTGCAAGTCTTACAAATGTTATCTCATCACCTTCACTTAGACTGATAGGTGTACCTTCTTCTTTATACTCCGCTTCTACACCATTTATAAAGAGTCTGACCATTCCATCCTCATAGGCCAGCAGTGCTGTATCTATGGCCTTTTCCGTGTCAGGTTCTTTATCATTATAGATATAGCCAAATGCAATCTTACCAATCTCAGCCATGGACTTTATATTTTCTTCGGAGACCGGATCTGGAACTGCTCCACTCTGAGAAAGCTTCTGCCTTTCTATAAATGCTTCTACCATAATACGAACAGTATCTTCTATCAGTTCCTCTGCAGTCTTAGGACATTTCTCATATTCAAAAGGAACAGGCTTTATACGCCTTCCCTTCTTCCCCATATTCTTGATATTAACTTGTATCTTCATAACCCCTCCATCTACAAAGATCACGTCACATAAATCTAAGTGTAATAATACCATTATTATGTTTCATTTTTACATCTAATTTTTTATATTTTTTTGCTGACCCTTTCATTTTTTCTCATTTTGGATATTTTAAAAGGGTCAGCATTAAAATATAATGCCGACTTATAAAAGCACATGTGTTTAGTAGGTTTTTATAAGGAGGTCAATAATGACTCGTATATCACTAATCTGGTTCGGCGCAGCTATATCAATCGCCGAGATTCTGACAGGAGCATGTCTCGAGGGACTTGGGCTTATACGTGGTCTTATTGTTATAGTACTGGGACATCTGATAGGATTTCTGCTACTGGTACTAGCAGGAATAATAGGAGTAAAGAACAAGGAAGGTTCTATGAGATCCTCTGCTCTATCCTTTGGAGTATATGGAAGCTTCTTCTTCGCTGTATTAAATATCGTACAGCTCGTTGGATGGCAGGGAATAATGATTTTCGACGCAGCAATCTCCGCTCAGGGAATACTAAAGCTTGGTCACACATGGTGGTGCCTTATCATAGGCGTTCTCACCATAGCCTGGATACTGCTTGGAATTAAGAATAGAGATAGGTTAAATGTAATCGTTATGATTCTTCTTCTACTACTCACGGTAGTATTATCATTTATCATCTTCTCTGGGGTTAGAAATGGAAAAACAAATGGTCCAAGCACCGGAGAAATGTTGTCATTTGGGCAAGGATTAGAGCTATCAATCGCCATGCCACTTTCGTGGATTCCTATGATTGCTGACTATACTTATAAAGCAAAGAAACCCATGAAGACAACATTTGCAGCATGCGGTACTTATACTGTAGCCAGCACATGGATGTACATTATAGGTCTTGGCGCTGCCGTTATAACTCACGAAACAAGAATAGATCAGATAATGCTTAAAGCTGGTCTCGGAGTTGCCGGACTCTTTATCATAGTCTTCTCTTGTGTAACAACAAACTTTATAGATGCATTTTCATGCAACCAGTCAACCTTTGCACTGTTCCCTAAGGACAAGATTCCTCAAGAATCAGAAGATAGGCCATCACTTAAGAACAATATAAAAATCAATCTTCCCGGAATAATCGATACTATAATTGGAACTGCAGGTGCAATTATCTTCCCTATGGAAAATATTACTGACTTCCTATACTTTATAGGATCAGTATTTGCACCTATGATATCTGTTCAGATTGCAGACCAATTTATCGTTAAACACGAGAAGACTGATGTTAAGATTGATGCTGTAGCCAGTATGTCATGGATCATTGGATTCATTATCTACCGTATCCTTATGAGACACGACTTCTTAATCGGATATACTATTCCAAATATGGTTATGACTATACTCATCACAGTAATACTCAGAAAGCTTACTCAGCTATATCCTTTATCATTATATCGCCAGAAGTCACACTCACATTCATCTTATTAGTTCCAGAACCACTTACATAGGTATCTCCATCCTTTGTGAATGCATGTTCTGTAGACATATCTCCGCTTGATTTTTTCGCCGTTAAGGTCAAGTCCGCATCTTTAGGGATATATATATTTATGTTCCCTGAAGATGCTGATAAACTTGCACTTTTAGGAAGTTGGTTAAATGTATAATCACCATTTCCACTAGTTACTTCCGACTTAAAATCATTTACAGAGTTTCCTTTTAGATAAATCGAGCCAGAACTTGCAGAAACATTTATCTTATCTGCGCTTTCATAGTTAACACTGATTCCACCTGAGGTTACTTCCATATTTATACTGTCGCTATCTCCACGCTGTGTAAGATTTATACCTCCAGAAGAAGCATTAAGGTCATAATTCTTAGCGGAACAAGAGATATCCGCATCTCCCGAAGATATTTCCAGCTTAACATCACTTAGTTCTATATTCTTCGGTATATCTATAGTAAGCTTCTTATCTAAATTATTCAGTTCCAATCCCCTTGCTGAAGCACAGTATCTAACATAAAGTGTGGAACCATCAACCCAGGTATGAACCTTTCTCTTATCGTCCAGTTCTTTTGGGGATGTCTCCTTTATGCTGACAACATCAGCATCAGTTTCAGTCATCACTACTTCTCCAGACATATAAGCAATATTAATACTCTCGATTTTCTCAGTTATATCACGGTCTCCCGCTTCATATTTATCACCATTATCATATATATAATTTGTCTTTGTTATATCTAGTACTTCAATATCATAGTTTGAACATCCGCAAAACCCAAGCATCATAGCTGCTACAACTATTGATGCAAAAAATCTATTTAATCTTTTCATTTTTTTCTCCTCTCTTAGTTCCAACAAGCAGACCTATCACGGTAAGTATCACACCAATTATGAGACCAAATATCATAACGATCATATTTGGTGTCTGAGATACATATACTTCCGCTGATGAACTCTTCAATGAAAGCTGTATCATCAGATTCGTTCCAAAGTAAACAAATAGACTAATTAACGAAATGACGGTGCCAACCTTTACAAGGCCATTAAATGGAAGGTATCTAATAATGAGGAATACTCCCCATACTAGAAGGATTAGAGGAACACTAATTGAAAATGCTAACGAAAAATATCCGGCTGACTTAATGGTGATTCCTATACAGATAATCATTAGGTAAAATGTAAATGTATCAGCTGCCATTACTGCAAGTCCCTTAAAGCTCTTCAGATAATTCTTTATTGGTCTTCTGCAAGCTATAAATGGACTAAAAATAACTGTCAGTCCAAAAAGAACTGATGATGCCGCAACAATAAACCAATTTCCGCCATTATATATACAGCAGACAGCGAGTAGCAGTATTATGCTTGCTGTAAATGAAGTCATCGTAGCAAACATTTTATACTTTGGTACCATAAATGGTACAACAAAGAGTGACGAAGGTATAAGCATTGCTGCAAATACTATAAAGAACCAACCGAATCCATTTCCTGTTGCTAGATCAGCTATTAGACATATCAGAATAGGTAATGCAAATATAGCAGCTATAACACTTCCTGCAATAGCACTTTTTCTCTTAAAGAATCTGGATTGAGATTCAATGACATTTTCTTTTTCTTTTATGATCATTTCATCTATATCAATATCATTTAAATCATCAAGCATCTTCTTGCAGGTATGACATTCAGCTATATGTTCTTCAATCATTTTTCTACTGCTGTCACTGCATATACCATCTTTATATAATGGCAACAGATCTTGAATTATTGAACAATCGTATTTCATGATTTTTCCATCCTTTCTTTAATCTTAAGTCTAGCACGATGATATGTAACCCGGGCCCAGGTTTCTGTTTTCTCGAAGATAGAACCAATCTCACTGAAGCTTAGCTCTCCGAATACTCTCAGCTGAAATACCTCTTTATAAGGCTCTTCCATGGAATGTAATATCTTATGAATCTGAATGGAAGAATCAGCATCCACCATCTTCATTTCAATGCTCTTTTCCGTATTCGGCTGATCCTCGAGGGGAACTTCTTCATACTTAGAATGTCGACGCTTTTCATCAATGAATAGATTCTTTGCTATAGCACATAACCATGTGTAGCATTCACTTTCGCCTCTAAACTCTCGTTCTGTGGTAATCGCCCTGAAAAATGTTTCCTGAGTAATTTCCATAGCGTCGTTCTGATCTCTCGCAAGAGTCATAACATAAGAAAACACCTTCATATAAAAAGCTTCATAAAGTTTTTCCGCGGTGTTTTTTTCCATGTACCTTCGTGCTTTCCTTTCTTTTGATCTCATCGATTAGACGGAAGAATTCTAATTTCGTTACAAACTTTTTTCAAAAAATATATTTTTTTTACTTTCATACCATTTATAACAAGAGAATCATTAAATAATCCTTAAATTATAAGGTTATTTTTTTCTCACACTCATATGTGTTATTAATATAATAACTGCGATAGTAGGTAGCAGGATGATTCCCATGAACATAAATAATACAGTTGTCACCGGTCTCATAGCCATAAATGTTGCAAAGTAACAACCATATAGATTGAACATGATATGAAGTATGATACCAGGCCAGAGCTTTCCTGTCTTAACTCTCATATAAGCCCAGACCAGACCAATTAGAAATGTACCAAACATCTGTGGTATTCCTTGCGAAAATGCATGAGGCAGCCCAAAGAGAATTGCTGATATGATGATAGCACCTGTCTCACCTATCACTAGAAGTCTATCTAAAAACAGCTTTCTAAAAAGAATCTCCTCCATCACAGGCGCAAAACCTAGAAGTATGACAATATAGAATAAGAAATACTTTCCAAATATATCCTCTGGCGACATTCCATGTGGTGGAATCCCTAGAATATTAAGGACTATATTTAATATCATAATAACTGGCATACTGAGTCCCATCTGAACCAGAAATGCTTTAAACATAAGTCCAGGTGTGATAGCAGTGCTACTCAAAGCTCCATCATTTGATTTATCCGGAATCGCCATTCCCCTTAATATCAGATAACAAGCCCCTAGTCCTACAGTATAGGGCACAACCACCGCGCTCATTATCATCCTGATGATTTCCGGAAACTTTCCTTCCAGCATAGGTTCTAAAAATATAGAGTAACACTCAGTTATCAGAAACCATGCAACAAGTGCTATAAAAACTCTTAATACGATTAATACTTTACTCTTCTTCATCCCATGAATGCTCCTTTTGAAATAATTCAAGAGCATCATTCATTTTATCCGTTTTAGCCTTCTGAATAAAATATTCTATGAACTGTCTAATGGTAAAGAAAATCAAAAACAAAACTGAATATAATATCATTAACGACAAAGACATATCCACTCCCTGTCCTCTTACTATACTAATAGCCATAATCAACGCAACTATCAGATATAGCGGCATAAAGAGTATATTCTTAATATAGAAAGGCTTACTTCGTGCCCACTGAGTATAATCAAACATGCTTCGAAATACAGTAAGAACTCCAAGTATAAAGAATCCAATCCATATCCTGATTATATTCACAGGTTCCATATATATGCCGAAAAAGCTAAAACCTATTCCAATGAATAAGATGCCCATCGAGAAGCATATAGCAGCTATTGAAAATGATTTCTTAACTATATTCTTAAATCTTTCTCCACTCATCATTTTGCCTCCTTCATCCCTATGCCTGTCTTAAAATCATTGACATAGTTTCGAGATACTACTATCCATTCTCCATTTCTAAGAAGCAGTTTAAGTCTTCTTCCATCCTCTGGAGCTACGCTCTTCACAGCCTTTAGATTTACGATAGTAGATTTTGATATTCGAACAAAATATTTCTGAATCAGATAATCTTCAAGATCATACAAGGTTCGCCTGACTCTGAAAAAATCATCTACAGTGTAAGCAAATACATTTCTATCAACCGCTTCGAAGTACAGGACTCTGGAGATTCGTACCGGTTCCATATCTCCATTTTCCTTTTCGCCCATAATCGTATCACTAGCAATCTTGATAGATTCTAGAACAGCCTCAACCTCTGTGTCTCTTTCTTTGCATCTGATCTCAACCTCAGTTTCAGAAAGATTCATTTTGTCTTTAACAAATATTTTCAACTCTGATGCTCCTCTTGCATTCTTTATACTTTAGCTCAAAACATGTTTCAACAAATCAAGCATAAGATGTACATATACAGGAATAACCTGCCTAACTTCCTCTTTCCACTAAGAAAATATCTACCCCTAGTAAATTAGCAAGATATATTACTCTTCTTTGTAATTTTCTAGGTAATCCAATACAGTAGCAGCATCTTTAAACTGATCTAAATCTTCCAAAATATATGTTTTATAATCCTCCATTGTATCCCCAGAAAAATCATAATAAAGTATTCTTTCCAGCTTTATATCACTTTGTTTAAAGTAAACTAAGGTGTTATATATAGCATTAGCACTCTGTTCCAGATTATAAGTTCTGGTAATAATCTGGAGTTCGAAGTCCTCACTACGCATCGCCCTCTCATAGTCTATCTTCTTATCTTTCGAGAGAAACTTATCTTCTGGATATAAAATATTTCCATCAATCTCAATCTCAGCCTGATAATCCCATATAGTCTCCACTTCTTCACGATATCTCTGATTTATCTTATCAAATATATACGCTTCCACATAATTATCATATACAACTTCTTCCTTTTCTAGAGATACCCCAACATATACAGTAGATGTACTAGATAGTCGGTATATAACATTATAATCAATACGCTTAAATACACTCTCGACGACATCATCGGCTTCTAATGTTACCCCATATTCCTTTCTCATATATTCTCTTGCGATACGCCTTGCTTTAATTTTTGCAGCCGCTTCAGTCCCACTATAAAAATATATAGAAACTGTAAGAATTATAAGAATAATTAAAACAACTAAAGCGTATATCCCATATCTTTTTTTGAAATAATTATGATGTTCCATTTTTTGCTTCTTCTTTGATTCACTCATATATTCTGCCTTTATCATTCATTAGAATCGTCCCACTGATATATACTGAGATCAACCTTATTCTCATTAACCTTGACCCCTTCAGCTTCTAATAGCTTTGCCTGAACTTCGGCTCCGCCAAATGCAAAACCACCTGCCAAGGTTCCTTTTGCATCCACCACTCTGAAGCATGGTATATTATCTGGATCAGGATTCTTATGAAGAGCATTCCCTACTGCTCGTGACATTTTACTATTACCCGCAAGTCGAGCAATCTGGGAATATGTGGCAACCTTTCCATAAGGAATCTTCTTTACAGCCGCGTATATCCTCTTGGTCGGGCTGTCACTTATTAACTCATAGCTCTGTTCTATCATCAGTTTCACATCTTCATCAGGGATGGAACCATCCAGAATTACCGTATTCCAGTGGTCCTTATTCTGATGATATCCGGGAATAACCGACTCATAGGCCGAGCGCCAAAAATAAGCCATATCCGGTTCAATCTTAACATTTAAATTTATAAATCCATTTCTTTCATATGTCCAGAGAAACGCTTTCTTATTCCCTTTAAATCTTACAAGCTGCCAGTTATCATCATGAAACGGCGCATCCTGATAAGTATCAGGAAATGAAAGACCAAACTCTATAACTTCTTTTCTTGTATCCATATATCAACCTCTTTACACGAGCGACATTACATATATCTGGCAAGGATTTGCCTCGTCCCATAGATCAGGCAGCACTTCAAACTCCTTAAATCCACATCCAAGATAGAATAGATTCGTCTTGTCATAGTCTTCATACATTCCCATCTTGACAGTCTTTACCTGCATGAATTCATATCCCGCTTTTCTTGCTTCTTCCTTTGCCTTTTCCACTAGCTGGCGTCCGATTCCACATCTATGATAATCCTTAAGTACTCCCATTACTGCAAGCTCCACAGTCACATTCCCAGTCTGCTTCAAGCACAGGAATCCTGCTGGGTTCCCCTCTTCCTTGGCTGCAAAGAACAGCCAGTCTGCACACTCCTTTATGTAATTCTCTCTACTTTCCTCTACTTCAAACCACTCAGTCAGTGCTTCAAGTACTGAGCGAGCAATGCTTTGTTTTTCTTTTATATCTGTTATCTGTTCAATCATATTTATATTCTCCTGTTTCATCAAACTATAATTTCTATCTGATTACCTTCAAGTGCCACGATACAACTTTCGTAATAACCATCTCCGGTTGTTCGCGGACCACTTATCACCTCATATCCGTCATTCTTTAAGGTTTCTGTCAACGAATCTACTTTTTCTTTGCTTCCTACCGAAAATGCTATATGAATATAGCCGGTTCTGGTAAGCTGTTTTTCTAAATCTACAAGTCCTGGCTTATTCATTAGTTCGAGTCTGGCTCCATCTGAGAAGCTTATAAAGTAGGATCTGAAACCAGTATTCTTATTATGATACCCATCATTTGATATGCCATCAAAATACTTTACAAAGAAGTCTCTTGCCGCCTCTAGATCATTTACATACATAGCAACATGTTCTATCTTCATATGTCACACCTTTTTTCTCATATTATATGACATACGGATTATCTCCGTATATCCTCATCAGTATAGTTTTTCGAAGCAACAACCGTGCATCTATCTGAAAATACTTCTTCTATAATTCTAAGCTCCAGCTCCTGCCTATGAATAAAATGCTTAATCAGGTCTTCTTCTCCACTTAGTCCTTTTGCTTTTGAATATGGACACTCCTCAAAATATCTCATCATAAGCGGGAACCAAAGTTCATTTCCCTTATCATCAGACCTTTCCTTTCGGATAACTTCAAGATTTCCTCTTACATCCTCAGTCTTAAGATAAATGATATGATAGTCCTTTCCTTCCAACGCCTCTCTGACTGATTTGTAAAACCCTAATATTTCTTCATCCGAAGCACATCTATAGAGTATCATATCTTCTACGATATTCTGAAAAAGAGAGCATTCAAAAATCATATTATCCTTAACTTTCTTTGCCTTGTTTCCCTTGCTCCAGGTTTTATACCGCTTTAGAATAATATCCTTAAAATCTTCATACGAAACTCTGTTATTATATATCTCATACTGTTCAAGATCCTTATGAAAACCAGGAATATCAGTAATAATCTGAGTATAACATATAATTCTTTTCTTACTATCATCTAAATCCGAAAATGTTTTTGCTTCAATCAGTTCTCGTATATCGCTATATTTACCGAGTATTTCTCTATATTTCTTTTCGTCCACATAGGCACACCATGCCAGCTCAACCGGAGAATAATCACCCTCTCTTATGGCATTACACTCCGGACTAAGTTCTGACAGTTTCTGTACCAATGTGCTTTTACCGCTCCCCTGGAGCCCTTCCACAAAATAATTCATTCTAATCCTCCTCATTATAATCTAACGTTCCTTCGACAAACTTTCGTCCCATATCATGTCTCATCTTTCTTTGCTCAACAGAATCGAAAATTATCGAAAAGTCATAATCCTCAGGATAGAGTTCTTCTGCTCTAACATGCAGCTTCACTCTCTTATGATTAATCCATATCTTCTTACCAGCAACCTGAACTCTAAGAATGCCTTTCTCGTTAACCGGCTCACAGACTATTCCGATTCTTTTATCTGGTAGAACCATAACACTGTCTCCTATGTTATAAAGTGTACTCAGGTTCTTCTTAGACTTCTTAGTATTCATTTTGATAATTCTCTCCGAAGGCTCTTTTCTTCTATTAGAATTGCTATTAGTCTTCTCAGGCTTTTTATCTATATCATTTAGAAGATCATAAGACTTCGCTGCTTCACTTCCATAAGCTGCCTCTACCGCAGTAGTAAGCATACTCTGTGGCATTCCGAGTCTGTCTGCTATGTAAAATGCACAGCTTTCACCAGCCTCTCCGATTACCATCCTGTAAGTTGGCTTTAGGGTTTCTTTATCAAATGTCATTCTGGCATTTACTATGTGCTCAGTCTTCTCTGCGTATTCCTTTACTTCAGGATAATGAGTCGTCACAAGGAAGTTTGCTCCGCTCTTTCTAAGTTCCTCCAGAATAGCAACCGCTATACCCATTCCCTCAGTAGGATCTGTACCGGAACCCAGCTCATCCATTATAACAAAGCTGTCCTGGTTCACTCTATCTAGTATACCAAGAACATTTTTAATATGAGCCGAAAATGTTGACAGATTCTCTGATAGATTCTGGCCATCTCCGATATCGCATAGGTAATTACTATTCATACATATATCCGCTTCTTTACAGGTAACATGAAGTCCGCACTGAGCCATATATGAGTTCAGCATAACGGTCTTGATAGCAACAGTTTTCCCACCTGTATTAGGACCTGTTATTACTATTCCCTTTATACCCTCTTCTCCAAGTGAAAAGTTAAGAGGTACATTTACTTTTCTATCCATAAGTGGATGTCTCGCTTCTGTTAACTTTATCCTTCTGTCCAGATTGATAGACGGCTCCACACAACCTGGATCTATACTCAGCTTTCCCTTCGAAAATATAAAATCAAGCTTTTCAATCATATGCATATTTTCTTCCAGAATATCAGCCGCATCTGAAACCATTGCCGTAAGCGTATAAAGTATCTTGTAAACCTCATTTTCTTCATCAATTCTCAGTAGTTCAATCTCTTCATAGTATTTACTAACTCCTTCTGGCTCTACAAAAAGTGTATTACCAGTAGCAGACTTATCGATAACACTACCCGGTATTCTAAACTTATATTCCTTCTTAACCGGAACACAGACTCTTCCACTTCTAAGTGCATAGAAGCTGTCAGTCATACAATCCTTATTGCTTCTTATTATCTGCTCGGCCTTCTGCTTCATTTTGTCCTCTGCCTGAGCTATACCGGATCTGATTTCAAAAAGTTCCTTCGTCGCCCTGTCATCGACTGACTCATTTCTGATCTGCCTTGTAATCTCATCCCTTAGATATCCTAATGCATCCAGATTCTCATCATAGTAAGCAAGTGGATTAGCAAGTTCTTTTCCCCTTGCAAGATAGTGGGCCAGCCTCTCAACTACAGCCAGGACAGTTTCCACGCGTTCAAGCTGGTATGGAGTCAGACAATCACCTCTCCTAACAACTATCAGAACCTCCTCAATCTCATTAACATTTTGTAACGGAGGAGTCCCAAGCTTTTCAATCATCTCACGACTGTCAGTTGTATCACGAAGCTGCTTTCTAAGTTCTTTCTCATCTAGTATCACTCCAGCCTTCTCTATCAGATTCTTTGCATAATCTGTTGCTGCAAGCTCTGACCACATATTCTGTATCTTATTAAATTCTATCTGTATCTCTGTATTCATTTTATATCTCCATATCATTCCAATAATTTTTTCAAGATTCTGCACTCTTGGAAAACAAAAAAGGACCATAATACCTGCAAAGATATTATGATCCTATAAATCACCATAGCAAAAAAATAACGAGGGATTGGTACGCCAACATAGACATGTATCATAAATAGACTTCTAATACATAATACTCATTCTTGGCATTCATAATATTTAGCATAGCAAAAAACAAGTTAGTAGTTTTTAAATACTAACTCGTAGCAACAATCGATTCGTCTTTTCTCAGTTATATCAAAATCAAATCGAAATATTGCTCTATTTTGTTGGTCAGTTTATTACCACGCTAAACATAAAAACCTCGTTTAATAAAATATGGATGTGTGTTTTCACACACACCCATAATATATAATGACATTCTGTCTTTGTCAACTAGTTGTTACAGTATGTCTACATGCTTATTTGTTACAGTATATCCACATGCTCACCATTTAATGCTTTATTCATGCTTCTTACTGCACAGAACTTTCCGCACATTGAACATGTATCATCATGCTCTGGTGACCTATCATCACGGATTGCTTTCGCTGTTTCTGGATCAAGTGCACATTCCCACTGTTTCTCCCAGTCTAACGCTCTTCTCGCATCTGCCATAGCATTATCTATATCCATAGCATGCGGAATCTTCTTAGCTATATCTGCGGCATGAGCTGCAATCTTAGAAGCCATGATTCCCTGCTTTACATCATCAATATTAGGAAGTGCCAGGTGCTCTGCTGGTGTTACATAGCAAAGGAATGCTGCTCCTGCAGAAGCTGCAATAGCTCCACCGATAGCAGATGTGATGTGATCATATCCTGGAGCAATATCTGTAACTATAGGTCCCAGTACATAGAATGGAGCTCCCATACATATGTTCTGCTGTATCTTCATGTTAGCAGCTATCTGATCCATAGGCATATGGCCAGGGCCTTCAACCATTACCTGAACATCTCTTTCCCATGCACGCTTAGTAAGCTCTCCAAGACGAACAAGCTCCTCTATCTGACATACATCACTTCCGTCAGCAATACAGCCTGGACGGCAGGCATCACCAAGGGAAATGGTTACATCATATTCACGACATATTTCAAGTATTTCATCATAGTATTCATAAAATGGATTCTCTTCGCCTGTCATACACATCCATGCAAATACAAGTGAACCACCTCGTGATACTATATTCATTTTTCTCTTATGCTTCTTAATCTGCTCTATAGTCTTACGAGTGATACCACAATGAAGTGTTACAAAATCAACACCGTCTTTAGCATGAAGTCTTATAACATCAAGAAAGTCCTGGGCAGTAAGTGTTTCCAGGTCTCTCTGATAATGAATCACGCTGTCATATACTGGAACTGTTCCTATCATAGCAGGACATTCGCTAGTAAGCTTTCTTCTGAAAGGCTGTGTGTCTCCGTGGGATGAAAGGTCCATGATAGCCTCGGCTCCCATGTTGACAGCCTCCATAACCTTCTTCATCTCGATATCATAATCCTTGCAGTCTCTGGAAACGCCAAGATTAACATTTATCTTGGTCTTCAGCATTGAACCTACTCCATTAGGATCAATACATTTATGATTCTTGTTGGCGCAGATTGCCACCTGTCCTCTTGCAACAAGGTCACGGATCTCCTCCTCAGTTCTGTACTCCTTAGCTGCTACTGCTTTCATTTCCGGTGTGATGATACCCTGTCTTGCGGCATCCATCTGAGTTGTATACTTTCTTTCACCGGCGCCTTCACCGAGTTTCTTCTCAGTGATATTTAATGCTTCTTTCATGTGTTTCTCCTTTTCTATTCACATTAATTTTTCTTCTCGCGATACAAGGTGGTGCCCCCAATGTACCGCTATATGTGGAAGGATTACCGATTGAACTTAGTCAGTAATTCCTTAACACTCTTAGCTTTCATGGCACTGCTCATGATGCAGGCTCCCGCCGCACCTTCTCTTCGTACCTCATCTATATTCTCCGGTTCTATACCGCCTATGGCATAGACCGGCAAATCAACTTCTTTGGTTACATTTCTTAAAAAGTCCAGTCCCCTGCCAGGAAGGCCCTTCTTGCAATCTGTATCATATATATGGCCTGCAAGGATGTAGGTGCAGCCAAGCGCCTTAGCTCTTCTTGCATCGTGTGCACTGTGGCAGGAAGCTCCAAGTTCTGCTATTCCCAATCTTTCCTGGAGTAACTCTGGCTGATCATTTCCGAGTTCTGACATCACTTCTTCTAGAATATGAAGAGGAAGATGCAGTCCATCGCCCCTTAGTTCCATAGCAACCGTATAGAAATTATGAAGAAAAAGCTTTGTACCTTCCTCTCTGCATATAGGTAGAAACCAACCGGCGAGCTCTCTATACTCTTCCTCACTCATATCCTTCTCACGAAGAATAATTGCTGCGGGATGAGCCTTTGCAACTTCCACCAGCTTCTCTCTAAAATCCCCTTCACAGAGATGTCTATTGGTAACGCAAATTATGTCACTACTTTTCATTTAGTCTCCTGATTTTATACAAAAAGATAATCATTTAGTACCGGCTGAAGGCCTTCGCCTTCAATATCCTGATACATCTTATCAAGGCTTCTGCTGTCGCTGATTTCAAACTGCTCATCGCCCTGATCGTACTCATCTTCTTTTCCTGTATACTTCGACTCGTGATCTCCGATTCCTGTAGATACACCTGCTGACACCTTAGTAGCAGCTATCTTAACAATTCCATTTCTAAACTGAGCAGTCTCTCTAGAAGATACTGTAATACCAGCAAATGGCAGGAATATTCTATATGCACAGAGCACCTGGCAGAGCTGCTTCTCATGTACATCCAGCGGATTTATCTTCTCATTATTTATGATTGGACGAAGCCTTGGACAGGAAAGTGAAATCTCTGCATGTGGATACTTCTTCTGAAGGAAGTATGCATGAAGCGCTGTGGCAAGAGCATCCTTTCTGAAGTCAGAAAGGCCAAGAAGAGCTGAAAATGCAACGCCTCGCATTCCACCCATAAGGGCACGCTCCTGAGCATCGAATCGATAAGGCCACACTCTCTTATGTCCCATCAGGTGGAGTGTCTCATACTTATCTGTATCATAGCTTTCTTGGAAAACAGTCACATAATCCGCACCACATTCATGCAGATACTTATACTCGTCCACATTTACAGGATAGACCTCAAGTCCGACTAGTCGGAAATACTTCCTTGCTAGCTTGCAGGCTTCACCTATATATTCAACATCACTGGCAGCTCGGCTTTCTCCTGTAAGAATCAGGATTTCTTCCATTCCACTGTCAGCTATTACCTTCATCTCATGCTCTATCTGTTCCATAGTCAGCTTCATTCTACGAATCTTGTTATAGCAGTTGAAGCCACAGTATACACAGTAGTTCTCGCAATAGTTGGCTATATATAATGGTGTAAAGAGATATACTGTATTACCAAAATGCTTGCTGGTTTCAAGCCTTGCTTTCTCTGCCATCTTCTCAAGAAGTGGTTCTGCAGCTGGTGACAGAAGTGCCTTGAAATCCTCTATAGAACAGTGATCGTGGTTAAGTGCAGCTACAACATCCTTTGCTGTATACTTAGAATAGTCGTAGCTATTCATTTCACTCAGAACCTTATCACAGATATCTGACTTTATGATATCCATCCCAGGCATATATTCCATATGATTAGTTCTGCATGATGGATCATTTTCCAGACGGTGTTTCTTCTCTAGTGCCTCTGGTGACAGTTCATCTGAATCTACTAAAAAGTTATTCTCCATATTTCTAATCCTCCTTTTCGAAATCCTTAATCTCTAAGGAATCCTGTAAGAGGATCAGATGCAGATGCACCTCTGGTAAGCACTCTTCCAAGTCCTGAAAGATAAGCCTTACGTCCTGCATTTATTGCATCCTTAAATGCAGAAGCCATAAGCGGAAGGTCTCCAGCAGTTGCAAGAGCCGTATTAGCCATAACTGCTGCGCATCCCATTTCCATAGCCTCACAAGCCTGTGAAGGACGGCCAATTCCTGCATCAACAATAATTGGAAGATCTATCTCATCTATAAGTATCTGAACAAACTCTTTTGTAGCAAGTCCCTTATTGGAACCAATTGGAGAAGCAAGGGGCATGATTGATGCTGCACCTGCATTTGCAAGATCTCTAGCTGCATTTAGATCCGGATACATATAAGGCATTACTACGAAGCCTTCCTTTGCAAGGATTTCAGTCGCCTTGATAGTTTCTACATTATCCGGAAGAAGATACTTAGTATCTCTCATGATTTCAATCTTTACGAAGTTACCGCATCCAAGCTCTCTTGCGAGGCGAGCGATTCTTACAGCTTCTTCAGCATTTCTTGCACCACTTGTATTAGGAAGAAGTGTGACTCCTTCAGGTATATAGTCAAGGATATTCTCATTATCCTTAGTGTTAGTTCTTCTTACTGCAAGAGTGATAAGCTCAGCTCCCGCATCGCGAACTGCCGCTTCGATAAGCTTCATAGAATACTTACCTGAACCAAGAATAAAGCGTGAAGTGAATTCCTTTCCTCCAATCACTAACTTATCTTCTGTCTTAATATCTTCCATAACATTTCCTTCTTTCTTTTTAGCTTTTAATCATATATTCATTTTTATAATCTTAGACTTTTGTAGAACACTTACACTTCTGTCTCTCCTGACAATAGTCTAAGAACCATGTGTGCTTCGTGCGCCGCACATACCATAACTCTGGATGCTACAAGTCCGATGCCATCATTCACATCGCTCTTTTCATCACCGCAGAGATAAAACTTTCCAAATACCTTACGACTCTGTATAGTATTTGCACTTCCAAAGCCTGCCATCCCTGTGCCTGACAACATATATTTATCTGGAAAGGTTTCTAGCACAGTATTAACCAGCATCGCCTTCTGGTCTGCTTTGTCAAATGCTTCGCAAATGATATCAGCCTCACCAAGCAGCTCTGGTATATTCTCTTCAGTAAGCTTAACCGTATGTATTTCTATCTCAGTATATGGAGAAATATCCCTTAGATTCTCCAGACAGCACTCTGTCTTAGGCCTTCCAAGTTGACTCATTTTATACTGCTGACGATTAAGATTTGTGATATCAACCTTATCAAAATCTATCAGTATCAGCTTGCCCACGCCTGCACGAGTAAGAGCAGTTGCTATATTAGAACCCAGTCCTCCAAGTCCACATATGGCAACAGTTGCATTTAGAAATGCATTCTGTCTTTCCTCTCCATGTCTCTCCACTAATGCCGCTATCCACTCTTCTCTAGAAGGTATCATATCAGCCACCTCCCACGAAGCTTACAACTTCAACTGTATCTTCATCTTTTAAAGTTGTCGCACTATAACTCGTCTTAGGCACTATTTCCAGATTTATCTCTACCGCTATACGTTCAGCAGAAAAGCCGAGCTTCTCAAGCATTTCCAGTACAGTAAATCCAGCAAAGTCATAGCTCTCACCATTCACCTTGACCATATGTATTCCTCCTTATGATTAATATACTTTTAAATAGAGTGTCCCTTGCGACACAAAAAAACAGCTGACATACCATCAGGTATATCAGCTGTTACTTCATTCACATAAAAGAATTAATTCTTTGACTCTTCCCTACGTTGGCATTATCCAAATCAGGTTAACGGGTCGAAGTTTATACTTCCTCTCAGCCAGCACACTAGCTCCCCAATGATATTAATATCATATCCGTCTATATTAAGTTCAGTGACTAATTCTATTCCTGCCTCTCATTTTTGTCAATCTAAAATTTTTAGACAGCTTATCAATTAGTGGTATAGCTTGATAGTAAATGTAGTTCCCTTGTTCACTTCACTCTCTACCTCAATAGTTCCAGCATGCTGATTTATTATCTGCTTTGCCATAGCAAGACCTATTCCAACACTATTCTTGGAAGTATTGTCTGCTTTATAGAATCTCTCAAATATATGTGGCAGATGTTCCTTCGCTATCCCCTTTCCATTATCGGATATTTTAATACAGGTAAATATATTGTTATCAGAAGAATCCACTCTGACATATCCACCTGACGCAGTATGTTCTATGGAGTTCTTGATAATATTCGTAAGCGCCTCTCTAAGCCAGTGCTTATCTCCTCTTAATTCAAGCCCCTCTGGAGTCTGCACATTTAGTTCAACCTCTGATGTCTCAGCCATAACTTCAAGACTCTCCTCTATCTCTGACATCATATTAGGAAGCGAAATCTTGTCAGATTTCATTTCCAGAACTCCAGCTTCAAGCTGTGAGAGTGTAAGTAGATTCTTTATAAGCCAGGTCATCTTGCCCACCTGGGAATCTATCTTTGACGCATATTCCAGGCGCTGCTCCTCAGTTACTTCAGGGTTCATCAGAAGCTCTGTCATAAGAGAAATTGCTGTTAGCGGAGTCTTGAACTGATGGGATATATCCGACATCATATCCGACATATACCTCTTCTGCTTATGTTCAGAGGAGTACTCCTCCTTCAGGATCGTAACCACCTTATATATCTCGCTCTGCAGGATTCCCATACGGCCTTCAGTTATTTCATTCATACCAGGAAGCTCCGCATAGTCCTGAACCTTCGTTAGATAATCAATAAGCTCCTGTATCTTTTTTTCCTGCTGTCTTTTTTGTATTAAAATGTAAATGATCAGTCCTACAATAACTAAAGCAAGGACGATTATTACTATATATTCCATATTATTCCTAAGCCTACTCCATTCGGTAACCCACACCACGCACAGTTTCTATCACTGGTTTATCACCAGGTTCTTCCAACTTCTTCCTGAGACGTCTCACGTAAACTGTCAGAGTATTATCATTTACAAAATCCCCTGCACTGTCCCACATTGCAGTCAGTATCTGCTGGCGTGTGAGAAGCTGCCCCCTGCTTTTTATGAAGGTAAGCAGTAGGCGATATTCCACTGCAGAGAGGAATATTTCTTCACCATTTCGGAATACTTTTCCACTCATTATGTCAACCTGATTACCACCAACATTTACGACTTCTTTTCTAGTTTGCTCGGCACCTGACCTTCTAAGTATAGCCTTAATTCTTGCCAGTAATTCTCTAATTCGAAATGGCTTTGCTATATAGTCATCCGCTCCTTGCTCAAAGGCAAGCACTGTATGTATCTCATCATCACAAGCAGTCAGAAAGATAACTGGCACATTTGACTTACTGCGTATGGCCTTACATACCTGAAAGCCATCTCCATCTGGCAGATTAACGTCAAGGAGGCACACATCATAGTGTGCCTCTGAATCTATTTCCTTTATAGAATCCGCTACATTGTCGAAGGAAGTCACTTCATAGCCTTCCTGATTAAGGGCTATGGTGAGACCTTCTACGATTATTGGATCATCCTCAACTATAAATACTTTCATTTATTTCCCCTGATCAACACGTTGTCTAAGCAGTATTACCTTATGTATTATAAGTCATTAGTGTCAAAAGTCAAAATGCGTTACTGCATATCAGTTCTCACTTCATCAATCAAAGTATTTTTACTATCCTTATAGCTAATCGCTGTAAAGAGTGAGAGTGAGATAACGCTGGCCAAAATGATTATAACCATCATCCATACAGGAAGTGTAAAGCTCATCCTTCCAAATCTGCTATTCAAGATAAAACGAATTGCTACTACAAAAGCTCCTGTTATGAGTCCTGAATAAATGATTGACTTTACCATTAAGCGAACATTCTCCAGAAGAAGCATTTTACTCTTCTGAGCCTTAGTCATTCCCATAGACTGAAGGACTGAAAGCTCCTGGTGTCTTGAAAGTCTTCTACCCATAACTGAATTGTATAGATTTAACATACAAATCAGCGCAATAAGTAGTGTAAAGCATGTGGCTACGATATTTAATATCTTTGTTATAGCGGTTTTAAAATCAGTAAGTCCTGTCGCTATAGATGCCGATCTTAAAGCATAATCATCATATTCATCCTTAATCTGCGAAAGATTTCTAACAAGCTTTGAGTCATTTGTATTTACACTGAAAAGTATCTGTCTTAGTCCCATTCTACTTACATCCTCAGGAGAAAGACTTCCTATATAATCTCTAGTAGTTTCAGAAGTAATAATCCATGCAGCACTACCTCTCAGACTGTAATATTCTTCTATATCAGATGCATCTATATATCCAGCAAATGTAACAGGTATATCAATTTCTTTATACTCATCCTTATCTTTTATATACTCAGCACACATCAGATTCATCTCATCGCCTACTTTATAATTAAATGGATTCTTTACCTCATAAGATGTAAAGTCAGGCTGCAAAGCTCCTTCAAATGCGAACTCATATTCCTCCGTTGAAAGAACTACCCTATCATATATGAGGACTGGATTCTCTCCTGATACATCCACTCCAGCTTTCTTAGCCACTTCTGCAAACTCATCATCTGAAAGAGTTATAATATTCACTTCAGGATTTGACCATACTTCCGCTGGTTCAAGATAGTTTTCTACAACAATCTGAGGCTTTTCCCCTGGATAATACAGATCTAATATAGCATTCATATCATTTCTATACTCTTCAGTATAATCTGAAAGAGCGATATTATATGGGGCGAGTTCAATATTCATTTCAATATAGTCTGACACTTCATCAGAAGTTACTATATCCTCTTTTCCTGTCATATACTGTATGTCTTCATCAAAGGAAAATGAATAATCATAGCCCTCATATTTTGATCCTACGGCAATATCTTCCTGGTCCGCCTTAGACTTAACAATATCTGTAAAGCTTCTAACTGCAAATGCTGTAATCAGTGTAAGTGATATAAATACTGTAATACTTCTGATAATGCCTCGGGTAGAATGTCTGTTTCTACTGATGGAAGCGGCTGAAAGAAGTCTCTCTGGATGTCCCTTCATCATAAGATCAAAGTATGTCTTAACCCCACGCTTCTTAAGTCTAACGCCTGTATCATCATTTCCTCTGATACTTTCGATTGGTCCTACCTTACTAATCTTTATAGCAGGAATCAATGCTGATATCCAAACAGCTACAGCTGAGAAGATAAGCACAAAGAATATATTAAGCGGATTTACGATTAAATGATAATCTATCTCGCAACTCTTTCCTGTGATAACATTTGTCGCTATGCTTGATATAATCTTAGCGAAATGAGGATAAAGCAGCACCATCGCCCCCTTAACCACTAGGAGTCCAAGAATTATGCCGATTGGCAGTGCCATAGCAAGCAGAACAAAAACTTCGTAGTATACACTCCATTTCTTCTGTCGGCGAGTTGCACCAACTGATGAAAGCATTCCGAGATAACGGCTTCTCTCCTTATAGGACATACTGAATACATTATATATAAGTACCAGCGATGCCGCTGAGATAAGGATTATAAAGAATCCCTGGAAGAATATCATTAGCATATTGAAGTTGGCATCAGTACCCTTCGCCGCAAATACAAGCAGAAGATCATTTACTACTATCTGACCATTATCAACTGGAATACAAGTTCCATCCTCCAGCATAAAAGCACTTCCATTTTCCTCTACTTCAGCTCTTTCTTCCTCTGTTCTATAACTATCTATTATTCTAGCTATCTCTCCTTCTGTATTTTCACTCGACTTAAGGTCTATAGTAAATACGAGATTAATGCTCTCACCCTCTGCAACTGCTGCATCATTCTTAGTCAGTGCTGTATATCCACCCTGACCGTCTGATTCATAGCTTGGAGTTTCCATGATACCAACTATAGTATATGTACCCTTAATGCCTGTTGGCTCATGTATTTCTTCAAAATCATCATTTTCCGGCCAGTATGCAAAATGTGCAGGAGCCTTTACTGTAGTACCATGTTCCACACTGAAAACATTATTACCAAATGTTATAACACCAGGTGCTTTTCCAGCTGCAATCTTCTCCTCTTCACCTTCCTTATAGAAAGCATGCACATATCTATCAAATGCATCAACATCTACTGTGTCACCAACCTTAATATCTGCACCATCCTCTATAGCTCTCTCACTTATAAGGATTTCATTTTCCTTCTCTGGAACACGACCTTCGATTACATTTATATTCATCCAGTCAAAGAGTTCGCCAGAATACCCCTTCAGCTCGAGATATGGAGTCTCTATATTTGCACTCTGAGGAAAGTCTGTATATCCCAGTGGTCTGGATACCTCAAGCTTATCTATAGACTTAAGAGCTGATATCTCATCTGCCTCTTCCTTAGTTACATCATAAACCTGATAGTGCCATTTTCCTTGATCTGCTTCAACAGCGCGTCTCATAAAGTCCATCACCGTATCTTTACCAACGAAGACTGCTGTCATAAGAACAACCATCACGAGAATCCCTGCAAATGTAATAATCGTGCGCTTCTTGTTCTTCTTCATATATGTTTTAGTTACCTGAAATATAATCTTCTTATTCTTCATAATTTTGTCCTACTATTTTTACCTATCTCATAAACCGTGAATAGTAACAACCTACACTATCTTTCTAACCTGTTCATTCTTAATGATGCGACCATCTTCGATGCTGATCACTCTATCCGCCTGCATAGCAAGACCTTCATCGTGAGTTATAAGAATTAATGTCTGCTTATTAACTCTGTTAGATTCTTTAAGAAGCTCGATTATCTCTTCTCCCGTCTTCCTGTCCAGATTTCCAGTAGGCTCATCTGCCAGAAGAATTGCCGGATGACTGTAAAGCGCTCTTCCTATGGATACTCGCTGCTGCTGTCCACCTGATAACTGATTCGGAAGATTGTTTCTTCTATCTGTAAGTCCCAGATGTTCAACTACACTATCAAGTCTTTCTTTATCAAGAGCTCTTACATCTAAGAGATGTGGAAGCGCTATATTTTCATCTATATTTAGAACCGGCATCAGGTTGTAGAACTGATATACAAGGCCAATCTGTCTTCTTCTGAAGATTGCCAACTTATCTTCATTTAAGCTGTGGATATCTGTACCATCGATATAAACCTTTCCTTCCGTTGGCTTATCTACTCCACCAAGTATATGCAGCAAGGTTGACTTACCACTTCCAGAAGGACCGATGATAGATACAAACTCACCCTTCTCAACTGAGAAGCTCACATTATCCAGAGCTCTTACCTCTGTATCTCCTGAACCATATATTTTTGAAACGCCTTCACATTTTAAGATTTCCATTACTATGTCCTTTCATATCAGAATCATCAGGGATTCTTTTTCATTTACATTTAAAACTCATTTCTAAGAGGTTATCTCCCCTTCATAGTTATTAATATATCACACGAATATGACACAGTGGTGACTCTTAAAGTGACAGTTTAGTCACATAAAAAGGGGCCGTTTTTTTACAGCCCCATCGCGTCTTACTGACTCATTTTTACTGGCAGACGCCATCTGCACCTATCCAATAGCCATCTATCTTCTTGTTAGTTACCATGTAGCCATCAGAGTCAAAGTAGTACCAACCACCGTTGATCTTCAGCCAGCTTCCAGATGGCCACCAGCCGGATTTATCTTCAACCCACCAGCCAGTACTATTGCTCTTCCAGTTCAGATAGTAATCATTACTCATAGTGCCATCGCTGTTAAACCAGTAACCATTATAGTATTCGCCAGATGCCATATATCCCGACGAAGTAAAGTAATACCACTCACCATCTATCTTCTGCCAGGAACTTACCGGATACCAGCCTGTTGAATCCTCAACCCACCAGCCGCCAGAATTACTCTTCCAACTCAATGTTCCAGAATAGGTCTGATTACCATTCTCATCATACCAGACGCCATTCACCCACTCATTACTATAAGAAACAGTATTATCATTCTGTAATTCTTCTGTAGGTACACTTATCTGTTCATCAGCTGTTGGAGTACTCATCTGAACTTCATCCAGAGTTGTTTTTCGTTCAGTATTTTGACCAGTCTTGTCATCATTTTTTTGACTATTATCCTGACTGTTATTATGTTCTATTTTCTGGTTATCATCCTGACTGATCTTTTGTTCTGTTTTCTGGTTATCACCCTGACCAGTTTTCTGTTCTGCCTTCTGGGTTTCATCCTGGCTGTTATTCTGATCCTCTTCTGGAGCCTGTAATCTTGGAATAACAGTTTGTTCTGTCAATACCTTCCCACATACTGAACAATGACTGCCTTCCGTCTTTCCTTCAGTTTCACAAGTTGCCGGTATTGCCTCATCAATCACCTCTGTATGCTGTTTAAGTCCTATAGATTCAATCTTAGTCGTTCCGCACTTTGTGCAAGTATACTCCATCTCACCATTTTTAGAACAAGTTGAATCGCTTAAGATATTTCCAGTATCCCAGGTATGCTGGCAACTGCTCTTTGGACATACAACAAATGAATACTCTGCTATTACCTCACCGTCACTACTTGTTGCAGTTATTGTAATGGTCTTAATCGTATTTGGAAGCGTTGAATTAACAGTAACATTTCCAGTATCATCTACCACTGCATAATCTGCATCTGATGAGCTCCAGGAAACGGTCTTATCAGTAGCTTCTTCAGGAAGAACCTCCGCTGTAAGCTGGAATGTATCTCCTTCATAAGCATCATTTGTTTCATTTCTGTTACTTGTGAGATTGATTGAATCAACCTTTATAATCCGGGATTCAGGATCCCTTTCAAGTATATAACCTGCACAGTACGCGAAGCTTATATCATTATACTTCCCACTATTCTTTATTACCAAGTAGTCCTCATCGTGTCCCATACCATCATTATTTGACGGTTCGCCAGAGTCCCAATTATCAAATGTAAAGCTTTCTCCATTCTCCCAAACAAATGTTCCTTCTTGTACAACATCACTTCCGCCAAGCCAATAGCCTTCTAGATTCTTGTTAGACAAACTATTTATCAGCTCCTTTATATAATCTCTTTCCTCAGTAGAAGAAATCGTAGCAAGATACCACCCATCCGTTTCAAGAGCCTTGGCTTCATCTCTAGTCAAATACTCAGCGCTCACATAATAGTCGTGACCATTATATGAACCACTTGCAGTTGAAGCAGGTGGATCTTTCTCGAGAACATATCCTAACTTATAGCTCTCTGGAAAATCATTCCATATACCGCTCGCCCAAATGCCAAAATAGTTTTCATCACCAGCCGAACCACCATTATTATCTGGTTGACCATCCGGCCAAGGATGATAAATAAACGGTTCTCCTGTTTCCCACTGGAAATGACTCTCATATTTTAGATCATTTGCACCAAACCAGTAGCCTTCAGGTTGTTTAGATAACTTCTTTGCAAGATTCATAATAAAGTTATTCTCTTCAACCGATTCTTCATATGCTCTGAAACAAGATATGCCGGTGGAGCCAGAAATATAAGCTCCTCGCCAGAAAAGACTCCTTCTGCGCCTGTTCTATATTCCCCACTTCTATCAACGGTATATTTTGTCATAATACCATGAAGTCTCTTTAATTCCTGTTCTGAGTATGGATCTATCTTCGGAATCTCTTCATATGCTGCATAGGCATTTTTTACTTCCTGAATCTCCTTTTCAGGTCCGACAACCAGTTTACCATTTATTACATCTCTGACCTGACCAATTGACAGAGAATTCGCCTCGATAGCCAGCGATGAATGAATAGACTTAATCTTATTATTCTTACGTAGGTGTGGTCGGGTATCAAATACATTATAACCAGTTACTGTTCCAATCTTTTCTGATATTTCACCCACAAGAGATAGGATCTCATTTGTTATTTCAAAAGGCGGTTCATACTTTGTCATATCTTTCTCCAACGATTAACTTGCTTATTAACTTGCTTATTAACTTGTATGCTATCGTATCATTTTCCTCTAAATCTTTCAACAAGAAAAGGCGAAGGAGTAGCTTCTCCCTCGCCTTTCCCTTAATATTTATAACTCTTTACTAGCAAACACCATCTGCGCCAATCTGGAAGCATTTGACTAATAAAAATATTCCACATCATAATATATCTGATCCTTATAAAACTTAACTTCATACTGTCTTTCTCCAGATGAATCATCAATAATCATTTTTCCATTTTCACATTCTATACTATATCCCCAGGTAGACACGCAGTATGTATAAACAATACCGCATTGATAGCTTAAAATAACCATCTCAACAAAATCTGCATATTCATTTACGCCATAAGTTATAATATACTCTTCTTGTCCATCATTATTTACATCGAGCCAATATTCTTTACTCTTATGGTACTGTTCTTCCCTTTCATCAAAGAGAGATGTCAAATCAGAATTCATCCCTAAATGCAGTCTTTTCTCGGGATATCCGGAATAAGAATAATCTTCAGTAATTATAATATCCATCTCATTATTATCATACACATCTGTGATAATATTATGGACCTCTTCATTTGACTTAGTGCTTTTTGTAGTTATCACAACATCATAGGCAAATATAGGAAATTCTTCAAATATCGAATAAAATGATGTGGGTGTCAAAAGTATCTGATTAACACCCAAATGTACTTTGACAACTGAATATAGTTATGGATGATAATGCTCTTATTTGGTATAATAAAGTCAATAAAATCAATGGTTTGCGAGG
>Ga0129310_1000469_pt1 | contig 49297 bp, 40 predicted proteins | sample Go1ome_2_FD_94433 | JGI IMG/M metagenome (GOLD analysis project Ga0129310, IMG submission 94433) | Western lowland gorrila individual fecal microbial communities from Wisconsin, USA - Go1022A metagenome | ecosystem: Host-associated > Mammals > Digestive system > Large intestine > Fecal | place...
CACTCATCACCCTCCAGCAGCTCCTTGGCGCGGGCAACCCTGTAGGAGTTTATCAACCGCTTGAAGTTGCAGCCGAAGTAGTTGTTCACCGTATTACTCAGGTAGGTCGTATTCGTGCCGGATACTATACAGCGATGATAACTAATTGGATATTAGATATATATATGTCCTGCTTAATGGTGTAAGGGCCATTTCGGGGCCTTTATTATTTATAATTAACAATAATATCCGGTAAACTATCTACCGCTTTTTGTTTGAGTTCGTCTATGATATGAACATATTTTTCTGTATGCCGGGTAGTAGAATGTCCCGCAAGGCTGGCTGCCGTCTTGATATTAGCTCCATTTGCCATGATGTTGGTGATGAATGAATGACGGGCGCAATGGAAAGTGATGTGCTTGTGTATATTAGCCCTTTTTACCCATTTATTTAAAATCCTCAATGTGTAAGAATAGGAGGGGAGTCTGAATACCAACTCCTCGTTAATGCCCTTATGCCTTTGCAGGAGTTTGACGGCAGTATGGTTTAAGTTCAAATGCAAGATTGCATTTTTGGAGTGTGACTGTACTTTCTGTTGCAGAATAGTAAGGCGGTTGGATGAAAAATCGATGTCTTTATATTGCAGTTGATGGACATCACACCAACGCAGTCCGCAATAGCAAGAAAATAAGAATGCCCGTTTTACTTCGTTGTTGGGGCATGGAGTGATGGCAAGTTTCTGAATCTCCTTTAAACTAAGGATTGCTTTGGTCACTTCATCAAACTGTACCAGGCGGATACCATCTGTAGGATTAGAGGTCATTAGCTTTTTTTCTATACATTTATTGATGCACATTCTGAATTTCTTGAAATATCCGATGGGAGTATTGCCTCGGAGATGATCCCTGAGATACTCAAGAAAGTTTATACAGAAATCTTTTGTGAGAAGAGTTACGGGCAAGTTTTTCTTTCTTGTAAACAGCCGCAGATGGGTGATACATGCCCTGACCATTTTTTTGTCCTTTTTATGATAGGTATCCAGGAATTGCCCTATCAGAATATAGAAGTCGGGAACATTGCTTTTATCTGTTGGAAGTATGTCATCGAATGTGTTTTCTACATCGTTCAGATGATATTCAACCGATAAGAACTCTAACTCCTTTTTAGCTCTTATCTGTCTGGCAATTAATATCTTGTTTTTATTTTCTGCTCTTCGCTCCGCACTGGTAGGAGGATCCAGAATGATGCCCAGATACTCTTTGCGGCGTTTTCCGTTATAACTGTAATTCAAGTAAAGCGAAACTCTTCCTTTGTTCAATTGTTTCTTTCCTAATGTAATTCCCATAATGAATAATAATTAATACAATAATAATGTTGAAAAGAGAGACGGCAGAGGGACTGAAAATGAATTCCTCCATCTTTCTTTCTATTATAATAATATCTTTTGTACCTTTGTGTCATAAACAAAAAAATGGAAGAAAATTTTGATATACGCGAGCAACAGCTCACAAGTAAAGAACGCGATTTTGAGAATGCCTTACGTCCGCTGAATTTTGAGGATTTCAACGGGCAGGATAAGGTGGTGGATAATTTGCGCATCTTTGTCAAAGCAGCGCGTCTGCGGGCCGAGGCATTAGACCATGTTCTTTTGCACGGCCCTCCCGGCTTGGGTAAGACTACTTTAAGTAATATCATTGCCAATGAGCTGGGGGTGGGTTTTAAAGTGACTTCAGGGCCGGTGCTGGATAAACCGGGTGATTTGGCGGGAGTCCTGACCAGCTTGGAACCCAATGATGTGCTTTTTATTGATGAAATACATCGGTTGAGTCCTGTGGTGGAAGAGTATTTGTATTCTGCCATGGAGGACTATCGTATTGATATAATGATAGACAAGGGCCCATCGGCACGTAGTATACAGCTGGAACTGAGCCCGTTTACGTTGGTCGGTGCCACTACTCGGAGCGGGCTGCTGACTGCGCCTTTGCGTGCACGTTTCGGCATAAATCTCCATTTGGAGTATTATGACGATGATATACTGACCAGCATTATCCGGCGTTCTGCCCATATATTGAATGTTCCATGTGATGCGAAAGCGGCAGGTGAGATTGCCTCGCGCAGCCGTGGAACGCCCCGTATCGCGAATGCGCTGCTGAGGCGTGTCCGTGATTTTGCCCAGGTGAAAGGCTCCGGAAAGATTGATGTGGAGATTGCCAGGTTTGCTTTAGAGGCCTTGAACATTGACAGATACGGACTGGATGAGATAGATAACAAGATTTTATGTACTATTATAGATAAATTTAAGGGAGGTCCTGTAGGGCTGACTACTATTGCAACCGCTTTGGGTGAGGACGCCGGAACAATAGAGGAAGTTTATGAACCTTTTTTGATTAAAGAGGGTTTTTTAAAACGTACTCCGCGTGGGCGTGAGGTCACGGAACTGGCCTATATGCATCTGGGACGGAGCATTTATAATAGTCAGAAGACATTATTTGATGATTAAACAATGGCAGGATTAAAAGCATTAGTCAAGGAAACAGCCATATATGGGATGAGTAGCATCATCGGGCGGTTCCTGAATTATTTGTTAGTACCGATATATACTAACGCTTTACCTATGGAATCGGGCGGTTATGGTGTCATTACCAATATGTATGCTATAACTGCCTTGTTGATGGTGCTTTTGACATACGGCATGGAAACCGGCTTTTTCCGATTCGCCAACAAGGGAGTGGACGATCCGATGCGTGTTTATTCCACTACTTTACTTTCGGTAGGGGCGACTGCGGTCTTTTTTTTAATGATCTGTCTTTCTTTTCTGCATCCCATAGCAGGTTTCTTGGGGTATGGAGAGCATCCGTGGTATATGGGGATGATGCTGATTGTTGTTGCAATGGATGCTTTTCAAGCTATTCCTTTTGCCTATTTGCGGTATAAGAAACGTCCCATTAAATTCGCTGCATTGAAGTTGTTGTTCATTTTTGCCAGCATTGCCTTGAATATTGCTTATTTTGTAGGCATGAAAGGGGAGAATGTCGGAGTGGCTTTTGCCATTAATCTGGCTTGTACTTCTTTGGTTATGTTATGTATGTGGAAAGAATTGGTGGGTTTCAGATATGTGCTGGACAGAGAGTTGTTGCGGCGTATGTTGCATTATTCTTTCCCGATTCTGATCCTGGGTATTGCGGGGATTCTGAATCAGGTGGCTGATAAGATTATTTTTCCGTTTGTCTATCCCGATAAGGCGGAGGCGACCATCCAGTTGGGAATCTATGGGGCTGCCAGCAAAATAGCTATGATAATGGCCATGTTGACACAAGCCTTCAGGTTTGCATACGAGCCGTTTGTTTTTAGTAAGAGTAAAGAAAAGGACAGTCGGGAAATGTATGCCAAGGCGATGAAGTTTTTTATTATCTTCACTTTACTGGCTTTTTTGGCTGTTATGTTTTACCTTGATATTCTGCGTTATATTTTAGGACGTGATTATTGGGTGGGACTCAAGGTTGTACCTATTGTCATGGCTGCTGAAATGTTTATGGGTATTTATTTTAATCTTTCTTTTTGGTATAAACTGATTGATGAAACAAAATGGGGAGCCTATTTTTCATTGGTGGGTTGCAGTATCATTATTCTAATAAATATCTTCCTGATTCCGGTGTTTAGCTATATGGCATGCGCTTGGGCTGGTTTTGCCGGATATGGAGTGGCTATGCTTCTTTCTTATTTTGTGGGACAGAAGAAATATCCTATTAATTATGATTTGAAAGCGATAGGTAAGTATGTGGCGTTAGCACTGATACTTTACCTTGTTTCAGTTTATCTTCCTATTCAAAATATATTCTTGTTGCTGGGTATTCGTACATTGTTGTTGCTATTGTTTGTGGCATATATTGTGAAAACGGACTTCCCTTTAAAGCAGATACCTGTTATAAACCGATACATAAAGAAATAACTATGAGTGATTTGAAGAATGAATTGAGAAATGTGCCTTATGTCAAGAAGTTCTTTAGTGAATATCTTGATTTGCGCAAGGATAAGGATAATGAAGCCTTGACCGTGGAAAGTATCTGTAATGGTGTCGAGTTCAAGGGAACGAACTTGTGGATTCTGATTTTCGCTATCTTCATAGCTTCGTTGGGATTGAATGTGAACTCTACAGCGGTGATTATCGGTGCCATGTTGATTTCTCCATTGATGGGACCTATCATGGGAATAGGACTCGCAATCGGGCAGAACAACTTCGAATTGCTGAAACGTTCTTTAAAGAGCTATTTGGTGGCGACCGTATTCAGTGTGATTACAGCTACGCTTTATTTCTCGCTGACTCCGCTGGATGAAGTGCAGTCGGAGTTGCTGGCACGTACTTCCCCTACCATATATGATGTACTCATTGCTTTATGTGGTGGTTTGGCCGGCATTATCGCTTTATCTACTAAAGAAAAAGGGAATGTAATTCCGGGAGTGGCCATTGCTACGGCTTTGATGCCGCCTTTGTGTACTGCCGGATTCGGGCTTGCTACCGGAAATTTACTTTATTTTTTGGGGGCATTCTATTTGTATTTTATCAATTCCGTATTTATCAGCCTGGCTACTTTTATCGGGGTGCGTGTCATGCATTTCCAGCGTAAGGAATTTGTGGATAAGGAGCGTGAGAAGTTAGTTAAAAAATATATCATTGTCATTACTTTGGCCACCATGTGTCCTGCTATCTATCTGACTTATGGTATTGTGAAGAACACTATTTATGAGGCTTCAGCCAATAATTTTATCAATGAAGAGTTAGACTTTAATAATACTCAGGTGATAGACCGGAAGATATCTTTCGAAAAGAAGGAAATACGTGTGGTGTTAATAGGTAGTGAGGTCCCGGAAGCAGAAATAGCAACCGCAAGGGATAACTTGAAACATTTTAATCTGGCAGGTACTAAACTGGTTGTTCTTCAAGGAATGAATAATGATGCGATGGATATTGGCAGTATAAAAGCTCAAGTGATGGAAGATTTCTATAAGAATAGTGAAAAGCGTTTGCTGGAGCAACAGGAGAAGATTAAGTCTTTGGAAAACGAGCTTAAGGTATATGCTGCATATAATACTGTAGATAAAAAAATAATTCCTGAACTTAAAGTGCTTTATCCTACGGCAGAAGCCATAGCTATGGCAAAGACTGTGGAATTGCAGGTGGATTCAACTAAGACGGATACATTGACAATCGTCTTGATGAAATTCAGTAAAAGACCTCATGAGAAGGAACAAGAAAAAATTACCGAATGGTTGAAAGCACGTGTCGGAGCAAAGGAACTTAAATTAATTGTAGAATAAAACTATGAAAAAACTACTGCTGCTGCTACTTTTCCTACCTTTATATATATGGGGGAGTGAAGGTATGTGGCTTCCTTGTTGTCTTAGCAAACAAACTCAACAAGTGATGAAAGAAATGGGGTTGGAGCTTTCATCTGAACAATTGTATAATCCCGGTGGAAAGGCATTGGCTAATGCTGTCGTTAGTTTTGGAGGCTTTTGTTCGGGTGTTGTTGTATCTCCGGATGGTTTGGTCTTTACGAATCATCATTGTGGGTATGATGCCATTCAGCAGCATAGTTCCGTGGAGCATGATTATTTGCGGGATGGGTTCGTGGCCGATTCCTTAAATAAGGAGCTTCCTAATCCGGACTTATTTGTCAGTTTCCTGATACGTACGGAGGATGTGACGGAACGTGTGCTGCAAGCTGTACCGGCAGGAACAGAAGAAAGGGACCGTGCGCTGATTGTAGATTCTATTTCCACACTGCTTGCTCAGGAGGCAGTAGCGAATGATACTTTGCTGCGTGCTGAGATAACACCTTTTTATGGTGGCAATGAGTTTTATCTGTCTGTGTATAAAGACTACTATGATGTCCGTCTGGTGTTTGCTCCTCCCTCTTCTGTAGGTAAGTTTGGCGGGGATACGGATAATTGGGTATGGCCCCGTCATACTGGAGATTTCTCTGTATTTCGTATTTATGCTGACCGGAATAATCAGCCGGCAGCTTATTCTCCGGATAATGTGCCTTATCATCCGGATTATTTTGCTCCTGTTTCTTTGGACGGGTATGAACAAGGTTCATTTTGTATGACTATGGGATATCCTGGTTCTACCAGCAGGTATTTGTCTTCGTTTGGAATAGACGAGAGGGTCAATACGGATAATGCCGCCATGATTAATGTCCGTACCATCAAGCAGGCTATCTGGAAAAATGCAATGGAAAAAAGTGATGATATCCGTATTAAATATGCTTCCAAGTACGCGCAAAGCGCTAACTATTGGAAGAATAGTATAGGGATGAATCAAGCTGTTAAAGAGTTGAAAGTGAAAGAGAAGAAACAAGCTTTGGAACGTCAGTTGCAAGAATGGATCCGCCGGAAGCCTGATGAACGAAGCAAATATGCCCGGGTGCTGACTGAACTTGAGTTGAATTATCGTAATCGTAGAGATGCGGCACGGGCCATGGCTTATTTTGGAGAAACATTTGCTAATGGACCTGAGTTGATTACAGCAGCTTTGACTGTATTGAATTTTGATTTTGAGGCAGAGGTGGGTGATTTGGAACGCAATATGCGGCAGCTGCTGGAGATTTACGTCAATATGGATGTGAATGTGGATAAACAAGTTTTTGTGGCTATGTTGAAAGAATATGCGGCAGAGGTAGGGAAAGAGTTCTTACCCGATGTTTATCCGTTGATAGAAAAAGATTTTAAGGGGGATTACCAGGCTTATGTGGATGATTTATATGCTCGTTCCTCTTTGAAGACACCACATGGATTTGAACAGGTGGTGAGAGGAGATACCACTTATGTCTTGTTTGATGACCCTGCGGCTTCTTTTGCTATTGATATGTTGGTGAAATTTTATGAGTTCAATCAGTCCGTGGAGGAATCAAGTATGAATATTGAGAAAAATGAGCGTTTGCTGAATGAAGCGATGCGTGAAATGGAGGCAGACAGGGTGTTTTATCCGGATGCCAATTCTACTATGCGTCTGAGCTTTGGTATGGTAGGTGGTTACTCACCGAAAGATGCGATTGAATATTCTTATTTTACGACGACAAAAGGGATTTTTGATAAAATAAGGCAGTATAAGGGGGATCGTGATTTTGATGTGCTCCCTTCCGTGACCGATTGCTTGGAAAGGAAAGATTTCGGGCGTTATGCAGCCGGAGATGGTAATATGAATGTTTGTTTTATCTCGGATAATGATATTACAGGAGGAAACTCTGGTAGTGGAATGTTCAACGGAAAAGGAGAACTGATAGGGCTTGCTTTTGACGGAAATTGGGAAGCTATGAGTGGAGACATTGTTTTTGAACCTAATTTGCAGCGTTGTATCGGAGTGGATATCCGTTATGTTCTTTATATGATTGAGAAATATGGGAAGGCTTCCCGTTTGATTGATGAGCTGGAATTGACGGAAAAGGAAAAAAACTAAAATGAAGGTGTGTCCGGATTAAGATGAACCAGCTAAAAATCTACAGACTGTAACTGATAAATGCAGAAAAACCGTATCATTACTCAAAGTTGATACGGTTTTTATTATCGATGAAGGGGATCGGATTTTAGATTAAAAGTACTTTTAATCTAAAGTTGAGTTTTGATTCACCCCATTTTTAGGCTTGCTTTGTGTCCAATTTTCTTTCATTAAATCGGATTTCTCATTTCTTGGATTTCTTTTTCTTACTGTTGTCGCTGTTAAAGAATTGTTTCCAGTCGTCTTTCGTTTTGGGACCGCGTTCTTCCGTGTAGCCACGTTCCGTACGGCTAGGTTTTCCTTCTTTGGGAGTTGCTTTTTTATTGGACCTGTCACCTTTTTTGCCAAATGACGCATTCCTTGCCGCACTGCTTCTACGTTCACCGTTGTCGTTTTTGCCATTATTTTCACCGGCAACTTCTACTACAATCTTCCGGCCGCCATTCAGATTGACCTTATTTAAAGCTTTGATAACATCTTGTGCCTGATTTTCTGCTACTTCGAAGAAAGAGAAATTCTGCATCAAGTCGATTCGACCGATGGTAGTACGCTGTTTCTTCATGTTGCGATTAATCAGTTCTATGATTTGGTTGGCATAGAAACCGTCTGTTTTTCCTACATTCAGGAACAGACGAGTATATCCTTTTTCTGCTTTACGCTCTGTCTTTTCACGGGTGCTGCCATGGTCTTTGCGCTCTTTGAGGCCACGTTCATTCCGACGGTCGTTCGTGCTGGGAATTTCTATTTCCGGAGCATTGCTATAGTATTCCAGAAAGCGGTTGAATTCCATTGAAACCACGCGCTTTATCAGGTCTTCCTTTGAAAGCCATTCCAGTTTGCGATAGATTCCGGGCAGGAAGGATTCAATTTCTTCGTCGTTTACTTTTACTTTTTCTATATCATCTATCAACTTAATCAATTGCTGCTCGCAAATTTGTTTACCGCTAGGCATTTCACCCATGATAAATTTTTTGTTGATAATCCGTTCTATTTCACGCATCTTTCCTTTCTCGCGCAGATTGATGATGGCGATAGAAATACCTGTTTTTCCGGCACGTCCTGTACGTCCGCTACGGTGAGTATAGCTTTCTATATCATCGGGCAAACCGTAATTGATTACATGAGTTAGATCATTTACATCCAAACCACGGGCTGCTACATCGGTAGCAACCAAAAGCTGTAAATGACGCTGACGGAATTTCTGCATCACTAAGTCGCGTTGTGCCTGTGAGAGTTCGCCGTGTAGGGAATCTGCATTATAACCGTCTTGAATCAATTTATCTGCAATTTCCTGAGTTTCCTTACGGGTACGGCAGAAAATGATGCCATAAATTTGTGGGTAGTAATCCGCAATACGTTTCAATGCGGCATATTTATCTTTAGCATGTACCAAATAGGCAATGTGATTGACATTTTTACTGCCTTCATTTTTGGTGCCAATTGTAATTTCTTTCGCATCGTGCAGATACTTTTTGGCGATGCGTGAGATCTCCGGACTCATAGTGGCCGAGAACATCAAGGTATTCCGGTCTTCAGGAACTTTTTCAAGGATGGCGTTTATGCTGTCAGTGAATCCCATATTCAGCATTTCATCGGCTTCATCCATTACTACATCTGTAATGGTTTCCAGCTTGGCTACTTTTCTTTCTATTAAGTCAATCAGTCGTCCGGGAGTAGCCACAATGATATGTACGCCTGTCTTCAACATGCGTATCTGGCTTTCGATGGATGAACCACCATATACAGGAAGGACTTTCAGTCCGTTAATATACTTGGAGTAATCGTTCAGATCGCCTGCAATCTGCAAGCATAACTCGCGTGTGGGGCATAAGATTAGTGCTTGAGGCACACGTTGCTTTACATCTACTTTTTGGATAAGCGGCAGACCAAATGCGGCTGTTTTTCCAGTCCCTGTTTGTGCTAGGGCTACTACATCGTTGCCGTTTCCCAATAAATACGGTATTACTTCTTCTTGTACCGGCATGGGATTTTCATATCCCATTTCTTTAATAGCTTTTAGTATTTCCGGGGAAACGCCTAACTCTTCAAATGTCTTCATTTATAATCTATAAAAATTCAAGTATGTAATTTGGGTACAAAGATAGATATAATCGTAGGATTATAAGGTTTTTATACGATATTTGTTCTCATTTATGAAAGAATTTAGGGAATATTGGCTAAAGTCCGTTTGGAAGTGGAAAGAAAACAGGGAGATACTCCGCCAATGCGGCAGTTGAAGTCCAATTGCCTTATCGGTCGGAGTATCTGGGATGGAGATGAGAGAATTTTATGGTGTTAGAGTGTTTGTGAATGTGGCTGTTTATCATTCATCTTCATCCCTGAATTCTAAAATGTCGCCGGGCTGGCACTCCAGTTCCCTGCAAATGGCCTCCAATGTGGAGAAGCGGATGGCTTTCGCCTTTCCGGTTTTCAATATGGAGAGGTTGGCGGGAGTGAGGTCTATCTTTTCGGCCAGATCTCCCAGCGAAATCTTTCGTTTCGCCATCATTACGTCTAGGTTCACTATAATCGGCATGGTTCAATTCATTTTAGGTTTGTTCGGATTCTCTTCTAATGCTTGCCACCATAGGGTGTGATGTTTCGTCAGTTTCTTAAAAACATATAGACAGAAACAGGTCCATCCCACATTGACCGTCATCCTCGCTGCCTTGCTATCCGGTAATGGATGAAATTTTTCTTTCATGGCACTTCCTTTCTTAAATGGTTAAATCCTGCTCTTCTTTCATCTTTACTCCGATAGCGAATATCTCGGCAAAAAGGATAGGGATAATCACGGCTACCCAGTCGGGGGAATAACCGGCATAGCTGATGATTTTGTAACCCGGCAGACTGATTTGTTCAACTGCTGCGCTTCCTATGATCCATTCCCCGATAGCTATGAGGATTTCTAAGCTTGCACTGGTATATGCAAACCAGCGGAGGCGTCGCACATTGGCGGAAATGAATACTTCGCGGCGCGAGATGGAGATGAGCAACCGGATCAGTGAGCAGAAGCCGATGAGGAAAAGAAACATTCCGGGTATGGCAAACCCCATGACAAGGATGTGCCAGGCCGATGGCTTGGCATACGTTTCTATTTCAGTCACTGTGTAGGGGAGTGCCCAGACCACGCGGTTGTTGTTCAGTGAATCGACAGTGGTTCCGGGCAACGGTTCTACATTCAGCTTGGCCCGGGTTGCATTGTAGGGTATAATGTGATGCCCGGGTTCATACATCTTCATTGCATTGTTTTGTCCTTCGTTAAATCCTTCCTTGAAGTCTCTCCAATTTTCATTCAATCCTCCAAAGAAATTTGCAATGATGGCTATAATGGCTATGATACCTAATATTCTGAACTTGTTCATAATCTGTCCCGTTCCTTAAATGGTTAACTCCTGTTCTTCTTTCATTTTCAGCCCGATGGCGAATACTTCGGCCACTAGTAATGAAATGAATCCCAGAATGAAAGTCGCGTCGGAAAATGCAAAGGTGTAGGAGAACTCACACCCGTTGAGTTGCAATACTTGCGAAGCTTCGTAATTCCCGATTACAGTGGTGCCCAGCGTGCAGATAAACAAAAGTATCAATGCCCATCCTAATTTGCGCAGGAACCTCACATTCTTCCAGCTGAAGATATCACCACGATTGATATTTCTGATCAGATAAAAGAACTGCAACAAGCTGAAAATTCCTGCTATAACTGAAATTAATGAGGCTATTCCGGTCAGTGCATGGAATGTACCGTTTTCTTTACTTGGCGCCTCTACCATGCTTATAATCGGTATGATAGATGCTTGTTCTCCTGTCTTTACATTAGTCACGCTTCCTGTTTTTTCAAGTAGATTGGTGGGAAGGGTACAGATCATCTTGTAGTCGGAAATGCGTATGTCCTTTCCTTTTTCTACACTTTCGTATCCGGCTTTAAAGGCACTCGTGAAAGAATAGAACATGATGCTGACCGTTGTTGAGGTGGAAAGGAATAACGCGATAAGTACGCAGATGCAAAAGAGGTTGAGCTTTTTTTTCATTGTTGTATTTATGCTTGTGTATTAGTTACTTCAGAGGGCTTTTCCGGTTGTGGCAAATGTTTGTTCAGGTAGAAATACATGCCGGTCAAGGTGACTATGGCAACTGCCAAAAGAATATAAGTAGGTGTGGCGCCAATCATATCAACCGTTTTTTCATTCATTTCTTCTTTAGTTGATGTAGCCATGATAATGGTAGCCAGAAAGTTGTTCAGAAAATGTCCTATCATGCCCGGTATGATGCTTCCTGTGCGGTAGTAGAGCCATCCGAACACCAGGCCCAGACAGAAGGCGAAGGGTACTTGCGCCGGATTGACGTGGATGAGGCCGAAGATGAGTGCGGACAGAATAATGGCCGTTTTTGGTTTTTTCCCACTTTGCAGGAGGTGTCCTTCAATGGCTTCACGGAACAGCAGTTCTTCCACCAGGGGGGCCATGAAGGCAATGGCGAGGATGCCGAATATGTTACGGCTCATTCCCATGAATGTGTTTTCCATCAGATTGGGTAGTTCTATGAATTCATTGGCTATATTGCAGATGAACATGGCTGCTATGATGAACGGAATACTCAATAGAATGGTTCTTGCAGGGACTTCAGTCCAGCTTGCTTTGTTGAATTTGACGTATTTGAAATGAATCAGATGCCAAGTCATGGCTATTCCTGCCAGTACCATGATAAGGCCTGTCATAGAGGCTGCATTTTTGCCTGCGGCATAGGCAAGGTTATCATTTTCTGAAATCTCGTTCATTATTGTTATAAAGCTGGTCGGAATGCTTATCAGGAAGGTGAAGGCCAATTGATAAGCGAAGTAATAAAGTACTAATTTAATTGCGCGTCCCATAATAGAGTGTTTATTGGTTTTAAAATATAGTTGTCTGAAAGGGTAGGACGGACTTTTGTATCCGTCCTGAGATATTGTCTTGTATGTTTTGCGATGTCCGGTGCGATTACTGCTCCCACAAAGCAAAACATGAGTACACTTTACTTAAGTGTTGAGGGTGGTTGTGTTTTTTGTTGTTTTCATTACTTTTTGTTTTGTGTGTCGGCCAACAAGTTTGCGTTGTTGTCTTCACGGTAAATACTTTCTTGTTTGTTATGGTTGAAGACGTTCTCTCGGGCGTTCCATTCGGCGTAATTGAGTTTGATTTCGTATGTTCCGGAAGTTACCGTAAGCAGATAGGCCGGTTCCCACAGTTCGCGGTAAGCATCCCAACGGTAGGCTTTCTTCTCAATTACCTGACCATTTTCATCGTGTTTGTACTCATACTTCAGTTTGCGTGTCAATGTTTTGCCGTCTTCATTCAGTGTGTACACGGTTGTGTTTGTGTCATTCTGGCCGTAGATGTACTTCGTGTGTCCTGTTGTTTGTGCGTTTGCTGTTGTTGTACAACTCGTCATTACTACTGCAACTGCTGCTAAAACTGATTTTAATACTGACTTTTTCATTTTACTTAGTGTTTTAATGTTTGTGTTTGTTCTTTCTCGTTTTTCGATATTCATTTCTCGTTTATCGATATGCAAATGTATATCTTATTTTGATACTACAAAAGAAAAACGAGAAAAAATTATCGAAAAACGATAAAAATATATCTTTTTTCATGTCTTTCAGGGTTGAAGTGTATGAAAAAACAGATTTTATGCAGGGGATGTCTGATATTGGTAAGTTAATTCCTCTGATGGCGGTTGCGTCTCTCCGGGAATGTTGGCGAAGATGTGTGGAAAGTGTAGTTTGAAAAGGGGAAGGCTGTGCAATGATACACTTGATCTCTAAAGAAGAATCCTGGCGGTTTCTTCCCGGTCTTTGTGCATTTGGGCGATGAGTGCGTCTATCGTGTCGTATTTTTCTTCGGGGCGAAGGTATTTTACGAATTCTATGCGCATTTCTTTGTGATAAATATCTTCTGAAAAATTGAGGATGTTCACCTCAATACTTAAATTTTTGCCATTATTGATAGTGGGGCGATGTCCTATGTTCAACATTCCTGCCCATTTTTTACCTTCTACATATACATATACCGCATAAACTCCTTCCGAAGGGATCAGTTTGTCACTACAGTTCACTTGTAAGTTGGCTGTGGGGAATCCTATTTTTCTGCCTACTTTGTAGCCGTCCACTACTGTTCCGTCCAAATAATAGTTATATCCTAGGAATTTTTCTGCTTGGCTTACTTTGCCTTCTTTTAATAGTTGACGGATGACCGAAGAGCTGATTTTATCCTCTCCGTCCGTATAAGCTCGCGCGCGTACTATATATATGTTTAATTCCTCACCATAACGGCAATAATCGTCAAAACTTTCACTGCGGTTGTGCCCGAAACGATGGTCATAGCCTATAACTAATGTGTGGATATTGAATTTGTCACGTAATAATCGCATAAATTCCCGGGCTGAAAGCAGGGAAAGCTCTTGTGTAAAGGGAAGAAGAATACAGTAATCTACTTGCGTCGTTCCCAATAAGTCGATTTTTTCTGTTGGTGAGGAAAGTAATTGCGGGCGGTAAGTGGTTTGTATCACTTGTCTGGGATGCACGGGAAAAGTGATCAATGCAGAACATAATCCATCCTTGGCGGCTACCTCTTTTACTTGATTGATAAGAAAGCGGTGTCCGAGATGTACTCCGTCAAAAAAACCGATAGTGGCGGCTGAAGGGGGCAATGTTTGATGGTTTATATCCGATCGTATTTCCATTATTCAAAAAGTGAACTTAAATCTTCTCCGACATGATAATGATGGGATCTTATGCCAAGTGTCATAGCTGCCTGGCAGTTAGTTTCCGAGTCATCTATAAAAAACGTTTCTTCGGGCAGGATGTTTGCTTCGTTCATCATTTGTTCATAAATATCTTTTCCGGGTTTGGCTTTATGCATCTCGAAAGACAGAAAAGTATCTTCAAAAAAGTCATTTACGCGGAAGCCCCGATAACTGAACATTTGTTCGCAGGCATAGCTCCAATGTATCCGGTTGGTGTTGCTGAGCAGATAAACCATATAACGCTCGCGCAACTCTAGTAGTAAGTCTAGTTTCTCACGGGGGATATCAAGTAACATCAGATTCCACATGTCATCGATTTTACGGTCGGACAGTGATTCGCAGGTTTCTTTACGAATAGTCTCCCGGAATTCTTCCGGAGTGATCTCACCTAATTCAAATTGGGAAAAGAAGCCTTTTCCCCTGAACTGGCTTGCCTGCTTCTCGATATCTTGAAAACCTGCTTTACGAAAAGCATTCAGGCAATTGTCAAAATCCAGATTTATTAATACTCCCCCTAAATCAAAAACGACATTTTTAATCTTACTGTCCATAGCTCTTTATGTGCTTTATTTTTCTTTTTAGCTTTTCTTTTGCATTCGTTTTATCCAACGGTGGATTTCACCAGTCCACAATACGAATGATGTTCCTGTGATAATATAAATCCAAGTCATGAAGTCCATAGGTTCGGTACGGAATACTTTACCTCCGAATTCTACAATCAGAATTTGTCCGACCAAGATAATGATAGCCACACTTAGCATGCCTAATGCATGGCGGGAATCTTTGAATACAGAATGGTTGGTTCCGAAAACACTGGCATTGAACAGGTTCCAGAATTGCAGCATCACGAAGATGGTAAAGAATTGGGTTAAGGCTTGCCCTACTGAATCTGCTGGCATTTGTTTGATGATGACAATTAATGTCATCAGTATAGCAAGGAAACAGAAGCCTGCACCTAGTATATTCTTGCGCATGGCTTTGGTGATGATAAAGTCATCAGCCTTGCGTGGCTTTTCATTCATTACATCTGCGCTGGGGGGGATGGATGCCAGAGCCATAGCGGCAAAAGTATCCATGATAAGGTTTACCCAAAGCATTTGTGTTACGGTTAATGGTAGTTCTGTGCCAAAGAAAGCTCCTAACAGAACACTGGCCAATGCGACCACATTGATAGTCAGCTGGAATACGATGAAGCGCTGGATGTTTTTGTAAAGGGAGCGTCCCCACATCACTGCGGTAGCAATACTGTGGAATGAGTCATCCAATAAGGTAATGTCACTGGCTTCTTTGGCTACTGAAGTACCGGTTCCCATAGAAAGGCCTACTTGGGCATGGTTCAGTGCAGGAGCATCGTTTGTTCCGTCTCCGGTTACTGCCACTACAGCTCTTTTTTGCTGTAACAGTTGGACCAGGCGTTGCTTGTCCATAGGACGTGCACGGCTCATCACTTTCAAGTCAAGTACACGGTCTAAAGCCTCTTCATCGCTCAATGCGGCGAATTCTACTCCTGTTATGCGGTTACGCTCTGTATCCTCAGGTTTCCATAGCCCTATTTGCCGGGCAATCTCGGTAGCTGTTCCCGGAGTATCTCCTGTGACAATCTTCACATCGATACCTGCCGACTGACATTTTTGTACGGCCTCCGGAACATCGGGACGGATGGGGTCGCTGATGGCCACGATGCCGAGGAAGGTCATGCCGCCTTCGTCCACCAGTCCGACACAATCGTTGCCGGCACTTTCAGGGATGATTTTGTAAGCCAATCCCAAAGTACGCATTGCTTTATTTTGAAAATGGAGCAGATCGGATTCATAGCCGCTCGTGTCTTCAATAGAAAGATCGCATTTCCCCATTACTATTTCGGGGGCGCCTTTTATGTATAGCACTTTCTTTTGTAGTATGGGTGAATTCACCAATGTAGCCATGTATTTACGTTCCGTAGAGAAGGTAAGCTGATTGATTACTTCTGCATTCTCACGTAGCTTCAAGTAGTTTTTGCCTTGTTCATTTAGCCAGAGCAATAAAGCGATTTCGGTAGGATTACCTACTCCTGATGGTTTTTTGCCTTCTCCTGTTTCCTCTAGAAAAGCAGTGGAGTTAGCACTGATACTTTCAGCTATCAGATCCATGTCTTCGGATTCAAGTTTGCTTTCATGTACCTGCATCAGATTTTGTGTTAATGTGCCTGTCTTGTCGGTACAGATAACCGTGATGGCCCCCATTGTTTCGCAAGCATGCATTTTACGCACCAGGTTGTTGGTCTTCAGCATACGGCGCATGTTCAGTGCAAGGCTTAAAGTGACACTCATCGGCAGTCCTTCGGGAACAGCGACAACGATTAAAGTGACAGCCATCATGAAGTATTTCAATACAATACGGGCAATTGCCATCCATCCATGCCAGTCGGTTATCTCATGTATGCTGAGGTAAGCATAAAGATCCTTGGCTGTGAAAACTATGAAAGTAAGGGTAGCGATAGTGAAACCTATTTTTCCGATGAAACCGGCTAGTTTGGTTAACTGAATATTTAATGGAGTTTCTTCTTCATTTTGTTCGGTGGCCTGGCGTGCTACTTTACCTATCTCGGTAGAGTCTCCTACACGTTCCACTTTCATGATGCCATGTCCGTCAACCACTGTAGTCCCACGCATCACCTCGTTGCTGGGGTAAGTGGCTTCCTCATCAAAGAGTTCTTCGTTAATGGTTTTATTAACCATTAGTTCTCCCGTTAGGTTAGATTCATTTACCTGCAGGGAAATGGCTTCCAACAGAATGCCGTCTGCCGGAATTTCTTCCCCTGTATTTAGTACGACAATATCGCCTGTTACAATATCCTTACGGGGAATTTCCCTTACCTTTCCGTTTCTGATAACGGTGACCGGTGTTTCCTCACCGACAGCATTCAGCAAATCAAATTTTTTGTTGGCATCATATTCAAAGTAAAATCCGATGCCGGTTGCCAGAAAGATGGCAAAGAAAATACCGATTGTTTCAGCATATTCATCTTCAATAATGGCGATCACCAGAGAAAAAAATGCAGCAACCAGAAGAATACGTATAACCGGATCGCGGAACTTTTCCAAATAAAGTTTCCACATAGAGGGACGCTTGGGAGGTGTCAGAAGGTTATTTCCGTATTTCTCCCTATTGATAAGGACTTCTTTGTCCGTAAGCCCGGTAAGGGCGTTTTCCTGTTTTTTTTGTGCCATACGGCTTTGCAGAGTTTATTAATGGAGCACAAAAATACAATTTATATCCTTACGAAGGGGGAGAATTAAATCTTTTTATTAATTTTTGGGCGATAAATCTTGCAAGTTTCAAGGGAATATACTACTTTTGCACCTGCAAACAAGAAGTTGTGAGCGCGGGCTTTTAGCTCAGTTGGTTAGAGCAACAGACTCATAATCTGGAGGTCCTTGGTTCAAGCCCAAGATGGCCCACAAACAGAAAAGGCTGATTCTTAATAGAATACAGCCTTTTTTGTTTTTCTTTTTTTTATGAACTGAGTTTGATATTTCTCCTATAACAGGTAATCATGAATGAAATATTGCTTTATGGGCATAAAATGGTTCACACATTTATAAGCTCTTAAATTGAAAATGTGGCTATTACAATAAAATAATATCTTGAAAATTTGTACGAAACAGGAAGATGGTTTTATCTTTGAGAGATGCTAAGGATAGCCGGAATCTTTTATTCCGGAGTAGTGCAGAGCCTGTTGGCATATTGAAATACAAAATTAAATTTAGGTTTTATGGTTAAACGTTATGGTTGTGCAGGTATTTTATTGCTTGCGATGGGGTTACTCCCTTTAAGGGCACAGGACAACGCTGTGGCCAAAGAGATGGCTATAAAGATAGCCGATCGTATTGTCGCTTCTACTGTTTATGAGTTCAAAGATGTAAAAACAGGTAAAATATATACTTCTTTGGACAATGTTTCTTTAAATCCGGATATACGTGTCAATAGTAAATATTTGAATTGGCATTACACAAACGGAGTGACAAACATGGCTTTGATGGAGTTGGGTGACAAACTACAGAGTCGGAAGTATGAGGATTATGTACTGAAGAACATGAAATTTGTTTTCGATAAGACTAACCAGTCCTATTTTCATCGTTTATATGATAAAACCTTCCGTGAAGGAGGGTGGAGAGCAGTTCCCCGTCTTACCTGGCACATGATTTATAGAAATAAACGTCTGGATGATAACGGACCGATGGGGGCTAGTCTGATAACCTTGAACCAGCGTCATCCGGACGAGGCTTTCCGGAAATATATTGAGACAACGAACCATCATCTTATGGTCTCGGAACCTCGCTTGGCCGATGGGACTATAGCTCGTTTGTGGCCTCATGAGAATACCGTGTGGGCAGATGATGCGTTTATGGCGGTATCTTTTATTTCCAGAATGGGGGAGATTACCGGTGAAAAGAAGTATTTTGATGATGCGGCTAATCAGATATTGAATTATACACGGTATTTGTGGTGTCCTGAAAAACAGATTTATTATCATTGCTACCATACAGATAATAAGGAACATGGAGTGGCGCATTGGTCCCGGGCCAATGGATGGATTTTTATGGCGACAGCCGATCTGTTGGCAAGAATGCCGGAAGATCATCCTATGCGTGAGGATGTGATAAAGAATTTCCAAATGCAGGCTAGTGGGGTAGCCCGGTATCAAGGGAAAAACGGTTTGTGGCATCAGTTGTTGGATAAAGAAGATTCTTATGAAGAAATTACCGGTACTTCTATGTTTGTATTCGGTATAGCTAAAGGTGTGAAGGAGGGATGGTTGCATCCGGACTTCATTTATGTAGCATGGCAGGGATTAAAGGGCATGTTGTCAAAGATTTCAGAGAAGGGTGATGTTACGGCCATTTGTGTCGGCACAGGTATTATGCCTTCCACCGTGTTTTATTATAACCGTCCTACTCAGGAAAATGACCCGATGGGTGAAGGACCTGTGTTACGCGCTTTGGTAGAAATGATTGACGCGCCTAAATATACGGAGATTAGCGCGAATGATCAGTATGACAAGATAAAATAAAAAAGAGACTAACTTACCCGTTGGCGAGCTGGACCTGGCTTGCCAACGGGTATATGTCAGAATGTTAAATCAAAACGTCCTTCTTTCATTCTTCCTCCTTCAAAGGTTCCGCTGATTATTCTGTTGCTCAAATCAAAGCGGGTTATATTGACAATACCGTCTTCCAGTTTCTCTTCTTGTTTATTGCCGTCTTTGAATACAGCGTCGGTATAGATCGTCTGATCATTGTCTATCTTTTCAAGAGCACTGTAAATCGTGATATTTTTTTCTTTCGGATCAATGATATTGAAAGAAATAGACGCATTGGTATCTACCCGGACATATATATTGACTGTCGCTTTTTCGTCTTCATTACAAGCGGGATAGTAAGATGCTTTATGATCCGGGCCATAGCGTTGTCCCGTATATACCCAGCCGTCTATCAGACAGCCAAAAGTATTGGCACCTGTTTGAGTGGCAGGAGGCATGAGGGTAGGATCTGCTGAAAAATCTTCTCCATCACAAGAACTGCATAATGCGAGTGTTAACACTATTGTAATAAGATATTTAATCATGGCCTGAATCTTTTAAAAGTGATAATTAATACCTGCTGAGAAAGATAATTGGGAAATATCATCCGAACCGTTCATCGGATAATGTGGCTGCACCGTCCATTCTTTATGATGATAGCGGACGGAGTATTCACCGGAATATGCCAGAATATAGTTTATTTTTGCGCTGATTCCCCAATGGGAGGAGAGATGGTATTCTCCACCTGCGCCAAAGTTTGCCGCCCATTTGTTCATGGATACTTTCCGTGGTTTGTCATATACCGTGCTGTTATCTTTATATATCTGATATCCGGTTCCGGTAGCAAAATACAGGCTGAATTGTTGTTTCAGCCAATGCAGGGAGAACTGTGGAGCGAAATAATGTGTTTGAATCTTGTCTGTGCTGTTTGGCATATCGCCTGTATATCGGTTGCCCTGATAAAGTATTCCGAAACCGGCTCTTATAGCAGGCTTGTTTCCTACCAGATAAGTGTAACTTCCTGACCAGCTTATGCCGTTGCGTAAACTTGAAGAGCATCCTGCTGTTCCTATCAGTTTTCCGGTATAGAGAGCAGGACCTGTTTGAAAGGATAGAATGGATCGTCTGCATGTGCCGGATTGTGCATACAGCGATGCTGAACACAGCAACGTGGCCGCTACAAAAAAACATCGTTTACATTTCATAACAATTGTGTTTGTCTAGTTAAGTATTATGGGCACAAAAATAATAAATCATTGAAAATAATAGCATAAATAGATTGCTTTTTTTAATCGAACTTGAAAAATGTGATAGATTAACGTTTTCCCGGCATCCCTTGCACTACTGAATATTATTTAAATGCGGACATTGAATCGTGAAGGAAAGTTATTATTAAAATATTTTCCCGAGGAAATTTGTTATTAAGGAAAGTATGAAATATATTTGGAAAAAGTTTCCTAAGGAAATAATTAAAGGAGGTAACGTGACGGAGTCCGGTTTTAATCATAAAAAGAGAAGAGTATGAAAAAAGAGTTTGTAAAAAGGCATGGATGGACATTGCTTGGCATTGTGGCAGGAACGGTAGGAGGATATTTGTATTGGCGGTATATAGGTTGTACCACTGGGACCTGTCCTATAACATCTTCTCCTGTCAGCAGTTCCATTTGGGGGGCGGCGATGGGAGGGTTGCTTCTCAGTTCATTTATGCCGGAGCGTAAAGAAATAAAGAAGGAGGAATAAGTATGAATAAGACGATTTTATTTTTTTTAGCCCTTGTGCTGGCTACCACTACAGCTTGCGGCAGAGGGAACAGTAGTAATAACCCTGTAAAAGAAGAAACTATGGCAACAGAAGGAAATGGAAAGGTCATACATCTGACCAAAGCTGAATTTTTGGCGAAAGTATATAATTTCGAGAAAAACCCGGAAGAGTGGAAATATGAAGGTGACAAACCGGCTATTGTGGATTTCTATGCTGACTGGTGTGGTCCTTGCAAAATGGTAGCTCCTATTCTGGACGAATTGGCAAAAGAATACGATGGACGGATTGTAATCTATAAGGTGGATACGGAGAAGGAGCAGGAACTGGCAGGCGCATTTGGAATACGGAGTATTCCGTCCATTCTGTTCATTCCTATGGAAGGAAAGCCGGAGATGGCACAGGGGGCTATGCCCAAAGCATCTTTTAAAAAGGCTATTGATGAGTTTTTATTGAAAAAATAAGTACTTTTGTGCAATAGCATCAAGAAGAAGGAGCAATATGGAAACTTTATGTAAAATAAGAGATCTCTATCGCGCTATTGCAGAGTTTGAAATACGTTTTGAAAAGGCGCACCACCTTTGTCTGAACGAAGGAATGTTGTTATGCTGTCTCTCCAGAAAGAAACGCTTGTCCTCGGGAGAGATAGCAGAACAACTGGGACTTACTAATTCGAATACTTCTAAAGTTATCAGGTCTGTGGAGGATAAAGGTTATATAGAGCGTAATTTGGGAGACTGCGATAAACGACAGATGTATTTCTCGCTTACGGCGGAGGGGAAGAAAATACTGAAAGAGATGGAATGCTGTAACATTGAAATTCCTGAGTTGTTGAAGTCCGTATTATGATAGAAAGATACTGTTGTAGATGAAGGCTGTTTTTATTTTTATATCCTTGCTGATGATGCTCCACCCCGCTTTCCCGCAAAGCAGGATGGAGCATTATCTTGATTCGTTGGGATTGGTGAATGTAGGCAAGATGGACAAGACCTTGAAAATAGATTTGATGTACACCCGTGCCGACAATTTTACCGGAAAAGTCCTTTATGAGGATTTGCAGGAAGCCTATCTTCATCCCGAGGCTGCCAAAGCCCTGTTGCAAGCGCAGAAGCGGTTGAAAGAGTTGTATCCCGGTTATTCTTTGATTATTTATGATGCCGCCCGTCCCATGTCCGTGCAGCAGAAAATGTGGAATGTGGTAAAAGGCACTTCCCAAAATATATATGTATCCAATCCGGCCCGGGGAGGAGGGTTGCATAATTATGGTTTGGCGGTGGATGTAAGTATTGCAGATGAAAAAGGAAATCCTTTGCCTATGGGGACCAAAGTGGATCATTTGGGCAAGGAAGCACATATAGATACCGAGGCGGCAATGGTACAGCAGGGAATCATGACAGCACAGGAACGGAAAAACCGTTTGCTGCTGCGCCGGGTCATGACGGATGCGGGTTATAAACCTTTGCGTAGTGAATGGTGGCATTTCAACTACCGCAGTCGTGAAGAGGCAAAACGAAACTATAAAGTAATTAGATAAAGGATGGAAATATCAGCAAAAACACTCCGTTTCATCGAAGAACACAGGGAGGACGATACGCGTACACTTGCTTTGCAAAGTAAGAAATATCCCGATGTGGACATGGTGGCAGCTGTCACACAAATTGCCGGACTGCAGGTAGCGGCCCGCAAGATACCTTCATGGTATCCGGTTTCCGCATTATGGTATCCCCCTCATTTGTCTATGGAGCAATGTTCTTCCGAAGCAACTGCTTTATATAAGGCTTCTTTGTTGGAAGGAGATACTTTTGCCGATTTAACCGGAGGTTTCGGTATTGATTGCAGTTTTATCTCCCGGAATTTCAAGCAGGCTGATTATGTGGAAAGGCAGGCAGGACTTTGTGAGCTGGCTTTGCATAATTTCCCTTTGTTGGGGTTGGGACACATTCGGATACATAACCGGGACGGAGTATCCTATTTGCAGGAAATGCTTCCGGTAGATTGCTTGTTTTTAGACCCTGCCAGAAGAGACGGACACGGTGGCAAGACGGTTGCCATCTCTGATTGCGAGCCGGATGTTACTGTTTTGGAGCCTTTGCTGGTTGATAAGGCAAAGAAAGTGATGGTGAAATTATCGCCTATGCTGGACATGTTATTGGCATTGAACGAGCTGAAAACAGTTCGTGCGGTACACATTGTCGCTGTGAATAACGAGTGCAAGGAGTTATTGCTGATATTGCAAAAAGAATCCGTTTCATCGGAGGTAAGCATCCATTGCGAGCATATTGCAGGCAACGGGGAGAGCCAGCATTACACCTTTACCTTGAAGCAGGAAAAAACGTCGCCCTGTCCCTTGGCCGATGAGGTCGGTACTTATTTGTATGAACCGAATGCCGCTATACTGAAAGCCGGTGCTTTTCGTTCTCTCACACAAACCTATCCTGTGGCGAAACTTCATCTCAGCAGCCATTTATATACCTCTGCTTCTTTGGTTCCGGATTTTCCGGGACGTCGTTTCCGGGTTGAGGCCGTATCGGGTTTTGGAAAAAAGGAACTGAAAGCGTTCTTGATGGATATGGACAAGGCGAATATTACGATCCGCAACTTTCCATTATCGGTTGCGGAACTTCGCAAACGTTTGAAACTGAAAGAGGGAGGAGATGATTATATCTTTGCCACTACCTTGTCCGGCGGGCAGAAAGTCTTGATTAGAGGGAAGAAGTGTTAGTTTATAATCCGTATGCTGTTGTCTTTGGACAGTTTATGGTGTAATGGACAAATACATACGAGTCGCATGAATGGAAGAATTTGTTATCTTTTTGGGGTGATAAGCGGTTAGTGATTAATAGGTTGCGTTATCATGCCGCAGGTATTAACCGCTAATCACTAACCGCTAATTACTAATTCGCCATTTTTGCCTTGAAAGCCAGCGCATACATACGCATCTGCTTTACCATTGCCAGCAAGCCATTGCTACGGGTGGGCGACAGATGTTCTTTCAGGCCTATCTTTTCTATAAAGTATAAATCACTGCTTAATATTTCATCGGGGGTATGTCCGCTGACTACTTTAATGAGCAGGGCAATGATACCTTTTACAATCAAGGCGTCACTTTCCGCCTGGAACACCACTTTGCCGTCTTCCATATCGGCTTGCAGCCATACGCGGCTTTGGCAACCATCTATCAGGTTTTGTTCTGTTTTATATTCGGGGGCGAGTGGTTCCTGCTCGTTACCCAAGTCTATGAGCAGTTGATACTTGTCCATCCAGTCATCAAAATCACTGAACTCTTCTATCACTTCGTTCTGAAGTTCGTTTATTGTTTTCATTGTTTTATCATTTATTTCTCATTATAAATCACATCCATTACCGTCTGTCCTACCGCTTTCAGCGTGTTACGGTCAATGTTTTCCATCGTATCGTTTACCGTATGCCAGAAAGAGCCGAAAGAACTTTGCGGATTGTCGGCATCATAGTTAATGATGTCCACACACGGGATACGCGCCAACTTGTTGACATAGATATGGTCGTCCACCGTCTCGCCCCCGTCTTCTTTTACAAAATAGTTGCCATATCCCAGCTCATGTGCCTTTTTCCAGATTTTCTTCATCTCGGAACGGGCGGTGCGGGCCGAGTAACCTTCATAATAGAACGTGGCATCTTTTCCTCCTACCATATCCAGCAAGATTCCATAGCGTGCATTATAGTTCTGGACATGTGGAGTACGTGCCCAATATTGTGATCCGAGACACCAAGTGTCCTGTTTGTACCTGCCGTCATAAAATTCGGGAATTCCATAATCCTCCGAATCGAAAAATACGATATCTATGCCTAAGGCAGGTTGTTCCTTCTGTATCTGACGGGCGATTTCCAGCAGCACCCCCACACCGCTGGCACCATCATTCACTCCCAGTATAGGAGTATGGTGATTCTTCGGATCGGGATCATTGTCGGCATACGGGCGGCTGTCCCAATGGGCGCAAAGCAGGATACGTTTTTTGCTTTCGGGCTTGTAGGCACCGATAATGTTGCGTGATTTCAGTATCGTACCGTCGTATGCTATCAGATCGGCATATTGATTGTACACCTTGGCACCGAATTTTTCCAATTGTCCTGCCAGATATTCCCCACATTCTTTGTGCGCCTGCGTGTTGGGGACACGGGGACCGAAATCGGCTTGTACTTGAATATACTGATAGGCGCTGTCCGCATCGAATTCGGGAGCTTTGATCACTTCTTTGTCTACGGTTTCTGTCTGGTCGTTTCTGCTTTTACTGTTTCCGCAGGCTACAGCCGTCAATACAAGCAGCAAGACCGGGATTACTAAAACGTTTTTTATCTTCATACTTATTCCTTGTTATTTAAGTACATATTGTGCATTGTCCTTATCAGGGATAGAGAGTCTGCGCCGCAAAGTTACGTTATTTTCTTTGTACTTCTTCCATAACGCGCAGGAAGTTTCCTCCCCAGATCAGGCGGATACTTTCTTCGCTATATCTTTCCAACAGCAGCCGGCGTGTAAAGTTTATCAATTCTGATGCCGAAGCGCAGCCTGTTATGCCGCCGTCACCGTCAAAATCGGTTCCTATCCCTACATGCTCTATGCCCATGACATTTACCATGTGGTTCAGATGCTCGATGGCATCCTTGATGGTAGCTTCTCCGTTCTTACGAAGGAATCCGCCATACATACATACCTGTGCCACACCCCCTTTGGCTGCCAATGCTTTCAATTGGTCATCCGTCAGATTGCGCGGATGGTCGCAAAGGGCACGGGCCGAAGAGTGAGAGGCCACGATCGGTTTGCTGCTGATTTCCAGTGCATCGTAGAAACTTTTCTCTCCGGCATGAGAAATATCTACCATCATTCCCACACGGTTCATTTCTTTTATCACCTGTTCGCCGAAGGTGCTTACGCCCAGTCCTTCCTCATTATAACGGGCGGAGCCGCAGATATCATTATTTCCGTTGTGGCAAAGTGTCATGTACACCACGCCACGATGTCGGAAACGTTCTACATTCGTGATATCCTTGCCAATGGCATATCCGTTTTCAATGCCCAGCATGACAGCCTTTTTCCCTGCTTTTTTCAAACGGGACAGATCAGCGGGAGTATATGCTATATCTACGGCTGTGCAGTTCCTGGCAACCATCTCCTCTATTTCGTTCAGGATGCGATCCGCTTTGGCAGTTGCCGCCAGCAAGGCTTCATCGGTACGTTCCAGCTGTTTCAGGTAAGCCACCATGATGGTTGCGTCCAGCTGTCCTTCCGTCATCTTATGCAGGTCTACCAGGATTTTTTTGTCACGGGTGGCGAAATTTATTCCTTGATCGAAAAACATGGGTGTGTCGCAATGTGAATCCAGCGTTATCATGCGGCTATGCAATCTTTTAGCCTCTCTGAAAGAAGTGGATTCCTGTATAAGCCAGTCGAATACCGGCATCATACAGGGGTTGTTTTCCAGAATAAAACATTCCGGATGCCATTGTACTCCCATCATGGACTTACATTCGGCGGACTCCATCGCTTCAATGACCCCGTCGGATGAACGGGCGGTAACCTTGAAACCCGGTGCAACCTCCTTTACAGCCTGATGATGAAAGGAGTTGACCGGCAATATTTCTGTTTCAAACAATTTATAAAGTAAGGAATCTTTCTCTATCCGGACCGTATGCGAGGCATATCCCCGTCCCAAATCCTGATCGTGTTTGATCCGTTTCCCTTCCATTTGTACATGAATATCCTGATACAGGCTGCCTCCAAAAGCGGCGTTCATTACCTGTATGCCACGGCATATCCCCAGCACCGGTATCTGCCGGTCGGCGGCCAGCTTGGCAAGCAATAACTCCTGACGATCCCTCCGGGGATTTATGCTGTGTAATTCCTTTACCGGATCTTCTCCAAGGAACAAGGGGTTGATGTCCGCACCGCCGGTTAGCAGCAAGCCGTCCAGCGCATTCAATGAGTTTATCAAACTGTTAGTATTGTCAGCTGGAGGAATAATGAAAGGAACGCCTCCGGCTTTCAGAATGGAAGTGAAATATCCTTCCAGCAAAGTGCATGCGCCTTCCTGGAAGTTTCCGGTAAGCCCTATGACGGGAGCATCCTTGTGGCAGGGAAAGGTGCGGTGTATGGCATCGTACTCAGCTGAAATGTCAAATGTTTGAAACGTTTTCATAAGTTAAATTATTCATAGAAACTAAGCAAAGATAGGGATAAATTCAGATTTATTTTTCATATTTGCTAAAAATCTAATGACCATGGAACCGATACAGGACTTCGCCGGCTTGATAAGCTGTTTGCGTTCGTTGAAAGAACGGAAACGTGTGGTGGTTGTTTGCCCTAATGACCCTCATACCGAATACGTGATAACCCGCAGTTTGCACGAAGGATTCGCCGATTTCTTATTGGTGGCGGATACGCCCCATTTGTTGAATTCGGAATATATCCGCCTTCAGTATCCGGACCATGTGAAAGTATATGAGGCGACGAGTCCCGATAAAGCGGCCCAGGAAGCAGTTTCGCTGATACGTGAGGGACATGCCGACGTGTTGATGAAAGGGATTATCAATACGGACAATTTATTGCGGGCCGTACTTAATAAGGAACATGGTATCCTGCCGAAAGGGAATGTGTTGAGCCATATTACGGTGGCACAGATCCCGATGTACAAGAAGTTGCTGTTCTTCTCGGATGCGGCGGTCATTCCCCGTCCCACCTTGGAACAATTCGAGGCGATGTTGCGGTATGATCTGGAGGTATGCCGCCGCATGGGGATAGAAGCTCCTCGCGTAGCCTTGATTCATTGTACGGAAAAAGTGAACGAGAAATTCCCTCATACACTGGATTATGTGACTTTAAAGGAACGTGCCGCTGCCGGTGCTTATGGAAACATGTACTTGGACGGGCCCATGGATGTGAAGACGGCATGTGATGCGCATAGCGGTGAGGTGAAAGGAATCAGCTCGCCGGTGGTGGGACACGCCGATTTGTTGATCTTCCCCAATATTGAGTCTGGAAATACGTTTTATAAAACAGTGTCCTTGTTTGGTGACGCCAACATGGCCGGTATGTTGCGCGGCACGGCTTCCCCCGTAGTGGTTCCGTCGCGTGCCGATTCCGGAAATTCGAAATATTACAGTTTGGCATTGGCCTGCGTGGCCGGATAAATAATGTGGCAATTTGTACCTTGATAAATTATTGAACCTATGAAGATATTTGTGATTAATCCGGGCTCCACCTCTACCAAAATAGCTCTTTTCATTGATGAAAAGCCGGTATGGGTGGCAGGTGCCCATCATACAGCGGATGACTTGTCGGAGTTTCATCATGTCAACGAACAGTATGAGTACCGTAAGGACTTTATATTGCGGTTGCTTTCCGAAGCGGATATTCCGTTGGATTTTGATGCAGTCATAGCCCGTGGCGGTTTGTTGAAGCCTACTCCCGGCGGGGTCTATGCCATAAACGAACAGATGAGGCATGATTTGCTCAACGCCCGGATGGAGCACGCCTGTAACCTGGGTGCGTTGATTGCCGATGAAATCGCCCGGGAATGTCATTGTCCCGCCTACATTGCCGATCCCGAGGTGGTGGATGAATTGCAGCCGGCCGCCCGTTTGACAGGGATTCCGGAGATAGAGCGTATTTCCATCTTCCATGCCTTGAACAGTAAGGCGGTATCTCGCAAATATGCCGCTTCCATCGGGAAACACTATGAAGAGTTGAATCTGATTGTGGTGCATCTGGGAGGTGGCATCTCGGTAGGTGCCCATTGCAAAGGGCGGGTGATTGATGTCAACAATGCCTTGAACGGCGAGGGTCCCTTTTCGCCCGAACGTGCGGGGACCATTCCTGGCGACCAGTTGGCAGAACTGTGCTTCAGTGGCAAATATACGTTGAAGCAGGTCAAGAAGATGCTGAACGGCAAGGGAGGGCTGACCGCTCACCTGGGAATGAATGATGTGGTGACTATCGCCCGGAAAGCTTCCGAAGGAGAGGAGCCTTATAAAGGAGTGTTGGATGCAATGCTCTATACGGTGGCGAAACAAGTAGGGGCCATGTATGTCACTCTTCGTGGGCAGGCGGATGCTATTATCCTGACGGGAGGCATCGCTCATAGTGATTATTGTGTGGCGGTTCTCAGGGAACAGATTGATTATCTGGCACCGGTTGTGCTGATGCCCGGTGAAGACGAGATGGGCTCGCTGGCCTATAATGCGTTGGGAGCCTTGAAGGGCGAACTGCCCTTGCAGGTGTACCGGCCGGAATAAAGGGAGCGGTGTACATCGGAATAAAAGTGAATGGCAAAATCCTTCAAAAGCTTCATATATATTTAATTCGTTGTTCTTCAGAATATTATAATGAAGGATTCCTTTGCGAATCCTTCATGTATCCTTCATAAATGTTTATGTCAAAGTAGATTTTCTGTCGTTTTTTTCTTCATCCCTTGTTGTCTATAAGGACTATCTGTGAATTTAGCCTTATTTTTTGTATAATGCTGATTTTTAAGTGTGTTAGCATTAGAAAAAAGTCGATCTCTTGATAAGAGATCGATATCCGATTTCACAAAAGTATGTAATCTGCTGGTTATAAGCAATAAAAAAGAAAAGAAATTTTATATTTAACAAAGTAAAAGTTAATACAAATTAGTTTTATCTGTTCTTTTGATTACTATATCGTTGTTTTTAATGCACTGTATATCTGTCTGTTACGAGTTTGCTATAGATCTCTTATCAAGAGATTGATAAAAAGAGGTGGTAAAAAAATAGTATAAACGATAGATCAGATGAAACTTAAACAGTATGTTTTTCTGCTTTCGCTTCTGCTTTTTTGCAGTCCTTTTGTGAAAGCTCAGGACTTTGCCTTGAAGAGCAATTTCCTTTATGACGCCACCGCAACTATCAATATAGGAGCGGAAGTGGGTCTTTCTCCCCGATGGACACTGGATGTGTCCGGCAATTTCAACGGTTGGACCATGTCTCACGAGCGTCGGTGGAAGCACTGGATGCTGCAGCCCGAAGCACGCTACTGGTTCTGCCAGCGTTTTGGCGGACACTTTTTGGGTATGGAGGCACACGGCGGTCAGTTCAATGTGGGTGGGCTGAATAACAGCATTCATTTTCTGGGCACCCATGTTTCCCGTTTAAGTGACGAGCGCTTCCAAGGTTGGTTTGTAGGTGGCGGTGTGACCTACGGGTATGCCTGGATGTTGGGTCGTCATTGGAATCTGGAAGCTGAGATCGGTCTGGGATACTCCTACACCCGTTATGACACCTATCAGTGTGCCGGTTGCGGCAAGAAGACGGAAGAGGACCGCCACCACAACTACTATGGTCCCACAAAGGCAGCGCTGAGTCTGGTTTATATATTCTAAAGAAAGGAGGAACGTATGAAAAATCGTATAAACACTAGTCTTTCCGCACTGGCTGTTTTGCTTTGTTGCGGTGCATTGACCGCCTCCGCGCAGGCGGTATCCGTTCAAGACGCTTCCGTTCAGAGTTTGTCCGGCCTGAAAGTGAGCGGCGCCACCCTTACTCATACTCCGGAGGACTCACTCTCTGTGCTGATGACGCTGGATCTCTCGGAAGTCCGTCCGTCTTCCAATCGTGCAGTGGTTCTTACTCCGTATGTGGTTCATGGCACAGACTCCGTGGAGCTCCCTTCGGTGGGCATTTACGGCCGCAACCGTTATCTGTATTATGTACGTGAAGGAAAGAGCCAGCTGACAGGAGCCTCCGAGCATAGTTTCCGCGTCAAGGATTGTCCCTCTTCATTGCCCTACACCGCTTCTGTGCCCTACACCGGCTGGATGGACGGTTCCGAACTGAAAATAACCTCACGCATCTATGGCTGTTGTTCCGATATTCTGGATGAGGGCAGCAACCTGCTTGCCTTCTACACCGAGCCGGTGAAAGAAATCATCTGGGCTCCGGATCTTGCCTATATCACTCCTGCCGCCGAGACAGTGAAGAGTCGTGACCTTCAGGGCCGTGCCTACATCGACTTCCCGGTGAACGTGACCGAGATCCGTGCGGACTACCGCGGCAACGCTGTCGAATTGGCGAAGATCCGTGCCACGATAGACTCCGTGCGTCAGGACAAGGATATCACCCTGACTTCGCTGAGCATCAAGGGATTCGCGTCTCCCGAAGGTTCGTATGCCGCCAACGAGCGTTTGGCACGCGGGCGTACCCTCTCACTGAAGAGCCATGTGGAGAAATTGTATGCTTTTCCGAAGGACTTCATCAAAACTTCGTGGGAGGCGGAGGACTGGGCAGGCTTGCGTGAATACGTGGCAGGCTCGTCGTTGAAGAACCGGGATGCCATTCTGGCGATTATTGACGGTGACTTGAAGCCGGATGCCAAGGAGTGGAAGATAAGATCCACCTATCCTGCGGACTACCGTACCTTGCTTGCCGAGGTTTATCCGGGTCTTCGCCATTCGGATTACCGGGTGGACTATGTGATCCGTCAGTTCAGTGATGTGGAGGAAATCCGCCGTCTGGTGGTGAGCGATCCTCAGAAACTGAGTCTGAACGAGTTCTATATTGCCGCACAAAGCTACGAGGCTGGAAGCGAAGACTTTATCCGTGTGATGGAGACGGCAGTGAAGGTCTATCCGGATGATGCGGTGGCGAATCTGAATGCCGCGAATGCCGCTTTGCTGAGAAAGGATGCCGAATCGGCCGCACGTTATCTGCAAAAAGCGGGTGATGGCCCCGAGGCTGGGAAGGCGCGCAAGGCACTGGAGGAACTTCGCGCGTTGGGGGAGAACTAAAGACAAAAGGAATTTACTAACTTATTAATACATTCTATGATTATGAAGAAGAGAAGTTTTTTATTGGCAGGTCTTGCCGCCTTGTTCATGGCAAGCTGCTCGGACAATGATTTACCACAAGGGAATGAACAACAGGTGATAGAACGTGGCTATCAAGGATATTTAAAAGTTTCTATAGCCAATCCGGCTTCTGGAAATAGTCGTGCAATAAATAGTGGGACAGATGAATATGAGGATGGAATAGATGATAAAGATGGTTTTCAAGAAAATAAAATAGATGAAATCCTTTTTGTTTTTTATAATAATATAGGGCAATATGTGGCTCACTCCCGGATGAGAAACGAGAATTATGACACAGGCAATGCAGACGATTATGATGGTACATGGAAGGATACAGATAAGAGCGATAGCAATTCCGCATCAATTGAAAGTGTAATCAAACTGATTGTACCAGTGGGAGTGAATGCTAATAATTATGAGCCGACTCATGTAATGGCATATATTAATCCGACTCAAAAAGGGATGAATGAAAATAAGACCAATAAATTGAGCGAAATTTCAAATGTGAAACGTAATTATTGCTTTTCTACAAAGACGGTAAGCAATAATGGGAATGCAGAAGAAGAAGTGCCCAAAGAAAATAAAGACAAACGTTTTTTGATGAGTAACTCTGTCTATTTTGACAAGGACAGTAAGATGGTCATGGCTACTGATATCCATGGCAAGTTGAAAAAAACAGAGGAGGAGGCTGATAAAGAGACAGCTATTGAAATTTACGTGGAACGTTTAGCAGCGAAGGTGCAAGTTTTAAAGGACGCAGATTTTGAGAAAAATGTCTCAACTCCTGTTGCAGAGAAGACGTTGGAGTTTGACATTAAAGGATGGAAATTAAATGCGACAGCAAAACAAGGCTATCTTGTGAAAGGATTTGGCGGAAAGACAAAAGCTCAGATTGATGAGGAGCTGGCTTCTTTTGTAAATAGCTGGAATGATGTAACCAATTCTCGCAGCTATTGGGCTGATGGAGTGAATTATGCCAATGGGGTTTATCCTAAAATTACAACTGATGTATTAGATGATCGTAAGAAAGGAAATGATGCAAATTTGAGTCTTCATTATTATAATTATAATGAAGTAATAGCTGGGGGGCAAACATGGAATGGGGTAGAATATTGTCTTGAACATACAGTGGATAATAAAACACTTACCTCTCCGGAAGAAAAGGCAGCACTTACTTCTGTGATTATAGTAGGTGAATATCATGTAATGGATGGTGATAACCCTATGAAGAAGAAGGATAAGGATGGAAATGATACGGAGGAATATGTAGATTTTTATCGTTATGGCAAAGTTGGAGGAAATGGTACAGATAAGGATAACTGGAAGATCTTTCTTGAGGATGATATACTTCAGGAGTTGGCAAAAGACCAATATATTTTGTACATAAAGAATTCCGATTATGTTGAAGACGATGAGAATTCTAAAACACATATTCTTTTCCGAGAAAACACTAATAACATAAAATTGTCGGGTGTGTTTGAAATGGCACGACCGGAAAACATAATTGCAAACGCTAATCGGGTAGTACCGGGACGTTATCGTTTTCTGCAGTTAAAAGATAAAGAAAATATAGAGAAGGATAAATTCTTTGTTTTGAAGGAAGGTGAATTTGTGGATATTACTGCAACAGATGTAGATATGGATGAACTTAATACCAACCTTTTTGAATCCACTCACTCTGCTGAATTTTATAATGGAGGTAAAGCATATTTTTCTGTGCCTATAGAACAGTTTGGTATGACTAATGGGACAATAGCGGTAGGAACTTATGGCATTGTACGTAATCATTCTTATAAAATTACCGTTGATGGTATTAATGGTATGGGTACAGGCATTGGTGATCCGGAAAATCCGATTGTTCCTCCTACAGAAACTTTGGAATATTATGTAAGTGCCAAGATAAATGTACTTGCATGGAGAGTGGCATCTCAAAAGGTGACTTTGGGTGAATAACCTCCTCGCATAACATTTGCAACAATATTCTTTGGGGAAGAAGTTCTTCTGGCAGTGCGAAATGTCGATGGATATTTCCCCAAAGGTAAGGAAACAATAGAAAACAAATTAAAAAACAAAGTAACCGATGAAATTGAAAGACATAGGATGGCGTTGTGTGCTCCACTCCCTGCTAACCCTTTCCGTACTTGGTAGCAGTATGTGGCTGGGCGGTTGCGATGACGCCATCTACGATTATGAGGGCGACTGCTCGGTGACCTACCGTGTGAAGTTCAACTATGACCTGAACATGCGCTGGACTGACGAGTTTGCCAAGCAAGTGAAGTCCGTGAGTCTGTATGCGTTCGATTCGTCTGGCAACTTGGTATGGAGTGGCACTGAGAGTGGCGAGGCGTTGTCCCGTCCCGGTTACGCCATGGAGCTTCCGCTTCCGGCAGGACAGTATGACTTGGTGGCATGGGGTGGCGGTGAGGGCTCGTTCGACATTCCCTCTCGCGACAAGGTCAATACGCTTAGTGACTTGATTGCGCTGATGAACTGCACTGCGGATAGCGAAGGTGTCTACAGCGACAAGGATCTCTCACCGTTGTTTCATGGTATGATAAGCCGGGTGGAACTACCCGATGTGTATGGTACTACGGTGGATGTCGCTACCGTTCCATTGATGAAGAACACTAACCGCATCCATGTGGAACTGCGGCATAAGGATGGGCGTCCGTTGGATCCCGCTTCGTTTGTATTCTGCATCACCGATGCTAACGGCAAGATGAATTATGACAACTCGCTGATGAATGATGAAATAATCAATTATCGTCCGTGGCAGAATGTGCGTCCTGATGAGGAGGATAAGAGCCGTTTCTATGTATCCATGACTACCGGACGACTGATGGCTGATTCCAAGACCCGGTTATTGGTAAAGGATGCGGCTACGGGCAAGGTGATGATTGATCTTCCGCTGATAGAATATTTGGTGATGGCTAAGGAACAATACATGCAACCTATGAGTAATCAGGAGTATTTGAATCGTGAAGATGAGTATTATCTTACCTTTACGATAGAAGGTGGTGATGATCCCGATCCTGACCCTGATCCCGATCCCGATCCCGATCCTGATCCCGATCCCGACCCCGATCCTGATCCCGATCCCGACCCCGATCCTGATCCTGATCCCGATCCTGATCCTGACCCCGATCCCGACCCCGATCCTGATCCCGATCCATACGATTGGTATATCAACGCAGGTATATTCATTAATTCATGGCATGTGATAATCCAGAATACGGACCTTCACTAATCAACGATTCAAATATTCAGAATTATGAAGTTTTTGAAAGATAGAATTTTACCATTATTCATGACCGCATTGCTGGGAGGGCTTCTCCCAGCGTGCGTCAATGAGGATGAAGGCACTTCCACCGCTTCGGACGATGGCAGTTTCTTTATCAGCATTGCCATCTCTGCAGGGAATGCCTCTCCGGCACGTGCGGAAAGTGATCTTACTGATGAAGAAGGAACTTCTGTAGAAAATAATATCAATATTGGCGATTTGAAGATCTATGCATTTTCAATTCCGACAGATAATAATGCAAGTAATAGTGCTGCATTGTTGACACAGATTTATCCTAAAGATGATAATAATAGTAATATAATAGAAGCCGATGTGAAGAAATCTGTTCCTGGCACTTATATGCTGGAGGCTGAATTGAACAATACATTTTTTGATAATCATAAGGACTTTTGCTTAGTTGCTGTGGCTAATTGGACTTCATTTGTTAGCCCAGGCTTTTCGTTGCCTGATGGGAAGGAGTTATCGGTTTTGGGGAATGAGGAACTTCTATTCGGACAGAAAATTGACGTCAACAAACAAGCATGGACTCCTAACGGTGAGGAAGGTATTCCCATGTTCGGACTTCACAAAGCCAGCCTTGCCGGTTATGATAAGAAGCATAACAATAAGTTTGTCCCTTTGTTGTTGGGTAAAGTCAATATGCTTCGTGCGTTTGCCAAGATTGAGATTAGAAATGGCATGAAAGATAAGGAAATTACGGGAGTCAGCATATCTTCCTATAATAAGACGGGATATTTCACACCTTTGTTGATCGGAAATCAACTTTCTGATACGGAGAATGTGACATCAGCAAATATACCCAATCCTGTTGAGTCTTCTGCTGAAGAATTGTCTTTCAGCGGGAAGGATGGAGCATTTGTAGCCTATCTGCCTGAATACGAGCTGACAAATGGAAAGAGAGATATTATAACCGTGACAATAGATGAAAAAAAATATCTTTTGTCTTTGGCTCCATATACTGTTGATGGCCCGAATGAGAAGCCGACTGAGGATTATTGGAAAGCATTGCTAAGAAACCATATTTACCGATATACCATTACAGGAGTAGAGGAAGATGAACCCGCTCAATTGACAATTAATTATATGGTATGTCCGATGGAATCTGGCACTTCTGGGGATATATATTTCGATTGACCGGCTGTATAAAACAAAAATGAAGATTATGATGAAAAGATTACAACATATATATGCAATTCTGCTGGGAATAATAATGCTGGGGGCGCAGGCATGTACGGACGAACCGGTAGTCAATCCCGATTATACGGTTTCAGGAAAGCCTGTCACAATCAAAATTGCTTTGTCACTTCCCGAGATGAAGGTTACAAGCCGTGCAGATATGGGAGAGAATGAATTGAATCAGGTTAATAGCATTTGGGTCAGGACTTATTCCTCCACTACCCGTAGGGCTACAAGTGAGTGGGTAAAAAAAGAAAATGTCAATCATAATGATAAGCATGAAAAGCATGAGATAACAATAAATACTTTGTCCGGATATAGCTATATTGTAGCTGTGGCTAATGTGGAAAACGAGGGAGCTGTTCTGAATGCTGATGGAACAATTAAAGAAGTGGGAACCCTCGGAACCCTTCTTGAAAAAGCTGACACTTGGGAACAGTTTTGTGCTATAGTGGTGGATGCCCCGCAACTTTATCATCCTTATGATGCGACGGTAGGTTTGCCCATGTCAGGTTGTTATTATGGGGGAGATAATATAACTGACCATCCTGATACCTGGCAGAATCAGAACTATGAACAGGTTTTTATACCTGGTGCTGATGATGCAAAAACTATGAATGGTAGTATACACCTTCGTCGTCTTGTCTCTCAGATAAAGTTTAAACTGAAAGCAGGTGATAAGAGGGTGAAAATCATACCACAAAGTTTCAGCGTCATCAATGTACCGAGGTATTCATGGTTATATGAGCGTAAGGATAGTGAGGATAAATATGCATCGGCAGATGCATGGAAAGCTTCTGCTGAGTTTACAAACGTTGGTGATTATGCTTCAAGTGGTGGAATTGACACTTATTATGAACTGGAATCTCAGAGTTTTACAAGCGAATATATCCATGAGGAAGAAGACGGGTATGTTTTTGATTTCTGGCAACTGGAAAACAAACATAGTGCTCTTGCCTCATCTTCTTGTAATGAATATGTTGATCGTGAAAAAGAAAACAAAACTTCGGTAGAGAATCCGGTAAAAGATGGAAAAACGGAAAATAATTCAGATATATATATAAGTTTGTCCGGTAATGAATGGATCTCAAACAATCTGGCTACGGCTGTCCGAATTCGTTGTAGAGTGGAATATGATAATCAGTTAAATGTAGATGATGGTGGTATGACGGGCGATGATTATAAGGGGGTTATTCGTACAGGGGACGCCTTGTTTACTGTCCATCTGGGCTATTGTGAAGGTACAGGCGAAGAACGTGCTTCTGACTTTAACTGTCGGCGTAATACGCAATATACTTATAATGTAATAGTGAATAGTGTAGATAATATTGTAGTTGAAGCCAACAAAAACAGTGAACCTCAGCCGGGAATGGAAGGATTTGTTTCTGATATCACAGGGGCGGTAATGGAACTTGACTGCCATTATATGACTTTCAACATTCAGTTGACAGAGGATGATTTGACTAATGATTTCGGATATGTCATTCAGGCACCTCGTGCTGATGGTACGCTTTTTACATGTGAAGAAACTGATACTCCTTCGAAGGATGATGCCCAGTATGTAAACTGGATTGAGTTCCGTCCGACGACTGCTGAAAATGTTTTAGCTGCTTATAAACCTTATGAAGGAAACAATAGTGATGGTAAAACTTTCCGTCTTACGGATATAAAGAATGGGCTGAATGATGATAGGAAATCTGGGAATAATTGGTATACGGTATTTATCAATGAATATGCGTATGAAAACAACCTTGATGAAAACAATGGGGGTAAGCCTAACTGGCCGGATTACGTTAACCATGACCCGCGACGTGCCTGGATTAAGGTGACGCAACGGATATCGGCTGATGGCGAGAGCCGTTATATCCGTTCCAAGTATGCTTTCTCACAGCGATCCATTCAAACGTATTATGATGTTAATCATCTAACTAAAGAAACGACTAATGATGGTATTACCATACCCGGTGGAACCGCTATCGGTGTAGAACATACCAATGAGACATTGGGATATAATATGCGGCGTACTTTTACAGCGGCTAATGACCAGTCCAATGGACGTTATAATGTGTGGTGGTGGCTTAACAGTACAACTGCACCAGCAGAGGAGAAAAATGCTGTAAAGAAGTGGAATGATGTGTTATATTATGATACTCAGCAGAAAGAAAATCCAGTGCCGATGCCTGTTCTTGCAGTAGATAAGCAAAATTTCAAACAGGATGCAGGAACTGGATTGTTGCCTCGCTTGGCAAATTATACTGGGAGTTTGGATAAAGGAACAGAATATGATCCTCAAACATCTATAACGGTAAATAACACTATAGAAGCTATTAATGCTTGTATGAACCGTAACCGTGACAACAATGGGGATGGTACGATACAAGCGGATGAATTGCGATGGTATGTTCCTGCTATGGGTAAATATCTTCGTATAATTCTTGGTCGTGGGGCATTGACGACTCCGATCATGGATTATGATGAGAATAAGAATCTGAAATATGGAGTTGATGCGGGGCAATCAGGAAAAAATTCACGTTTCTTGCTTTATTCGAGTGATGGGCGTGTTTTATGGGCGATGGAGGGCATGTCCACTTCGAACTGGAATGAATGGGGAGAAGATAATCCTGCAGCTCCTTGGCAGGTACGTTGTATCCGTAATTTGGGTTCAAATCTTTCTACTGTGACCAAGGGTGAAAAAGTAGTTAAAGCGTTTGAACACGATGAAAAAACATCGGTAATTCGTATGACTTACTATAATCCGACAGCGGTTCGTCAGAATTCATTCTCGGGTAATGGGAACGGAGAAGGGCAAATGCCGGTTCATACGATTGCTGACCAGAAGTATAATCGAGCTTACAAAGCATTTGAGTATGGACCATTGACACAGTGGGAGATATGGCGGTTAAATGATGGAAGTACCAAGAATACTAATAGATTGCTGGACTTGATAAAAAATGAAAAATGTAAAAACCTTGGTTTAGGATGGCGTTTGCCTAACCAAAAGGAGTTGTCAATTATGAGGAATTTGGAACTGTTTGATGAATTACCGAATGCTGATACAGACCGTTTAAATGCTTATGCAATATCATGTACTACGGGATATTATGGAACAGATGGTAGTGCTGTTTCCGATGCAACTAAATATCTTCTCGGAGCTCGGAAGAATGCTGTGACTTTATTGAATCATGACAATATTCAACCGACAGGTGGGTATGATATTGGTATATATTATCGTTGTGTACGAGATGTAGAATAGTGATCTTAGCCAAGATACGGGCATTTCATTTATTGTATGGACTTCCCTCAAAGAAATTATTGTTATCTCTTTGAGGGAGGTTTTTATTTGAGAGGTAAAGTATTATCCGGCCAGCGGCACCAGTTTATACATATTTCCGGTTGTGGTATGCATCCGTTCCGCCCCTATCGAGTTCATGATTCTTCCCATCTTGTTTACCGTCATGCCGCGCATGGCTGCCGGATAACGTTTCAGCAAGAAGTTGAACAAGGCCACAGCCGAGTAGAGTTTGAAATCCTCGTCCTTCTCCGGCAGCCGGAAGTAATGGAATACCATCTCCGTCTCTGTGGGCAAGGCATAATACGCCTGGTTGCGCAGTTTCAGCTCGGCCTCCTCCTCCGCCGAGAACCAGTAACGCTTTCCCTCGTCCAGTTCCGCTTTCAGCTGGGCGAAAAGCTGTTTGTGCTCCAGTGGCGAGCAGTCTATCTTCTCCTTTACCTCGGCGAAGAAATAACGGCGGCTTCCGCTGGGGTCGGTGAGCAGCGCTTTCCGGTTGCTGGTGCCGATAAACGAAGCCATGCGGGGCAAGTGGCTGTAGGACGAGCGGTGCGACTTGCGGAAGTCCAGCTTTTTCATCTGCATCAGATTCTTCAGTAACGGCAGTTTCTGCGGCGGGAGACGGTCGTACTCATCCAGGTTGATCAGCCCGAAGAAAGCCAGTTTCTGTTCGCATCCCGCCTGTCCCGTCAGTTCGAAACTGTCCGTATAGTAGTCCTTCAGCGAATCGGGCATCAGCAGTTCGCAGAAGGTGGATTTGCACCGTCCCTGTTCACTGCTCACCAGCATGGGAGCCACGGCGTTGGCGCACCGGGCCATGCGTCCGCTCCATTGGGCGGTCACGCCCAGCAGCCAGCGGTGGAAACTGTTCACCCAGAAACTTTTCGCGGATATGCGTTGCGCCAGCGGAGTCACACGATCTTTGCCGTCCCATTCGGGAAGAGCATCCATGTAGGAGAGCAACGGATGGTAGTCCGGCATCTGCTCCGAGTTCACGAACCGGCTTACATCCTTGTCCCAGCAGTTGATGTGGCGGGCGCGCGCCTCCAGACACAGACTGTTCAGGGTGCGCTGGCTTATTACCTTATATATAGGTGTGCCGTTGCCCTTCTTGCTGTATTCCGTTTGTTCTGTCAGCACATTGAAGCGGAAATGGTAGCGGTTCAGCAAATATTGCTCCATCTTTTGCTGTATTTGCTCCGTCTCCGAGTCTTTGTGCGTTGATAATGAGGAAGATGTACTCTCTTCTGACGTTTTTTTTACTACATTTGATGAGGCAAGCTTCTTCATTACTTTGTTCAATAATTTTCTATCCATATTTTTTGTTTTTGGGTTTCCGTTGGAACAAAGATACTGTCCGAAAATGCGTTTTCCAAGTGTTTTCCGTGGGGTTTCAAATAAAAGTGATTAAGCGTGAATCTCCCTGATAATAGCTTGTTTTGTCAGGTTGATTATACGATATCTTCCTTTCGAGTCAATTGTTTCACTCTAATGATGATATTGTATCACTAGAGTGATGAAGTTTGAGCACTTTAGTGATGAAGCTTCATCACCCAAGTGAAATGACTGACTCGAAAGGAAGATGCAACGACTTCGACCGGATGAGAAACCTTATTTGTCCGGTTGTTGTCACTTAGCACAGTGTGGCGGGATCTCGGTTTTTCGGGATTTTTGGGAAAGTATATAATCCGAACTTTAATTATGGCGAATTCACCATAATTGGGAACCGATCAAGACTCGATTATTTTAAAATTGGTGTGAAGGAGTTTGCACCAAGATGGCAAAGCAAAAAAATAACTTTCGGAGAAAGAAGGAGATTGTAAGTATCTGTATCTATGAATATTATGCACGACATGAGCATGAGTCTCTTAATAAGAGATATACATTTACCGTGCAAAAATAAGTAAAGTTTTGAATACTAGTGCATTTTTTATAGAAAAAATTACCCAGTAAGTGAAAATAATTATTTTTCCACTTTAAATATCCTCTTTGTATATAGTCTTTCCACCTCCTTAATTACTTGATTTTATGTCTTTTATCTTTTCATAATAGATCTCTTATTAAGAGATCTACAAAAAAGCCCCGTTTCGGAGAGCCTTATATATAAGGTATAAGTCCCCTTGAAACGGGCGGAAGAACTGATAAACGGGAACAAGGCAGATGGAATATCTATTTCTAAAACGTAAGAAAACGACCACCGACTCGGTGCGACAGAAAACTTTGCTTTATAAGGCCGCCGAGCGGCGTTGGAAGGAAGTGTCCGTCGGAGAAGGGGAAGTCCGGAAGGCTGACAGCGATATATATAAAGGTATATTGTATCAGCTGGAGATACGTCTGGTATTTCTGGATGCTTCATTGTCCTTGAGAAAACTGAGTGAGATGCTGGATACCAACCAGACTTATCTGAGCAATGTGGTGAACCGGTATTTCGGATGCAATCTGAAAGAGCTGGTAAACACCTACCGAGTGCAGTACGCCAAAGAACTGCTGGTGTCCGGACGGTGCACCCTGAAAGATTTGCCGGAATCCTGCGGATTCGCGTCGAAAAGTGCCTTCTATGCCGCATTCTGCAAGGTAGAGGGTATGCCTCCCCTGTCCTTCAGGAGGAGGGAGGGAAAGGAGCGGACGGCATGGAAGACAGATGAAGTAACAAGTTGAAAATGAATTTACTTATGTATAATCAATTTTAGTTTTTTAAATTTATAAATTTAAAGTTTTTCTATTATGAACAAAAAGTTTTTAAGTGCAATCCTGTTCGGAGCCTTGATGGTTTCGTCGACAGGTACATTTGTGTCTTGTAAAGACTATGATGATGACATTGACAACATCAACAAAGAGTTGACTGATATCAAGTCTCAGCTGGCTGCTTTACAGACCAAAGTAGACGCTGGTAAATACGTTACCAACGTAACAAAGCAAGGTGACGGCATTGTCGTTACTTGGAATGACAACAGCACCAGCACTATCGAAACCATTAAGGGTGACAAAGGTGATAAAGTGGAAATCGCTATCGATAAAGAAACAGGCAACTGGATCATCGACGGTCATGACACTGGTATTTGCGCTGTAGGTAAGGACGGCAAACCGGGCGAAGCTGGTAAACCGGGCGAAGCAGGCAAACCGGGCGACAATGGTATCGATGCTAAGTCTCCTTCTATCGACCCCGAAACAGGCAACTGGGTGGTTTACACTTGGAACGCTGAAACAAAAGCATACGACGCTACCGATACAGGTGTTTCTGCAAAGGGTGCCAGCGCATACGTAGTAGATATGGGCAACTATTATGAACTGAACGTAGCCGCTAACCAAGCCGGTTCTGAATACACAAAAGTGAAATTGCCTAAATTCGCTTCTGTTACCAGCATGAGCTTGATGGAGGGTGCTGCTACATTGACATACGGTACAGTAACAGCTGCTAACGGTGTTAAGTTTGACGGTGCAACCTATGCAAAGGGTACTGTATTGACTAATGCTTCCGCTCAGCTGATTGCACAGATCAATCCTTCGGGCATTGATGAAACAGCGATCGATTTCGCTATCGTGAACAGCAAGGGTACTTCTCCTTTCGTTGTAGCGAAAGCTGAGGCTTACAATCCTAAAGACGCTATCACAAGATTTTCTGCCAACGGCTTGTTCGCTTTGACAGTAGGTATCAAGGCTGGTGCTACAGAAGAAGCATTGAAAGAAGCTAACAAACAGCGTCTGGCTTTGAGAGCAGCTTCGGGTGATTCTTATGTATATACTGCATACGATGCGGAAATTACTACTGGTACAACACAAGATGCAGTTTCTGCAAATGCTGCTTCTACAAAATTGAACGAAACAGTAGACTTGAACAAGTCTTTGACTAATGCTGAAGTTATTTACAAGTGCTACTATCAGTTGGCTAACGCTAACGATGCAGCTACTTACGGCATCACTTTGACTAGAGAAGGTCAGTTCACTGCTACCAAGGCTGTGGCTGTAGGTCAGACTTTCACTGTTAAAGTAAACGTAATGGATGTGAACGGTAAAGTGTCCGAAGGAGCTACAGCTTTGACAATGGACGTAACTGTTAATAAGGCTGACATCTCTTCTAACAACAATCTTGCTGATGTAAACTATACATTGGGCGTAGCTACTCAGAAGGCAGACGCTGACTGGGCATTCACTTCATTGAACAACATGTACAGTGCAATGGGTGCGGACGCAGGTTTGTTCAAGAAGAACTGGAATGCAATGGAAATTCAGTTTGTAGATGCTGAAGGTAAAGAGATTACAGAAGTTAAGAATGCTGCTGATAAGAATGTAGCTATCTCAACCTTCATCGAACTTAAGGCTGGTGCTTACAAGTTTACTAAAGAAGGTAAGGCTGAATCTGTAGGAGACAAGTATGCTGAAACTGCTGAAACATTCCTTGCATTCAAGATTAATTACGAGGTGGCTCCTGTTTGTGAATTGAACGCAGTAATTACATTCAAGAACAGCGCAAGTGATGTATTGCGTAAAGAAAACGTGAAGGTAATCATCAAGGCAAACGCTGCTTCACTGGTGAAAGACCCCGCATACTTCAACGGTAACAACGCTAGCGCATACGGTAAACCTAATGCTGCTGCTGGTAACGTTACTTACGAATTGTTGTCTCTGTACAAGAATGCAGATAAGGAAGACAATATTTCATTCGAGGAAGTATTGCCTTCTGGTGGCAAAACTTGGATGAGTCCCAATTCTACCGAAATTACAGTTCCTGTATACGATGCTAAAGACGCTATCAACACTGTTTACGCTGAAAGAGAGTTCAAGGTAACTTACGCTCCGTTCGGTAACCCCAACATCGCTCCTGTAGCTGAAACAATCAAGTTGACAGTGAAGAGCCCGGTTAAGGAAGGTACATTTGCCGGTCCTACTGCCGCTAAGTCTATCAAGGGAGATGCCGTTCTTAAGGTTCTTGCCAGCGAATTTACAGGTGCTGACGTATTCGGTACTAAGTTCTATGTAGGAGAAATCTACGCTGAAGCAGGAAATCTTAAAGTGGATACTTATAAGTACAACAACACTGTAGGTTTGAGCACAGTTACTATCGAGGCTGCTGATGATAATGCTAAGCAATACTTGAACGTAGGAACAGCGTTCGAAGGTGCTTCTATTGATAAGAACAACAAGTCTCAGTACTTCACTATCGAATTGAAAGATCCTCTTACAGTAGTTGCAACTGCTCAGGAATGTCAGGTTAAGGTTACTGTAACCGACGTTTGGGGTACTTCTGTATCTTCTATCGTTAAGGTGACAGTTGCTAAGAACAACAACTAATCTTATTTAGTTAAGATAACCACAGAGATGCCTCCTTGCACAAGGGGGGCATCTTCTGTCTTTTAAAAAAGTACTGATTATGAAAGAAGAAATGCTGGATATATATGATGAGGCGGGACAACGCATAGGCGTGAAAACGTATGCCGAGGTACATCGCGATGGAAACTGGCACCGTGTGGTGAGGCTGTTTATCATCAATAGCCGCCATGAAATCTTGATGCAGCGGCGGAGCAGGAAGAAAAGTATTTCGCCCGGGCTGCTTACCGTATCGGTGGGCGGACACCTGAGGACGGGTGAAGATGAATATGCCTGCATGAAACGCGAGATGCACGAGGAAATGGGCATCGAACTGGATGTAGGGCCTGCGCGGCTGCTCTATGCCTGCCGGGACTCTAAAACATCACAAGACAAAACAGACAATGTATTCCTGGCCGGATACACCCTGCATGGCGATATAGATCTCTCTGCCTTGCACTATGACAAAGACGAAGTGGAGGAATTTCTGTATATCCCCTGCACAGAGTTGAAAAGAATGTTCGACGAAGGAGTTGCACTGGGAGTAAACCGACAGGTCATGACAGCATTGTTCGAATATATGAAAGATAGCCAATAAGTAAAATCGAAAACTATGATGAGCACAAAGAAGAACACCCCCGGAAAAAGCGGTCCCACACCGGAATATGTGGACTGTATCATATTCTCCATTCTGAAAGAAGAAAAAGATCTCTTTATTGATTTCCTTCGTAAAAAAGGCTTTTTTGACCGTGAGGTATGCGAGACCAACGCATACGGCCATTCGGACCTGTTGGCCGAGAAATTGTTCTTTATAGACAAGAACCGTAAAATAAGAACCTGCGTGGTGTGCAGCCTGGCACGCAATGAAAACATCAAGGAGATGGGAAATGCGGCGGCCTACAAGCTGCTTTATATCATCTCGCGTTTCTATAAGTCAGGATTTTATATCAATGTAGGAGTGGCAGGAGCATTCGGAGCCGGAGTAAAACTGGGGGAAGTCTTTTTAGTGTCTCAAAATGTGTGTGTCACCAAGAAAGATTCCAATGGAAGCTTTTCACAAAGCATGGGGGAAGTTAACCGTTCCAAGGTTGAAAGTTTATGTGATAAAATAAATGCCACCGGACACGAAGAACTGCGGCGGCAGATTTTGGAAAATATAAAGACCCGGCTGGATGCAGTCCGGAAAGACCCGGAAATCAGCGCCTTGCTGGCTGGCGGAGAAATTGCCCTGACGGACGGAGCAGTGAAATGCGGCCTGTGTATCACCTTTCCGCATGTGCTGAAGAACAAGGCGGAACTGCTGTCCGAAAAGTCGCTGGATAGCTTGAAGAAGTGGGACATTGTGGACATGGAAGCCTATTATTTTGCAGACTGGTTTTCCTTAATGAAAAGGATCGATTCCAGGCATTGCTTCCCCAAAAGTAAGTTATTGATAGTCAAGAGTCCTTCGGACACCTGTGAGGAGGCGTTGAAACACAAGCTAAAAAGACTCAGAAAAGTGGCTATGGGTAATATCAGCGAATACGTGGCCGCTTACTTGTCCGAAATACATGAGTTTACAGATGGAAAGACGCGGAGAACGATGACTTGTGAAGAATACCTGCGAAGCAAGTGCGACAAGAAACACCTGCCCCAGCTGTCGAGAGCGGCATCGGATACTACGGACTATGACACGCTTTTCTCGCTTATCGCCGAAACCAATTCTCCCTCCGGCTCTCCCTTCTCTATTTCCCAACTGGCCAAAGACATGGCAGATATACACCGTGCCCTCATTATTACCGGAGGCCCCGGAAAAGGAGAGAATATCCTGCTGGCACTGATTTATGAATGCTGCGCGTCACCCAAACTCTATATTGATTTTAACAAGCTGGACCGTGAGCGGTGCGGTGTTGAAACCATCTGCAAGTGCCTGCTGCATCTGTTTGAATCCGCATCCGGTAATTACGTCCTGTTTCTGGCCAATCTGGACAGTGTGGCCAAGAAGAAGGACGATGAAAAGAAGAAGGACGATGGCAAGAAGGATGCCAACGGTCAGAATGACGTTGAAAAGGTGTTGAATCTATTGGACTCATGCAAAAGTAAGTTCACATTCTGCATTACCTACAATACCAATCAGGACAAGACCGATTGCCAGTTCATCACAGAAATCAAGCAAAAAATCAATGCGAACAAGGAAGTGGTGGAAATCACCCTGAATAATATCTGTTCGTACAATGAAGACAAGGTAGCCTCCTACGTCAACTGCTATGCCTCTTTGTTCCTGGCGGACAAAACGGAGGCCGAAAAATCTTGCTTCATCGAGAATTGCCGCCACGTGATAAGCGTGGAGGATGCGCTGAAGAAGGAGATAAAGCATATAGACTGGCAGCTGATGCAGCTGTTCGGTCATTTCGATAAGATGTTTATGAAAGCGGAACATCTGAATATCTACGAAATCATATCTGAATACTGTGCCGGCCATCGTTTGAACGAGGTGGTGGCCGAAGCCATGCAAAGAGAAAATATCGACAGGAAATATTTCGGCGAGCTGGAATGCAATGTGTATTGCCGGGCTTTTGTGTATGCCAGATACCTCTATCAGATACTGCTGGACCTGGAGAAGAACATCAGCCTGTTGAACCGGTCCGATTTCTACCTGTCCGATTTCATCGACTATTTCATGCACCATCTTTTGAGCGGTTCGGCGGAAAAAGAACGGATCTGCCGCACGCTGTTGAAGCATATCGATGAGGTGGATAACAACATCAGACACGAACTGCTGTATCTGTTGTCCAAGAACCTGTCGGGCGACAATGCCGTGTCCGGTGAGGTAAAAAGCGTTGTCCGCCAGCGGATAGACCAGATCAACCTGAATGATATCGGAACTGATGAAGAGAACTGCATGAAGATCATTCAATACAGAACCTACGCGCTGCGCCTCAAAGATTCCGGCAATGCGGAATACTTGCAGTTGTTTGTCGAAAAGATGAAGACCGACAAACGGTTCCGGCGTGTCAATCTGGCGTTTTTCCTGAATTATTATTCGCAGAAAGAGTTTACGTATGCCGAGGTTGTCGGTATGTCCAAAGAGATGAAGGGGAAAATCAGCGGGGTCATGCTGCACAATGCCTTGTATAAATTAAGACGGATATTGAGAGAGGGGATGAATGCCGGGGATGCGGAAGTCCGCATGTATTATTACACATTGAAGTCATTGGTGGACGTGGCTGTAAGGACCGGACTGAGCGACAAGATAGACCGTGCTGCCTGTGCGGGCTGGATGCAGGAACTGGATATAATGTTTGAGGAAGATGCGGCAAGCTAAGATTTTCAGGTATCAGCGTGACCACACCCAGTCTTTTCACCGCATAGTGGACGGGGAGGAAAAGACGGGCATCCTGACGTATTATGAAAACCACGTGTATATGGACAGCGACTTTGTACCGGCCGGTTCCGTACAGTACATTACGCGGGATTCGCTTCTTGCGAAATATAGGCGTGACATGGACCGGGTTGACAGAAGGTTTGATATTCTGCGTGCCTGGGGAATTCTTCCTACGCGGAATTGCCATATATTGGACTTGGGCTGTGGATACGGGGCGTTCATCGCACAATGGATGGCTCATGGGTTTGGCCATGCATACGGAATTGAACTTTCTTCGGCCGCCCGTCAGGTTTCTCCTGTGTCAAGCCACATTATGTGGGGGGATGTGAACAGGGCAGACTCATTGCCTATCCCCGGGGAGCTTTCGATGATTGTCGCCTTGGATGTCATCGAGCATCTTTTTGATGTCAAGCAGGTATTGAAAACCCTCTATCGGAAGACCGGCCCCCGGCTGAAAATGCTGATAGAGATTCCGATAGTCAAGCCCGGCATCGACACGGAAGCTCTTGCCCGGTATAAATATCTGTATCCTACCAGGCACTTGCATCTATATACCCCCTGCGGCATAGAACAAACCTTGTGCGAGTGCGGATATCGTCTGCTTCAAAGCGAGATGCTGAAAGACGGAAATAAATGTCTGATGCTGATAGAAAAAGAAGAGTTGTAGTAGAGGAGGGGGGAAGGACGTGAAGGAATTTGGGGCTGTTTGCGCTTTTGCGTTATAGATTAACGTGAGTTCGCTAGATGAATGGCCATATAGCCGAATAGCCTTGAATTAAAAAAACAGGTGGGATAATTTCTAAAGAATGATCCTTTTTGCTATCTTTGTCTATTGAAAATGAATAAATTATATTCTTATGGAATTGCAAGATAAATATATCCGTTTTGATTGGGCTGTCAAGCGTCTGCTGCGTCATAAAGCCAATTTTGGTGTGCTCGAAGGATTCCTTACGG
>Ga0129310_1000472_pt1 | contig 49140 bp, 41 predicted proteins | sample Go1ome_2_FD_94433 | JGI IMG/M metagenome (GOLD analysis project Ga0129310, IMG submission 94433) | Western lowland gorrila individual fecal microbial communities from Wisconsin, USA - Go1022A metagenome | ecosystem: Host-associated > Mammals > Digestive system > Large intestine > Fecal | place...
CGCAGCATAACGTGCTTCTGGGCAAGTGCCGCCAGCAGCAGCTGATCCACTGTGCCGATCACGAAGTTTGCCAGCAGTGCCTGCTTGTTTCCCCGAAACCACTGGTGTACCTGCACCTGATGCGCTTCCTGCGCGTCCTCCTGCAACTGCACCCCGCGCCCCTGCAGCCGCAGATAGCACTCGTTCAGTTCTGCCATGCCGTGCGCCAGCTTTATAGCCTGCGGCAGCGTCTCCTCCGACTGCGTGTCTGCCCAGCCAAGCAGCCGGGGAAAGATGCCGTTTGCCGTGGCCTGTGTGGGCAGCCCGAAAAAGACACCGCCCAGCCCGAACCGGCTGGCCATGATCTCCGCAGCGGCCAGCGCCGCCTCGGTTTTGCCCACGCCCATCTGTGCTTCCAAGATCAGGATACCCGGTTCCGCTGCGGTATCCACAGCCTCCAGAACCGCCCTCTGCACCGCATTGGGCGCAAAGCCGAACCGCACCGCAAACTCCTGCGAGTCTGCGATACCCGGCTGTGCCTCCCACGGGAAGGGCAGCGCCAGCTTTTCCCAAGCCCTGTCCACCCGCGCCGGGTAATCTTCCATGCTGCCCAGCTCCTCTACCGGAATCAGGGGGAAGTATTCCGTATTGCTTGCGATCCAGTCTGCCATGATCAGAAGTCCGGTCAGAAGTACTTCCTCCTGCGGGTCCAGATCATCCAGTTCCGCAGTGTCGTCAAAGCCGCAGTCCTGCAAAACAGTCATGAGCAGCTCTACCCAGAAACCCTGCCAGACCTTTTTCTGTCCCTTGGGGTAATAGTTGCTCTCCCAAGCCTCTAACTGATCATCAACCGCCGCGCAGCTCTGGGGCTTGCCGTGGTGTGCCCCAACAATGGAGGCTATCCCGCCGGGGCAATCATCCCACAGCAGGATCGTCTCGCCCGCCAGGGCATGCGGCGACTCCTTGCGGTTCTGTTCAGAACAGTCCAGTGGCGTCAACATTTCCAGCCGCTTCCGCGCCTCCGGCAGGGTACGCAGGATATTTGCCTGAGAGACTACCGTTGCCTTGCCTATATCATGGATCCCGCCCAGAAACCGGGCATGCGCGAGCAACGCTTCCTCGCGCATGCCCATGGCCCGTTTTACACTTTCCGGGAGCCACTGCCGGACCAGCCGCTCCATGATGCCCGCCGTATCCCACAGGTGCATCCAGAGCGGCAGCCACAGGCTGGTATTCTCTGGGTCCGTTTTACCGGCCAAAAGCCTTGTTTTATTCAACGTCCAGCGCATTTTTGCTCCTTTTCCGGTGTGTGTGCCTTCCGTGTACCGAGCATAACAGATAATGCGTCCTATAATCCGTACTTTTGTATTTTATCTCTGCAAATGAAAAAAGCGGCACACCGGGTCGTGCCTCATCAAAACGAACGTATCCTCGCAAGGTAAAGAAACCTGCTATTTATAGCCCGGTTCCGTCTTCTGTTCCAAGGACACGCTTCCGCCCTTCTGCTGTCAACGGCTCTGCGCAAATTCATCAAAGCTACAAAAAACGCTTTCTTTTTTTGTACAAAAAACCGCCCCGGCTTCCATTACGGAAACCGGGGCGGTTCGTTTGCTTTATTTGTGCTTTTTCAAGCGCTCACGCAATCACTTGCGGGGGTTCTTGATAGCAGCCTGAGCGGGTGCCAAAATTACAGAGCGTTCCTCGCTTCATTTGTTCTATGCGATCACCCTCAATCTCATAGCCTTTTTTCAAATCCGCCATGGATCAGAGGACCTACAAAGAATGTGACGAAGGCATTGGGATCTTGCTCGTGAATAATTTCCTGCAGCTCCCCGATTTCATACTTGTTCACGGCACAGAAAAGGATCTTCTTAGGGTGGTTGGTGTACGCACCGTATCCGTTCCAGAAGGTGACGCCGCGTCCCATCTTCTGCAGGATTTCAGTCTGCACAGTGGAAACATCCGTAAATATCAGGGCCGCCACATTGATGTTCTGATCGTGAAACCTATCTGCCACCGTATACAGGATTGCCACAAAGATGATGGAGTACATCGTAGTTTCCAAATCAAAAAGGAATAGGCAGACCGAAAAGAGAACCGCATTGACATAAATGGAAAGCCGTCCGCTTTTAAAATCCGGGTATTTCTTTACCAGACACATGCATGCAATGTCCATGCCGCCGCAGCACCCACTGCCCCGCAGCGCATAGCCGACACCTACACCACAGAGAATAGCGCCGAAGATACAGTTCAGCAGCACATCCTCCACAAGGGGTGCTTTGAGCGGCGGAAGTACTGAGAGAAGCAACGTCTGCACTGCTACCGAGAGCATGGTTTTGATGCAGAACCTGCGGCTCATGACCCGGTATCCTATCAGGAACAGCGGTACATTGATGAGGAAATTGATCATACCAACAAGGTTTGCTTCACTGCGGATCGCAATGAACCTGCGCAGAAAAATCTCTATAATCTGAGCCAGGCCAATCACACCGCCAAAGTTGATACCATTGGGGGTGACAAACAGGTAGATCCCCAGAGTCAGCAGTGTGGAGCCAAATATCAGATCAAAATACTGCTTATATGCTTTATTCATAGCATTCTTCCCGAATCTTCTGTGCATACCAGCCAAAAGAATCTTTTTTGTAGCGGGCGAGGTCTCCGGTGCCGTCGTTATGTTTATTTACATAGACCAGTCCGTACCTCTTATCCATTTCACCGCCGCCCGCGCTGACCAGATCGATGATGCCCCAGACCAGATATCCCATGCAGGGAATGCCGTCCTCCAGAACTGCTTTTTTCATCTGGGTGATATGAGCATCGAGATACTCCACCCGGTAGGGGTCATGGACGGAACCGTCCACTTCCAGAGTATCCTCCACGCCCAAACCATTTTCCACAATGAACAGCGGCTTGTGATAGCGATCATACAGATCATTCATGGTCACGCGCAGGCCGACCGGGTCGATCTGACGTCCCCATTTCGTGATCTGCAAATACGGGTTGCGCAGGGTAGTAATGGCGTTGCCATCCGCCACATTTTTCAGATGCTCCGGATCCGTGGAGATCAGCCTGGAGGAATAGTAACTGAATCCCAGAAAATCGCAGGTGTTCTGAGCCAGAAGTTCGTCATCACCCGGCTGTTCGTCCAGCGTGATGCCCAATTTTGCAAAGTAATTCCGGGCAAATCCGGAGTAACAGCCGTTCAATTGGACATCCGGAAAAATGTAATTTTTGTTGTTACTGATACGTGCTTCCATCACATCATTGGGGTTGCAGGAATAGGGATAAAAGCTTCCGGCCGCCATCATGCATCCGATTCGGAAATCCTGGTTGATTTTTTTACCGGTCCGCACCGCGCAGGCACTTGCCACCAGCTGGTTATGCGCGGCATTGTACACGATCTGATTGAACTCCGGGTCGTCCTTGTCCACCAGCAGGCCACCGCCCAGATAAGGGATGTGAGTAATCATGTTGATCTCATTGAAGGTCATCCAGTATTTTACCAGATTCCGGTAGCGGTCAAACACGGTGGCAGCGTATTTTTCATACAGTGCGATCAGCCTGCGGTCTGCCCAGGCACCGTATTTCCGGATCAGGGCTTCCGGCACATCAAAGTGGCACAGGGTGACCACCGGCTCTATCCCGTACCTACGACACTCCGTAAACAGCTCCTCGTAAAAACGCAGGCCATCTTCGTTCGGGGCGTTCTCTTCCCCGGTCGGATAGATCCGCGTCCATGAAATGGACAGACGCAGCGCCTTGATCCCGAGTTCTGCAAGAAGGCGGATATCCTCTTTGTATCGATGATAAAAATCAATTGCTTCCCGGCTAGGATAATAATCGTACTGCGTTTCCAAAATGTTTCCCGGATGCAGCATGGCATTCCATCTGCCGTGGGCTGCATCCGGCAGAAAGTCAGCAGACGCAGGCAGCCTGCCGTCTTCCTGCCAGGCACCCTCGCACTGGTTAGCAGCAAGTGCTCCACCCCACAAAAAATCGGACGTCAGTTTCATAATACCTCCAACGCCCCGGGACGCATGCGCTCCCCGGGGCGAACAAAATTTTGAGATCAGTGTTTCTTCAAGATTTCCTCGTCAAAGCCAAAGAGAATCGTAAGTACACAGGATGCCACGATCGTCACGATGATTGCAATAACCATAGCCACGATGGTATCCTCAAAGATCGGCAGGGCAAACAGGGAGGAAGAACCATACTCGTAGTTATGGGCACCCAGCAGAGCGGCCACGACACCACCGATGGCGCCGCCGAGGGAAACAGCCCACATAGGTTTCTTCAGCGGCAGGTTAAAACCGTAAATGGCCGGCTCGGTCACACTAGCAAAGATGCAGCCCACTGCAACGGACAGTGCTTCGGATTTGATTTCCTTGTCCTTTGCCTTGATGGCGATGCCCAGAGAAGCGCCGCCTTCTGCCATGTTGGACAGCAGCATACCGGGGCGGAACAGGGGATCAAAACCATTTTCCGACAGCAGCTGGATCATGGGAGCTCCCAAAGTCATGTGCATACCGGTCATGACCATGTAGGGGAACAGAGCCGTAAACAGCGCAACCGTGATGGGGCCTGCAATGTTATACAACCACAGGATCGCGGCGGTGACATAGGTGCCTGTCAGCTGACCCAGAGGCGCCAGTGCAAGGATCGCGGCGGCATAGGTGGCGGCCATTGTCAACGTACCGACAAAGATAGGCTTGAACACACCGGGGATCACTTTGTTCAGGAATTTTTCCACATAATACGCAACGATTGCCAGCAGCAGCGCAGGAAGCAGAGAACTGCCGTATCCTTTCAGGGCAACATTGATACCAAACATGGTGACTGGATCGCCAGCACTTACAATAGCCGTCCATTCAGGAGCGACCAGTGCACCGGCCACGACCATGGAATACGTGGGGGTCGCGCCCAGTTTCTTGGCCGCTCCATAAGCGACCAGAATGGGCATGAAGTAAAACACCGCATTGCCCACGATGCTCAGCAGCGCATAGGTAGAGCTGTCCGCAAAGGGAGCATAAACCTTGGAGATCAGCAGCAGGAACACCTTGATCATACCGCCGCCGATCAGTGCCGGAACCATAGGCTGTACGGCAGCGGAAATGTAACCAATCACTGCCTGCCCAACCGAAATCTTTTCGCCTTTCAGGTCACCGTCCAGTTTTTCGTCCACAGCACCGCCATCGCTGTAGCCCAGCTTCAGCACCTCTTCATAAACCTTCAGCAGATCCTTGCCGATGATGACCTGCAGCTGGCCGCCCTGATAGGTGACGCCCAGCACGCCATCCAGATCATTGATGGCTTTCTGGTCTACCTTCTTGACGTCCTTGACCGTCATGCGCAGACGGGTCATGCAGTGAAATACGGAAGTAACATTTTCCTTTGCTCCAGCCAACGTCATGATATTCTGCGCCAGCTGTTTGAAATCTTTTGCCATTGTAACATCCTCCAAAAAATCTTCCTGGATGGTAACGGACAGAATGTTCCGGTTCAGTTCCGTACCGGAAACCCCATCCAAACGGTTCAGTTCTTCTAGATCTGCCATACCGCTGTCTTTCACAGTGATATACAGGTGCTCTCCGTCAAAACGTTTTCGTGCAACATTGCCTTCACCACCGATGTGATGTATGATAGTTTGAAAGAATGCATCCTGTTTCATGGCTGATCCTCCTGATTTTTTATCTGAAAAGCGCTGCGGGCCCTGCACCGCTGTTCATTCAATATATAATAAAAGATCCGGGCACAAAGCGCCTTCAAACTGCCTGAAAACGCAGGCGTTTTCAGGTCGGATGCGCTCTGTCCCCGGATCACGTCCCGCAAATGGCGAGTGCCGCTCCAAGCAACGGAAGCTGTTTATGTATTTTTCTGGCAGACGCGGTTGATATGCAACATCAAATAGAGAAGTTCCTCATCGTTACAGCACCAATTCTCCTGCTTTTGCAAGAAAGCCGCAATCTTTTTAGCACAGATATATGTTTTAGGGTAATCATTGGCCAGCATCTTTACCATGCTGCCGCTCCCCGTTTCGCTCTGAGTACCGCTCATCAGCCGTTGGATGAGATAGCGGATATGCATCGTGAACCGGTAGTAACTGTAGCTGTCCTTATCCAGTTTCAGGTTCATTTCCCGCTCCACAATGGACTCCACGCCTTCCTGAATCTCCAACGCCTTTACGAGGGAATGGATCTCGCTGTTTTCGATTTCAGCATTGATCAAATGCATTGCAATGCTGACCGCTTCGGAATCCGGAAGTGAGACCCCCGTGTATTCCTTCAGGATATCCAATGCTTTTACGCCCAGATCAAACTCATTGGGATACAGATGACGGATATCATAGGCAATGGGGATCGTCAGGTTCAATCCGCTGCGAAAGCGCTCCACCGCAAAGTTCAGGTGGTCGGCCAGCGTCAGCGGCAGGTTGGAGTTAAGGGTCGTATTCAGTACGACCTGCGCATCTTCTGTAATGTCGGCACTCGCCAGAAGAATCTCCTGCGGAAGAGTACTGATCATCTCAAAATAACGCGGGTCGATATCGTAAAACGTGCGGTCTATCCGCGACATATCCGTCAGTTCGTATGGAACCGCCGGAAACCCGATGCCCTTACCAATCACGATCAGTTCCTTCCCGCGGGAGTCCTGAGCAACAGCGGCACTGTTATTGATTTTCCGAACAATTCGCATAGCACCCATCCCTCTCCGTTTCGGATAAAGAAAAAACCTCGGACTGCAGTCACAATTATACCTGCAGGTATAGACACTCTACCGAGCACTATCCTTTGTTCACAAGTACAACTGACGCTTCCGAGGAATCACGTGTTGTAATAAGATGTTAACATAAAATTCATAGAGATTCCATTCGCCTTTTTTACAATTTTATCGGTCATTTTTTGTGCATAAATACTTCTTCTTTTAACTTTAAACCATTCATAAGTCCACTACCTTATTCGACCGATGTACGCTTTCTTTTCTATTATTGGAACCTCTTTCCGCTTACAAAACAAGATGCAAAAAGCTCCTGGCCTCCATTACAGAAGCCAAGAGCTTTTATCTACCTTATTCTATCAGATTTTATTTCCGGGGAGACTTAATCGCAGCCTGGGCGGGTGCCAAAATTACAAAGCGTTCGGAGTAGCGATGATACGTCGTTTGTGATTTTTCAGTTCGCCTTACTCCATCTCCGCAATGATCTTCTCCAAATTTTCTTCCTGCAAATAGAATTCCGGCAGCTTTCCCTTGTCATACCGCATATAAGGAATGTCTTTCGTTCGCTGTTCCAATAAATTGGTGAAGAACCGCTCCCAGCTGAAAAATTCGCTGCTCTCAATGAAATCTGCCGGATGTTGCAGGATTTCAAGAACGTCCGGCTGTCCGAGCAAATCCGCTTTCAGAAGCAGCCATTCCAGCGATTCCGGCAGGTACAAACTGAATTTTGCGCTGTCTTCCTGCATCAAACGGTAAATGTCATTCATCTGCGGGCCAAATGCCGCACCATCCGCAATTACCAGAACCTTCTCGGATTTCGTCGGGAAGATCTTTTGTTTGATATTATCTTTGCCTGCCGCAGAGATACAGACAATGCCGTATTTCTCGCCGACTTTTGTAAACAGCTGATACCCGGAGTTGGCATCTTCTGTCAGTAATTTTTCGACATCTCCAAGCTGCACATTGCTGGCAGAGAGCGAATCGTAAATCGGATATGCTTTATTGTAAGTCCGCTTAAATCGGCTGGTCGTCTTTTTCAGTTCCAGAATTGCATTTACACTGTACGGCAGGGTGCTCAAATCTTCTCTTGTCACAAGCACATAGTAGTTGTCCGTTCTCTGAATCGCACGGGCAAAATCCAGACTCGAAACAAAAGTACTGCCTTCATCCACAAACACAATGGTGTCCTGAATGTCTTTCAGTTGAGCTTCCCAGAGTGCACCGGACAGGACTCTGCACATTTTGTCACAGACAATCGTAACACCGCTTTTTCTTCCATAGTTTTCATAGGCACTCAGCATCTCAACCAGCGTTGTCTTGCCTGTGGCACTGTCGCCGCGCAGAATTGTGATGTTGCGTTCCAGTTCTATGGTAAAAACGATTCGTTTGCTCCGGACTTCGATTTTATGTTTACCCTTCATCGTATAGCCTCACACGAACTTGAATGCAACCGGCATCAGTTCTTCCATGCTGTGTACCACGTCACCTGTATTCAAAACTTTTACGGCCACCGGGAATTTTTTCTTTCCAAAATCCATCAGATGGCGCAGGTTGATCGTCAGGTCTTTTTTCTTAGCTAATTTGAGGATAAAGGGTGCGCAGTTGTCACCGCAAGTTGAAGCATTGAAAACCTTTTCCGAGTCATTTGCCATGAGCAGCAGAGTTTTCGTGCCGCCAGACAGGTTCTCCGGCGGAATCACACCCAAAACCGGGCTTTCAATTGCATGAGGCCCCAAAACATTGGATTTGTCAATCTTTTTGATAACGTCTTTTGCAAAATCAGAAGTTAGCCATTCATCCTCATAAGTGTAGTTAAAATAAACCGCTGTGTTGTAGACAGCCTCCGGCATATCTCCAAAGTAGATGTTCAGCATCGTATCACCTCGCAGATGTGAGTCACTTGCTATTATTGTACCTTCTTTCCGCTCACAAAACAAGACGCAAAAGGCACTTAGCCTCTGTAATAGGAGGCCAAGTGCCTTTGCACCGTTCAGGTTTTATTTTCGATGGAAATGTGTTCATTCTGTTCTTCTTATTCAACGAACACCACACCTAATTATAATAAAGTGTCTTTTCAGGTTATACGCTCTACTTCAAATAGGTCGCTCCTGTATGTACCGGCATCCACGACCGAAACCTTGCAATTCAGCCATTTCAATTTCTTTTCAATGCTGAGTTGGATTCTATCCATGTTCATTTTCTTGGTTCGAGTACCAGATTGGAAGTCACCCTCCAGCAGCAGAATAACAAAAACGGTCTTGTTGCGCTGTGCAACTTTCTCATTTTCCAATGCCTTTGCATACGGAATCAGTTCTTCCTGCTGGAATGGACGATTTTCACCGAAGGTCTGTGCACCAAGCAGACAGGAGATTGTCATAGCCACCTTATGTGCTACTTCATTATCAAAACTTTCTCTGCCTTCTGTATCGACTGACGTTGGCGAAGTGGCTACCTTTGTATTATCTATTGCTATTCTCCAACCGTTTTCTGCTTCATTGCCAAGGCAATCCTTTACCTCAAGCAACATCAAAAAATCGTCCGTATCACAGATGAAGTCCACGCCTTTTGCGCCTGACAGCTTATTGAACCGTTTCCGATAAAATTCGGTATCATCAAATTTGATGGCCTTTTCTCCCGGAAACGTAAATTGCAGTTCTCCTTCAGTTAGTACCATAAATCAAATCCTGTTCCCGATTATACAGCTCATCAAACTCTTCCATAATCGAATTATGGTCAAGGTCGGTCAGTTCTTTCCCTGTCTCCATAGCAATTTTTCCATCCTCGTCACGGTACAGCGAGATAAACTGCACATTGACAGGCTTACCTTGCGGATATTTTGCCATCAGATTAAAGCTCTGCATAGTAAAATAATCATGGGTCGTAACAAAAACCTGAACTCCTGCACGAGCCAATGCTCCCAATGCCTGTGCAACAGGCTCCACCATCTTCGGATTCATATTGGTTTCAGGCTCATCCCAGAACAGAATCGAGCCCTTGCTAAGACTGCCGGACTGAATCAGGTAAACAATCGTTGCAAGCTTTTTATAGCCCTCGGAAAGCAGGCCCATTTCAAAAGAACCTTCGCCCTCCACGTTCAGGTAGAACTTCTTGTCTTTCTGAACGACTTTGCCTTTCATACTTTCCTCAAATTTTGAGAGGACTTCGTTCTGCTCGCTGGTATATGCGCCCTTTTTCAGCGGCTTATCCAGCAATTTGGTGAGGTCATAGTACATTTCTTCAAAGTCAATATGATACTCCTCATACAGACTCTGGAAATGTTCTGTTGCCGAAATCATTTCCTTGGGTGGCAGATAGACAGGTTCAAACGGCTTATCTTTTTCCTCTGCCTGAATGGACACATCGGCATGGTTTTCCTTTCGGCTTCCGAACGACACATTGATTACATCGCCCTCAGCCATGCAGACCTTCATCTGTGTCGTCTTCGATGCGCCACGCTTGCGACTTGCCATGCGGCCAATTTTCCCCTCATCGGGGCGGAAAACGCCAACCATCTTATTGACGATCATATCTTCCTGCTGCGGCAGTGTACATTTGGGAAAGTCCTTTCGACTGTACGGCTTTACCAGTGCATACAAAGCTTTCAGCAACGTGGTCTTGCCTGTGCTATTATCGCCTAAAATCACATTGATGCCCGAAGACCACTCCACATCAACAGAATCGAAAATCATAAAATTCTCTAAGGCAATGCTCTTGATTTTCATAGGTAAAGTTCCTCTCAGCGTGTGATTTCAGAATTCTCTTCCACTTCATCTCTTATTATAGCTGATTTCTGTCCGAAATAAAAGGATTTTTTAGTAGATGTAGAACATCCAATAAAAAGTCCGCGCAGCCATCGTTGATTCTTCAACTTTGACTGCATCTCTCGTTGTCGGTTGTTCCTTATATTTTCGTTTTTTAGTTGATTCCTAGCTCTTTTAGCAGACGGTCATAATAGGCCGCGTTCTCGGAAGCCTTTTTCGCATCATCAATACGATTCTGCTCAAAAAGCTTCTTCATAAGCGCCATCACTTGTGTTCTTCCTTTAATTCTGCCCTCAGCTTTCCCTTTGTCGATACCACAGTTTTCTATTCTATCCAGCACTTCACACATATCGTATTGGCCTCCTTTATTCCCACCCTGCACAGGTCTAACCAATCACACCCATATAAACTTTCCGCTTTACCATTTGCCAGAACCTTCAAACACAGACACACATTGATCTGCACCATATCGACCTTCCAGATACTGCTTGTCAAAGGCCGCTGTGCTCTTGACGCGAGTATTGTCCTCCTGCCGGAATTCGTAAAGCGAATAAATCTCGCTCTCATGATTGTCATTCATTGCGGCAAACCAAATTTCATCACGACGGAAAACAGTATTCTTCATCGTAGTCAGGTCGTGCGAACTAAATAGCAGCTGTGCGCCCTTCTTATTCAGTTCCGGGTTCTTGAACATCTGAATCACATACCGGAGCAGCTTCGGATGCAGCTTGGCATCCAGTTCGTCCACAACCACTGTGCGGCCTTCCTGCAATGCTACCATCAGAACCGGCAAGGCTGCAATCATTTTCTTGGTTCCATCCGACTCTGCTTCAAAGGGAAGCTCGTAGACCTTGCCGTTAATCGTTCTTTGCGTGAACAGGTGCTTGCTATCCTCATCATAGCGATAGCCAGACAAATCAATGCCCACATCATTCAGTGCATGAATCAGGCTTTCCTTGGTCGTCTCATTCTTGGACACCAGCACAATGTTTTCTGCTCTGGGGTTCGCGTAGCTCTGCGTAATACAGGATTCAAACCAATTTTGCACTTCTGTAATCACAGGGATATTATAGTTAATCGCCAAAAAAGAAAGATACGGCATCTTCGGATTGACATCCAGATTGATGCTCGCCTTACTGATGCTCGCGCCCAATTCAATCTTCTGACCGTCTCGCTCAAAAATCAGGCCCGTCTTCTTGCCGCCAAGAGTGCGCCACAGCAGAGACTCAAAAACAATTTCTTCCTTGAGAGAAATATAATACTGGTACTCCTTCTCGCCTACACGGAAAAACACCTGAAAAATCGTAGGCTCATTTACAGAGTTTTCATCCAGCATAAAAGGAGCCACACTGCTGCCCTGCTGGAAGATCATAGGCTGTCGATTCTTCTCTAACGCATGAATCGGCTTTACGACAAGGTTAATCAGGCAAAAGAATGCCTGAAGCAGATTTGTCTTACCGCCACCATTAGGGCCATAGACCGCGCTGACCGGAAACAAATCTTCCGCTTTCTCCTGCCGAATCAAGGCATCCTGAAACTCTGGAATTGCCATTGCACGGAAATCAAATGTCGTTTCATCCTTATAAGACTTAAAATTCTGAAAAGAAAATTGGCAAAGCATTCTTTCAACTCCTTTCTGTTATTAGTATACCTCATTTTCAATTTTTATTCCAGCATTTTAGAAAATTTCATTCTTGTATAAGTTTTATAGAGCGAAACCGAAGAGTAAAAAGTTTTTATTTATACAAAAAACGGAGCTTCCCGCAGCATTTTATCTGCGCAAAAGCTCCGCCTCATGGTCGCTTATGATTATCTTTTAATAGAACCGAATTTCGGCGCCACTTTCCTCTGCAATCTGAATCACTTCATCCACGCATTGGCCCGCTGGATCTTGCCGAAGAAAACCAGACCTGCCTGATTGGACGAAAACCACCCCAAATGTCGAAACTGGATTTATTGCAGTCTGTAACGATTTTTCCATTCGACATAATGAATTTGAAGGGCAGAGATCGGAAATACGCTGCCTTTGATCAAATTGCCCTATAAGAAATCCCCAAAAGCAGTTTATTATCATTCTATTAGATTTTGATCTATGGATAACAGTGTCATAAATCACCAGATAGGATGCTATGCGTTTTTATAGTAGTTGTTCCTCCCCATCAATTTCTATTTGATTCATAACATCCTGATAAATCACAAAAAGAGGTGTTTTTTATGACAATGGCAAAGAAGCTCCCACTTTTAGCACCTTCCATTCATACGTTTGAAGTGAATGGAACATACACAGATTGCGAAGCGAAGCCCACTGTATTTATGGCAATTCAAAAAATGGTATCCGCTTACCCAGATTTCGGGAAGCGATACATAACGTTATCTGGTGTAAACCTCGCGCGGCCGATTTCCATGTGCGCCCTTATGCACAAGGGTACAAGGGCTTTGAGCGAACAAAAAATGATTCGTGCAAAACAGAACGAAAATTCACCAGAATCACAAGAATGGAGTTGATTTTCAATGCTAGACAACTATCCCGATGTCCTGAACTTCCGGCAGGTTATGGAAATTACGCATGTTGGCAGAAATTTACTGCTTCGTCTTCTGAACAGCGGCGAAATCCCTGCCTTCAAGATGGGAAAACTCTGGAAGGTTTACAAGCAAGACCTGATTCAATATATGAGCCAATGTCAGTGAGCCGTATCTTTCGTTTGGGGCAAAAAGAATCCCGTTGGACTCCACAGCAGGAATCCAGCGGGATTTAATCTTATTGATTTTTAATGCGTTCGTCTCAAATTTCAAGAAGGATTTTACGTCTTGCACTTACATCAAAATTGTATTTGGGCACCGTTGTTTGCTGCGATTCTCACAACTTCATCGACATAAGGCTCTGCTTCATCGTCCGTTTCCGCATAAACCGGCCCATTCATATAGACATCATAATAGTCCGAATAACCCGAAACTTTGTCAGTATCACCATCAATATGCGCGTAGAAACAAATATAATTCACGAACCGATTCCACGCCCGTGCATAATCTGCCTGGCTGGTGTATTCGTATATATCCGTATACATCGCATCCTGCCAAGCAATGGCAAGCTCATTTTTGTCAAGGCTTTGGAATCTTGCACGCTCGGACGCTGGCAGCACATCGTTCTCATAATATTCACGAGCTGCCGTCATAATCTCCTCTATCAAAGCAGCACTTTCATTACTTTCCGAATAGGCTTCGTTCACCGACGCAGCCACAGGCTCTTCTGTCACACTCTCCGGATCAGATACAGCACCGGCAACATCATTTAGAGCATTATCAATCGCATTGCTGCTGGCAAGGCCATGGGATTCACAGTAGCTGTTACTCAGCGTCAAAATAACGCCTATCTGTTCCAGCTCGCTCAACGTTTCGCCATTCCAAGATATGCGATCAATTTCGCCCGTGCCGTCATCCTTCCGCTTGAAATAGATGCTTACAATGACCTTTTCTCCGTTTTCTGTATCGACACCCGTTCCCGTGTAACGAACAATGGTCACGCCATCTTGCTGGAAGTTATCCCATTTGCCGTCCGAAAAGAAGTCGTCCAGTACCTCTCCAACCGTGGCTTCTGCCGGGAATCCATTCAGGTGGCTGTCAGAAACACCCTTTGAATGGGCACTGTCCGAATAGAGTGCAGGATATAACATATATACCGCGAACGCGACAAACGCCGCCGTAATCGCCAGCTCAATGACCAGTGGCATCTTGTGTGCGCTGAACAGCTTCCGGACTGCCGCCTTTTCTTCTTCCACCTGCTCTGCAGAAATTTTTTCAGGGTACAGGATGGCGATCACCTGCGACAGCAGAACGCTGCTGAACACTGCGTACAGGTATTCTTTCTTACTGTTTTTGGATGGTTTGGTCAGGATGGTCATTTTCAGGCCGTCGGCTGTGTTTTTCAGTTGATAAGTACCACGCTTTTTACTGTAAAAGGTCATGGCATCCGCAGTATCCGTAACCTGTTCAACGTCCGGGTTGGCAAATCCACGGCGGATGCGGTCTACGGCTTCTTCCCAGCTCATTCCTTCCGGCAAAGGAAGCTGGCCTCTGTCATGCTCCGGGCCGTATACTTTTTTATAGACATCATCCCGGAAACCGAAGTAGATCACTGCAGCGATCAGAAGCCCCAAAAAGACTGACACCGCTCCGGCACCGGTTGCAACACCTGTCACCACGCCCACAACAAATCCCAGCAGCAGCCAGATTTTTAAGGAATCCAGCGCAATGCTTCTGCGGGCAGATGCGGTAAACAGCGGATGAAAGCCGCTCAGATTTTTGGATTTTCCTTTGGCTTTTTCACTGCCATCATAGATTTCAAATCGTTCTTTCATGGTTTTTCCTCCCATCTCAATGGATGCATAACCTTTTCCGTTCGGAATGATTCAAATGAATCATTTTGATGCTTTTATTATAAAGCGTTGATTGGACACCAATATTGTCCATCCGTCAAACTACCATTGGAATTTTTCTATATAGCTTTGCATAGAAAAACCGCCCCGGCTTCCTGTAACGGAAACCGAGGCGGTTCGTTCTGTTTATTGATGCTCTTTTAGGCGCTCAATACCTTATCAACTGGCGTTCAGTTTTTTGAAGTTTTAGTCATATCTGTATTTAGAGGACTTTCCGTACACTTTTCGGAGCGATTTTTTCAGGCTGACCACTGTTTCTTTGATAATCTTTGCCTCATCGGCAGAGCAATCCGCAAGCTGTTCGGTCATCCAGCTGTCGAACACCGGCTTTGCCTTTTTGATCTCGATGCACAGCAGCTCGTCTGCTGAACAGTCCAATGCGTTGATGATGTCAATCAGCGTTTTCAGGCTGGGCACGGAGTTGCCTGTTTCGATATGGCTGATGTGCGTGACCACCACACCGACCTCATTGGCCAGCTGCTCCTGCGTCATGCCCTTTGCAAGGCGGCAGGAACGGATGCGTTTTCCGATGTCGGCGTAGTCCACCATAATACAAGTCCCCTCCGTTTTGTGAAGTGATACTTGTATTGTATGTGCAATCGACTAAGATTGTAATAACCCAAAAGTGCAGTGGACTTATAAATACTGATCGTTCAGAAATACTTTAACTTCCTGCTTTCCGTCAATCGTTGTCACAGCAGTAATAGCATCCGGGCGGAAGGAGTCCCCCGGATAATGCATCTCCAATTTCAGATTGACTTTTTTCCCAGCTTCCACTTCCTGTGCCAGTTTATTCTCAAAATTTTTGAATTCGTTCCGATTTAGTCCAGAATCCTGCGGAATTAGATTTTCCAAATCGTTTGCACCACCAAAGCGATCTGCAATTGCATGACCGCGATCATCGGTACTTTTTTCATATCCTTTTCCAATGTCATGGATACTGTCTTTAATTTGCAGACGGCCATCATGCTCTTTCAGATGCAGGTCTCCTTCGGCTGTAAACAACCTTCCAAGGTGATCGGTAGTATACTCATATCCGTTTCTTTTATACTCTGCATCCGACAAAAGATCCTGCTCCATCCGATACGGCATTCCGTCATCGTTATTTTTGTATTCCAGCTCTTTTTCCAGCTCTGCAAATGACTTTTCCGTAGCAGCATCCAGTTTTTCTTCTGCCTTTTCTATCACGCCTTTCTGTAGACGCTCAAATGACCGTTTGACGACATCATCCAACCCAACGTGCATTTTTGCTTCCATCGGTTTTGCTTCCGATACTTCCCGTCTCACAGCACACGACCTTCCTGCTGTTCAAAATTCGTCCTCAAATCTTCTACAGCCTCGTATAATAAAATAGTAGTATTTATAGACCGCTCTCCAGCGGGATGCTACAATAATTATAGGGTGCTGTGGATTGGTCTTTATCACCTACCGTCAAACGGTTTTGCGGAGGCTCCAACCACAGCTTCTTTGTTGAAATGTTAATCAGTTAGATACTGCTAGACGGTTTATTTAGAACGAGGTTACAAGAGCAAAGAAGTCTGTGGTCCTGAACAGCATCGAAATAAATACGCCGGAGGTATCAAAATGGTTTGTGTTGGAATTGACGTTGCCAAGGATAAGCATGACTGCTGTATTCTTGATTCGGACGGAACGGTTCGTGCTGACTGCTTCACCATCCCGAACAACTCAGATGGTTTCAAAAGGCTGCTGCAAACGATTCAAGACTGTACTCAAAAGTCAGACAAAATAAAAGTAGGGCTTGAGGCTACCGGGCATTACAGCTACAACATCCTTGGGTTCCTTCTTGACAACGGTCTGCCAACTTATGTCATTAACCCGTTGCACACCAATCTATACCGAAAGAGTCTCAGCCTTCGCAAAACTAAAACCGATCGTGTGGATGCAAGAACGATTGCAACTATGCTATTGTCCGATGTAGACCTCAAGTCCTACACGGATACAGCATACCACAACGAAGAGCTAAAGTCACTAACAAGATACAGATTTGAAAAAGTTCAGGAGAGAGCCAAGCTGAAGCAATCCGTATCCAGATTGGTTACAATCTTATTTCCAGAATTGGAACAGCTTGTTCCGACTCTCCATATTGCTTCGATTTACTCGCTCCTCGGCGAATATCCCGGTGCGAAGCAGGTTTCAGAAGTTCATCTTACCAAGCTGACAAACCTTCTTGTGACAGCATCTAAGGGGCGTTACGGGAAAGACAAAGCTATCCAGATTCGAGATGCAGCCAAAACTTCCATTGGTTCCGTTATGCCTGCCAAATCTCTGGAATTGAAGCACACCATTAAGCTCATTCGGGAACTCACCTCTGAGATTGATGAAATTGAAGATTCGATTCAGCAAATCATGGATGGATTGCATCCCCCACTTCTTTCTATTCCCGGAATGGGTATTCACTCCGCCGCCATGATTCTTGGAGAAATCGGTGATTTCTCCAACTTTGAATCTCCTGACAAAATCCTTGCTTACGCTGGTTGCTCTCCATCTACATACCAGTCTGGAAAACTCACAAACTGCTATGCGCACATGGAAAAACGAGGGTCACGCTATCTGCGATACGCCCTCTACAACGCAACCAAGTACGTCTGTTACTGGAACCCTGTCTTTGCTAAATACCTTGCCAAGAAACGTGCCGAAGGAAAACACTACAATGTTGCCCTGTCCCATGCCATGAAGAAACTCGTGCGGCTGATCTATGCCTTGCAGAAGTCTGGAAAAGCGTATCTTACGGCTGCTTGATTTTCTCCCGAGCCTGAGCTGGATCCAAGAACAACTTAGCTGGCGCAGCGAACCCTTGACGAACCGAAGCATTCAAATGCTACCCTGTTTGGACGAGGGCTAGCTGGGCTTGCTTTGCTGTTCTCTCCGTCGCCCTCGCCGCTCTGATTCCAGCATTTGAATGCTGTTTGTCAGGGGCAGCGGTCGGCAGACGGATTTTTTCATTTTGGGGCTTGACTTTTAATAGTTAGTCTCCGCATCCGGGTTCAGGCTCATGCCCATGCTTATCACGCTGTTCAGCACCCAGTCGGCAGCGGCAGCTTTCAGGCCGTACTGTCCCTGCAACTGTTCCAGAAACTCTTTGCGGGATGTGAGCGACTTTTCAGCTGCGTCGCAGTAATCAACGACCATACCGAGCCCGCCGAAGAAATCGAACACTGCTTTCCGAGTCTTTGTCTCATCCAGAGCGCCGCCTGCAAAGACACGTTCCAGATAGCGGCTGTCGTCGGACTTCAGCATGGTCTCATGGCGTTTGAGCCAGCGCTTCACCTGCTCCATCTCCGAAACGCTCAGCGGCTCTGCCGCTTTGCCCGACGCCAGGCGGCTGAACACAAATTCGTTGTTGACCTTAGCCTCTGCTGCGGGCTTGCGATAGACTAAACCTTCCGGCACATGATATGCCTCCACTTTGCAGAGCACTGCTTCGGGCCACTCGTTCTGGTAAACGGCAGCCACACCCAGCGGCAGCTTGGACAATTCGTCGATCTGTGCCTCCTTCAGGGCGGCAGACTTACCTACCAGCTTGCGATCTTCTTCGTCCGGCAGGCGCAGAATAATTTTGGTGTTCGTGTTGCGGATGACCGACATATCCAGCAAGCCGGGGGCCTGATCTGCAATGATAAAGCCCTCACCATAAGTACGCATTTCCGCAATGGCATTTGCCAGCATTTCCACCGACTTGCCCTGCAGGTTTGCACCCTCCTGTGATTGCTCTGCCGATGTCTTGCGCAGCAGGTTGTGCGCTTCTTCCAGCACTGTGACATGGTGAAGCCTGCTGTTCATCCCGCTGCTGCACATCCGGTATTCCTGTAACTTCATCACCAAGATGCCCATCAACAGCGATTTAGTTTCCATAGAGCCCACTCGGCTCAAATCCACAATAACATTGCGGTCAAACAGCGCTTCGTCCATCAGCGCATCTTCTGCGCAAAGCACACTGCCATAAATACCGTTTGTCAGCGACTTTACGCGGGTGCACAATGCGCCCACATAATCGCTTTGGGTATCCTTGGAATAATGCGACTCTTCAATGACGCCCGGCAGAATATCCAGCAGGTCAAAGAAGGTTGGGAAAACTCCCTTCTCGCTCTCCGAATTGCGCAGATCCCAGCCTACTTTCTGGTAGCTGCGCTCGATAGCATCCTTCAGCACCGCTGGCATGGCCGCATACATCGGCCAGCAGGCGTTGAATATCTCCACCAGACGGTCAATATGTTCCAGAATATGGATATTTTCAGGAAATGCAAAGGGGTTCATGCGCAGCAGCGGCGTTTCTCTGGGGTTTGTACCAAACACCTGCACAGCTGTACAATTGCCGAACACGTTCTTGTATTCGCCCTTGGCCGGTTCTACCACAAGAAACGTCGTTTGTCCGTTCTTTGTGATCTCATCCAGCAGATGGTAGACCGCATTGGATTTGCCTGTGCCGGTCGAGCCAGTGATGAACGTGTGGGAAGCCATTGCCTGCCGATTCAGGATCAGGTCTGCACTTTCCGACTTGCCCATGTGGTAAATCTTGCCCAGATTCATCTTGTCCTCATCCGGCATCGCCTCATCCGGCACATTGCGGCCAAACTCCGCGTGCTCAATGATTGGCAAACCATGCACTGCGCGGGTGGGCAAGCCAAGGTGCATCGGCAGTTCCCGCCCGCTGACCAGCGTTGCAGGTGTATAAAGCAGACTATCCGGCGCATCCTCCCACAGCGGGCGAGCAAAGACCGGTTGCATGAACCGCTTGAGATATTCCCGCAGCTGTGCCACTTCTGCCTCATTATTCTTCCATACATTGACGGCACCGCTTTCCACCGAGGAGCCCTCACCTACCATCAATGCGCGGTAAGTGTTCGCCGCCAAAAGTGCCGTGGATTGAGCAGACGAAAGGAAATACGCTGCACAGTTATAGCAGCCATAATCTTCACTTTCCTTTACACGCTTGAGCTGGTTTTCAATGCGTTCTAACAGTTCCTCCACCGATTTATTGCACAGTTCCACCTGCTGAGTACGGCCCGTACCGCGGGTATCCGTTGTACCATGGCTCTCCTGCTGGCTGGTGCTGTCTGAAATGCCATGGGAAGTTCCGTTGGAAGTGCTGTGCGAAGTACCGGTCTGTTCGGTAGTAGAGTGACTGGTGCCCCACGAAGCATTGACTCCCAGTGAGCCGCCGATGTTCCGGGCAATGCTGTTGAAAGCCGTTCTGGATGGCGTCATGCCGCCTACCGCTCTGCCCGCCGTCCCCAGCAACGGGCCAATGACAGCACCTGCGCCCGGAATCAGAACCGAGGCCGCCACGCCTCCCAGCCCAAGAATACCTGCAATACCACCAGCTACCGGCGAAACCTTTGTAACCGAGGTGCCGGAGCTGCTGCCAATACCGCCGTTGATACCGCCGCTGACCCCTTTCGTTTTCTGTGTGCCGTCCGTCACCGAAGAGGACTGGTTCGTACCGTCCGTTGTAGTCGTGCTGACAGTATCGCTGATGGTATGGGAAGTTCCACTGCACAGGCTCTCCATCACAGCAGTGCTCTGGTTCTCGGTATAAGACCATGTACTCTTGCGGAAGGGCGAAAGCGTGCTGTACAGATTTTCATACCCGCTGCGGATAGCCGCCTGCGTTTCATTGGAAACAGGTTCTGCCAAAAACAGCGCAGTATACTTTTCTCCTTCCATCGCATCCATAAAGCGCTCGATGCCCTGCACAAAGGCTTTATCTTCCGTTTTAGACTTATCGCGCAGAGCTGCCACACAGGACACTGAGGCCACCGCCTCCTGCTCTTCGCCAAAGGCTTCTTCCAACATTTTTTTCCCGCCTCCGGAGAAATGCCTTTTATATCGGAACCGGGGAAGTTGGAGAGCAGCACTTTCTGCAACGCCTTGCTGGAAATTTCCAGCTTGCGGCTCTTCATGCTCTGTTTCAGGGGATCCTCGCGAACGCCCAGATAGATATTGGCACCGGCATTTTCTTCCGGCACATCGATCATCACTGCCAGACTACAGCCTTGTGCCATGCTGGAATAATACACCGTGGAAAGCTTCTGGAACATATCTTCGCCCTTTTTCAGGGTCAGTTTCTTCAGCTGGAACATTCGGATGCACTGAGCGGGATTCTGCACCTCCAGCATCTTCTGAGAAAGCTCCACCATGCCATAGTTCTGCAATTCTGCAAGATACTTTTTGTACACCAGATGATCCGCAAGGGTCAACTGATTCGTCAGGTCATTCAGCGACCGCTGCGTGGAAAGCTGCTGCGCCTGCTGCACTTCAAGCTCGTTTGCCATTTGTATTTCCTTTCTGCTGTCAGCTGTTCAAAATTTTCCACAGAATACCTACACCGGCCGCCGCGACGCCGGCCGCCACTGCCGTGCCCATACCGCTGCTCTGCATTTTGTCAAGCGCTTTCTTTGCATTTTCGTTGCCTTGATCTGCCGCTTTCTTGTACCATTGCATGGCCTGTTCTTTGTCCTGTGTCACTCCGTATCCATTTTCATAGAACACGCCAAGCTTATATTGTGCACTTGCATTTCCCTGATCTGCAGCCTTGTGATACCACTCTGCCGCAGTTGCTTTCGACAGCGTCACGCTCTGGCCATACTCATAACAAATGCCAAGATTGTACTGTGCAAATGCATTGCCATTCTCCGCAGATTTACGATACCATTCAACCGCTTTCGCGCCATTCTTTTCCACGCCTTCTCCATTGTCATAACAATAGCCCAGACTGTTCTGTGCACCTGCATAATCTTGTTCTGCAGCTTTTCGATACCATTTTACTGCCTCTTCTTTGTCTTGTGCTACACCATATCCATTGTGGTATAATAATGCAAGATTATATTGAGCTCTTGCGTATCCCTGCTCAGCAGATTCTCGGTACCATTCTGCCGCCTTGACAAAGTCTTTTTCAACACCTTTTCCGCTCTCATAAAAGTAGCCAAGATTGCACTGTGCAACTTTACTGCCATTTTCTGCCGATTCACGATACCATTCAGCTGCTTTGGACAGGTCTTTTGTCACGCCTATGCCCATTTCATAGCAATAACCAAGTTCGTTCTGCGCGTCTATATCGCCCAGATCTGCCGCTTTCCGATACCATTTCACAGCTTCATCTTTATTTTCTTCCACACCATGACCGTAGTAGTAGCACCACCCAAGATGAAAAATCGCCCGCACTTGATTCTGTTCCGCCGCTTTATTGTACCAGAACACCGCCTTTTCAGCATCTTCCTTTACACCAAAACCAGAATCATAGCAGAAGCCAATGCCATTCTGTGCAATCGCCAACCCCTGTTCGGCTGCTTTTCTGTACCACATTGCCGTCATTTCCGGATTTTTTTCCACACCATTTCCATTTTTATAGCAGCTCCCAAGATTATACAGTGCCTTTACATTGCCGTTTTCAGCAGCCTTGCGGTACCATCCCACAGCCTGCGCATAGTCTCTTGCAACACCGATACCATTGCTGTAGCAGACACCCAATTTGTTCTGCGCCTCTGCATACCCCTGCGCGGCTGCTTTGCGGTACAATTCTACAGCCTTTGCCTCGTTCTTGCCGACGCCGTCACCAGTCTCATAGCACTTGCCCAATTCACATTGCGCTTCCGGGCAGTTTTGCTCAGCCGCTTTTGTATACCACTTTACAGCCGCCACATTGTACGAGAGTGCCATATACAACCGCCCGGTCATATACTGTGCCGTCACGTTGCCCTGATTTGCAGCTTCTTCGTACCATTTGCGGGCCTCTTTGTCATTTTTTTCAACACCGAACGCCTGATAATAGCATTCGCCCAGTGCGCACTGCGCCTCCGAATTGCCCTGCTCGGCAGCTTTTTTGTACCATGCAATGGCATTTTCCGCATTCTTCGCTACACCAATACCATTCTGGTAACACCGTGCCACTTCCAGTTGTGCCTCTGGGCGCCCGTAATCACTGGCCGCAACCATGTAACTCTGAAACGCCATCTCGGCATTGCCAACCTGCTGAAAATCACTGGCATCCTGCAGATAGTCCTGCTCGGTTTCCTCCTGCGTTTCCTGCTGCGCTTCCTCACCCAGACAAAAGCTCTCCACGAAGCCCATGAATTCTCGCTTTTTATCCTCCGGCCCATTGAACAGGAAGCTGTATACAGTGTTTTTCTCTCCACTGAAATCCATATCCTTGATTTCAGCCCCCAAACCGCCCCACTTCACACGGCCAGCCGCCGGTTCAAACCATTCTTCAACAGATTTTGTCTTGATGGCATTCGGGATTTCCATCTCCTGCCCATCCACACGGATAGACTCCAGTTTATCCGTAAAACGTACTTCAACCTGAATTTTGCTCATAATGATAGTCTCCCTATGTATTTATAATTTTTATATAGTCACCCTGGCTCCGCACCCACATTTGAATACCCGTGCCAAACACCTCCGCTTCCACGATCCAGCCCTTTTCTGTCACTTGCAGCACCTTTGCAGTGGGCAGTCGGTCGAGCACGGATTCCAGACTTGGCCCGGTATACTCGAACCGGATGGTCTGCAACTCGCCGCCGTACATGAACTGGATGCGCTTGCGCATCTCGCCTTCCTGAAAGCGGTTGGTATACCGCTGGGCAAAGTGCCGGTCGAGGGTTTTATAGTTCTGGATACGGTCGATGCGGTAGATCGTCGGGGAGTTATCCTGCGGATTCTGGAAATGCTTATCCTTGTCGATGCCTTCGATGAACGCCGCCAGATAGAAATAATACTCGCTGAACAGGATGCCTACCGGCTCAATGGTGCGCACACGGGTCTCGCCGTCGTGGGTGCGGCAGTAGGTAATTTCCATAACATTGTGATTTTCTACTGCCGTACCGATCTCCCACAGGCTTTCAATAAATTTCCGGCCATGCTGTGGCTCAACGTAATGGAAGCGTTCGTTGCTGATGAGATCTTTGACCTGATTCAATCGGTCCAGCGGGGTGCACACCTGCACCAGCTTGTCCAGAATGGGGAACATTTCCTCCTTGACCATAGAGCGGCTTTCCAGCAAAATCTTGCACACTGCCAGAATTTCGCTGCTGGTGAGGAAGCGGGAAAGCGTATCGTCCAGCAGATAGCCGCCTTTTGCGGAGTTATACAAAATCTCCCGGCGCGGCTCGCCGTCTGCAAAATAGCTGCGCAGGCTATCAAGGTCGCGCTGGATGGTTTTCTCACTGACACCGAAGCGGTCAGCCGGCTGCTGTTTGTTCAGCACACCGCCCTGTACCAGCACCTGCTGAATATAGAGTATACGGTCCAATCTACTATTACGCACGGTTCATTCTCCTTCTTTGCTCATTGTAACACAGTGCAACAACAGTCGCAATTCCTTGTGTAAATTTTTGTCGTTTTACAGAATTACAAAAAAATTTTTGTCTCTTTTGCACAATCCCAGTATACAAAAAAAGATGGACAGACTGCCTGTCCATCTCCTAAAAAGTCAAGTGCTTTTCTCACAAATTCCATCTGTGGTTCAGCCGGTAAACCACATCCCATACATCATCCTTAAAAGTGTACATTACCTGACGCGGTGATGCGCCCCTGCTTGCCATGCAGATGACCAGAAACAGCTCAGCAGCAAATGCTGCGCCCAGCAGAAACATCCATATTTTTTTCATTGCGCACTCTCCTTTGGCAGTGTTTACGTTCTCTTGCCTATCTATTATAACGAGCCCATTGGACAGCCTACATGTCCTTCTTCACCGGAAAAAGATATTTTCCGCTGTCTTCACTTTTCCTGTAAGTCACAACGCAAAAACCGCCCCGGCTTCCATTACGGAAACCGGGGCGGTTCGTTTACTTTATTTGTGCTTTTTTCAAGCGCTCACGCAATTACTTGCGGGGGTTCTTGATAGCAGCCTGAGCGGGTGCCAAAATTACAGAGCGTTCGGAATAGCGATGATACGTCATTCATGATTTTTCAGTTGATTCCAAGCTCTTTCATCAGCTCCGCACGGCCCTTTTCATCTTCAGAAGCCCTCTTTACATCGTCAATGCGATTCTGGTCAAGAAGCGTCTTTACCAGTAGAGCCATTTTGTTTTCACCACGGCTCTCACCTTTCACGATGCCTCTGTTTTCCACTTTATCAAGCACATCACACATATTGCGTGGGCCTCCTTTCCAGCGTCAAAGTCACCGCGTGTCTAAAAGATAAGGTCTCAGCATCTCAACCAGTTCGTAAACTTTCGTTCCGGGTGCTGCCTCAGAGGGTTTCCGTCCTTCATTCTGCTTATCCAATCGCTTTGCATTGGCAATCGCAATGTCCATGTAAGGCCGCAGTACTTCATACATATCTGGGCGGTTCTTCTCGTAACCACCTGCACCGATGTTTTTCAGCCAATCGCTTAGCTTCGGCCAGTAACGAGATCTGTCAATATCAGTATCCATATACATAAAATGCAGCAAATACCACAGTTCTACGCACTGGTTCGACCATACAGCATGGTAAATCGTCTCACCTTGTGCACTGTATTCTTCGCACAGTTGTGCCACCATGTCGATATTTTCTGCCGGAAAATCATCTGTGTCGTAAACAATCCAGACGTGCTTAAATACAATTCCGCCATTCTGAACGTATTGACGTGCTTTCATCAACAAATTCACCGTATTGTCGCCAATGCCCTCTACCTTTAGCTGGATTCTATCACGGTACTTAGCATTGATAATTTTCTGAATTGTGCCAAAATACTGCGGCTCGGTTTCTGTACCTTCAGATGCAATCAAGTGGTATTCCGGCTGAATCATCCTCGCTTTATCACGGCGATTCCTCATCCAGCTTTTCCCAAGGTCACTTTTCTTTGGAGGTTTCAGACTCATGCCCAATCCCTCCCTGTCAGCATATTAGAAAGGCAGGGGTCTGCACCATATCGGCCTTCCAGATACTGCTTGTCAAAGGCCGCTGTGCTCTTGACGCGGGTGTTGTCCTCCTGCCGGAATTCATAAAGCGAATAAATCTCGCTCTCATGATTGTCATTCATTGCAGCAAACCAAATTTCATCACGACGGAAAACTGTATTCTTCATCGTAGTCAGGTCGTGAGAACTGAATAGCAGTTGTGCGCCCTTCTTGTTCAGTTCCGGGTTCTTGAACATCTGAATCACATACCGGAGCAGCTTCGGATGCAGCTTGGCATCCAATTCGTCCACAACCACTGTGCGGCCTTCCTGCAATGCTACCATAAGAACCGGCAAGGCTGCAATCATCTTCTTGGTTCCATCCGATTCCGCTTCAAAGGGAAGCTCATAGACTTTGCCATTGATTGTTCTCTGCGTAAACAGGTGCTTGCTATCCTCATCATAGCGATAACCGGACAAATCAATACCTACATCATTCAGTGCATGAATCAGGCTTTCCTTAGTCGTCTCACTCTTGGACACCAGCACAATGTTTTCCGCTCTGGGGTTTGCGTAGCTCTGTGTAATACAGGATTCAAACCAATTCTGCACTTCTGCAATCACAGGGATATTGTAGTTGATTGCCAAAAAAGAAAGATACGGCATCTTCGGGTTGACGTCCAAGTTGATGCTTGCCTTATTGATACTTGCACCCAATTCAATCTTCTGGCCGTCTCGTTCAAAAATCAGTCCTGTCTTCTTACCACCAAGTGTACGCCACAGAAGAGACTCAAAGACAATTTCTTCCTTGAGCGCAATGTAATACTGGTATTCCTTCTCGTCTACACGGAAGAACACCTGAAAAATCGTAGGTTCATTCGCAGAACTTTCATCCAGCATAAAGGGAGCCACACTGCTGCCCTGCTGGAAAATCATTGGCTGCCGATTCTTCTCCAATGCATGAATCGGCTTCACAACAAGGTTAATCAGGCAAAAGAATGCCTGAAGCAGATTCGTCTTACCGCCACCATTGGGGCCGTAGACTGCACTGACCGGAAGTAAGTCTTCTGCTTTCTCCTGTCGAATCAAGGCATCCTGAAACTCCGGAATCGCCATTGCACGGAAATCGAATGTGGTTTCATCCTTATAAGACTTAAAATTCTGAAAAGAAAACTGGCAAAGCATTCTTTCAACTCCTTTCTGTTATTATTATAGCTCATTTTCAGTTTTTATTCCAGTATTCTGGAAATTTTATTTCTCAAATGCCGCTTAAAAGTATTCTTATGTCATCAACCAAAAACCGCCCCAGATGCCTGTTACGGAATCTGGGGCGGTTAATTCTGTTTACTGATGCTTTTCAGGCTCTCAATATTAGCCTTTTGAGATTTTAGTCATACCGATTCTTAGATGGTTTCCCATACACTTTCCGGAGGGATTTTTTCAGATTGACCACTGTTTCTTTGATGATTTTAGCTTCATCGGCAGAGCAGTCCGCAAGCTGTTCGGTCATCCAGCTGTCGAACACGGGCTTCGCCTTTTTGATTTCGATGCAGAGCAGCTCGTCTGCCGAACAGTCCAGCACGTTGATAATATCGATCATCGTTTTCAGGCTGGGCACGGAGTTGCCGGTCTCGATATGGCTGATGTGCGTGACCACCACGCCGACCTCATTGGCCAGCTGCTCCTGCGTCATGCCTTTTGCAAGACGGCAGGCCCGGATGCGTTTTCCGATGTCGGCATAGTCCACCATAGTACAAGTACCCTCCGTTCCATGAAGTGATACTTGTATTGTATGTGCAATCAATTCAGATTATAATAGCTCAAAAGTGCAATAGACTCATAAATTATAGCTTTTAACCATTTTATTTGATTGGGTGCAGCCCTTTCAGGAAGCTTTCCAATTCATCACCCGCAACTGTCATTTCATCCGTTTCATGGCTCCAGAATAAAACTTTTCCATTTTCCATCGAAAGGCAGATATAGTTTCCAAATGGGTCTTCTGCAAATGGAATCACCGACTTGTTCTGAACGGTATCCATCGCCTGATATATAGTTGTTTTGCAAGTTTCTCCGCTGTCAAAAGACAGTACCGCACCAAACAAATGTTCCCCGCCCTCCGAGTCGAACACACACTCGCTCGGGCTGGCACCATTATGTTCTACCACAAAATCTTTCAATTTTTCCGGGATTTTGATGTCATACTGTTTTTCAATTTTTTCAAAGGCTTCCGGGTCTTGTAAATCTTCCTTATAGTTCCATGTGTTGTTCATCGTTGCTCTCCTTATCTGCATTCCGTACCACCGCCCCAGATATTCCGGCCTCCCGTATGGCGACAGGTATCATGAATTGTGCGGTCTACAAGCTGCATTTTACCCGGGTGTTCCGTATGATGCCATGTATAGCCATCTATCGTCGGATTTTTGCCAAGAATCTGTTCCAGCTGGGTCGTATTGAATTTTTCTGCAAACTCCGGGTGTCGGAGCGCATAATCCGCCAGACTGTCCGTGCAATATTTGAACTGTGCCACATCGGACATTTGCCGCATATCTTTGGGCAGCGTCGTTTCAAATACTGGACTAAATTTCGGGAAGACGCCTTCCTTTAATCTTCCATCCTGTACAAATACGCTTTTCCGATATGACACATCCGTGCCCGGGTAGGTCTGCCCTTCCCATTTCTGGTTTCGCGTTTCGATATGTTCTGGTTTGAGAACTTTTTCTGGAACGCTTTCTATTGTTTTTACCACCGCGCTTTCAATCTTCTGCTTAATTTCCAGATTTCGTCCTACCTCATGAAAACCGCTCACACTTGTTCACTCCTTTGCTCATTGTATTTCTTACGAATGGCTTCTACGCCCTCTTTGTTTTTTGCTTCTTCCAGACCTGTTGTCATGATACAGTCCAGAATTTCTTTTGCGATTTTCTCGCTCAACCGGTAACGGCCGCACAGTCGCTCTATCAGCTCACCGTAGGCATCCGTTCTAGACTCCATCTTGTTTCCGTACCAACCAAACAGCTGCTTTCCTTCAAAAATATCATAAACGGCTTTTGGGATTACTTCATCGCATTTATCATTCTGGTTTTCCAGCACTTCACAAAGATATTGCCCCGTTGTCGTGTCTATCCGGTTCTGCCAATGTTTCCACCAGTGTTCCAGAACTTCCTTCGGCAGCTCACTTTCTTCTTTTTCCGACAGAAGCTCTCGCATTACAAGTTCTGTGTCAGAATCCATCTCCATACTGCAAGGTTTCTGATAGCAGTTCTCCGGCTCTGGATAGTAGTTCACCTTGCACAGTATCGGCTCATTCCATTCATTCTGATATACCGCCGCAACACCCATTTCCAGTTTTGCCAGTTCTTCAATTTGCTTATCGTTCAGCCCTGCTGATTTGCCAACCAGTTTTCTATCTTCTTCACTCGGCAGCCGAAGAATCATCTTCGTGTTGGTGTTTCGGATGACCGCCGGGTCCAGCAAACCGGGGGACTGGTCTGCGATTACAAAACCCTCGCCGTAAGTGCGCATTTCTGCAATGGCATCCGTCAGCATCTCTACAGATTTTCCTTGTAGGTTTGCACTTTCCTGTGCCTGTACATCCGATGTTCTGCGCAGCAAGTTATGTGCTTCCTCCAAAACGGTAATATGTCGCAGCGGCTGGTTCATCTCAGACGTACACATCCGGTACTCCTGCAATTTTATTACCAAAAGTCCCATCAGGAGCGATTTTGTCTCCATCGAAGTGACCCGGCTCAAGTCCACGATTGCATTGCAATCAAACAGCTCAGCGTCTTCCAGTCCATCCTCTGCACAGAGAATATTTCCATAAATTCCTGTTGTCAGAGAACGTACACGAGTGTACAAAGCACCCGTATAATCGCTCTGGGTATCTTTAGAATACTCCGACTCCTGAATGACCGACGGAAGAATATCCATCAAATCATAGAACGTCGGGTAAGTCATCTGTACATTTACCGACCGCCGCAAATCCCATCCTGTATTACGATAGCACCGTTCCACTGCATCCTTCAGAATGGCAGGCATCGCTGCATACATCGGCCAGCAGGCATTGAAGATTTCCACAAGCCGGTCAATGTGCTCCCGGACATGAATTTCTGGCGGGAATGTAAATGGATTTATCCGCAGCAGCGGTGTCAGGTTTTCGTTTGTGCCATACACATTTGCTTTTCCATTTCCAAAAATATGCTTGTACTCGCCTTTGGCTGGTTCAACTACAAGAAATGTGGTATCAGAGTCTTTTGTTACTTCTGCCAATAGCTGATAGACCGCATTGGATTTACCCGAGCCGGTAGAGCCTGTGATGAAAGTATGCGACCGCAGTGCCTGCTTCTGTAAAAAGACCTTATTTTCTTTTTCCTCATTTCCCATGTGGTAGATACAGCCCAACGCAAGCTGCTCTTTTTTATCCGTGGAAACAATCGGCACATTCCGTCCGAACTCTGCGTGTTCGATTACCGCCATACCGTGTACCGAGCGTGTCGGCAATCCAAGATGCATCGGCAGTTCCCGACCGCTGACCATTGTTCCGGGAGTATAAAGCAGGCTGACATCTCCATCTTCCCGCAGCTGCCGCATAAAAACGGGGTGTTCAAAATGCTTCAGATATTCGCGCATCGCCGGTACAACATATTTCTGTTCCTGCCAAATGTTGACCGCACCGCTTTCCACAGCAGAGCCTTCGCCAATCATCAGCGCACGATATGTATTTGCCGCAAGAATAGCAGTTTGCGCCTGCGGTGCAAGGAAATACGCCGAGCAATTATAGCATCCGTAGTCTTCACTTTCACGCGTTCGCTTCAGCTGTTCATCAATTCGCTCAAGGAGATTTTCGATGGATTTATTGTCAAATTCAATTTGCAGCGTCGTGCCGTTTCCATCGGTTTTTGTGTTTCCACTGGTTTCATTACGGACAGTGCCTTTTGCTTCGTTGTGTGATTCTCCGGTTTCTTCGTTGCTGGAACGAGAAATATTATGGCTCAGGCTGCACCCCATCGTATGGATGAGCATATCTGCTGCGCCGTGCGAAATCGTATCTCTTCCATCGAAAAGGTTCTTCTTCTCAATAGCTGCGCCTTGGGCCAGTCCCACTGCACTGGCTGCTTTCGTCAAAATCGGCCCGGCTTTCGCCGCAGCCGCTGCTGCGAGTTCTGGTTGAAAGACGCAGAGAGCCGCCGTTCCTGCTGCAACTACCACTCCTGCCGCAATCACTCCGGTCTTTTTCCAGTTAATTTTCTTTTCCTCTGCGACAGCTCTTCCTTCCCCAGAAGTTGCGTCTTGAGGCGCCGCGGGCTTTTCTCGCTCAAAGATTCCTTTTTGATGCGATTTCTCAAGATTCTCCGTATGACCCTTTTCTATTCCCAAATTAAGTGAAAAGCCCGTATCGGAACCACGGCTCTTGCTGGAAGAAGCACTGGTGCCATCTGTAATGACATTCGATTTTCCGTCGCATACACTGGACATTACAGCGTTACTGTGGTTTTCATTATACGACCATGTACTTTTTTGAAACGGTGAAAGCGTGCTGTAAAGTTGCTCATAGCTGCTGCGGATACTCGCCTGGTCGTTTTCTGATACCGGGTCGGCAAGAAATAAAGCTGTATAGACATGGTCTCCCATAGCATCCATAAATCGTTCGATGCCCTGAATAAACGCCTTATTTTCCGTCTTGGATTTATCCCGCAACGCGGCTACGCAGGAAGCTGATGTAATCGTCCGCATTTTATCGCCAAATGCACCATTCAGCAAATAATTCAGGCTTTCTATATCCTGTTGGTCATCACTGGCATAGATTCGGCTCGTTTGAGAACCCGGAAAGTTGCTTTTCATTCCTTCATGAAGCGTCTTGAACGAAACATCCAGATTTTCTATTGCTTCGCTGTTTTTCTGCCGTAAATTCCGCCGTACGCCAAGATAGATTGAGGCGGGCGCCCCAGACTTTTTGACGCTGACCAAAACTGCCAGACTGCATCCAAGTGCCATACTGGAATGATACACCGTTGAGAGTTTCTGGAGCTGATCCTCGCCCTGCTTCACGGTCAGTTCTTCCAGCTTGAATACCTTCATGTAATCATTGGTGATTTTCCCGCCCACCATTTGCTCCGTCGGGTCTACCAGCGCATAGTTCTGAAGGTCTGGAAGATACTTTTTGTAAACCAGATGGTCCGCCAGTGTCAACTGGTCCATCAGATTTTGTTTTGTCTGTTCACTTAATGGTTTTTGCTCATAGCGTTCAAGTTGTTCTGCCATTATTTAGTCCCTCCTTTTTGAGCTGCTTTTTTGCCCATGATTTTAAGAATGGCGAACTTACAGTCCAAAAGATTTTCATTGCAGGACTTTTAAACATTTCTTCCATATCTTGCATTTGTTTTTCTGCATCCTTGTTCCCCTGTGCCACTGCTCTATTGCAATATTCTCTCGCCTTTTTCATATCGCGTCTTACGCCAAGTCCCATACCATAAAGCAGAACCATCCCTTCTTGTGCATCCGCATTTCCGGCATCTGCCGCGTCGCGTACCAGTTTTGCGCCTTTGGACCAATTCTGATGAACCCCGTACCCTGCCATATAAAGTATTCCTAACAACAACTGAGCTTCAGCTTTTCCGCTTCCTGCTGCCTTTTGGCACCAGCTAAAGGCAGCCGCTCTATCTTCTTTTACTCCAGTTCCATTCAAATAGCAGTTTGTCAATTCAAACTCCGCATCCACATGCCCCTTCTGGGCACCCTTTTTATACCAGCTAAAAGCCTGACTTGGGGACTTTTCCGTACCAGAACCAGTTTCATAGCAGTAGCCAAGTGCGTATTCTGCATCGGCATCTCCGCCTTTCGATGCTGCTGCACGCTCTGCTTTCTGATAGCACTCAAATGCCTTGTTTTGATTAAACTCGACACCACGTCCGCTCTTATAGCAGTCTCCCAAGTGAACCAAAGCGCGGGAATGTCCCTTCTCTGCCGCTTTCATATACCACAAGGCTGCATTGGTCATGCTCTTTGCTGTACCATTGCCCGTCCCATAACAGAATCCAACGCCATTCATAGCATCCGCCACACCCTGATTTGCAGAAGCCAAATACCAATTAAAACCTTCTTTTGCATTTTTCGGCACTCCAATTCCATACAGCAGGCAGTTGCCATACCAATACTCTGCTTCTGGGTGTCCCTGCTTGGCAGCCTTTGCAAAGCATTTTACTGCCTGCTCTTTGTCATACTTGGTTGGTACGGAGGCGCCATTCTTGAACCACATTCCCAATCTGTACTGCGCTTCTGCGTGACCCGAGCTGGAGGCATCTATATAATAAATCTCTGCCGTATTCCGGTCTTTTTTTACTTCTTCATAGAGCCGTCCCATCCGATACTGCGCTTCTGCAACGATCTCATTTGATGCATCTTCATTGGATAGTGCTTTCCTGTACCATTCCTCAGCAGATTTCCACAAGCAATCCGCTTCCTGACTGATGCCGAAAGCAAGTTCCGCCTTGGCATATTTCTGCTTTGCAGCTTTCAAGTACAGTTCTTTGGCTCGCACTTTATCCTTCGTTACAACTTCATTGCCTTTTTCATACCATGTACCAAGTATATACTGTGCTTCTGCACAGCCATTATTTGCTGCCTTCTGATACCATTTTCCGGCTTCCTTCAAATCCTGCGGAACTCCTTTTCCCATTTCGCAACACCGGCCATAATGGTACTGTGCGTCTTTTTCGTCCTTCTCTGCAGCCTTGCGGAACAGCTCAGCAGCCTTGAATGCGTCATACGTCTTACCATCCTTGTCTTCGTAGCAGCAGCCAAGTCTATACTGCGCAGGTGCATCTTCCTGTTCTGCCGCTTTTTCGTACCACTCCGCAGCCTTATTCGCACTTTTTTCTACGCCGGTTCCCTTGCGGTAGCATTCGCCCATCATATATTGAGCCTCTGCCAACCCAAGTTTCGCAGCCTTTTCAAACCATCTCACACTGTCTTTCAAGCTTTTGGGCGCACCATTTCCCTGTAAACAGCAGATGCCAAGGCTGTTCATTGCGCGGGCATGGCCCTTGTCGGCCGCTTTCGTATACCAATATGTCGCGGTACGGAAGCTCTGTTCCGCTCCCAGGCCATAATAGCTACAGTTTGCATATTCAAATTGTGCTTCCGTATCATCATTTTTCGCAGCTGCCTGATACAGTGTTGCAGCCTTTACGATGTTCTTCCCTACTCCGATGCCATCCATATAACACTGCGCCGTTTCACGCTGCACCTCCGCGAGTGTCTTTATTTTATCCTCGGCGGCATCCGCTTTATTTTTTTCCGCTTCTTCGCACCAATACGCAGCCTGTTCCGGATTCTTTTCGACGCCGATTCCAGAGTTATAACATTCTGCCAATCGAACTCGTGCCTTAAAATCACCTTGCTGGGCCGCTTCCTGATACCAATGAACTGCTTTTTCTGCGTCCCCAAGAATTTCACAGCACTGCGCGTAATTAAGTTGTGCTTCGACCAGCCCTGCTTTGGCAGCTTTTTTCAGCCACTTTTCTGCCATTTCGGTGTCTTTCTTTACACCACTTCCCACCATGTAGCAGACGCCCAAATTATTCTGTGCTTTTGTGTGTCCCTGCTCTGCCGCTTTATCATACCAGCACACTGCTTCCTCATCACTTTGCACGATTCCAAAACTGGAACCAGTTTTGCAGCATTTGCCCAAGCGATACTGTGCTTCCGCCAACCCCTGATTTGCTGCTTCACGATACCATTTTGCCGCTTGGACAGGATTTTTTACTATTCCAGCACCGTTTTCAAAGTATTCGCCTAATTTTAATTGAGCCGGTGCATAACCATCTAAGGCTGCTTTGCGCATAGATTGAAAAGCCAGTTCTGCCTTTTCCTCGCCAAATTTTCCTTTTTCATATCCCAAACCAAGCTCATATTGAGCCAGCGTGTAACCCTTATCCGCTGACCTTTTGTAATACAGCCACGCCTGCGCATAGTCACCCTTTTGGAAGCGGCACGCCGCATAATGATATTCCGCCTCCGTATTACCCTGCTGTGCCGAAAGATTGTAATATTTTTCGGCCTCTTCTGTATTCTGAGGCACACCGATTCCCTTTGTCAGACAATCGCCAAATTTATTTTGTGCTTCTGCATTTCCCTGCTGCGCCGCTTTCTGATACCAATGTGCTGCGCTCGCTGGGGCACAAGCTATGCCGACACCATTCCAAAGACAGTTTGCAAGAGCCAGCTGTGCTTTTTCAAGCCCCTTTTCCGCCGATTTTTGATACCAAATAACAGCCTCGTTCTTATCAGCCGGTCTTCCTTTTCCTTCAAAACAGCAGTCGGCATAATCCAGCTGTGCCTGCCCGTGTCCTTGCTCTGCCGCCTGACGATACCAGTTGGCCGCTTTTTCATCGTCCTGCTTCACACCAGTACCAGCGGAATAGGCATTAGCCATGTAGAATTGCGCCTCTGCATTTCCATTTTCCGCCGCCATGCCATACCATTTTGCAGCTTCCGTCAAATCAACCGCAACGTCTTCTCCCTTTTGAAATCGCATTCCCAGTTGGAATTGGATTTCTGTGTCCTGCTTTTCCGCAGCCATTCTCCAATACTGAAGTGCAATGTCCAGCCACTTTTCTGCATCCGGCTGATTTTTTTGCTTATTATCCTGATAACCACGATAGTGATATTCCGCAATCCATTTCATTGCCGGCACAGAATGATATTCTTCTGCCGCAATCTGATAACCCCAAAGTGCTTCTGAAACCTCTCCGTCCTTCCATGCCAGTTCCGCCGTGGCAATGTACTTTTGCGCTACTTGTTCCTCAGAAAGCCACAACCCCACTCTGCCTTTTATCTGAGTTTCTACGCATTGGTTAAATTCCAGTTTCTCCTTTTCCGGACCATGAAACTCGTACGCATAGCTGGCATTGGGGTCATCCACAGCGACCGCTTTTTCCAATCCGTGCCACTCCTCATAATCACTTTCTGCCGAGGAAAACCATTTTTCAATAGGTTTTCCTTGAATCGCACTAAAATCCAGAAGGTTCATCTTTTTATAATCCTGCCGAATTTCCCGAATCTCACCATTCTGAAAAAGGATTTCAATCTGAACCTGTCTCATACCATATTTCCTCCTATGGTTTTATTATTTTGATGTAATCTCCCTGACTTCTCACCCACATATCAATACCCGTTCCAAACACTTCCGCTTCTACAATCCAGCCTTTTTCCGTCACCTGTAGGACCTTTGCCGTCGGCAGACGATCAAGCACGGATTCCAGACTTGGCCCGGTATACTCAAACCGGATGGTCTGCAACTCACCGCCGTACATGAACTGGATGCGCTTGCGCATTTCGCCTTCCTGAAAACGGTCAGCATACCGCTGGGCGAAATGCCGGTCGAGGGTTTTGTAATTTTGAATGCGGTCGATGCGGTAAATTGTCGGGGAGTTATCCTGCGGGTTCTGGAAATGCTTATCCTTGTCGATGCCCTCAATGAACGCAGCCAGATAGAAATAATACTCGCTGAATAGGATGCCCACCGGCTCAATGGTACGCACACGGGTCTCGCCGTCGTGGGTACGGCAGTAAGTGATTTCCATCAAGTTATGGTTTTCGATAGCGGTTCCAATTTCCCACAGGCTTTCAATGAACTTTCGGCCATGCTGTGGCTCAACGTAATGGAAACGCTCATTGCTGATGAGGTCTTTGACCTGATTCAGCCTGTCCAGCGGCGTACAGGCCAGAATAAGCTTGTCCAGAATCGGGAACATTTCTTCTTTGACCATCGAGCGGCTTTCCAGCAGAATTTTGCATACTGCCAGAATCTCGCTGCTGGTGAGGAAGCGTGAAAGCGTATCATCCAGCAGATAGCCGCCCTTTGCGGAGTTATACAGAATTTCCCGACGCGGCTCACTGTCGGCGAAATGATTGCGCAGGGTATCAAGGTCACGCTGAATCGTTTTCTCGCTGACACCAAAGTAGTCGGCCGTCTGCTGCTTATTCAGCACACCGCCCTGTACCAGCACTTGTTGGATATAGAGTATACGATCTAATCTACTATTGTGCACAGTTCATTCTCCTTCTCTGCTCATTGTAACACAGCACAATTATCACTGCAATTCTTTGTGTGAAGTTTTGTCGTTTCACTGAAGCACAAAAAAATTTTTGTTTCTTTTGTACAATTTCAGTATACAAAAAAAGATGGACACGCTGTCTGTCCATCTCTTCAAAAGTCAAGGCAAACGATTCCTGAGCTGCCATCCTCGCCTGAACCGATAGGCTGTGTTCATCATCTCATCGGTGATGGTGTAAAACGCCTGTCGCGGCGAAATGTACTCGCCAATCATTCCAACCACAAGCACAAAGTTCAGCGCAAATGCAACACTCAGTAGTATCATCAAGAATTTTTTCATACACTCTTCTCCTTTTATCACACAATCTTATCAGCTTTTCTAACCTCATTATAAAGATTTTGATGGACGGTATGTCTGTCCATCCTACGATAACCCACAAAAAGGAACACGGTATTCGCAGAGTTCACCGTGTTCCTCCTATCATCTTTTGCGGTTGGCACTTTTACAAAGCTCAACCTTGCGTTTTAGCCTCCTCCCGAATCTGCCTTTTATATTTATAATAGGTATTCCGGGCAAGCCCTGTCAGCTTCATGCACTCCACATCGTCCAATGTACCACCAAAAGCCTTACAATGGATGCGGATTTTCTCTTTGGCCGCTTTAGACTTCTTGGTTTCAAATCCAGTGCCTTTTTTGCGGCCAACCTGTTTTCCATTCCGCTTTGCTGTTACAAGACCCTCACGGGTACGCTGGTGCAAATCGGCCACTTCTTTTTCAGACTGCTCAAAGGCCAGTTTGATCTGCTCTTTTGCCAAGGCCATCAGATATTCGTTGATGCCCTTTAAGATGAAGTCTACATTTGTCCCTGTCATGGCAATGCTGCCGGACAAAGCCTTTTTGTAGGTTTCGGTGTCGATGTGGTGCTCTTTCAAAAACACCAGCCGGATGCCTTTGTGGTAAAGGTCTTCGTACAGAGCAAAACCCTCTTCTGCATTTCTGGACATTCGGGACACCGAATCGAACACCACCATATCCCCAGATTTTAGAATCCGATAGAGCTTCAGCCATTCCGGGCGAAAGATAGATGTACCAGTGTAGGCTTCCTGTACGACATGGGCAGTCGGATACTCGGCCTTGATATTGCGAATCTGACGGTCAATGCTCTGCTTTGCAGTAGAAATTCTGCAATAGCCATAAATGCTCATAACTTTTTCTTTCTGTATCAAAAATACCGAACGTCATTTTAGCGTCACCGATTTGCTAAGGCAAATCGGTTTCATCACGCTGTGATTGATACTTTTCTATACCCACGGCATTTTTAATACTTTTTTCTGCGAGCCTTAGTCATCCCTCATAAACTTCAAAAGATTGTCTCCGTTGACGAACGGTTCGCGCCGTCCGTCACCTGCGATAACTTTTGAACTTTATAAGGAACGACACGGCTCGCTCTTATCAACGGTTCAAATACTGATTCATAAACTCTCCCACCGTCACACAGGGCTTTTGATTTTTCCCTGCTCCTCCAAACGGATCATAGTTCCAGTCCGTCTCTTCATCAATGTACCGCCGCCCGTCATCGGGCAGCTCCAACGGCTCTGCAAGAATAATCGTACCCCAGTGATTGACCATGATAAACGGCGCAATCTCACAGGGAATCCCCCGGCAGTCATCATCATGCCGCACATCGTAGGCATATAGACCATCCGGGACGGTATCTCTTTTTATGCGGAAGCTGGTGAATAATGCAGGTTTTCCGCAGACAGTGATTTCTTCATAGTGTTCGGTCATTGCATTGCAAGACATATAAATTCTCTCCTTTATGCTACATTAAACCGGGTAGCTTTATAGCAGTCTGCACACATTCCCTCATGGGTTGCTGCAAACTCTGACGCCTGCATGATGGAGCCATCCTTCAGCTTGACCCTCTTGATGGGCTGGTTGCACCGGACACAGATACACGGCACAGGCGGCTGTTCCGGCTTTTGGCTGGTGGATTTCGGTTTCGGCTGCTTTTGCGGCTCTGCCTCCGGTTGCGGTGCAGCATCCTCCGGCAAATCCTCTCCGGCATAAACGTACAGGCCCAGACCAAACATAGCAAGGTTCTTCACCAAGCACCGCATGATAGCCTTATTCACATCGAACATGGATGCCGCTTCTACGGTACGCTCTTCCATGCCGATCTTTTCACGGCGGCGGGTCTGAGGATTGTACTCCCATTTCGGGGTGGTATAGGTGTAAGGCACAGCTTTCATGGCTTTGTTTGCACCATCCAGTACAGGCAGCCACATCTCATGCGAAACGCCCTCGATGGCAACGGATGTATAGACCATGAATCCGGTGATAGGATCATAGACATAGGGCAGACCGTTGAACTTTTTGACCTCGTAGCTGGCAGAAGGATATAACTTCTTCACCTCTGCCCAAGCATACGCCCAGCTCACATACTTCATCTCGGTATTGCCGGACTTCTTGACCTCCACATGGTCTTTGAAGTCGATGCCAAATAATTTTACGAACGGATTTTCAGTAGCCATAATAAACCTCCTATAAAAAAGACGGCAGGAAATTACTTTCCTGCCGCCATATCCAAAGCTTATGCCGCATGAATGATAGTAAATCTGCGGCTGCTTACATTTTTGCTGTACTGGTTAAAAATATCCGGCTGCTCTTTCCGCAGACGTTGGGAATCCACACGCTTGCTTTCGGAGGATACCCACGACACCTTATAGCCGGGAGCTGTACCGTAGGCGGCATCCTGCATTTCCAGCTTCACTTTCTGTTCAATCGCAGTCTTTTTCTGCTCCAACTGTTCGATTTGGTCAGAAAGTTCCTGCCGCTTGTCCAGCAGACCACGGACAGAGTTCAAATCAGCCGTTTTGCTTTTATCTTCGTCAGAATACATCTGGTTGATTTGCTGTGTATCCCCCTCACTTCCTGTAGGTGCAGGTGGAATCTCAGGCATCACATTGTACTTCCAGAAGTGCTCTTCTTCGGCAATGAGGTTATCCAAAACCGCCTTATCACTGATAATTTTATGAATTACCAGCTCTTTTCCGAAAATCAGAGCAGCAATGTACCAGCAGTCGAAACCGCTGACAGACAAGTAATGGTCAACCTGAGCCAGATAATGTGCAGGGATTTTCCCATCCGTCCACTTGTCCGCAGAGAACGGCGAAACCGTTTTGCACTCCAATCCAGCTTTCTGTCCAACGATCAGTCGGTCGAAGTCTGCCAGAAGCAGCGGATGTTCCTCGCTCTGGTAGATAGCGTTTGCACGGCGCACCTTAAAGCCTGTTTCTTCGGAGAACCGCTGCGCCACATAATCCTCCAAGTCACGACCCTGCCGCATGGCTTCGTTGTCCATATTCTCAATGGTATCGCTGATTTTGTCGTTGTACACCTGAAATGCAGAGCGATAGGGGTTCAGGCCAAGAATGGCGCCAGCATCCGTGCCGGTAATGCCGCATTTGCGATAGCGGAGCCAATCTTCTTTTGTTAAATTCAATGTAGATACAAGTCTTTTCATGCAATGTTCAGCCTTTCTTTCATCTGTTCTTCTACAATGGAGAAATCACATTCCACCAAGTCTCTAATAATAGTAGAAAACTCATCCACCAAGGTGCGGTCATCGTCCAGCCACAGGGTATACAGGAAATCCAGAATATTCCGCTGCACCCGGAGATGGTTCCAGAAACGCTCGTCCATCTGCTTTTCGGTGTCCAGCGTAATCAGGGCACTGACGATGGTGCTTTTCATCGTGATCTCGTATGCCGTGGCGCAAGTAGGCTTCGGAAAATCGGCTTCGATGCTGTTCAAGAACTCAGAAAATTCCCGGACAGCCCGGTTGCTTACATCGTTCATACGTCCTCCTTTATGCTGCTGCCAGCACCATTTTGTAGGCCTTATCAATCATCGGATTTCCCTCTGCCGTGCGCAGGAACAGATTTTCGTTGTAGTTGCGAGTTTTACGGATGGGGTCTGCATGGGTGGCGAAATCCGAAACAGCGTTTACGAACCGCCAGCCGTTCTTTCCGACCCACTCCAGATCGGGTGCATTATAATAGCGAGCCTTCAAATCTTCCTGCAAGCGCAGGTTGTTCTTCCTCTGGCCATCGGTCATGTCTTCGGTGACAGGGAAGAACTCGTTGATAAATTCCTGCACCTTGCGGTCAGACAGCTTGATGGTGGTCAGCTCATGGATGCCCTTGCCCAGTTCCCCCATATAGCTGTTGGCAAGCTGCAAGGTCTCACGGGCATCCTGCACCCGGAGCAGAACATTTTCGGTATGGCGGGCAGTCCAGATACGCTTCGCTGTACCCAGAGCCAGATTCAGGGTGTTCTGGCAGACAACACGAACCGGGGTCATGGCGACTTTCACACCAGAGCTGCCATCGTGACTGTTGAAGAACACAAGATATGGGGTCACTTCATCTCCGGCGATGATGTACTTCTCCGGCAGCTTCGCCAGCATCCAGACCTTCTTGCCGCCCTGCAAAGAACCGGCAGTCTCATAAGTAACGCCCTCACCCAGCAGGTCATCGGTGAACTGAAATGCTTCTTCGTTCTGCACAATGCGGTAGCGGTCAGACACCACGCCCAGAACAGCATCATCGGTGCTGCGGACATTGGCACGGTAGCCGGGAATCATGGCACCAGTGCCGGAATAGATATTGCGGCTCTCCACCTGCCAATCCAAACCAGCCAGTTCCAGTGCCTCACGGCTTGCAGGGGCATCCATCACGATACGGCCAAGACCATGCCAAGGGGTCTCACGGACAGAGAACATGGTTTCAACATTTGCAGACATAACTACTACCTCCTGAAATTTTAATGTGATTACTTGTTTTCGAGTTTATGGGCGATCCAAATAATGAGTATTACGGCAGTTTTCCCGATTGCCTTTGCGCCCTTCATTAGAATCTTTACCATAACATCAGCCATTGTTTTTCCTCCATTTTTAAGTAAAAAGTAAAGACCTGTGGACAGAATCAAACTGCTCACAGGTCTTTCTACAAAGATAATATATAACTGTAATTTTTTCAGATACGCTTCGTCTTGTGTCGGGTGTGTCAAATGTGTCAGGTTTTTATGAAACTCTCTATGTATTTCTTTATTTTTATCCCTTCTACTCTATTTTTTCTCTTAGATAAAGCGATAGGATAAAAGAGAATAGATAATATATAATAAAGGTTTCTCGAAAATTCTGACACATCCGACACAGCTGACACAGTACTTTACGGTCAAGCTTTTGTGCGGATACCCACGGCTACCGTGAGGTCATGCCACTCATTTTTACGAATTCCCTGATTCCGGGAAGCCTTAAAAGCCTTAGCTTCTTCAAAAGAAATCCTAAAACGAGCCATCTCCATAAAGCCATCCAACGTACAAGTAGCACTATTTCGACTCTGCACTTCTGTCAGTTGGAAATCAAGTACCCAGCGGTATTCCTCATTCGTCAGCGGCGTGATCTGTGCCACACAGCTATTGATAAGCTCCCGGTCAACATCATTCCTAGATGCCTTTTGCCATTCATCCAACTTCTGCGCAATCAAATTCATGTCAAGGGTTCCACTGCGCTCATCCTCCTGCTCCACATTCTCATATTGAGACTGCAATTCTGCAATCTGCGCATCCAATCCCTTTCGCCGTTCTGCCAATTCCTGTTTTGTGATGATTCCGTCTGCACACAGGTCTATGTACTTATCCAGACGTTCCCTCTGTCTGGCGATGCTGTTTTCCAGCATCGCCTTTCTGGAAATGCGGACCGTCTTTTCTTCTGCCATGCAGCGGTTCAAAATTTTATAGACCTCCTTGACCGTTTTGCCCTTGTCAAAGGTAAGATGTTCAAACACCTTTGCTGCCATCAAGTCCAGCTTCCACTCACAAATTGCCTTGATTTGGCAACTAATTCCCAAATCCAAGCCATGCTCCTGCAAGTAACTGATGCTTGGCCTACGGGTACGGCGGTAACACTGAAATCCATGAACTACTGCACCATCCCGGTTCACACGCCACTTGAACTGAATAAATCCTGCACCACAGCTACACCGGTGGCCTGTCCTGTCCAGCCCTCGCAGCCTTTTCGGCGGGAACCTGCATAAAACTTCTTCTTCATCGTAAAAGCCCGGCAGTTCCTTACGGAGCCGCCGGACTTTTTCATCGCATCCTTTCTCTGTTAAAAATTGTTGCGTTTTGTTGCAGAAACTGCTATTATATTAACCAGACCGTTTCAGTTCTTCTTTTGTGTGTTAAAAAGGAACTTGTGCCATGAAACAGAACTGTTGTGTACTGATCCCCGCCTACCAGCCGCCAGAAAAATTTCTGGAATACGCAGCGGTGCTGCGCGCAGCCGGCATCCGGGATATTCTGGTGGTGGATGATGGCTCCGGCGAGCAGTATTCATCCGTGTTTGACCGCCTGCGGAGGCTGGAAGGGTGCGAGGTGATCGGCTACCCGGTAAACCGCGGCAAGGGCGGTGCCATGAAGTACGGCTTTGCGCATATCCGCAGCACCCGGCCCCAGTGTCAGGTGGTGGTCACGGTGGACTGTGACGGCCAGCACACGGCACAGGATGTGCTGCGGGTGGCACAGGACGCAGCGGAGCACCCCGGCCAGCTCGTGCTGGGTGTGCGTGATTTTACCAAGACGGCGGACGGCACACCGGTGCCGCTGCGCTCGCGCCTTGGCAACGGCTGCAGCACACTGGTGTTCTGGCTGCTGTTCCACTTCTGGCTGCCGGATACGCAGACCGGCCTGCGGGGATTTTCCGCTTCGCTGTTGGAAGCATTTGAGCAAGTGCAGGGCAGCCGCTATGAGTACGAGACTGAGGTGCTGACCTTTTGCATGAGGGAGCATGTCCCACTGCGGACGCTGCCCATTACCACGGTGTATGCAAACCAGAACAAGGGCAGCCACTTCCACCCATTGCGGGACAGTGCCCGCATCATGGCCGTGATGCTGCGGGATCTTGGCCGTTTTCTGCTTTCATCGCTCAGCTCTGCGGTGGTGGATGTGCTGCTGGCATGGTTTTTGATGGACGCGCTGCGCCCACTGCTGCCCGGCGAAAATTTCGCCCGCATTGCCGCGGCCACCGTTGGGGCGCGGCTGGTGTCCATGCTGGTAAATTATACCCTGAACCGCAAGCTGGTATTCCGGCGGCAGAAACAGGGTCGGACGAGCTTTGCGCGGTATCTGCTGCTGTGTGCGGCCATCATGCTGCTGTCCTCCGGTTTTGTATACCTGACAGCGCGGTACTTCCTGTGGAATGAAAAAGTAGCAAAACTGGTGGGCGACTGCCTGCTGTTTCTGCTGGGATATCAGATTCAGAGGGCATGGGTGTTTGCATCGTGAAACGTAACAGAAAAAAACAGCTCAAAAAGCAATCCATGGCCGCAGGCAGCAAGGATCGGAAGGAAAAACTGTTCTTTCTGGTCACTGTGATCCTCATGGTGATCTATCTGCTGTGGCGCATTTTTTTCACCTTGCCGCTGGATCAGGGCATCCCGCAGATGATCTTTGCCGTGCTGCTGATCCTGGCCGAGTGCGTGACGGTATCCACCACCTTTGAGCTTTACTACCGTAAGCTGAAAAACGACAGCGGCAAGCTCAAGATGCCGGTGATCTCGCCGGAAGAATACCCGGATGTGGATGTGTTCATTGCCACCCACAACGAGCCGTGCGAGGTGCTGTACAAAACCGCCAGCGCCTGCACCTTTATGGACTACCCGGATAAGAACAAAGTACATATCTATCTGTGTGATGACGGCTGCCGCCCGGAGGTGGCGCAGCTGGCAAAGGATCTGGGCGTGGGCTACCTGATAGCGCAGGACAACAAGCACGCCAAATCCGGCAACCTGAACCATGCGCTGGAGTCCACTCATTCGCCGCTGATCGCTACCTTTGATGCGGATATGATCCCGCTGCACAGCTTTCTGATGGATACCGTGCCCTATTTTGCACTGCCCGATTACATTGATGAGGACGGCATCTGGTACCGCCGCACCGAGGAGGAAAAAGATGAGAAGTTCAAGATCGGCCTGATCCAGACGCCCCAGAGCTTCTATAACCTTGATCTGTTCCAGTTCAACCTTTATTCCGAAGAGCAGATTCCCAACGAGCAGGACTTCTTTTCCATGGAAGTCAACCAGATGCGCAATTCCTCCAATGCCTGTGCCTACACCGGCAGCAACACCATGATCCTGCGCGCCGCCATGGAGGAGATCGGCGGCTTCCCATACCACACCATCACCGAAGATTTTGAGACCAGCTGCCGTCTGCAGATGGCCGGGTACATCACCTATGCCACCGATAAGGTGGAGGCCCACGGTCTTTCCACCACCGATATCCGCTCCATGATGCGCCAGCGGGTGCGCTGGGCCAGAGGCGTGATCCAAAGCCTGCAGAACACTCATGCCATCTTTTCCACCAAGCTGCCGTTCAGCGCGCGCATCACCTACCTGAACTCGTTTCTGTACTGGTGGTCGTTTTTCAACCGGCTCATCTTCATTCTGGCACCTATCATGTTTGCGCTGTTCGATTTTCAGGTAGTCAACTGCACCCTGAAGGAACTGCTGATCTTCTGGCTGCCAAGCTACTTCTTCTACAGCCAGTCCATGCGGATGCTTTCCAGCAATATCCGCAACCAGAAGTGGAGCCAGATCATCGATACCACCTTTGCACCCTCGCTGGTCATTCCGGTGCTGCTGGAAACACTGCACATCCGTGAGACGAAGTTCAAGGTGACCAACAAGAAAAAGACCACTAATAACAGCCGGGCTGTGGGTTATATGATCCCGCATCTGGTTCTGGTGGTGCTTTCGGTGCTGGCTATCATCCGCTTTGTCCACGGCAAATACGGCATTGCGCTGATCTACAGTGCCGTGATCATCTACTGGCTGTGCCATAACCTGATCTCGCTGCTGTACGCACTTGCCTTTATGCTGGGCCGGGATATGCCCCGCAAGAGCGAGCGCATTGCCGCGCAGGAAAAGGCTGTGCTGCGCTGGGACGGCGGAGAGATGCTCTGCCGCACCGATAATGTTTCGGATGGCGGTGTGTGTTTAATCGCTCCGGGCCAGCTGCCGCAGGACGTTACGGCGTTTACCCTGAAGATTTCTACTGACCGCTACGAGGCCGACCTGAAAGCAGCCCGGGTCAATGAGACCCGGCTGGAAAAGAACAGCCGTTTCCTGCACGAGGACGAACGGGACGACGAGCACCACCTGTGCACCTTTACCGTAGAGCCGGTGGATGAACACGCACACCGGCAGTATGTGCAGGTGGTGTACGACCGCTCCACCGCCATCCCTCGGGAACTGGATATGTGGAACACCACCTTTGATGATCTGCTGCGCATCCTGACCCGGCGTTTCCAGAATCTGCTGCATATCTTCCACAGCAAGAATGGCCGTCATGCCGAGGATGCCGAACACCGGCGCAGAAGGAGAGTGCGAAAACATGCTGCTGTCCATTCTTAAAACTCTGGGGCTTTGCCTTTCGTTTGCCGGGTGGATGTACTGGTTCAAGCGCTGGCTGCGGGTAGATTTCTGCTTTGTACCGGCAGCGGTATTCAGTGCGGCCAGCGTGGCCGTGTATTTTGGCGGCATCCTGTTCCGGCTGGAGCATGCCGCGTGGCTGGTGTATGCCGGTGGTCTGGCCGCCTTTGCAGCCGCTGCCGCCTTCATCAGCCTTGCGCGGCGCGCAAGGCCCGCCGTGCATCTCGGCCTGCGGGAGATCTGTTTTGGCATAGGGTGTGCCGTGTTTCTGTCCATCCTGCCCGGAGCGCATTTCCAGCACTACGATAACTTCTCCCACTGGGGCATCGTGGTCAAGCTGATGCTTTCCACAAACGCCTTTCCTACGGCACAGAGCGGGCTGATTGATTTCCTGAACTATCCGCTGGGCACCTCGTCCTTTCTGTATTACGTGTGCTATTATGCAGGCCGCCGGGAGGGCACGATGCTGCTGGCACAGGGCATCCTGATCTTTGCATTCTTTTATGCTGTGCTGGGTGCCGTGCGGCATACCCGCTGCTTTCTGCTGTATGCACTGCTGGGAGCCGGGCTATCCCTGCTGAGCTTTTTCAACATCACCATCCGCATCAATAATCTGCTGGTGGACTTTCTGCTGCCGGTCATTGCGCTGGCCTGCTGGGCCGTCATCCGGCGCTACCCCACCGACCCGGAAAAAATGCTGCCGCTGCTTTTGCCGTATCAGGCACTTCTGCTCATCGTAAAAAGCACCGGAGCCATCTATGTGGCCTTTGTGACGCTGGCATTCCTGTTCCGGGTGCCGCAGGCAATGCGGCAGCTGCCAGAACCGTGCCACGGCAAAAAGCCCCGGATGTGGGAAGTTCTGCTCCCGTCAGCGCTCACGCTGCTGCTCAGTTTTTCAAGCTGGGCGGCGTGGCAGTACCACACCAAAACGGCGCTGGCCGGCACTGTGAACAAGTTTGATACGAACCTTGTGGAAGTGGGCGCAGCGGGCACCGGCAAAACAGCAGAACAGCTGCAGGCCATTTTGCAGCTGTTCCTGCGCACATCCGTGGATCTTTCCACCCGGCCTGCGCTGGGTTTTGTGCTGATGAACCTGCTGGCACTTGCCTGCGGCATCGGCTTCTGCTTCCGGTGGAAGCGCAGCCAGAAAAAGCTTGTGGGGCACGTTCTTCTGCTGGATGCCATGGTGGTGCTCTACTATGCGGGCATCCTGCTGCTGTACCTGTTCTCCATGCCGGCGGACGAAGCGCTGGTGCTGGCCGGCTTTGATCGCTATGCGTGCAGCATCATCGTGCTGTTTGCGGGCGGCGTTGTGCTACAGCTGGAAGAGCAGATCGAGGATTCTTTGCAGTACACCCCGGACGGAACCGTAAAGTACGCAGAGTTTCAGGAAAAGACCCTCTACCAGCGGTGCGTGATGCTGGGCCTTGCACTGCTGTTCGGCATTCTGACGAGCGAATACAACGGCACCCTTTACACCCAGCGGCAGGAGACAAACGATCTTACCCGCATCATGCAGGATGTTGTGGGCGACCGCTGGCCCGCCGATGGCAGAGAGGACACCACCCGTTACCTGTTCTACGGTTCGGACTATGCCGGCCGCATGACCAGCTACTACTTCCAGTATGTAGCGCGGTATTATCTCTACGCCCCCAATGTGGACGCGGTGTGCTCCTTTTACGAGGATAATCTGGAAAACCTGCTCAGCCAGTACGACTGCCTTGTGGTGGTCGAGCCGGATCGTGCAGAGCAGCGGATGCTGCAAAAGCACTTCGGTGTGGACGGCAGCGCTGGCTTTTACCGCATTGAAAAGTCCGGCACCTTGCTCCGCCTGAAGGCAGAATAAAATCACAGTGCGCATTCGTTCCACCCTTAATACGCAAAACACCCCTCGGCTTCCGTAGCAGGAAACCGAGGGGTATTTGTTATGCTTTATTTGTGTTATTTGTGTCGGTTCAAGCCCTTACGCAATTACTTGCGGGGGTTCTTGATAGCAGCCTGTTCTGCACTTTATAAACGGAGAGTACAAGAAACCGCATATTTACGTTATTTATTTTTTCAAATATTCGATTTTTTGTCCTTTTTGTAATATTTTTAAAAAATAACACATTTTTGATTTTGCAGTTTTGGGGACAAACTACAACGCATTTTTCCATCCATTTTTTCTCAAAAATGGAACTTCAAAAAATTTTCCATATCACAAAATAGGAGGTGTTTTTCCACATGAACACGCCCATACAGTTGAAAATCCGAGGTCACACCAAATGACGCTGGACTACTTTTATGGTCAGTCGGGCGAATTGTTCTCCTATTTCCGCATCCCAAAGGCACTGTTCCAAGACCACCGTTTCCGGCAGCTCTCCACCGATGCCCGGACGCTGTACGGCATCCTGCTTGACCGCATGAGCCTTTCGGCAAAGAATGGCTGGCTGGACGAGCAAGGCCGGGTGTATATCATTTACACCGTCCGGGAAGTGCAGGAATCTCTCTGCTGCGCCGAACACAAGGCGGTCAAGCTGTTCCGGGAACTGGAGGACATCGACCTCATCGAGCGCAAACGCCGTGGTCTGGGCAGACCCAGCCTGATCTACGTCAAGGACTTTTCGTCTGGACTGCCAAAAGCGCAAGTACAGAATTGCCCAAACAGCAATTCTGGTGCTGCTGATAGCGCAATTCTGGAGCAGCCAAAACCGCAAGCAAATAAGACTGATAAGAATAAAACAGAGTGGAACGATCCTGACCTAAACTGTACCCCATGTCAAGGACAATTTCAAAGATGTGAGCCCGTTTCTTTGGACGGGCATCACTTTTACTGTCCCTGAAAATTATTCAAAAGCACTTTGACTGAACCCTTGAGTATAGAC
>Ga0129310_1000473_pt1 | contig 49131 bp, 54 predicted proteins | sample Go1ome_2_FD_94433 | JGI IMG/M metagenome (GOLD analysis project Ga0129310, IMG submission 94433) | Western lowland gorrila individual fecal microbial communities from Wisconsin, USA - Go1022A metagenome | ecosystem: Host-associated > Mammals > Digestive system > Large intestine > Fecal | place...
ATCACCAGCGAATTCAACTTAAAACAAAACTGACTCCGCTTGAATTGCGAAGCCAGTTCATTGTTTGATTTAATTTTCCATAGGGGCTTTTTTGTGCTGTACGCACAATGTGGGGCGGATCATAAAAAGTGGGCGCTTTTTTTGCACTTATTACTGGGAAATGCCAAAGAGTCAAAGCGCGCGGTCAAGCAACGCAACAAACAAAACCGTTTGGGCGAACAACGTGACAGACGAAAAAACACAGAAGAATTACGACACAGCAAAACGGCGGGGAACAAGCCTCCGCCCTACAAAATATTGCAGGAATTACATAAAAAAAGCGTGCGGCATAATAAAAAAGACCGCACCCAAAGGTACGGTCTTAAAAATCAGTAGTATATTAAACCAGCTGGATAATAGCCATCTCAGCAGCGTCGCCGCGACGGGGACCGATCTTAACGATCTTGGTGTAGCCGCCCTTGCGCTCAGCATAGCTAGGAGCTATCTCGTCGAACAGCTTCTTAGCAACAGCTTCCTTAGTTACATAAGAAAGTACCTGTCTTTTAGAATGCAGGTCGCCTGCCTTACCGAGAGTTATCATCTTCTCGGCCATAGCAGCAACTTCCTTAGCTCTAGTTACAGTGGTTTCAATCTTACCGTTTTCCAGAAGGAAAGTAACCATAGCTCTCAGCATAGCCTTTCTCTGGTCACTGGTCCTTCCCAGCTTTCTTGTGCCTGGCATAGATTTTCACTCCTTACATTAATTATCTTCCTCAGAATTGAGCTCATAGCCCAGTGAATGAAGCTTCTCTTTTACCTCGTCGAAGGACTTCTTGCCGAGGTTACGAACCTTCATCATCTCTTCTGCTGACTTTTCGATCAAATCGTTGACTGTGTTGATGCCTGCGCGCTTCAGACAGTTGAAAGAACGCACGGATAAGTCAAGTTCCTCAATGGTCATCTCCAGAACCTTAGCCTGGCTCTGATCGTCCTTCTCAACCATTATCTCCACAACGTTAGCCTCCTCAGAGAGGTCAACGAAAGGATTAAGATGCTCGTTGAGGAGTTTGGCTGCCATTGAAACAGCTTCCTTAGCGGAGATCGTACCATCGGTCCAGACCTCCAGTGTGAGCTTATCAAAATCGGTAATGTGACCTACACGGGTGTTGTCAACAGTGTAGTTTACCTTGAGTACCGGCGAATAGATACTGTCTACAGCAATAATGCCGATAGGTGCATTCTGCATAAGTGACTTATTCTTCTCAGCAGAAACATAGCCTCTGCCTCTGTCGATAGTGATCTCCATATACAGCTTGGCACCAGCGCCCAGTGTTGCAATATGCATATCGGGAACAAGTATATCTACCTCAGAATCAGCCTTGATGTCGCCTGCGGTAACAACGCATTCGCCCTCAGCTTCAATGTAGATAGTCTTGGGACCCTCACCGTAAAGCTTTGCAGTCAGACCCTTCAGGTTAAGGATTATCTCAGTAACGTCCTCCTTAACACCGGGGATCGTTGAGAGTTCGTGGTGTACGCCGTCTATCTTTACAGATGTAACAGCCACACCGGGTAAAGAGGAGAGCAGTACACGTCTCAGACTGTTGCCGAGAGTTATACCATAGCCGCGCTCCAGAGGCTCGAGAATAAACTTGCCGTATGTTCCGTTGCTTTTGAGCTCAGGCGTTTCGATCTTTGGCTTTTCTATCTTTTCAAGCATTAATAACCCTCCTGTTTTCAAACATGATTTGTAATGTGTCCGAATCTAACTAAATAATTCCAAGTATCCCGATAGGCTGTACCCTTGCAGGTACAGCACACCGAGAACCTTAAACGGATTACTTAGAATACAGCTCTACGATCAGGTGCTCCTCGATCTCGTAATCGAGGTCTTCCTTAACAGGCATACGAACTACCTTTGCAGTCTGGTTCTCCTTGTCCATATCGAGCCAAGTAGGAACAACTCTGCCGGCAGTAGTTTCGATGATCTGCTTGAACTTGGGGCTCTTCTTGCTGTTCTCCTTCAGGGAGATAACGTCGCCGGCCTTCACTCTGTAGGAAGGAATGTCAACTCTCTTGCCGTTAACAAGGAAGTGACCGTGAACGACCAGCTGTCTAGCCTCACGTCTGGTCATGGAAAGACCCATTCTGAAAACAACGCTGTCCAGTCTGGACTCCAGTATAGTCAGCAGGTTGGTACCAGCCTGACCTTCCATCTTCTGAGCGATCTCAAAATAGTGATGGAACTGCTTCTCCAGAACGCCGTAGATAAATCTCAGCTTCTGCTTTTCCTTCAGCTGAAGACCGTACTCGGATACCTTCTTACGCTTGTTAGCGTTAGGGTCACGCTTGGTTTCCTTAGCTACGCCCATAACCATTGGGCTGATGCCGAGATACTTGCATCTCTTGAGTATTGGTTCTCTGTTTACTGCCATTTTTAATGACCTCCGTTTTCAATGTTATATCGGGTCTTAAGTCTTACGCGCTAAGCAGCTTTACCCGACTTTGAGTCAAACTGTAACTCAATTCGTATGTTATTACACTCTTCTTCTCTTTGGGGGACGGCAACCGTTGTGAGGGATAGGAGTAACGTCCTTGATAAGTCTTACTTCCAGTTCCTCAGACTGCAGCGCTCTTATAGCAGCTTCTCTGCCTGCGCCGGGTCCCTTAACGAATACCTCAACTACCTTCAGACCATGTTCCTTAGCGGCTCTTGCAGCAGTTTCTGCGGCAGTCTGAGCAGCAAAAGGAGTGGACTTCTTGGAACCTCTGAAACCGAGTCCGCCTGCGGATGCCCAAGAAATCGCGTTGCCCTGCATGTCAGTGATGGTAACGATTGTGTTGTTGAATGTGGACTGGATATGAACCTGTCCCTGTTCAATGTTCTTTCTTTCACGACGGCGACGTACAGTCGTCTTCTTCTTAGCCTGAGCCATGCTTCATACCCTCCCTTACTTCTTCTTGTTAGCGATGGTCTTAACAGGACCCTTACGAGTTCTGGCGTTCGTCTTGGTTCTCTGACCTCTAACGGGCAGACCCTTTCTGTGACGAAGACCTCTGTAGCAACCGATCTCTGTCAGTCTTTTGATGTTCAGAGCAACTGTTCTTCTCAGGTCGCCCTCAACAGTCAGGTTGTGATCTATATACTCACGAAGCTTAGAAACATCATCCTCAGACATGTCCTTGACTCTTACGTCAGGATCAACGCCTGTTTCCTTGATGATCTTTGTAGCAGTCTTCTGACCAATGCCGTAAACGTAGGTAAGAGCGACTTCGATCCTCTTATCTCTGGGCAGGTCTATACCAGCAATACGAGCCATTATTTAGCTGCACCTCCATTATTGGTTTGTTAGCCCTGACGCTGCTTGTGCTTAGGATTCTGGCAGATAACCATGATCTTGCCCTTCCTCTTGATGATCTTGCACTTTTCGCAGATAGGCTTAACTGAAGGTCTTACTTTCATTGAAATACCTCCTTCGATTATCCGGGCTTTTCAGCCCTCAACGTATAAGGGAAAGCCTTGTTGCAACCGCTTGCTTTACTTAGCTCTCCAGGTTATTCTTCCCTTTGTCAAGTCATAAGGCGACATCTCGACTGTGACCTTATCACCGGGCACGATACGAATGTAGTTCATACGCAGCTTACCCGAAATATGAGCAAGAATTTTATGACCGTTTGTAAGTTCAACAGTGAATGTTGCGTTAGGCAGTGCCTCCACAACTGTACCCTCAACTTCAAGTACATCTTCTTTCGACATTAAAAAACCTCCCCACTCAAAGGTCTTGTCTGCTGTTCATCAGTATGGGTCATGTACTGATTTATCAGCCGTCTTAACTTCTTGTTTGTCAGTTCGCCGGTATAAACAGGCGCGTTCGCAGGTGAAATGTGCTTCATGCTCTTTTTCTTAGGACTTTCAGCCTTTCTGTGCCGTCCGTCCGCCAGATACACAAAGCCGCCGCCGACTCTCACTGCAACATAGAGCGAGTCTTTCTCACGGCCTGCCAGCGCCCATACCAATGAACCGACCTGTATACCACCGTCTGTCATCACAGTTTGCTGAGTATCACACAGCCGTCCTGTGTTACAGCGATCGCATGCTCAAAATGTGCGGACCACTTGCCGTCCTGTGTTTTTACAGTCCAGCCATCGGGCAGTACCTTGATGGCAGCAGTACCCATATTTATCATGGGTTCGATGCAGATGACCATACCTGCCTGGAGCCTTACTCCATGACCTGCCCTGCCGTAGTTGGGAACTTCGGGGTCTTCATGGAGATCCCTGCCCAGTCCGTGACCGCAGTATTCTCTGACGACCGAGAAACCTCTGTCCTCGTTATACTTCTGTATAGCCGCACCGATGTCGCCCAACCTTACGCCTGGCTTTACCATTTTGATAGCCTCGTAAAGGCTTTCTTCGGTGGAATCAAGAAGCGCCTGAACGTCGTCTGAGATCTTGCCGCAGGCAAATGTCTTGCAGGAGTCACCGTGATAGCCGTCAACAAAAGCACCCGTATCAACGGAAACTATGTCGCCCTCCAGGATCTTCCTGTTACCGGGTATGCCGTGAATGACCTCGTCATTTACGGATATGCAGGCAGCAGCGGGGAACCCGCCGTAGCCTTTAAATCCCGGCTTAGCGCCGTGTGAAAGAATGTATCTCTCGACAACTTTATCAAGCTCATGGGTAGTCATGCCCGGCCTGAGCGCCTCACCTGCTGCTTGCAGCGCGCCGGCGGTTATCTGACCCGCCTTGCGCAGCTTTTCTATTTCCTTATTGGATTTGATACATATCATTTAAAAATTACGCTTTCTATATAAATATCAAGCCTTGAGAGCAGCCATAACTGCTGCGGAAGTTTCCTCAACAGTTTCGCGACCCTTTACGGAGGTCAGCTTGCCCTGCTTCTCATAGTAGCCCTTAAGAGGCTCGGTGGTCTTATGATATGTTTCCAGTCTGCTCTTTACAGTGGCAGGCTCGTCGTCCTTGCGGATAACGATGGGCTTGCCGCAGACATCGCAAACGCCTTCTACCTTAGATGGCTTGAAATCCACATGGTAGGTAGCGCCGCAGTCGAGGCAAACTCTTCTGCCCGAAAGTCTCTTCTGGATAGTGTCATCAGCAACATCTATCTCAATGACCTTGTCTATCTGAACGCCCATAGCGTCCAGTGCTTCAGCCTGAGGAACAGATCTGGGGAAACCGTCGAGAATGAAGCCATTCTGTGCATCAGGCTCAGCGATCCTGTCCTTAAGTATACCGATAACGATATCGTCGGAAACAAGTGCGCCTGCGTCCATAGCTGCCTTAGCCTTCAGACCGTACTCGGTGCCGGCTTTAACAGCGGCTCTGAGCATATTGCCTGTGGAAATGGTAGGAATGTTCAGCTCCTTGCAGATGACCTCTGCCTGTGTGCCCTTGCCGGCACCGGGAGCGCCCAAAAGAATGATATTGTTCATAAGTCTTACCCCTTTCCCGATCGGAATTTATTATTTCAGGAAGCCCGAATGATGACGCATCATCATCTGAGATTCCATAGTTCTTGCAGTTTCAAGTGCAACGCTTACTACGATGAGTATAGAAGTACCGCCCATTGCGATATTCAGCTTTGTGATAACAGTGAATATGATAGGGAAGATAGCGATTATACCCAGGAACACTGCACCGACCAGAGTGATCTTACCAAGGATCTTCTGGAAGTAGTCGCTGGTGGGCTTACCGGGTCTTATGCCTGGTACGCCGCCGTTGTTCTGCCTGAGGTTGTTAGCGATCTCGATCGGGTTGTAGGACATACTTACATAGAAGTAGTTGAACGCGATGATGAGAACGAAATACAGACAAGCATAGAACGGATGAGTGTACTCAAACCAGTGAAGGAGTCCTGCATAGAAGGTACCCGCCTTCGGCTCGCCCGTGAAGAGCTTGAGCGTCTGGGGGATCGACATAAAGCTCATCGCAAAGATGATAGGGAGAACGCCGCTCATCGCGATCTTGATCGGGATGTAAGTGTTCTGACCGCCGTACTGCTTTCTGCCGACAACGCGCTTTGCATACTGTATCGGTATCCTTCTCTCGGCATTGTTCATGAAGATGATGAAGCCGATCATCAGAATGAATACCACGATGATGATAGGAACGAGGATCATGTTTCTTGCCTCGCCTGTCTTCATCAGCTCGAACAGTCCGAGAACAGCCTCAGGACCTCTTGCGATGATACCTGCGAACAGAAGCATCGAAACACCGTTGCCTATACCGTTTTCATTGATCCTGTCGCCCAGCCATATAGTCAGCGAAGCGCCTGCCACGAAGCAGAGGATAATGATAACTTCAGTGAAATATCTCTCAAAGGTGTGACCTGTGTACTGAACTACCTGAAGACCGTCAACGTTCATCAGTGTTCTGTAGTAAGCCCAGCCTTGGAACAGTGCGATACCGAGTGCAGTGTACTTGGTGATCTTGTTCAGAGTCTTTCTGCCTTCCATACCCTCCTTAGAGAGTCTTTCCAGCGGAGGCAGTGCATAGGTCAACAGCTGTATAATGATCTGCGCGTTGATGTAAGGACCAACTGACAGCGCCATCAGTGTAGCCTTTGAAAAGTTACCGCCCGAAAGGACGTTCAGGTAACTGAAAAAGTCACCTGAATTTTTGCTGCCCTCAAACCATGTTTCCAGTGCAGCAGAGTCAAGATAGGGCACAGGAACTGCGCCGCCTATCCTGTATATAACGATGATGAAAAATGTAAATAGAAGCTTTCTTCTTAATTCCGGAACCTTCCAGGCATTACGAAATGTCTCTATCACAATTACATCACCTCAGCCTTCCCGCCTGCCTTTTCGATTTTCTCCTTAGCTGCTGCTGAGAACTTAGCAGCCTTGACGGTAAGGTTTTTGGTGAGTTCTCCGTTGCCGAGAACCTTTACTCCATCCAGTTCCTTCTTGATGATGCCAGCTGCCTTCAGAACTTCAGTATCAACTACTGTGCCCTCAACAAACTGTTCAAGATCGGATACATTGATAACCGCATATTTAGTTGCGAATATATTGTTGAATCCACGCTTAGGAATTCTTCTTGCAAGAGCGGTCTGACCACCCTCGAAGCCGGGTCTGATGCTGCCGCCGGATCTGGCCTTCTGACCCTTGTGACCCTTACCTGCAGTCTTACCGTTTCCTGAACCGTGACCTCTGCCGACGCGCTTAACATCTCTTACTGCGCCGGGATTAGGTGATAATTCGTGAAGCTTCATGTTGTCGCACCTCCCTGCTTACGCTTCGGTTACTTTAATAAGGTGGGATACCAGCTTGATCTTGCCCTGTGTGCATGCGTTGTCGGGCTGCTCGGTCGTATCCCCGATTTTTCTCAGACCAAGAGAATTTGCAGTGGCGATCTGCTTCTCGCTTCTGCCGCTCAGGCTCTTGATCAGCTGAATTTTCAGGTTTGCCATACTGTTTATCCTCCTTATTCAAATATTTCCTTAACAGTCTTGCCTCTCAGTTCAGCGATAGCCTCAGCGCTTCTTACGCTGGTCAGACCGTTGATGGTAGCTCTTACTGCGTTGTAAGGATTGTTAGAGCGAAGCGACTTTGCTCTTATATCTCTTATGCCGGCTGCTTCAACCACTGCTCTCACAGTGCCGCCTGCGATGATACCTGTACCGGGTGCGGCGGGCTTGAGGAGAACCTCACCTGCGCCGAACTTGCCTACGATCTCATGAGGGATAGTTGTACCCTTGAGAGATACTCTGACCAGGTTCTTCTTAGCGTCCTGAATAGCCTTTCTTATAGCGTCGGGAACTTCGCCCGACTTGCCGATGCCGAAGCCAACGATGCCGTTGCCGTCGCCTACTACTACAAGTGCGGAGAACTTCATGATACGGCCGCCCTTAACAGTCTTGGATACTCTGTTTATAGCTACGACCTTTTCCTGCAGCTCTTCGATCTTTGAAGCATCAATTAAAGCCATTGTTTTTCCTCCTCCTCTTAGAACTTAAGTCCGCCTTCACGGGCACCGTCTGCAAGCTCCTGCACACGGCCGTGATAGAGGAAACCGCCTCTGTCGAATACGACATTCTCGATTCCCTTTGCCTTTGCAGCTTCTGCGATCATCTCGCCGACCTTGCGAGCGCCTTCCTTGTTGCCGCCGTTGCCCTCAAAGCCCTTAGACATAGAGGAAGCGGAAGCAAGTGTTACGCCGTTAACATCGTCGATGATCTGTGCATATATATGCTTAGAGGAGCGGAATACGTTGAGGCGGGGGCATTCGGGAGTACCGCTGATCTTGTTGCGGATCCTCTGATGTCTCTTGATTCTTGCCTTAGCTCTGTCAAGCTTTTTAACCATAGTGATTCTCTCCTTTTATTACTTCTTGGCGCCCTTGCCTGCCTTACCTTCCTTGCGGATAACGTACTCGCCTTCATAGCGGATACCTTTACCCTTATAAGGCTCGGGGGGACGCTTCTCGCGGATCTCACAAGCAAACTGACCTACTTCCTGCTTGTCGCAGCCCGATACAACGATGTGGTTAGGATCGGGAACTTCGATCTTGATAGTGTCAGTTTCCTCAAAGATCACCTGATGAGAATAACCCAGGTTCATAACAAGGTTCTTGCCCTGCTTCTGTGCTCTGTAACCAACACCAACGATCTCGAGCTTCTTTGAGAAACCATTGGAAACACCCTCAACCATGTTGTTAATGAGTGTTCTAGTCAGACCGTGAAGCGACTTGTGCAGCTTATCCTCGGAAGGACGAGCAACAGTGATAACGCCGCCCTCGTTCTTGATTATCATATCCTTGTGGAATGTTTTTGTAAGTGTGCCCTTAGGACCTTTAACTGTAACAACGTTGCCGTCAGCAATTGTTACTTCAACACCAGCAGGAACACTAATAGGCTTTAAACCGATTCTTGACATATCTTAGTCCTCCTTACCAGATGAATGCAAGGACCTCGCCGCCGACATTCAGCTCTCTCGCCTTCTTGTCGGTGATAACGCCCTTGGAAGTGGATACGATAGCGATACCCATACCCTTGATAACCTTAGGCATATCCTCGCAGCTTGCGTAGATCCTCAGACCGGGCTTGGAAACTCTTCTCAGCCCTGTTATCACGGAGTTTCTGTTCTCATCGTACTTCAGTGTGATCCTGATGATACCCTGCTTACCGTCCTCAATAACGGTGAAGTTCTTTACATAGCCCTCATCAACGAGGATCTGTGTGATGGACTTCTTCATGTTAGATGCAGGTACATCGACAGTCGCATGCTTAGCTGTGCTAGCATTGCGTATTCTTGTTAACAGATCTGCAATAGTATCTGTAATCTGCATTTGTGCCTACCTCCTTACTTACCAACTTGCCTTCTTAACGCCGGGGATCTGACCGTCATGTGCCAGCTCTCTGAAGCAGATACGGCATACGCCGAACTTTCTCAGATATGCGTGGGGTCTGCCGCAGATCTTGCATCTGTTATAAGCACGAGTGGAATACTTAGGAGCAGCCTGCTGCTTATTAATCATAGCCTTCTTTGCCATTTAACGTATCCTCCTCATTACTTCTCAGCAAAGGGTGCGCCCATCAGTCTGAGCAGCTCCTTGCCTTCTTCATCGGTCTTTGCGGTAGTGATAAAGTTGATATCCATACCTCTTACCTTGTCGATCTTATCGTACTCGATCTCAGGGAAGATCAGCTGCTCCTTAAGACCGGTAGAGTAGTTGCCTCTGCCATCGAAGGAATTGGGGTTGATACCTCTGAAATCTCTTACGCGGGGGAATGCTACGTTGAAAAGTCTGTCAACGAATTCATACATCTTATCCGCTCTCAGTGTTACCTTGACACCGATTATCTGTCCATCTCTCAGCTTGAAGTTCGCAACGCTCTTCTTAGCCTTGCAAACGATAGGCTTCTGACCGGTTATTGCAGCCAGATCGGTCATGATAGCGTCGATGACCTTCTTGTTATCCTTATCAGCGCCACAGCCGACGTTGATAACTACCTTATCGAGCTTAGGGATCTGCATTACGTTAGCGTAGCCGAATTTCTTCATCAGTTCAGGAGCTACTGTGCTAACATACTGTTCTTTAAGTCTTGCACCCATAGTTTAACTCCTCCTCTTAGAATTCTTCGCCGCAGCCATCGTTCTTGCAAACTCTGACCTTTGTTCCATCTTCCAGGAACTTATGAGCTACTCTGGTAGGCTTGCCGCACTTAGGGCAAACAGCCATTACCTTTGATGCGTACATTGCAGCCTCAGCATCAACGATGCCGCCCTGCTGCTGTGCGCTTCTGGGCTTAACGTGCTTTCTTGCTACGTTCAGACCCTCAACGATCACCTTACCCTCCTTAGGGGATACTGCCAGGACCTTGCCCTGCTTGCCCTTGTCCTTGCCGGACAGGATAACGACGGTGTCGCCGGTCTTTACATGTACTTTATTCATTTCAACGACACCTCCATTACAGAACTTCGGGAGCCAGCGACAGGATCTTCATGTAATCCTTATCTCTCAGTTCCTTAGCTACAGGTCCAAAGATACGAGTACCTCTGGGGTTCTTGTCTTCCTTGATTATTACGGCTGCGTTCTCATCGAAACGGATATAAGTACCATCCGCTCTTCTCAGACCCTTAGCCGAACGAACGATGACAGCCTTTACTACATCGCCCTTCTTAACAACTCCGCCTGGTGTTGCTTTCTTAACAGAACAAACTACAACGTCACCGATGTTAGCATACTTTCTTCTCGTACCGCCGAGAACACGGATGCACATAAGCTCCTTAGCACCGGAGTTATCTGCAACCTTCAGGTAAGTCTGCATCTGTACCATTGAAGCGCTCCTCCTTTCAAAACTAGGACTCAGTTACCGCGGCAGGAGCGTTTTTGCGCTCTGCCGAGGAACCTCGCACTCATTATATAAATTACTTAGCCTTTTCGATGATGTTAACAAGTCTCCATCTCTTGTCCTTGGAAAGAGGTCTTGTTTCCATTACCTTAACTGTATCGCCGATGTTGCACTCGTTGTTTTCATCGTGTGCCTTGAGCTTAACAGTCTTCTTGATGATCTTCTTGTACAGAGGGTGCTGAACGTTATCCTTGATAGCTACGACGATAGTCTTGTCCATCTTGTTGGAAACAACAGTGCCAACTCTGGTCTTTCTCAGATTTCTTTCGCTCACAGTGATCCTCCTCCTTTATTACTGAGCTTCGGACTCATGCTTACGAATGAATGTCTTAACACGAGCGATATCCTTCTTCACAGCCTGAAGTCTCTTGGGATTTTCAAGCTGGTTCACAGCATGCTGGAAGCGAAGGTTGAACAGCTCTTCCTTAAGCTCAGCGAGCTTGGTGTTCAGCTCGTCTGCGGTCATTTCCTTGATCTCATTTGCCTTCATTACTGCTCACCACCCGTTTCTTTAACTATAAACTTGCACTTGATAGGGAGCTTGTGCATAGCAAGACGCATAGCCTCTCTAGCAGTCTCCTCAGGTACGCCTGCGATCTCGAACATTACTCTGCCCGGCTTAACTACAGCTACCCAGTACTCAGGTGCGCCCTTACCTTTACCCATTCGGGTACCCAGGGGCTTTCTGGTAGCGGGCTTATCGGGGAACAGCTTTATCCAAACCTGACCGCCTCTCTTGATGTATCTTGTCATCGCGATACGGGCAGCCTCTATCTGGTTGGAAGTGATCCATGCGGGCTCAAGAGCCTGCAGACCGAAGTCACCGTAGCTTACCTTATTACCTCTCAGCGCCTTACCGGTCATACGACCTCTGTGCTGTTTTCTGAACTTAACTCTCTTTGGAAGCAGCATTATACGTTACCTCCTTCTCTTTTCATCGCGCGGGACTTGTTGAAATCTCTGCGATTGTCCTTAGACCTGTCATCTCTGCGGGGTCTGCGCTTCTTGTCGTTCTTGTCGTTTCTGTCGGAAACGTCACGTCTGTCGCTTGCAGCGATCTCGCCCTTCAGAACTTCGCCTCTGTAGATCCATACCTTGATGCCCAGACGACCGTAAGTGGTGTGAGCCTCAGCTGTACCATAGTCGATATCAGCTCTGATGGTCTGCAGCGGGATAGTACCCTCGTGGTAGCTCTCGCTTCTTGCGATCTCAGCGCCCGCAAGTCTGCCGGATACCTTAACCTTGATACCCTTAGCGCCCAGCTTCATAGCTCTGCCGATAGACTGCTTCATAGCTCTTCTGAAAGAGATTCTGTCTTCCAGATCATGAGCGATCTTCTCAGCGACCAGCTGTGCATTGATGTCGGGGTTCTTGACCTCAACGATATTGATAGCTACGCTCTTGCCGATCTTCTTCTCGATAGCTGCACGCAGCTTCTCGATCTCAGCACCGCCCTTGCCGATAACCAGACCGGGCTTAGCGCAGTAGATGTGTATTCTAACCTTCTGAGCGCCGTCCTTGCCGGTAAAACGCTCGATCTCAACCTTGGGAACGCCTGCGTAAACGCACTTGTCAGCGGGGTTCTTGGATCTTCTGTTGAGGTCCTTCATGATATCCTTACGGATGTTGTAGTCCTCAACCAGAGTGTCGCCGAAAGTGCTCTTATCTGCAAACCAGCGGGAATCCCAATTCTTTATCACACCGACTCTGAGTCCGTGTGGATTTACTTTCTGGCCCATAGTTTACCTCCTCTTTCGACTTAATCCTTTTCCTTGAGAACAACGGTGATGTGCGATGTTCTCTTCAGAATTCTATAGGCTCTGCCCTTTGCTCTGGGCATGATCCTCTTCATGATAGGTCCGGGGCAAACGTAGCACTCAGCAACATAGAGGTTGTTCTTGTCCATGTTGTGGTTGTTCTCAGCGTTTGCTGCTGCGGACTTGAGGAGCTTCTCCAGATACTCGCTGGCAGCCTTGGGTGTATTCTTTACAGTTGCCATTGCAACCTCGTAATCCTTACCTCTGATAAGATCAAGGACGATCTGTACCTTACGAGGAGCAATTCTAGCTGTTCTCAGTATAGCTTTTGCTTCCATGTCTGATCCTCCTTATTTACTTCTTACCGTTGTTCGAGGTCTTGGAACCTGCGTGGCCCTTGTAGGTTCTTGTGGGAGCGAACTCACCCAGCTTGTGACCTACCATATCCTCTGTAACGTACACAGGCACATGCTTTCTGCCGTCATGTACTGCGAATGTATGACCTACGAAGTCAGGGAAGATCGTTGAAGCTCTGCTCCAGGTCTTGAGGACCTTCTTCTCGCCTGCTTCGTTCATAGCAACTACTCTCTTATAAAGAGCCTCCTGAACGTAAGGACCCTTCTTAACACTTCTGCCCATTAGTCATCGTCCTCCTTTCAGGTTACTTGCCGTTTCTGCGCTTTACGATAAACTTATCGGAACGAGCGTGCTTAGCTCTGGTCTTGTAACCCAGAGTAGGCTTACCCCAAGGAGTAACAGGGGAAGGTCTGCCGACAGGCGACTTACCTTCACCACCACCGTGAGGGTGATCGCAGGGGTTCATTACGGAACCTCTTACGGTAGGTCTCCAGCCCATGTGACGCTTTCTGCCTGCCTTACCGATGTTTACGTTTGCGTGGTCGATGTTGCCTACCTGACCGATAGTAGCCATGCAGTTAACAGATATCTTTCTCATTTCGCCCGAAGGAAGTCTTACCAGAGCGTAAGCGCCTTCTCTGCCCATCAGCTGAGCCATGTTGCCTGCGGAACGAACCAGCTGTGCGCCCTTGCCGGGATACAGCTCAATGTTGTGGATGAAAGTACCAACAGGGATATCTGCCAGTGCCAGAGCGTTGCCGGGCTTGATATCAGCGTCAGCGCCTGCTCTGATAACATCGCCAACAGCAAGGCCGTTAGGTGCGATGATGTATCTCTTCTCGCCGTCCTCGTACTCAACCAGTGCGATGAAAGCGGATCTGTTAGGATCGTACTCGATAGTCTGAACAGTTGCGTTCATATCGAGCTTGTTTCTCTTGAAATCTATTACACGGTATTTTCTTCTTACTCCGCCGCCTCTGTGACGAACGGTGATTCTACCGTAGCTGTTTCTTCCCGAATTCTTCTTCAGAGGTTCGAGAAGGGACTTGCAAGGCTCAACCTTAGACAGACCCGAATAGTCGATGACAGTCATGCCTCTTCTACCGGGAGTCGTGGGCTTGTAAGTCTTTATTGCCATTTTAATTCAACTCCTTAAAATATGGTTTTGCGAAAAGGTCAAAGCATATAGCCAAGTACCCTTCCATACCTACGCCCTGCGGTGATATAGACAAGCGGTCCTCGCCGCCTCGCAGAGCCTTTCCGCGTCATTCTCGGTAATGTCGAAACAACGCGGAGAATGCGGAACCTGTCCGCACCTCTTTTACGAGGGCTATCTCAAAGTTTTCCCAACGGGTTCTCACCCGAAGTTCAAGCCTTTGAAATTAGTACATACCATCGAAGAATTCGATAGTCTTCTCGCCCTCAAGAGTAACGATAGCCTTTTTCCAGTCAGGGCGGAAACCGGTGTATCTGCCCATTCTCTTCTCCTTGCCCTTAACGCTGATGGTGTTTACCTTAGCGACCTTGACATCGAAGATCTCTTCGACAGCCTTAGCGATCTCTACTTTGTTAGCGTCCTTAGCAACCTTGAAGGTGTACTTGTTATCAGCGAGTCTGTCCATAGAGTCCTCGGTGATGATAGGCTTTATGATAATATCGTGAGCGTTTTTCATCAAGCGTATACCTCCTCGATCTTCTTTACAGCGTCCGAAGATACAACGAACTTGTCATAGTTCAGGATATCGTAAACATTCAGAGTGTTTACGGTCGCTGTCTTGACACCGGGAATGTTTGCAGCGCTCTTAACTACCTTTGCATCAACATCAGCAGTTACGATGAGAGCCTTGCCCTCTGCGCCGATAGCCTTGAGCATATCGACCATAACTTTGGTCTTATACTCTTTGGTCTCGATCTCGTTTACAACGATCAGGTTGGAGTCGATGACCTTAGTGGAAAGTGCAGACTTCATAGCAAGTCTTCTTTCCTTTTTATTCAGCGAATAGCTGTAATCTCTGGGCTTAGGACCAAGAGCGATACCGCCGTGTACCCACTGAGGAGCTCTGATGGAGCCCTGTCTTGCGTGACCGGTACCCTTCTGTCTCCAAGGCTTTCTGCCGCCGCCTCTTACCTCTGTTCTGGTGAGGGTGGACTGTGTGCCCTGTCTCTGGTTAGCCAGATAATTAACTACCATAGCGTGCATAAGTGCCTTGTTAGGCTCGATGCCGAATATTGCATCGTTCAGCTCAGTGTCAGCTACCTTGTTGCCTGTCATATCAACTACTGCGATCTGTGACATATTAACTCCTCCTTCCACTAAGCCTTCTTCTTAACGCTGTCGCAAATGGTCACTGTTCCGTTCTTAGGACCGGGGATAGCACCCTTGATAGCGATAAGATTATTTTCTGCGTCTACCTTAACGACTGTCAGATTCTGTACAGTTACCTTAACGTTACCGTACTGACCGGGCATCTTCTTGCCCTTGTAGATCCTTGAAGGATCCGAGCAAGCGCCATAGGAACCTGCATGTCTGTGTACAGGACCTGTACCATGAGTTTCCTTAAGTCTGTGGCCGTTGTGACGCTTGATAGTACCGCTGAAGCCGTGACCCTTGCTGGTGCCGCTGACATCAACAACGTCGCCCTCAGCGAAAACTTCTGCCTTTACAATGTCGCCAACGTTCATGTTTGCTGCATCAGCCAGCTTGAACTCCTTAAGAGTTCTCTTCATTGCAACGTCAGCCTTCTTGAAGTGACCCTGGAGAGGCTTGTTGACTCTCTTGGCTCTGATCTCGCCATAACCCAGCTGTACAGCCTCATAACCGTCATTCTCGACAGTCTTCTTCTGAACAACTACGCAGGGACCTGCTTCAACAACTGTTACAGGAACAACTTTTCCTGTCTCATCGAAGATCTGTGTCATACCGATCTTCTTACCGATGATTCCCTTCTGCATGATTTTTCCTCCTTGTGGTTATTGGTCGGAACTTTCCGACATGACCTAACGTTAACCTCGTTTTTTGAGACCCGCAAATTCGGTCTCACTTGGAGATTACTTGACCTCCATAACGATGTTTACGCCGGCGGGAAGTTCAAGATTCTCAAGAGCGGTAACAGTTTCCTTAGTAGGTCTTTTTACATCTATGAGTCTCTTGTGAGTTCTCAGTTCAAACTGCTCACGGCTGTCCTTGTACTTGTGAACAGCTCTCAGTATCGTTACTACCTCTTTGTTGGTAGGCAGCGGGATAGGTCCTGAAACCTGTGCGCCTGAACGCTTTACCGCCTCAACGATCTTTGTAGCTGCGCTGTCAACAACAGCATGCTCATAGCCCTTGATCTTGATCCTCATCTTCTCATTGACTGCCACTTGAATCGCCTCCTTACAGCAATATAAAAATTGTTTTAGGGGCAAGGTACCGATACTACATTGGGTAAGTATCAGTATAAGTCCGGAAGCCTCAGTCAATTGCACAAACGATCGACTGTTTTCCCTCAATCGCTTGTGCAATTGACAGGCTTGCAGGACTATCTGTTCTACCAATCGAAATTTCGTGATTTCAATCTACACTCTACCGTGTGTTCCTCGCTTCTCAATAAAAAATCCCGAACACCGCATCGCGGTCTCCGAGCCAAGAAACAAAGCACAAGGTCACGCATTATGCTAAAAGAGCGCAGGATATCCCACAGCCTTCTCGCAAGAAGCATAACACAAACAGTGCTCGGTATTACAGCCGCCCGGTTTAAAATCGGACATACTCCGCGGAAATTACCTGACATACCGCCAGCAACCTTCCGTTTCAACGCATATCTATTGCAGTCGTGCAAGTACTATTATACACTATCCTCCACGATTTTGCAAGGGTTTTCGGAAATTTATCCGTCTGATCGATGTAGAATTTTCAACTTCCGTTTTATCTTTTTCTGTTTAGTATATACAATTCCCTCTATTCACTGCATATATCAAGATGCCCTGCCCGATATCTTACATTTTCTCGCCAAAAATCCCGCCAGCCTCCGCCGACGGGACTATACTCTTATAATAGTACCTCACACCAGTTCCATCACCAGCCTGACTATGCAGATGATTCCGCTGACCGCACTGATGCCCGCCGCCGTCAGCAGACCATTCCTGATGGAACGGCGGTTTTTCTGCTCCTTCTCTTTCTCGATGTCATCGAGCGTTTCGCCTTTCACGAAAGCAAGTATCTCCCGCTGAGTCTGAATATCGTTGTCAGCCTTTATCGTTTCCATTCGGTGGAAGGAAAGGAAAGTCAGCACCGCCAGACCGCCTGCCAGCACCGCACCAATGATCCTGCCGACCTCACCGCAGTTCTCGAATAACGCTGTCGTCAGCATCATGGCGACAAGCCCCAGCACCCCGCACAACTGTGAAGTTTTCAGCGTTTTTGCGTCTTTTTCATTTACCGTCTTTTTCATAGTTTCGACATCTCCTTTGATAAGTTCATCGAGGCTCACTCCGAACAGGTCGCTGAGTATCAGCAGGCTGTGAACATCGGGATAGCATTTTTCATTCTCCCAATTTGAAACTGTCTGTCGGCTTACATAAGCCTTCTCAGCCAGCATCTCCTGTGACCACCCCTTTTCAGTCCTCAGTTTTCTGATAGTCTTGCAAAGTTCCATAAGGTCGCCTCCTTTCTTTTGTGTGAACTCATCATAGCACATTCCGCCGAAAATCTCCACCAAAACCATTTTACAACCGCGGAAAATTGTTGTCAAATCTCTTTGACATGTCCTGTCTGCGCGGTTTTACTGACTTTCCGCCCTGATACTATCATACCTCACATCGCAGTTTTTGTCAACAAAAAAATCCGCCGCACCCGCAGGTACGGCGGAGATTTATCTCACTTTAAGGATTACTTCTCCTCAGTGTTGTACAGCTTAGCATATCTCAGCAGATAGTCATATCTATCCTTTGCATTCTGCTCAGCCTTAGAGAACAGCTTCTCAGCTCTCTCTGGATTCTGTCTAGCCAGAGCGTTGTAACGAACTTCGCCCATGATGAACTCTCTGTAATCAGCAGAAGGAGCCTTAGAATCCAGAATGAATGGGTTCTTGCCCTCAGCCTTCAGACGAGGATCATATCTGTACAGATGCCAGTAACCTGCCTGAACAGCCTTCTTCTCCTCAGTCTGAGCCAGCTTCATGCCGCCCTTGATACCGTGGTTGATGCAAGGTGCATAACCGATGATGATGGAAGGACCGTGATAGCTCTCAGCCTCGCTGATAGCCTTCAGGCACTGGTTCATGTCTGCGCCCATTGCAACGTGTGCAACGTAAACGTAGCCATAGCTCATAGCTATACCAGCCAGATCCTTCTTCTTAACTTCCTTACCTGCTGCCGCGAACTGTGCGATAGCACCTGTAGGAGTAGACTTGGAGGACTGTCCGCCTGTGTTGGAGTAAACCTCGGTATCGAATACGAAGATGTTAACGTCCTCGCCCGATGCCAGTACGTGGTCAACGCCGGAGAAGCCTATATCATAAGCCCAGCCGTCGCCGCCGAATATCCACATGCACTTCTTAGCCAGATAATCTGCGTCCTTCAGGATCTCGTCAGCAGCTGCGCTCTTGGACTTCTTAAGAGCAGCGATCAGTTCAGCGGTAGCAGCCTTGTTAGCAGCACCGTCATCAACTGTGCTCAGGTAAGCCTCAGCAGCTTCCTTAACGCCTGCAGCCTTAGTAGTCTTGCTCAGCTCCAGAACCTTAGCGATAGTTCTGTTTCTGATGGTAGACTGTGCCAGGAACATACCGTAACCGTACTCAGCGTTGTCCTCGAACAGGGAGTTAGCCCAAGCAGGACCCTTGCCTTCCTTGTTTACAGTGTAAGGAGTGGAAGGTGCGGAACCGCCCCAGATAGACGAGCAGCCTGTTGCGTTAGCGATGTACATTCTGTCACCGAACAGCTGAGTTATCAGCTTAGCATAAGGAGTTTCGCCGCAGCCTGCGCATGCGCCGGAGAATTCCAGCAGAGGCTGCTTGAACTGCGAGCCCTTAACTGTAGTTTCCTTGAACTTCTCGTGAACCTCAGGCTTATCAGCCAGAGTCAGAGCGTAGTTGAATACCTCCTGCTCAGCCAGCTGGCTCTCCAGAGGCATCATGTTCAGAGCCTTGTTGCCCTTCTTGCCGGGGCATACGTTTACGCATGAACCGCAGCCTGTGCAGTCCAGTGCAGACATAGTCATAACGAAGTTATAACCTGCCATGCCTGTTACAGGAACAGCCTTCTCCTTAGCAAGTGCAGGAGCCTTAGCCAGCTCATCATCAGTCATGATAACAGGTCTGATGACAGCATGAGGACATACGTAAGAGCAGAAGTTACACTGTATGCAGTTCTCACCGTTCCAAGCAGGAACATCTACTGCGATACCTCTCTTCTCGAATGCAGCAGAACCCTGAGGGAATACACCGTCAGCCATATCCTTGAATGTGGATACAGGCAGTGAGTTACCTTCCTGAGCGTTGCAAGGTATCTGGATATTGTTAACGAAGTCGCGCAGAGTCTTGTTCTTCTCCTGCTTCTCGGTAACCTTAGGCATACCCATCTCGGTATCCTTAGCCGTCTTCCAGCTTGCAGGTACCTTTACCTCAACTACCTGCTGGTAACCTGCGTCGATAGCATCGTGGTTCATCTTAACGATAGCTTCGCCCTTCTTGGAGTAAGAAGCAGTAGCAGCGTCCTTCATGTACTTGATAGCGTCTTCCATAGGAATGATGCCGGACAGCTTGAAGAATGCAGACTGGAGCACAGTATTGATCCTGTTGCCCAGACCGATCTCCTTACCGATCTTTACGCCGTTGATGGTGTAGAACTTGATGTTGTTCTCAGCGATATATCTCTTGACCTGACCCGGCAGATGCTTTTCGAGGTCAGCCTCGTCCCACTGGCAGTTCAGCAGGAATGTTCCGCCCGGCTTGATGTCGTTTACGATGTTGTACTTGTTGATGTACGACTCGTTGTGACATGCTACGAAGTCAGCCTGATTGATGAGGTAGGTGGACTTGATAGGAGTCTTACCAAATCTCAGGTGGGAAACGGTAACACCGCCCGACTTCTTGGAGTCATATGCGAAGTATGCCTGTGCGAACAGGTCGGTGTGGTCGCCTATGATCTTGATGGAGTTCTTGTTAGCACCAACAGTACCGTCAGCGCCCAGACCCCAGAACTTACATGCAGTTGTACCTGCGGGTGCAGAGTCCAGCTTGCCCTCGGTCTCCAGTGACAGGTTGGTAACATCATCAACGATGCCCAGAGTGAAGCGAGGCTTGTAGTTCTCCTTCCAGCTTGCATTCCAGTAAACAGCCTTGATCTGGTCGGGAGTGGTATCCTTTGAACCCAGACCGTATCTGCCGCTTGCAACAGGGATATCGTGGAACTGAGTGCCCTTCAGTGCAGCAACAACGTCAAGATACAGAGGCTCGCCCAGAGAACCGGGTTCCTTTGTTCTGTCCAGAACAGTGATCTGCTCAGCAGTTGCAGGTATAGCAGCTACCAGTCTGTCAGCCGCGAAAGGTCTGTACAGTCTTACCTTTACCAGACCCAGCTTTGTGCCCTCATTAGCGTTCAGGTAGTCGATGGTCTCTTCGATAGTATCGCAAACAGAACCCATAGCTACGATAACGTGAGTAGCATCCTCAGCGCCGTAGTAGTTGAACAGCTTGTAATCAGTGCCTATCTTGGCATTTACCTTGTTCATGTAGTCCTCAACGATGCCGGGAACTGCATCATAGTAAGGATTGCATGCTTCTCTTGCCTGGAAGAAGATATCAGGGTTCTGAGCAGTACCCTTAAGTACAGGGTGCTCAGGATTCAGTGCGTTCTTTCTGAATTCCTCGATCTTCTCGAAGTTGGTCATCTCTCTTACATCTTCGATATCCCACGTTTCGATCTTCTGGATCTCGTGGGAAGTACGGAAACCGTCGAAGAAGTGCAGGAAAGGAACTCTGCTCTCAATGGTGGACAGGTGAGCAACAGTGCCCAGATCCATAACTTCCTGTACATTGGAAGAGCACAGCATAGCGAAGCCTGTCTGACGACATGCGTAAATATCAGAGTGGTCGCCGAAGATGTTCAGTGCGTGCGAAGCTACGCATCTTGCAGAAACGTGGATAACGCAGGGCAGCAGCTCGCCGGCGATCTTGTACATATTAGGGATCATCAGCAGCAGACCCTGAGAAGCGGTGTAGGTGGTGGTCAGCGCACCTGCACTCAGCGAACCGTGAACTGTACCGGAAGCACCTGCCTCCGACTGCATCTCAGCAACCTTTACAGGTGTGCCGAACAGGTTCTTCTGACCCTTAGCAGACCACTGGTCTGTGACCTCTGCCATAACAGAGGAAGGGGTGATTGGGTAGATAGCAGCGACTTCTGTGAAGGGATATGAAGCCCAAGCAGCAGCGTTGTTACCGTCCATGGTTTTCATTTTTCTTGCCATTTAAACGATCATCCTTTCTACGGGCTGTCAAGCCCGACATGATTTGAGAAACGAACTCTCAAAATTCGGCGGGAAAGTTAACAAAAAGAAACTTATGAACTACAAATTTCTTAGCCATATTTTAGCCATTTTTACCAAACAGCACCCGCTTTAACTCTTATAGTATACCACTTTTTTTTTAGTTTGTAAAGAGTTTTTTCCGTTTTTTTTACCGTATAAGGCACTTTTTTAGCATAAATTTTTGTGTAAAATAGTTAGTGCATACTAACCTAACATATCTATATATACTTCACAGCGCAATAAATGGTAAGAAAATATCCCCCGCCGCCGCGAGGGGATATTCTTATACCCAAAAATTATGAATTCAGCATTATGAATTGTGATTATCCCGCTGATACACCAAAATAAACGATGTTATATCGGGAATTGAATACAGTTGGCGGTTATCTTTCCCCCGCCTGCGGCGGGGGAAAGATAACATCACCTCAGTTTTTCCTCATTGATAAAGGTATTTTGCAGTGGTGTGCTAAAGGGATAGTCATATTATGAATTATCTTACATCTCCGCGGATTATGCCGCGTCCGTTGGTGCTTATGTACACTCTGCCGAAGTGCTTCGGGTCGCCCGAAATGACGCTGTTTACGTTGCCCCACTTGTGCGCATCGTCATTTATGCGCTTCCATGTTGCGCCCTTGTCCTGCGACATGTATACGCCAAAGCCTTTCTCGTCTGCCTGCCCCAGCATGTAGATGGTCATGTAGTCACCGTCTTTTTCAGCCTTGCCGAAACCTATCGCCTTGCAGTCCTGCAAGCCCTGCGACATGTTGCCAAGTTCACCCGTTTCGGTGTCCAGCAGGAACAGTCCGCTTCCAATGTTTATCCACAGGTCGCCCTCCACATCGGGACACGCCTGCATGTAGAAACTCGATACCAGCAGGGTAGTCAGCTTCTCCCACGATCTGCCCTTGTCACGGCTGATGAACACATCGCCGTCAAATGCCGCGTAGAATTTGTCGGGGTTGACCTTGTCAGTTTCTATCTGCGCCGCTGACGGCACGCCCTCGCACATCGTCCAGCTTGCGCCGAAGTCATCGCTGATGAACACGCCTGCGCCCGCAACGCCTGCCGCATAGAGAATGGTCTTGCCGTCCGCCGACAGCTTGACGCTGCCGCCGCCCGCTTTCTTCACACCCTCAGGCAGAGTTTCCACCTCTTCCCAAGTGTCAGCCGCATCAGTGGAATAGTATATAGTACCGCTTCCCTCATCTGTCGCACGTACAACTATATTATAGTCAAGCGCCGCACAGTCTATGTCGGTAGACTTGAAATCACCGAAATGTTCTTTCGGCGCAACATTCGCGTCCTGATGCTTGAAACCGTATATATCGCCCATTATCGAATAGAGGTCGGGCGCGTTCTCATCATTCGGCATCGGTGAAACAAAGTCAAATATCGCCGTTTCCTCAATGCCCATCGCCCGCACTTCAATGTTGACAGGTTCGCTGTCCACCTTAGTCAGATTTGTCGTGCCGTAAATAGTCGCGCCTGTGCCGTACATTATCTCGTCCGCATTGAAAGGGTTAATCGCCACGCCCGTCATCCACCAGCCCGGTTTCAGCTGATCCTGCCAGTCAAGCCATTCCGCCGATGAAATGTCCATCACGTAGTTGTCCACCCTGTTTTTATCCTCGTCACGGTACCATATGCTTCCCCAGCTTTCGCCGCCGTCAAAACTGACGAACACATTGTCCACTATCGCCCACAAGTCAAGGGTGGTGCATACTATCATGTTCGGGTCGTTCGGGTTGACCGATATGCCGTTGTACCCACAGGTCAGCCCCGTTTCGGGAGTTATCTCCTTCCACTCGCCCGTTGCGATGTTGTACTTCTGTATCGCACCGTCCATCGCACCGTTCGGTCCTATCTTCATCGACCACGAAGTATACAGATACCCGTCAGCCGACACCTCGCCCTGACAGGGTTTCAGCTTTTGTTTGTCACCCTCAGCAGTTATCGCATCGGGATTTTCGATGTCTGTCCATGTCTGCCCGCCATCGTCAGAACGGTAGATGTAATTGCCGCTTGTCGCCGCCGCGCCCACAAATATAGTCTGCGTAGCCTTGCCCGCTTCACCGCTCGATTTGTCAAACGCCACAAAAGTAAGCCCCTGACTGTACCCGTCCTCAGAATAGCCGCCTTTGGTCGGGAAACTTTCCACCTGCGCCCAAGTCCTGCCATAGTCCTCAGACTTCCATAACCCGTCAGCGCGTGAGCCGAAATATAATATCGAATTGTCGTTGGGGTCTACCTGTAACCTCTCGCCCGCACCTCTGCCGACTTCGTTGCCGCCGCACCCGAAAGGAAGTTCAAAAATGCCCCAGTTCTCGCCGTAGTCCTCTGAATAGAATATAGCACCCGGCGAATTTGAATAAGTGCCTGCCGCCAGATAAACGCGGTTAGGCTCGACAGGGTCGGTGGCTATGCTTTCGATGCCCATGTAGTTCCAGTCATCACCGCCGATAAAATCAGTGATGCAGTCCCATCTGTTAGTCTCCTTGTTCAGCCTGTACGCGCCGCCGATGTCGGTGCGGCAGTATACAAGACCTTCTTCTGTGGGATTGTAGATAATATTCGGCACAAAGCCGCCCCCCACTATCTCCACATTCGACCATTCCCAGCCTGTATCGACAGGCTGAGCGTTGTAGAACTCTGTTTTATCAGCCATAACATTCTCCCCCGCCTTGCTGTCAGCGGAATTTTCCTTGCTTTTATCGGCACAGCCCGCCATAATTCCCATACAGAAGACAGCCGCGCAGACAAACGCTGTGACCTTTTTACCTCTCATTGAATTACCTCACTTTCACCGAACTATAAACATCCCCCACATTATACAATATTTTCGGTATCAAGTCAACGAAAAGCCAAAATAATAACAAAAAGCAATTAATTCACAATTATTGGCATGACCGAAAGCGAGCCGTTTAGCAAACAAAGCCGCCCAACAAAGCCACGATAGAACCACAAAGCAGTGAGCGAGAAAAAGCGCGCGGTCAAGCGCTCGCAAACGACAAATCACAGATTTGTCGTAGCAGGCTTGCGGGAGTTTGAGGGCAGAGCCCTCAATCGTGGAAGCAGTCCACAAGCGACACAGAGAATTAGTTGGGCGAACAAATCACCGACGGAAAGAGGTCAAAACCAAAGACCACAACAAGCTAAAACGCGGGCAATTCGCAAAGAAAAGAGCGTGCGCAAAACAATCGAACAGCACAAAGCCATGTGCGTTCATCGAATTGCCCGCGCGGTATCAGCCGAACAGCGTAGCGTCTTCGGCGGTCGTCCATCACTCCAAAGGATAAGTAGGGCGGGGGCTTGCTCCCGCCGTTCGTTCTTCGCTCCAAAGGATAAAACCACCATCAGCAGTCGCCCCCACACAAAAAAAGAAAGCCCCGCACCGAACAGCTAAACACCGCCCCATGCAGTTGCTTTCTTGATACATATCACATCTTGTGACCGCAGTTGGAACAGAACAACTCGTCTGCCCCTACCAGTTCGCCGCACTGTGGGCATAGGTTCACAGTCGCTTTCTTTGCAGACTTGTCCTGCGAAATACCGCCAACAGACTCACCAGCCATCTCGGAAACGACCGCCTCCTCAGCAGTGCCGCTGTAGGTCGCAGGCTTCGTTTCGCCTGTAAGACCCTGTACTTCCTGCGTGCCGCCGCCGAAACCTCTTGCGTCACCCTCTTCACTTTTTGCAGACTTTTCCGATTTTTTGTCCGCTCTCGGCACCTCAGCCATAAAGTCCTCGCCGCTTACCTTTATCACCACTGCCAGACCCGCCAGCAGTATGAACAGCCCCGCCAGCGCAGGCAGACCGTCCTTTGCTAACTCTACACTGCCGCGAAACTTGTCGCTGTCATAATCAGTCTTGAAATAGTCGCTGATAAGCGAACCTTCCAGCTTTTCCCATACAGCCAGTGCAGGCTCTATGCTCAGGCAAAGCCCCATCAATATGCCTGTCCACCCGAACTCGCGCCCCATCTTTTTGCCATTAGCGGCAGTCAGCGCCCAGATGAACATTATCAGCGCAAATACAGCCATCACAAATGCGGCTCTGTAATTTTCGATGTACTTCATCACATCAAAAGACATGTCGTATACCTGCTTTTTGTAGAACTGCGTGTACACCGCCCCCGCGATGTAGTCCCCCGCAGATGCGCACAGCGCAAATACCGCCGCAAGACCCGTCAGCACACAGACCCCGCCGCCGCTGTTGGTCAGTTTTTTTCTGTATATCTTCTTAGCCATTCTCAGTTCCCCTTTGTGGTTTATTTCCCGTTATCTCCATCATATATCTATATGACTATCCCTTTAGCACACCTGCTGAAAATTCGGTAAACAAAAAGATATCCGCCAACCACTTTAAGTTCTGCCAGATCGCTGTTTTTTGTGGTGTGTCAGCGGGATAACCATGTATATCTATATGATACCCTGTTCACTCTTTTTTGTCAACCGTTTTATCCGCCTTTTCGGACAAAGTTTTTTCATCGTCTATCTCTATCATCACAGGTTCGGGCACCTGCGCACCGCTGTATTTCGGTTCGGGCAGAACCTCACCATTTTCGCCCGTATCTTCTTCCGACTGCAGCGCGCGTATCATCTTCTTTCCGCCGCCCAGTTCCCATACAGCTATGACAGCCAGCAGTATAACACCGAAAATGCTTACCACCAGCGAAAGCCGCCAGTAGTTCGGTGAGAACTTCATCTTTATTACGTTCTCACCCTTTTCAAGGGGTATGGCGATAAGCGTGTCATCGACCGCCTTAGTCGGAGTGACAGGCTTTCCGTTGACGGTTATGTTCCAGCCATTCTCATATGGTATGGTCGTGAACAAAAGCTGACCGTCCTCTTCACCGTTGACTCTGCCCGTCAGCTGTGTGTCCTCAAACTCCGTCACCTCTAAGGAGTCTTCCTGCATCTTCGCGCAGGCTTGCGCAAAACCGTCATAGTCAAAGCTGTAGAACAGCTTGTCGCGCCAATAAGCCTCATTGTCATCATTGGCGATGGTCACGCGCACACGTATCTCCTGCCCCTCGATAAATCTGCCTATCTTCATTATCGAGTAATTGTCCCCCGTGAAGAACTGCCCCACATATTCCATCTTGTACTCGCCGTCAACATAGTCGTCTTCGGGCTGATACCATATGTTGCAGCTTCTCTCATATTTGGTCGGCAGGAACATATACAGGTCGCTGTCCCTGTCCATGCGCACCACATAATCTATGTGGCATTCCTTCGTGCTGTTATCCATCGGATAGTATTTCACATGACCGTCAGTGGTATTCACCGTCATCAGATTTTCACTGGCGCTGTTCACCACATCAACAGGCTTGAAGAAGTCATACTCCTCGCCCGCCAGCGCATTGAACAGCCTGTTCTGGTTCTCAAAAGGGTCATCATCGTCCAGCTTCACGCCTGCTATGTCACCCTTTGCCGCCACACCAAGACCAAGTGCGTTGGGGTTCTTGTAGAACTTGAAAGTGGTCGGCACAACAGTGGACTTGCCGTCAACTACCTTTTCATGGTCGAAACTTATCTCGGTAGTCAGCTTGTACTCAGGGTAAACTTTATACCTGCTGCTGACATACATGTCATTGCCCGTTTTGTCCATCAAGTATTTTATATCGAAGATGGCATCGGTCATCGGGGTAGCGCCGTCATATTTGGTGTAGTGACCGCCGTATGCAAATCCCAGCCTGTGAAGCATCGTCAGCGCAGGCGCATTCATGGTCGAACTTGAATGCGAAAGACTCTTGTAGCCTGTGCCTATCGCATCATTTACCGTCCTGTGGAAAGTCGCTTCCATTCGGTAGAAAGGTTCCGTGTCGTAATCCTCTATCATATCGACCGCCTTTTTCAGGTCTGACATGTAAGGTTCATAAGAACTGTACTTCGAGTATGCCACATCTACATCTATCTTTTTGATGGTGTCTATATCCACCGCGAACAGTTCCACCGTCAGCACCATCGTCAGCGAAAGCGCCACGACCTTTGACTTCGGATACTTTCTCACCAGATACAGCAGTACGAAATATACCGCCAGCGCCAGCATGCTGACCCAGATGCCCTGTATCACGTTGTAAGGTTCTCCCTCAGCATTTTTGCGGGTGATGAACAGCTTGAAATGTGTGTAGTTCTCCCTCTCGCACCAGAACAGGAAGACCATCAGTCCGAAGAACACCCCGCCGATATTTTTCGCGGTTATGCCGTCAAGGTTCTCAAAACTCTTGAGCGCCATCACAACCAGCAGGAAAGAGAACGTGAAAGAGTACCTGAAAGGCAGCCAGTTAGGCACCTGAAAACCGTGCATAGCCATATCCCACGGCTTGATGTACATAAGCACCACCATTATGACAGCCAGTATGCCGTCAGCCGCTTTCTCCTTGACGGTTATCTTCTCATTCATGAAATACAGCGGCACCAGCAGAAGCACCAAAGTACCGCAGTATATCATCGGCATGCCCTCAGGGTATACGGTATCGTAAGTCATGGGGAACAGCTTTGTGATGAATGTCAGGAAATCAAACTGTGTCGCCAGCGAGAAATCAGGTTCAGTAAAATCGAACTTGCCCAGTTTCAGCGAATTGTACACAGGTATCAGCACCCACGCCGCACACAGCAGTGCCACCACAGTTCCCGCACCGAAAGCCAGACACCGCAGTATGAACTTCTTCGGCAGTGCCCTTTTCGGGTCACTGAGGCACACATAGCAGAAGTAGAAAAACGTGAAGATACCCACCATATAGCCGATGTAGAAATGCGCTATGAACATCAGTGCCAGCGGCACTATATAAGGCAGCAGCTTCCCCTCTTTCACCAGCCGCTGAACGCCCCAGCATATAAGAGGCAAGTATATCAGCCCGTCAAGCCACATGGGGTCCATCAGCTGTACCACCATGTACGCCATCAGCGCATACATCAGCGGGAAGATCACCAGCGACACCGTTTTCGGCTCTTTCTTTGCCGACCGTTTCAGAAAGAAACAGCATGTCACCGCCGATGACCCGACTTTCGCCAGCTGTATTATCAGTATGGCAGTAAGCATCATGCGTCGCGGCATCAGCGCTATTATTATCATAAACGGGCTTGCAAGATAATAGGCGAATATGCCGAACATCTCACCGCTCAGATTGCGCGACCAGCTGTATATCCAGCTTTCGTTGCCCCAGAAGGCTTCGCGGTAATGTTCATAGTAGTAAACGTACTGACCGTTGAGGTCAAGCACCAGCACCGAACCGTCACCGATAGGGTGTATCTTAAAGAAAGCATACGACCCGTACATTATCGCCGCTGACAGGAAGAACACCGCAAAGTATATCCGCCTGTCTATGCAGAAACCTCCTATGTTTTCAAGAAAACGCCTGACAGCACTGCCCCTCTTCGCAGGCGGGGTCAGCGGTGCAGACATTGCCGATGAATTACCCATTTTTATCCTTATCCTCTCTTTGGCGGACTATATCGCGTATGATGTAGCGGGGGCGCTGTTTTATCTCTTCGTATATCTTCGAGATGTAATAGCCTATCACCCCAAGACTGAACATTATTATGCTTGAAGTCAGCAATTGCAGTATTATAACAGTGGGGAAACCCGCCTCGGAATTGCCGAAAAATTTATTGTAAAGGGTGTTCACACCCAGTATTATCGATATAAGAAAAGTTATCACGCCGAATGCCGTCACTATCTGCAAAGGCGCAGATGTGAAAGAAGTTATATTGTTCACCGCAAAATTCACCAGCTGTGACGGCTTCCATTTCGATGTGCCTATCTCACGTTCAGCTACCTCGAACCATACTTTTTCGGTACTGAACCCCACCCAGCCCGACATTGCGCGGAAAAAAGTCAGTCTTTCGGGCATGCGGTTCAGCGCATCTATAACGCACCTGTCCATCAGCTTGAAGTCGGAAGCGTCCTGCATATCCAGCCCGCTCCCCTTGCCTATCAGCTTATAGAAAAGCAGTGAAAAGCCCTTGTACACAGGGTTTTCCTTACCTCTCGACTTCTTGCGCCCCTCGACTATATCCACACCGCCCTTTTCCCAGATGCGGTACATCTCGACCACAGTTTCAACGGGGAACTGCAAGTCGCAGTCAAACAGCACCGCGCAGTCGCCCCGCGCCAGTTCAAGCCCCGCAAAAATGGCGCTCTCCTTGCCGAAATTTCTGGAAAAATTCACGGCAGTGATGCGTTTGTCGCTGTTCGCCATCGCCTGCATCTTCTGCCATGTTCTGTCAGCAGAACCGTCATTTATAAAGACTATCTCATAGTCAATGTCATTTTCACTCAATATCCTGCCCACAGCCGAAGCAGTGCGTTCGACATTGCCCTCCTCGTTATAGGCAGGGATTATTACAGATATCAAATTTTTTCATCTCCGCTTATTTTTACACTTTTATATTACCGCCGCCAATATTTTTTCTTCAAGCGGCAGTCAGGGTCTATATACTATCCCTCTCTTTTTTAGCTTCGGGGTGTTTTCTGTAGAAGCCTTCTCTCACCGCATTTGCGCGCACTGCCGCCGCTATCGCGAACACGTAGAGCGTCAGCTTGCTCATCGCCGCCATGAAGCCTGCAAATGTCTGCACGCTTTCTATCGGTATGATTCGGTTCAGCAGGTCGCAGGCAAGGTTCACCAGCATACAGATAGCGGTCTTGCCCAGTATATCTTTCAGTCGAAGCAGGTCGGTGCGGTTGTCGGTGAAATGCAGTTCACTGCGTTTTTCGGGCGATGGCGAATCGTTCTCACACAAAAAACCGACAGCGGCAAGTATTACCCTCAGCGAGGTGAAAGTGTTCACCGCACCGAGAAAAGCCGCCGCATAAGCACCCGCAGGACTTTTCACCAAAAACTCAAAGACAGCCGCCGCGCCAGCACTTACAAGTGCCGCACCAGCCGAAATGACAGCGTTCCTGTGCAGCATGCCGAGCGCTGCCAGCCTTGACTTACAAAAGTGAGCGCTTTCGGGAGCAGCTTGCAGCATATCCCGCACAACTCTCCAAACAGCGATACCCCCAAGCCCGCTCGCGCGGTCAGGGGGGTCATTCTTATCATTTTTATTTTGCTGTCCGCAGAAGTCTGTCAGCGCGGCAAAGCCCGCAACGCAGAGGGCAAAGCCCATCGCCTTGAGGATATACCCCGCAGTCCAGCCCAGCGGCAGCTGTATCAGTAAAAGTATTATTCCCGCAATAAGGAGTTCCATTCGGTCAGCTCTTTTTCTTCATGGTAGATTTGATCATAAGTGCGGCACCCGATGCTATCATCGCGAAAATGATGACATACACATAAAGTGTGGTGCCGTATTTCGGGCGGAATTCAAGAGAATTCAGCAGTGATATCACTATAACGAAAAGCCCCAGCGCGGCGGTCATGTAACCGATAAAACGCTTTTTGCCGTCAAGGAAGAATATCAGCCCGACGCCAAGCATAAGGGGTATAAGCATAACGCCGCCCGAAACGTGCATACCGAACATTCTCATGCCGAAACCGAAACCGCCTGCAACGGTAAAGGAGTTAAACAGCCAGTAAAGACCGCCGCCCAACAGCAGGAAACCTATGAAAAACTGCAACATAGGGTTGCCCGATGAACTGTTCTGTGAAAGGTCGGTATAGCTGTAGTTAGTTGTGTTCTTATTCTTTTTGCCGAACATATCGTTCACTTCCTTTGCTTCACGGGCGTTTTTTGCGGCGAACCGCCTTGCGCTTTTTTCGGCGCGGCGCAGTTCCTTATCAAGATCCGTTTTATTCCCGAACACCTGCCGCCCTCCGTCCATGATATCTTATAACGAAGTTCATGTCATGCGGTCATCCGCCGACACATCAAATGTTATATTACAGCAAACGGCAAAGATCCATGCCGCCTGCAAAGCCTGTTTTCTTTCTGTAGTGCGATCATCATCTATGTCCCCCCGCATATGCGGAGAAACATATAATGATAATCTTTTTTGTTGTTCTCTCTTTCTATGCTTTAATTATAAGCTATTTTGCCCAGAATGTCAATACTTCCGCGATTGCACTTGTGTTAATGTCGGTTGCACTTTTTTATAAGTCTATGTATATTTCGACAAAGTATACACAAGCAAATCAGAACACTGCCAAAATTTCCTCTTTTGCAAAGTATGCTGCCCCTTTCCGCAGTATTGACTTTTAAAGGGTCATACATTATAATACATATAAGTGATAAATGAAAATATGGCTATCCCTTTAGCACACCTGCTGAAAATGCGGCAAGCCAAAGCATGATCGGGCGTTGTGTCAGCGGAATGGCCACAAATGCAAATAAACATATATTGCTCACACAGCATTTACCCGATTGGTCATATTTCATTTATATCAAGTTAATACTGACGGCAATTATAATCACAAAGCACAAAAACCGACTGATGTCACAGGTCAAAGGGCAATTTTTGACTTGAAAAATGCGTCAAAAAATGTTAAACCTAAAATAAAGAACATGCTCAACTGTCGGGTACACTATTATAATGATGGCATGGGGGCGTTTAACGTTCACCGAAATGCCGATCGTTACGGCAGAGCGTGGTCTTTATAGCAATCCAACTTTTTAAATTCACAAGATCCGGTCGCAAAAGCCGGGATCTATGGGTTTTGTGACCGGATTTTGTCTGAATTTTAAGGCGGATCGCTATAATTACGGGAAAGCGAGGTCGGTGCCCGAATGGGAAACAGACTTTTTGTACGCCGCGCGGCGCTGGCTGCTGCACTGGTCTGCGCAGTCGGAATGACAGCAGGGTGCGGCGGTACGGCTGACGATGACAGCAGATCGGTTTCTGCGGCTGAAACAACTACACGGTCGGAGGAGCAGACGGAAACTATGACAGATAAGGAAGAACAGGTGTTCACCGAAAATATCACAGGTTCGGCTGACGGATACGACTACGAACTCTGGAAAGATAACGGCGACACCGAGATGACCGTCATGGACGGCGGAAAATTCAAGTGCAGCTGGGACAACATCAACAATGCGCTGTTCCGCAGAGGGCAGAAGTTCGACTGCACAAAGACTTATAAGGATCTGGGAAATATCTCTGTTAAATATGGTGTTGACTATCAGCCCGACGGCAACTCCTACATGTGCGTTTACGGCTGGACGAGAGATCCGCTGGTGGAATATTACATCGTAGAAACATGGGGTTCGTGGAGGCCGCCCGGAGCGGCAGCACCGCTGGGCACTGTGACAGTGGACGGCGGCACATACGACATCTACAAGACCACCAGATATGAACAGCCATCGATAGACGGCACAAAGACCTTCGACCAGTACTGGAGCGTAAGGCAGGTCAAGCCCGAAACGAACGGTACGAAACTGGAGGGGACGATATCTGTTTCAAAGCACTTTGATGCTTGGGAACAGGTGGGTCTTGAATTGGGAAATATGTATGAAGTCGCGCTGAATATAGAGGGATATCAGTCGAAGGGTCATGCGGAGATCTACGAAAACGAACTGACCATAGACGGGAACTATTCGGCTGACCCTGCGCCCGAAGTCACCAAAAATGAGGGCGGCGGCGTAATGCCTGTTGCAGGCGGCGTGGGATACTTCACCAGCAACTTTGAGGACGATGAATGCAGCTGGCAGGCAAGAGGTCCTTCGACCGTGATACAGTCGGGGGACGAGTCGCTGGAAGGCAGCGGTTCGCTGTTTGTAAGCGGACGCACCGACAACTGGAACGGCGCATCTATAGTGCTGGATCAGGAGATATTCAAGGCGGGCAGTGCCTACGCTTTCAAAGTGAATGCTTTGCAGAAGAGCGGCAGTGATGTCACAATGAAGCTGACTTTGCAGTACAGTGACGACGGCGGAGATCACTATGACGAAGTTGCGCAGAAGACTGTTCCGAGCGGCAAATGGACTGTGCTGGAGAACAGCGCGTTCACTATACCTGCGGGTGCGGTAAACCCGATACTTTATGTTGAGTCGCCTGACAGTCTGACAGATTTCTACATCGACTGCGCTGAGGGCAAAGGCGATGACGGCGAGGCAGTGGAGTCTTCTTCGGGGAAAACAGATGCGGAATACGTGTTTGAAGACCCTGTGGAGATAAAAAACACAGCTGACATTTCATGGATAGACAAGGATAAGCCGATGGTGGCGATAGCTTTCGATGACGGCGCAAGCGCCACGAAAAAGGACGACCCCGCTTATCGGATAATCGACACGATGGCTGACAACGGCTTCCATGCAACATTTTTCTATGTGGGAAACTGGATAAAGACCGAAGAACAGGTAAAGTATGCCCACGACAAGGGAATGGAGACAGCAAACCACACCATGACACACCCATACCTCAGCAAGCTGACACCCGCCGAGATAAGGGACGAATATGAGAAGTGCCGCGTCAAGCTGAAAGGCATAATAGGCGAAGAACCGTCGGCGCTGTGCAGACTGCCATACCTTGACGACGGCGGAGAAACTGCAAAAACGCTCAATGATGCTGCGCTTATCACATGTTCGGTAGACACGGGCGACTGGAACAAGGCGACTGCCGATCAGATAGTCGAGAAGCTGGAAAAGGCAATGAACGACGGCAGTCTTGACGGCGCGATCGTGCTTTGCCACGAGAACTATGCGACTACAGCTGAGGCTATGGAGAGGTTCGTACCGAAGCTGAAAGAAGCGGGCTGGCAGGTAGTAACGGTGTCGGAAATGTTCGCGGCAAGAGAAAAAACGATGATGGGCGGGACTATCTACAGGAAGATCGGATAATGCTATCTGGGCAAAAATTGCGATTGGCTGAATTTTTGTAAAATTCGACCATCAGTGCGTAAATTTCGGCATATATGTTCTTGCAAATTGTCGGGGCACATGAAAGATTTTTAGCTTTTAGAAATTTATTTCTCAGACAACTACAGGAAATTCTTGCAAAAAACAATACAACTTTTTGACAAACGTGTGATTATCGCAATAAATGGTCAAAGTCCGACTCTAACAACGCAATAATCGGTTAGTCAATTTATTGTAGTTGTACTAAAATGGTTACATGGATATATGTAAGCAGTTGCAGATATAAGGCGGCTGCGGAAATTACAATTATTGGAGGTAATCGTATATGAAAATTTCTAAGTTCTTTGCGGGCATGTCCGCACTGGCTATTGCAAGCATGTCAGCTATCCCTGCTTTTGCAGATGGTCCGAAAGTAACATCGGACATTGAGAACGATGTAGTTACAATGCAGTTTGACGAGGAGTACAAGAACTGGTCTGCCAAGATAAGTCTCAGCGCAAGCGAATATGACCCGGCTACTGTTACCGGCATCAAGCTCACTTTCACAACAAATCAGGAGAACAAGGGCGTAACAGGCGGTCTGGCACTGAACAGCAACAAGAGCAGCTGGGACGCAAAGGGCGAATGGGGCACTCCCGGCACTGATAAAGAAGTGACTGCTGAGGGCGAAGGTTCTGAGTACACACTGACTTATGATTTCGGCGCACTGGGCGAAGAATACTGGGGCGCTCCCGCTGATGAGAAATACTGGGCTGAGGTATTCGTACAGTTCTGGTGGGCTGAAGAGGGCGTTGAAGTCAACATCACCAACGTTGAGATAATAGGCGAGAAGAAGGCTGAAGCCCCCGCTGAGAGCAAGGCTGAAGAAGAGTCTAAGACAGAAGAGAGCAAGGCTGAGGATTCCTCTAAGGCTGAGGAGTCTTCTAAGGCAGAAGAGTCCAGCAAGGCTGCTGAGTCTTCCAAGGCTGCCGAGTCCAGCAAGGCTTCCACTACAACTACTACCACAACAACTACTTCCAAGGCAAGCGATGCTACCGCTACTGCTGACAACAGCAACCAGGCAACAGGCGCTACCGCAGGTATAGCTCTGGCTGGTCTGGCACTGGCAGGTGCAGTTGCAGTTGTTTCCAAGAGAAAGTAATTTTTCGCGGACTCATAACAAAAGCAATTAATAAGTAAAGCTACAGGCGCTGTTGGCAGCAACTGCGCCTGTTTTTACGCCCTTTAAATTGTGAAAATATACAAAATCTACAAATTTGTGCCAGTTATTTTATTCATAAATCATAATTTTGGCATTTTGCAACAGGCGGCTGAACTGTCATATGACTCAGCCAAATGTTGTGGCAGAACACAGTTTATATCGAAACGGAGGCTAATCAAATGAAAAAGCTGCTCGCGCTGACGATAGCGCTCACACTCAGTTCGGCTATGCTGGCAGGCTGTGGCGACACATCGTCTGAAAGTTCAAAGGCTGATACCACAACCACCACAAAAGCGACCGAAACAGAGGCTCCCGCAGAGTCGGAAGCGCCTGAAACGACCACCACGACAGAAGCACCAAAGGAAACGGAAGCACCCGCTGAGAGCGAGGCTCCTGCTGAGGAAGCGGGCGGCGCTCAGGGGTTGGAAGCCATCAAGGACAGGCTTAAGAATTATGACAATGCTTCGCTGAAATTCACCCTTGATACCGATGTCAGCCAGTTCATCTACCCATTTGACCAGGAAAACACCAACAACCTGAAATACAAGGACGCTGACGGCAACGAGATAGAAAATCCCCACAAGGACGAGGTACACAAGCCGGGCGAAGAGGGCTACGGCGGAAACGAAGCTGTGCTGGATATCTCGGTGCAGGATGTTGGCGGCATACCGATGTGCAAGTTCAGGGAAGTTTACCAGCAGTGGCAGGACGCAAACGGAAATGTTCTGTATGAACAGAGCGATGACGCTGTTGCACCTGTATACATGCTGAGAAAGTGGAACATCGATCTGGACAAGCTGTTTGCGGGTCATGAGGAAGAACTGGCAAAGATATTCACTGTCAAGTTCGATGTAGTCGCCATAGCACAGGAACCCGCTTCGGACAGCGGCGAGATCTGGGGCACAGGCATTTACTGGCTGGGCGGCGAGATGGGCACCAACAACGTTGAGAAGTGGTCGGGCAACCTGACAGGCTTCGATATGAGTTCTGACAAGGACGACACGGCAGGCTGGATAAACCAGTGGGCTTACACAGAGATAGTCGGCAGACCCGGTGTAAATGCGGGCACAACAAAGTCATTCGGCTTTGAGGAAAACGACCACAACTACATATTCTTCCAGACATGGGCAAGCACACACCATCAGCTGGTGGATTTCTACATAGCTGACATGGTACTGCTGGACGAAGACGACAATGTTATAGCTGTTCCCGAAGAAAACATACCTAAAGGCGCAAGTTATGATGTTGTTGACCCGCTGGGTGACGGCACGATATATTCGGGCATCACCGCTGAATAGGCTATCCACAGTAAGCGACACATATTTCACAACATAAAAAAATTTACTGTTAACTATAGCAATCCGCCTTAAAATTCAGACAAAATCCAGTCACAAAACCCATAAATCCCAGCTTTTGCGACTGGATTTTGTGAATTTAAAAAGTTGGATTGCTATAAATAAAGTCAAAGACCCTGCGGTACATGCCGCAGGGTCTTTGCTTTATTTATTTGGTTATCTTTCTTGCTTCAACATAGAAGCGCTTGTCAGCTGCGTGACCCATCGAGAAAGTTTTTCTCGGCAGTGCGCCGTCCTCTATTACTGTGGGGAACAATTCTTCCTTGCCCATATCGGGCAGTAAAAAACCTATGGAATGCGGCTTTTTCGACAGTTCCCTTACCACATCGGCACCGTGGATATAGTCGGTCTTACCGCCGTTGTTTTTGGTGTAGTTGTCGAGGAAATTCTGCAAAGAACCAACTGTCAGCTTTGAGCTTTCCTTATGTACATAGACGCGCCTTTCTTCGCCGCCGTTGACTATCACGAAACTCTGTGCGCTCTCTTCATCGCTGAGTCCCAGTTCTTCGGTCAGCGCAGCAGTGAGCGACTGCTCGTCAACTTCGGTGACTATACGGTGGATAGCTTCAAATTCCAGCGCGGGCGAATGCAGGTTAACCAGTTCGACCAGTGCGTATCTAGCGGGGTGTGCCGAAAGGTCAGCAGAAGGGTCGGCACGTTTCAGCGTTTCGTAGAACTCTTTAGCAGTAGCCAGCGAATGGTTGCCGTCACCCATAGCGTAAGTAAGCGGCTGTCTGCCTGTAAGACCGTATCTTCTATCGAAAGCCTCCTGCCGTGAGAACTTCTCCAGCAAAGCCTCCACCTGTTCCATGCTGTCCTCATCAAGGAGCCAGCCTGTGATATGTCCGCCGCCCTCCATAAGGTCAAAGTCATAAAGTTTTCTGAACTCATCTTTCTTGTCAGCCAGCGGTTCGATGATGCGCTTTTTGACATCATCTATAAGTATCATGATATGGGGAAGTTCAATGGGTGCGCCCTTGCGTATCTTTATGCGGGGCGGTATGCGTTCGATGACGGTAGCTTCGGTCGCCCTTACCTGCGACTCGGAACCTTTGTAGTACTCGTACTCTTTCAGGTCGATGGCACCCACCAGACCCGCTCTCACACGACCGTCAGCCTGCACGCGCTCAATATATATCATGGCGTTCTTATACTCTTCAAAGGCACCTTTATCGAGATATTCTTTCATCGTGCGGTGTATCTTGTCTATCCTGTAATCAACGCCCGGCTGTTCGAGATAGACTTCGGGCAGTATCAGCTTGTAGGCGCTTTTCTCATCGCCCACAGTTTTCTCGACCCTGTCCCAGTATTCGGGCTCGGAAGTATACTGGTCGCACGCCACCACAGCCCACTTGTTCATGTCTGCATCTTTCGGCAGAAGTATATCCGCCCGCCTGAATGCTGTTGACATCATCATCACGCTCCATCTTAAATGATCATTTAAAGTTCTATCCTGACCAGTCTGTCAGTCTTTTTATAAAGCCTTATCTTCACGCCCGCCATGTCGAACATTCTCTTCGATGCCCTGACATTGTCGGTATCGGCATACTTGTCATCACCGTATATGACTTCCTTTATGCCGCTTTGTATGATAGCTTTCGCGCACTCGTTGCAGGGGAAGAGCGACACATATATCTTTGCATTTTTCAGGCTGCCCGTTGAACGGTTGAGTATAGCATTCAGTTCGGCATGGCAGACAAAGGGGTATTTCGTTTCAAGGAACTCGCCCTCTCTGTCCCACGGCATGTCATCATCATTACAGCCCGTCGGCATGCCGTTATAGCCCACTGACAGAATTTTGTTCTCTTCCGACACTATACAGGCACCCACCTGTGTATTGGGGTCTTTACTGCGCCGCGCCGAAAGATGGGCTATGCCCATAAAGTATTCGTCCCAGCTGAGATAGTCCTGCCTTTTCATATATATGCCCTCCCCGCAAAAAATCGCTCGGATTTATTTTGTGCTTATTCAGCCGCGCTTTCGGTTTCGTCCTCGATCTCGGTGAACATGTTTGCGATCTCATACTCGAAGATCGCTCTTGTGTCCATGCCCTTGTATTCCTCGTAGTTATCAGTCTTGAGGAAGTCGCCTGCCCACATGCCGACCTTGCCGCCTACTATCCATGCGTTGATATCCATTATATCATATTCATTATCGCCGTCGAGTATCATCACATTCAGCTCAGTGTACAGGTCATCGCCGTCACGTCCGCAGGTGCTCGGATATATTACGAAAGTCGCATTATCGCTCAGTGTGATAGCTTCATTGCCCTGATCCCAGAGAGTCTGGCTCTTAAGATTTTCTTTGGTCTTGTCAGCATTTGCGTTTACGCTGTCATAAAGGGAGTTTATCGCCTTAGTCATGTTCTCTTCATTGGTTTCCGTAGAAGCGCCGCTGAGTTCGATAACAGCTTCGTCCGAACCAAGTTCTATCAGCAGGTCAGCGATGCTGTCAATAATATTGTACTTCTCGATGACCATGTTTTCTTCTATCCACTTGTCATAGTTTTCGTCATCCATATGTTCAGCAGATGCAAGAGAGATCTCCACCATGCCATCAACAGTCAGACCCAGACCCATATTGTCGATGAATGCCTGCATATCACTGCCGCAGGAAGTGTTGAAATGCTCAACAACAGCCGATGCCAGTGTTTTAAGTTCTTCATCGGTCATTTCAGCAGAAAGGTCTTTCTGGTCAACACAGATGATGTTATCTACCAGTCGCATTTTCAGGAAATCAGTTTCATACACATCACCCTCGCGCTTGCCGATATCAGCAGTCCAGGGATTGTCGCCGTCTGCGGCGCTGTCGGCAGCGTCAGCCTTAGAGTCGCTGTCAGCCTTGCTGTCCGACTTATCATCTTTATCAGCCTTGCTTTCTGCGTCATCAGCCTTGCTGTCAGCGGCATCGGTAGTCGCCTCGTCAGCGCTGCTGTCAGCTTCCTTATCAGCTGCCGCGCTGCTTGCCGCCTTGCTTGCATCGGTGTCCTTATCTGCATCTTTTCCGCAGCCTGCGAAGCCTGCGCACATAGTAAGCGCCATCAGCGCCGCAAGAATTTTCTTAGTCATAGTTTTGTCCTCCAAATGATATCAATAAACTTGTTTTTGAGCCTTATCGTTCGTCAAAAAAACGCACTTTGTAACATTATAACACATTGCCGACCTTAAATCAAGGCTTTTACATCAATCGACATCAAATTTTCACTTACCTGTCAGCAGTTAAGCTAAACGAGGCGGCATTATCTTACGCAAAAAGTCCCCTGCACACGGCAGAGGACATATCTTCATCTTATATCGCAGTTACGGCTTACGCTGACTGCTTCTCTTTCTTCTCCTTAAAAACGAACAGCTTGCTTATTATATAGTTGAGGATTATGACTATCACATTTGCGATTATTTTTGTGACCCAGTAATTGATGCCCAGCAGTTTGCCGCCGATGTTCATTATGACATCTTCCACCAGCAGAGTGAAAACACGCCCGCCATAGAAAGATGCACCCTCTTTGATTATGGCAGATGCGCCCTTTGCGGTCGATTCAAACACCCATATCCTGTTGGTGATGTACGCTAAAGTCACCGCGCATATCCACGAAAATACTGTGCTTATATTCAGCACCCACACATCACCGACACCCATTTTCTCCAGAAGTGCCTTAGATATGCCCGCCGTGATAAAGCTGACCACTGTAGTCATCACACCGAAAAACAAGTACAGCAGTACCTCTTTGTTCTTTTTATAGAAAGGCTCGAATATCTTCAGAAATCCCCAGCCCATTATGCGGTCGAATATGTCCTTTTTCTCGTTGTTTTCAACTGTGTTTTCCATTATTACAGCCCTTTCCTCAGTTATGACCTGTTTATTATACATCAATTTTACTTCGCCGTCAAGAATATTTTTGCTTTTTATTTCGGCAAAAATGACCATTGACCGCAGTTTTGCAGGTTAATATTTTTATATATCAGGTCGAATTTTTCGGTGAATATTAACTTGATATCATCACATTAACGTTTGCTGACGATTGCTGTAACAACAGCACGAAGATAAACGAATACAGCCGTATTTTCGCGTAATTTCAAGGAAATTCCCGAAAACTTCTGTGCCGAAACGGATAAAAACCTATTGCATTTTAAGTTTAAATGTGCTAAAATATAAACTGTGATAACAAAGTAAATTTACCCGGGTAACAATGACATTATTTTTACATAACGGAGGAAATACATATGAACAACAAGATCAAGATACTTATAGGTGATGACTCGGCACAGTACGGCGTTTTCTGCGCGGCGACCCTCAGGAACTCCGGATTTTTTGTAATAACCCGTCAGAAAGACGGTCTTGTGATATACGATGCAGTAAGGAACGAACTGCCCGATGTGGTCATCGTTGATGCAGTCATGCCCGGACTTGATGCCATCGAACTGATACGCAAATGCGAAAAGCTGGATAAAAAGCCGCTGTTCATCGTCACCAGCCCATACGAGAACAGCTTTATCGAAACACAGGTGATGACGGCGGGCGCGGCATATTTCATGCTAAAGCCCTTTGATGTCAAGATACTGGGCGAACGAATAAAGGCGATGCTGAATATCGATACCGACATCTCAGCCGAAACTGTTCACCCGCGCATGAAGCCAACGCCCGCAAACCTTGAGATAATCGTCACAGACATAATCCACCAGATAGGTGTGCCCGCCCACATAAAGGGTTACCACTATCTGCGCGAGGCGATAATCTGTTCGGTAAACGACAAGGAGATGCTTGAAAGCGTAACAAAGCTATTATACCCTGCGGTAGCGAAGAAATTCGCGACTACGCCCTCCCGCGTTGAACGTGCTATACGCCACGCCATCGAGATAGCTTGGGACAGAGGCGACATCGACACGCTGAACAGCTTTTTCGGATATACCATCAACACAGGAAAAGGCAAGCCCACCAACAGCGAGTTCATCGCGCTGATAACCGACAAGATACGCCTGAAATTCAACGCCGCTATCCCCGCATAAATTGCGGCGGACAGGTGAGTAACACGCAAATGATGGGTCAAGTCCCGCGAGAGGGCGTATCTGCGCCGCTTCGCACAGATAGGAGAAATTGGAGCGCATAACTGCGGCGGACAGGTGAGTAACACGCGAATGATGGGTCAAGTCCCGCGAAAGTGTGTATCTGCGCCGCTTTTCACAGATAGGAGAAATTGGAGCGCATAACTGCGGCGTACAGGTGAGTAACACGCGAATGTTGGGGCAAGTCCCGCGAGAGGGCGTTTCTGCGCCGCTTTGCACAGATAGGAGAAATTGGAGCACATAACTGCGACGGACAGGCGAGTAACACGCGAATGTTGGGTCAAGTCCCGCGAAAGTGCGTATCTGCGCCGCTTCGCACAGATAGGAGAAATTGGAGCGTATAACTGCGGCGGACAGGTGAGTAACACGCAAATGTTGGGTCAAGTCCCGCGAAAGCGCGTATCTGCGCCGCTTTGCACAGATAGGAGAAATTGGAGCGCATAACTGCGGCGGACAGGTGAGTAACACGCGAATGTTGGGTCAAGTCCCGCGAGAAGGCGTATCTGCGCGGGTTCGGCGGGATAAAAAGTGCCTTGTCTGCACATAACGCCCGAATTAACAAAAAGTTTACAAAAATATCCCCAGACCCCTTGACAAATGTTGCGGGGTCTGGTATAATATATAAGCATTCGTATTCTAAAGACAGTCGGCACAAAGGTAAGCCCGACCGAGGAAAAGAAAGCATCGTCATATCGACTTTGTATCTCTTTTGTCTTTGGATAAAAGGGATTTTTCTTTTAGATTACGCTTTGCGAGAAAACTGCAAAGAGGTGAAATTCAAATGCCAAGTGAAAAGACTTTACTTGCTAAGCAGGAAAGAGTCAATGAGCTGACCGAGCTGATCAAGAACTCCGCAGCAGGCGTTCTGGTAAGCTATGAGGGTATCACTGTTGAAGAGGATACCAAGCTCAGAAAGGAAATGAGAGAGGCAGGCGTCAAGTACTTCGTTGAGAAGAACACAATGCTGAGATTTGCATTCAAGAACGCAGGTCTGGACGATATCACAGGTGTACTTGAGGGTACTACCGCTATCGCTATTTCCGATGACGATCAGACTGCACCCGCAAGGATCCTCGGTAAGTTCGCTGAGGACACTGATAACGAAAAGTTCAAGCTGAAAGCAGGTTACATCGGCTCTGAGGTTTATGATGAGGCAGGCGTTAACGCTCTGTCGAAGATCCCTTCGAGAGATACTCTGCTGGCTATGCTGGTCGGCTCTCTGCAGGGCCCCATGCAGAAGCTCGCTGCTACTCTTCAGGCTCTTGCCGACAAGGAAGGCGGCGACGCAGCATAATATTTGCTGCATAAAGCACACGCGGGCGGCTTGATAATAGTCCCGCGAAACTAAACTATATTATAAAGGAGATTTTAATCATGGCTTCTGAGAAGATTATGAATTTTGTAGAAGAGATCAAGACTATGTCTGTTCTTGAGCTGAAAGAGCTCGTTGACGCTATCCAGGAGGAATTCGGTGTAACCGCAGTCGTTGCAGCAGCAGGTCCCGCAGCAGGCGGCGCAGCAGCTGAGGCTGAGAAGACTGAGTTCGACGTTGTTCTGGCTTCGTTCGGCGATCAGAAGATGGCAGTTATCAAGGCTGTTAAGGAGATCACCGGTCTGGGTCTGAAGGAGGCTAAGGCTCTGGTTGAGGAAGCTCCTAAGGCTATCAAGGAGGCTGCTCCTAAGGCTGAGGCTGAGGACATCAAGGCTAAGCTGGAAGCTGCAGGCGCTACTGTAGAGCTGAAGTAATTTCACTTTTGCAGATATATCCCCGATGTTCAGGCATCGGGGATTTTTTTATATGGTTATCCCGCTGACACACCACAAAAACAGCGGCTATACAGAACTTAAGGTTCTTGGCGTATATTTTTCCCCCGCCGCAGGCGGGGGAAAAATATGGGGCGCTCAATTATCCTTTTGTTTACCGCATTTTTAGTTGGTGTGCTAAAGGGATAGTCATATTTTTTTATTTATAGCAATCCGCCTTAAAATTCAGACAAAATCCAGTCACAAAACCCATAGATCCCAGCTTTTGCGACTGGATTTTGTGAATTTAAAAAGTTGGATCGCTATAGTACAATTGTATATCTGCACAAACGCTTGTCGGTAAGTTCGTTTAATCAGTCGATTGATTGGCGGGGCGAAAATATGTTATACTGATATTTTAGAGGTGAATGCTATGGTCAAGGTACATATAAGGTTCAATCCCAGCTGGGTGCTGAGAAAACGTTCGGATGAGGCACTGCCTGTTGACAGAGTCATACCTGTGCTGACAGAGAAGTACTCGCTGGAAGTGATAAGCAAAGGCGCCGCAGAAATTGTGGGCACGCTGAAACTGAAAGCGGGCGAGGACTGCAAGTCTGCCGAAAAGGACATAATGGCTGTACTGCTGGGATTCTACAGCGATGCGCTCGTAAATTGCAGAGTAGAGGTCTTTGAGGAAGAGGACGCGGAGGACAGAGAAGCTGACAGGAGCGTAAGATTTTCATCTGAATATGAGCCGAATGTTCCCCGCACTTCAAACGACCGCGAAGAAGACCGCGAAGATCCGAAGGACGAGATCAATTCGATGGTGGGCGCAGAGAACTTCAAAGCGCTTATCGGTGAGATAGACAAACTCGCCTACGGCATACACAACCTTGACAGCATTGACACTTTTCTTGAAAGGAACTACCTGTTCGCAGTAAACGAAGGGGACGGGTATTCTTACATGCTGACACTGCTTTCGATGATGATGGACTATCATCGGCTTGGGTATGAGAGGGACAGAAAACTTCCGCGCAAGCGCGAAATACGCATGCCCCCGCCCTCTACCTCAAAGGAAGCGCCCACGCCCATATCGGTGCTGGGAAGCATCATGGACAAGCTGAACGACCCCAGCGGCATGATACTCAGCTTTGATATATCAAGCTGGGTAAACGAGGTGAGTTCGGAGGACTTCCACCTTTTTATAAGGGTGCTGAAAGACTATGCACACAGCGCCGTTGTGGTATTCAGGGTGCCATACCTCGAAGCTAAGGCGCTGAACAGGCTGTACCTTGAATTAAACAGGCAGATGTTCATAAAAGCTGTGCCGATAACTCCGCTGGGCATAGACCAGCTTTGCAGTATAGCCGAGCGCAGACTGGCTGATAAAGGCTTTAAGATACGCGAAGAAGCGCTCAGCATCATCGGGGAGAGGCTGGCTGAGGAACACCGCAGCGGCAAGTGCTACGGCATAAAGACCGCAGAAAAAGTCATAGCCGAAGCGATACTGGAAAAAGCGCTGAATTATCCCGATGACAACATAATACGTGCTGACGAGATAATGAACATATCTTCTTTTGCCGCCGACCGTGACAAGAGCGGCGAAGAACTTCTGGAGGAACTGATAGGCATTGAGAATGTGCGCGAAAAGCTGTATGAAGTCATTTCGGCGGTAGAAGTCACCTCAAAGGAAAAAAGCGGTGAACACCCCTGCATACACATGCGTTTTGTGGGCAAGCCGGGCACAGGCAAAACCACCGTTGCACGCATACTGGGCAAGATACTCAAAGAGAGGGACGTGCTGAGAGAGGGCAGATTTTTCGAGCATTCGGGACGTGACCTTGTGGGGGCGTACATCGGTCAGACTGCGCCTAAGACAGCGCAGATGTGCCGTGATGCCTACGGTTCGGTGCTGTTCATAGATGAGGCTTACTCGCTGTATGTAAATTCAAGCGACTCGAAGGATTTCGGGCGGGAGGCGCTGACCACACTGATAGCCGAGATGGAGAACCACCGCGATGACATGGTGGTGATAATGGCAGGCTACACCGATGACATGGAAGAACTGATGAAAGGCAATTCGGGTCTGAGGGACAGGATGCCTTACAAGATAGAATTTCCCGATTACACGCGCGAACAGCTTTGCAGTATCTTCCTGAAAATGGCTTCTAAGTACTATGTGCTTGGTGACGGTCTGGAAGAAGCGGCTAAGGATTTCTTTGACAAGATGACTGATGCCTACATGAACGAGAAGGAGTTCGGCAATGCTAGATTTTCGCGAAATCTGTATGAGAGAACGCTTGGCAAGGCGGCTGTGCGGTGCAGTATATCTGGTGAGAAACTGAAAGAGTTGACGGTGGAGGACTTCAGCAAAGCGATAGCTGACGGAGAGTTTTCGGAAGCCGCGAAGAACAGGAAGTCACTGGGATTTTTATAACGCTTGCTATAACAGGATAACAAAGCGCCATTGTCCGTAATTTCGGGCAATGGCGCTTTAATTTATGAATTGAGGTATTTAACTGCCGCTGTTGCCGCGACTGCGCCGTCTGCGGCGGCTGTCACAAGCTGGCGGACTTCCTTTACGCGGTTATCGCCTGCGACGAATATGCCCGCAGTTCTGGTCAGGCAGTTTTCGCCCGCGACTGCATAGCCCTTATCGTCAAGGTCGATGACTGCGGAAAAGTTCTGGTTTTCGGGAACTCTGCCCACTGCCACGAACAGTGCGCTGACCTCAACGGTCTGCACAGTGCCGTCTTTGGACTTGACCTCGATGCTTTCCAGCTTTTTATCGGCGTTCAGCTTGGTTATCTGAGTATTCAACAGAAATTCCACATTATCGCGTGCTTTCAGCCTGTCAAAATCAGCTTCGGCGCCGCTGAATTTATCAAGGCGGTGTATCAGGTAGACTTTTTCAGCGATGTCCGCGAGGTAGAGGGCATCTTCGAGGGCGGTACGGGTGCCGCCTGCCACAGCGACCACCTTTTTGCGGAAGAATGCGCCGTCACAGGTAGCGCAGTAGCTTACACCTCTGCCGACCAGTTCATCTTCACGGTCAACGCCCAGCTTGCGCTTATCCGAACCTGTTGCGATTATTACGGCACCTGCTTCATAGCTTGCTGAGGGGGTATTGACCAGTTTGTGATCACCCTTATCCTCAATGCCGACTACCTTTTCAAACTTGAACTCAGCGCCCAGTTCCTTAGCCTGTTCGTAGAGTTTGGTTGCAAACTCAAATCCCGATATATGGGGTTCAACGGGGTAATTCTCTATCTTATGGGCATTGATTATCTGACCGCCGTAGCTTGCGGCTTCCAGCAGCAGGACGGTCTTATTGGCGCGTCTGCCGTAGATAGCGGCAGTCATGCCCGCAGGACCTGCGCCCACTATGACGATATCGTACTTCATGCTATCACCTCAGCATTTCCAGGACTGCGTCCTTGCCGCGAAAACCTACGCTTCTTTTTACTTCTTTGCCGTCCTTGACTACTACAAGGCAGGGTATGGAGGAAACGCCGTAATCCTCAGCGAGGATATCTTCATCATCGACATTTATGCTGACTATCTTGACATCATCGCGGGAGCCTGCTATTTCTTCCAGCACAGGCGCGAGCATTTTGCAGGGACCGCACCAGTCTGCATTGAAGTCCACCAGAACGGGCTTATCGGACTTTATTACTTCATTCTCAAAATTCTCTCTTGTTACCTTTACAACTGCCATGATATATCTCTCCTTTTAATATAGTATACGTTCGTTCATCGCCCTGCCGTATGGCGGGAAAACGCGGCACGAAATGTTACTTGTTGGAATTTTCGACATTAGTGAGTATCTTCATTATGAGCTGACCCAACTGAGCGCCCTCTTCGGGGGTCAGACCTATACAGCACTTCATCTGCTCAGGGACTTTGAGCGCCTTATCTTTGAGGGCATCGCCCTTTTCGGTGAGGGTGATGTTCAGACTGCGCTCATCAGTTTCACTGCGGGTGCGGGTGATATAGCCTTTACTTTCCAGCTTTTTGAGCAGTGGTGTCAGTGTGCTGGGGTCAAGCAGGAGTGCTTCGCCCATTTCTTTGACGGTACATTTCTGCTGTTCCCACAGATACATCATAACGACGTACTGGGTATAGGTAAGGTCAAGCTCATCAAGAAAGGGTGCATATCTTCTCGTGACCTCTTTAGCGCAGAGGTAAAGCGGGAAGCACAGCTGATTTCTCAGTCTTATGGGTTCATACTTATCGCTCATAATATCTTTTTAATATCCTCCTCGATATCTTTCGGGGCGCAGGTGGGGGAATATCTGCCTACCACGTTGCCCTCGCGGTCAACAAGGAACTTAGTGAAGTTCCACTTGATATCATTTTCAGCTTTACAGGACTTGCTGAGTTTTTCGACGCTCTTCATTATCGCTTTATTCTTTATACCATCTACCCTTTCGGCGGGGCTGTTGGCTTTGAGGTAGGTATAGACGGGGCATTCATTTTCGCCGTTTACCTCTATCTTAGCCAGCTGGTCGAACTGTGTCTTATACTTAGCGGTGCAGAACTGATGTATCTCAGCGTCATCGCCGGGTGCCTGATTGCCGAACTGGTTACAGGGGAAATCCAGCACTTCAAGACCCTTATCGTGGTAACTCTCGTAGAGCTTTTCAAGACCTTCATACTGAGGTGTGAAACCACAGCCTGTTGCGGTATTGACTATCAGCATTAACTTGCCTTTCATTTCAGCCATATCCAGCTGACCTTCTCTTCTCTTATTTACCTTATAATCGTATATTGACATATGGATTCCTCCTTTTGCCGCATTCGCGGTCGTTTACAGTTAGTTTGTGTTCGATTTATTTTTATACAAATCGTTTGTGTGCAAACTAAATATAACACACTTACACCTGCTTGTCAATAGGCTTCACAGATTGTTTACAATCATCCTTGATATTTGCTTACAGGGGTAGTATTGACTGTTTTTGGGGAGATATTCGCGGCGAGCGGAGGACGAACGGCGGGAGCAAGCCAGCCGCCCTGCATTTAGGCGTTTTCCGCGTGAGTGCGGCGCAGACAGTGGGTAGGGTGGGGGCTTGCCGACACCTTATCAGTCATCAGTATACTTGGCGTTTTTTGATTGGTTGTGGGCGAGGATTTGGTGGTTTTATCTTTTTGCGTGTGGGACGAACGGCGGGAGCAAGCCCCCGCCCTACGATTTGGGCGTTTACTGTGAGAGAGTGCGATGCAGACAGTGGATATGGTGGGAACTTGTCCCCACCTTATAAGGCATCAATACGCTTGGCGTTTTTGGGTTGTGGGCGAGGGTTTGGTGGTTTTATCTTTTTGCGTGCGGGACGAACGGCGGGAGCAAGCCCCCGCCCTACGATTTGGGCGTTTACTGTGAGAGAGTGCGGTGCAGAAAATTGGTAGGGTGTGGACTTGCCCCCACCTTATAAGACAATGCCATTAAGCTAACAAAAACCAATCTCACCTAACCTCCCACGACCATCTTCACAAATAATTTTAGGCGCAGCAAAGCTGACAGTCCACAAGAACTGCCTTGATAAATATGGGG
>Ga0129310_1000474_pt1 | contig 49037 bp, 49 predicted proteins | sample Go1ome_2_FD_94433 | JGI IMG/M metagenome (GOLD analysis project Ga0129310, IMG submission 94433) | Western lowland gorrila individual fecal microbial communities from Wisconsin, USA - Go1022A metagenome | ecosystem: Host-associated > Mammals > Digestive system > Large intestine > Fecal | place...
ACCGTTTTGCGTAGCAAAATGCTTTGACCAGTGAACCGCAAAGAAAGATGCGGCGGTCGCAGACCGCTTTGCGAAGCAAAGTTCTGAATATGATGCGGCGGTCGAAGACCGCTTTGCGTAGCAAAGTTCTGACAATACTAAGGTTCATAGGGTTTGGGGCAACGCCCCAAGGTCTTGCTTTTGTTCATGGAGGATTAATATAAATGAAAAAGAAATTCCTTGCATTGGCGGTTGCTTCCGCAATGCTGATGTCGGCTACACCGGCGTTTGCCGCAGACCATGTGGTAATTGCACCTTCCGCAGCTGCTCCCGAAAAGGAAAAAATGTCTGCCGAAGAGCTTAAGAAAAAAGCCGTTGAGCTTGGCATTATAGATGAGAATATGGATATTTCCAAGGGCATTATGGTCGAAACTGCCTGCTATATCGCATGGCGTGCGTCCGGTTCACCGGAGGCAAAGAACGGCTTCATCGCTCCATGTGCGGTTAATGCCCCTAAGGAAAGACAGACTGCAATCAAATGGGCAGTCGGCAAGGGCATAATAAGTGGCAGTGAGGACATTAAAGCAATGGCAAACGGCTTTAAGCTGACGGAAATTGCACTCAGAGCCGATTTTGATGTTGACATGGTTCCGTCAAGGCCCAATCTTGAGGCATTCCTCAGATTTATTATCGAGCTTGGTCAGCGTCAGCTTGATGATGTCGGTAACGGATCAGTTGAAAGATACATTATTATAACGTCAGATACCGATAAAAATTGAATTTTGAAACAGAAGAGATACGACAGGAATGCCGTATCTCTTTTTTGTATTTTTTTTAGTACTTTTTTCTAAAAACCTATTGACAGATATTAAATTATGCTGTATTGTATAAATATAAAAACAATAATGTATTTATAAAAATACTTTATATAATATAGTTAAGATATATTATATGAATATTGCGAAAGGAGTGGTTGTATGAAAAATAAAAAAGTGGTAACGGCAATTGCCTTAGTTTTTGTAATGGCAATGAATGTTTCTGCCTTTGCACATGAGGCGATTGTTAAAAACGGAGAAACATCGGCTGTTGTCGCTGACGACAGACTCACTGATGAAGAAGTAAAAAAGATCGCACATGAAAGAAGCTTGGTAAAGGAAAAGGTAGATTGGAGCAAAAAAGTAACTTTGGAAGATGTAGCTCATTTAATATGGAGCGGTGACAAAATGCCCAATCCGAAAAACGGATATGTTGCACCTATTGCGGCAACAGCTTCAAAAGATATGGTAGATGCAATAAAATATTGTGTTCAGCAGGGCATTATCTCTCCGAACGGAAATGCTATGGATATGCCTACTATAGAGCAGATTATGGATATGTTTAACCGTGCAGGATTTGACATTACCAATTGCGAGGAGCTTACGGGTACGGATGAACTTTCAGTTGTAAGAACGTACCTTTCACTTGAAAGAAGAAATATGATGGATGTCAATACCAGCGGAAGAAGAAGATACGATAGACCTAATGGAGATATAATAGTATGGCCTGACTTACCCGGAGGCAATGGTAATTACATATAACCCGATAAAGACTTGGTAACCGAAAAATAGAGACGAGAGAAGAACGTGAAAACAGATGTAAATTAGATGAAATCTCTAAAATAACGTTAAATGCATAATCAAATTCCCCATGCTGTATTATGAATAAATAAAATGTCTTTATTGGTGTACAAAATTGTTTTTTTTACTCACACATTACACTTGATTTTTACATAAGTCGGGTGTATAATACAAATAGAAATTCGATTTATTGGAATACCCCTCCAAAATACCTTTTTCTTATTTAATCCTAAAAGGCCGTTGTTGAAAAACAGCGGTCTTTTTTTGTATATGAAATTGCCATTATTCGAGATTTAGAATATAATATATGAATTAATATATAAGGAGGATTAGCATGGAATTTATGTCGGCAAGAGAAGCCGCTGACAAATGGGGAATTTCTCAAAGAAGAGTAGCAATTCTTTGTTCTGAAGGAAGGATTGATGAAGCTGTGATGGTTGGAAATATGTGGATTATACCAAATACGGCACAAAAACCGGAAGATGCAAGAAGTCTAAGGTATAATAAAAATGATGAAAAAATAGCAAAACCATTTTTGAAATGGGCAGGAGGAAAAAGTCAGCTTATAAATGAAATTGAAAGATACTATCCGTTTTCGGAAGGAAAAATAACGAAATATGCAGAGCCTTTCGTCGGCGGTGGAGCAGTTTTGTTTGATATTCTTAATAAATTTAATTTGTCTGAGATTTATATAAGTGATATAAATGCTGAATTAATAAATACATACATTATTATAAGGGATCAAGTTGAAGATTTAATAAAAATACTTTTAAATTTACAAAATGATTTTATACCTTTAGATATAGACAGGCGTAAAATATTATATATGAAACAACGGGAGTATTTTAATAATTTAAAAATAAATAAAACTTATAATATTGAAATGGCGGCATTGATGATATTTCTTAATAGGACATGCTTTAACGGGCTTTATCGTGTCAATAAAAAAGGCTTATTTAATGTACCTATGGGAGCATATAAAAATCCTTTGATTTGCAATGAAAATAATCTTAGAATAGTATCGCAAAAATTGAAAAACGTAAAAATTGTACATGGTGATTATAAAAAAGCATCAGAATTTATTGATGAAAATACGTTTGTGTATTTTGATCCGCCATATAGACCTATTACAAATACGGCTAATTTTACGGCGTATTCGGAAAATGAGTTTAATGATGAAAAACAAATTGAGCTTGCTGAATTTGTAAAGAAAATGAGTAAAAAAGGTGCGATTGTTGTTAGTAATTCAGACCATCGAGGAGTGAATTTATATGAACCTTGCCTTGAATGATAGTTTAACTGGAGAATATAATTCAAATTCACAAATAGCAAGAGTTTTGACCGAAGAATGGGTTGAAAAAAATATGTATTGTCCACGATGTGGCAATCTTCATATTAATCACTTTGAAAATAATAGACCGGTTGCAGATTATTATTGTCCATCATGTAATAATGAATATGAATTAAAGAGTAAAAACGGAAATTTAGGACACAAAGTTAATGATGGTGCATATAACACAATGATTGAACGAATATCAAGTAATGATAATCCGGATTTTTTCTTTATGAATTATTCAAAAAATGAGTTGAAAGTCATAGACTTTATTCTAATTCCAAAGCATTTTTTTGTTCCGGATATTATAGAAAAACGTAAACCTTTAGCACTAACTGCAAAGAGAGCAGGCTGGACAGGTTGCAACATTTTATTAGATAAAATTCCTGAACAGGGTAAGATAGATATAGTTTCAAATGGTGAAATAATAGATATAAATTATGTTATTAATAAAGTAAATAAAAGTAGTCTACTTGAAACAAAGAACATAAATAATCGTGGTTGGCTTATGGATGTTTTAAATTGTGTTAATAAAATACCGTCAGAAATATTTACATTAGACGAGGTATATAATTTTGAAAATATATTACATATAAAACATCCACAGAACAATAATATTAGACCTAAAATCAGACAACAACTTCAATTCCTAAGAGATAAAGGCTTTATTGATTTTTTAGGTAAAGGTAAATATATAAAAAGAATATGAGGTATTTTTATGAAAAAATATATGATTGCAATAGAGGAAACGGTCGTAGAAGAGTTTGAAGTAGAAGCAAATAATTTTGATGAAGCTCTAAATATTGCTGCAAAAAAATATTATGATGGTGAATTTGTAGTATCTCCGGGAGAAGTACAACTCAAACAGATGTCAGTTGCATCACAGAATGGTGAATATAGTAATTGGATTGAGTTTTAATTAAAGATGCAGAGAAAAAATTGACTTTGAGCATGATGGTGCAAATGGAAGGGTATATTTGCATAAAGGAGATGCAAGAAAGCTTGAGTTTATTTCAGATGAAAGTATTGATTTAATATGTACACATCCGCCATATGCCGATATTATTAATTACAGTGAAGATATACCGGAAGATTTGTCATTGCTCAAAATTAATGATTTTTTGGAAGAAATGAAGAAAGTTGCGTCTGAAAGTTACCGAGTTCTTAAAAAAGGAAAATATTGTGCAGTTCTTATGGGCGATACTCGTCAAAAAGGCTGTATGATACCTATGTCATTTGAAGTTATGCGTATATTTGAAAATTCCGGTTTTAAATTAAAAGAACTAATAATAAAAGAACAGCATAATTGCAAAGCAACAGGATATTGGAAAACAAACAGCATTAAATATAATTTTTTACTTATAGCACATGAGTATTTGTTTGTGTTTAAAAAATGATTTATCTTGTTTAATAACAGAGGTGTATAACAGTGGGAGTACTAACATTCATTGAAAGACAAACTATTTGTAAGTTGTTTAAAATATCTGACGGGTATATTTTTAATTCTTTTAGAAATAGTATAAATTATAATAAAAATACTACTCAGCAAATGATACTTGAAGCTTGTGGTATTGATATATACAAGGATAAATCATATAAAAGCTTATCACAACAGAAATGTGTGGAAAAAATATTTGATGAATGTAGTCCGCAAATTATTGCCAAGCTTCTTTCTGTGATGTCTGATTACTTTTGCTTAGCGATGGGTACGGATAATTGGAGTAATAATGATAGTTTCAACTATCAAAGAGTCGAAGAAATAATTGAACGATTACAGTCATTATCAACGGTTACATTGCCTGTACAGGAAAACACAAATTCAATATTGATATTGAGCGATATAGAGAAAGATATGCAAGATGATAAGCCAGAATTGGCTATAGATCGGCTTCATACATTTGCAACTAATTATATTAGAAAAATTTGTAAAAATCATAATATTGATATTTCAGATTCAAAAGGAAATTACTATCCGCTGGTATCACTTGTTGGAAATTTAAAAAAATGGTATGAAAATGAAAACTATTTTGAAAGTGATTTCTGTGTTGTAGCAATAAGAAATTCAATAAATACTTTTGCAAAATACAATGATTTACGGAATAACAAAAGTGCAGCACATCCTAATTCACTTTTACAAAAAGCAGAGGCAGAATATGCAGTAAAAATAGTTGCTGACACACTTATGTTTATTGATAATATAGAAAAGAGTAAATTAGATAAATTTAATTCAAATGAAAATGATGAGTGGGTTATAGATGATGATGATGATTTACCATTTTAATTAATATTTTAATTAATGGTAATTATGATAATAAAGATAGAATGAGAGATATTTCGATTTCTATCTTTTTTATTAAATTAATAAATAAACTTTCCTTGACAAATATTCCATGGAAATATAGAATTACATCTGTACGAATTGGACAAAAAATATTCAGATTTGTTAGTCATAACAAATATAAGTAACTGCTAACCGGTTTGTACATATATTAATTCTAAGGATGTGAAAATGATGACTCTTGATGAGCTTGAAATAGGTAAATCCGGCGTTATTACGGCCGTAAACGGCGAAGGCGCTTTACGCCGCCGTCTGTTGGATATGGGGCTTACTCCCAGAACAAAGGTTATGGTGCGTAAGGTTGCACCGATGGGCGATCCGATTGAAATACATCTGAGAGGCTATGAGCTGACCATTCGTGTTGACGATGCAAAGGATATTGAAATAGAAAGGGTGGCAGACTGATGATTTTTGCACTCGGCGGTAATCAGAACTGCGGTAAAACAACGCTGTTTAACCAGCTTACGGGCTCTAATCAGCATGTCGGAAACTTTCCCGGTGTTACGGTGGAAGGCAAAAGAGGAACGGTAAAAGGACATCCCGATGTTGAGGTTGTTGACCTTCCCGGTATATATTCGCTTTCGCCTTATACCTCGGAGGAAATTGTAACACGAGATTTCCTCATTAATGAAAAAATAGATTGCATTATAAACATAACTGATGCAACCAACATTGAGCGTAATCTCTATCTTTCGCTTCAGCTTATGGAGCTGGATATTCCGATGGTTATAGCCTTGAATATGATGGACGAAATGCGTGAAAACGGCAATACTATCAAAATTCAGAAGCTTTCGGAGGCACTCGGTGTTCCGGTTGTTCCGCTTGCGGCCGTTAAAAACGAAGGCGTTGATGAGCTTGTGGAGATTGCCATAGATACGGCACAGCACAGAACAAAGCCGGCAGTTAAGGATTTCTGCTCCGGTGCGGTACATAGAGCAATCCATTCGGTTGCACATCTTGTTGAGGACCATGCGGACAGGATAAATGTTCCGTCAAGATTTGCGGCAACAAAGCTTATTGAAGGCGATGAGCCTATGATGAACGCACTTAAGCTTTCCGATAACGAAAAGGACATGCTTGAGCATATCGTTACCGAAATGGAAACGGAAACAGGTACGGACAGAGAGGCCGCTCTTGCCGATATGCGATATGACTTTATCGAAAAGGTATGTGCCGATACGGTAATAAAAACAGGAAAATCAAAGGCACACGAAAGAAGTGTTAAAATAGACAGCGTGCTTACACACAGAATATGGTCGATACCGATATTTGTCGGCATTATGGCAGTTATATTCTGGCTGACCTTCGGTGTAATCGGTGCATGGCTTTCGGACGGATTTACGGTGCTGATTGACAAGGTAATATCGTTGATAGATATGGGACTTACGAGCTACGGAATAAATCCCGTTGTGCATTCGCTTATTGTTGACGGCGTATGTGCCGGAGTAGGAAGCGTGCTTTCGTTCCTGCCGACAATCGTTGTGCTGTTCTTTTTCCTTTCAATGCTTGAGGACAGCGGATATATGGCGAGAGTTGCATTTGTTATGGACAAGACATTGAGAAAAATTGGACTTTCGGGACGTTCGTTTGTGCCTATGATAATAGGCTTCGGCTGTTCTGTTCCGGCAATAATGGCAAGCAGAACACTGCCGTCCGACAGGGACAGAAAGATGACTATAATACTTACGCCGTTTATGTCCTGTTCGGCTAAGCTGCCGATATATTCTGTATTTGTTATGGCGTTTTTTGCACCATATTTAAGACCGGTTATGATGATATTTTTATATATATTCGGTATGGTCATGGGAGTGCTTGTCGGTCTTGTGTTGAAAAAGACTGCCTTCCACGGCGAGCCTGTGCCGTTTGTTATGGAGCTGCCGAACTACCGTATGCCGGGCTTTAAGTCGGTTGTTATGCTTATATGGGACAAGGCAAAGGATTTCATAACAAAGGCATTTACGATAATATTTACTGCGTCTGTAATTATATGGTTTTTACAGACCTTTGATACAAGGCTGAATGTTGTGACAGACAGCTCAATGAGTATGCTTGCGTTAATCGGACAGCTTGTTTCGCCGATATTCAGACCGCTTGGCTTTACGGACTGGAGAGCCGCAACGGCACTTATTACGGGATTTTCGGCAAAAGAGGCGGTTATCAGTACGCTGTCGGTGCTTGTCGGCGGAAACATAAACGCTATGCTCCCGACAATATTTACGACAAAGGCGGCTATTTCGTTCCTTGTGTTTACACTGCTTTATACGCCGTGCGTTGCGGCAATAGCGGCAGTAAAAAGGGAACTGCATTCGAGAAGTATGGCGTTGTTGGTTGTTGTAGGGCAGACGGTATTTGCATGGTGCGTTGCGGCAATAGTATATAACGTGATTATGCTGTTTTGACAGGAGTTTGATGTATAAATGGGAACAATGGGAGTATTGGATTATGTGCTTATCGGAGCGGTATGCGTTGGGCTGTTTTTTGCCATACGGTATATGATACGGCACAGAGGCGGCTGCTGCGGTTGTTCCGGCTGCTCCGGAAATTGCGGTAAGTGCGGTAAATGTAAGGGATAAGGGGAAAGAAGACCTTGGGGCTTTGCCCCAAACCCCACGAACCTTTGAAAAGGTTCGATCTAAACTTTATAAAACCAAAAGACTCGGAAATTAAATTTCCGAGTCTTTTATTTTACAGCTTAATATTTAATTTCCCAAACTATTTCGCAGAAATAGTTTAATATAATTTAGGTTAAGCCTTTTTAAAGGCTTACGGGTTTAAGGGCAGAGCCCTTAGGTTTTAAATCACTCAAAATAATTTATCTTCATAGCACGGCGAACGTCTGCGAGAGTTTCGTTTGCCTTGGCTCTTGCGACCTCACTGCCTGACTTGAGAATATCGTATACATCGGGTATACGTGCCTCCCACATAGCTCGTCTTTCACGAATAGGCGCAAGCTCTGCCTGAAGCACCTTGTTCAGGAACTTCTTTATCTTTACATCGCCTAAACCGCCACGCTGATAATGCTCCTTTAACTCATCAAGACACTTGTATTCCGGTAAGAACTCCGCAAACTGCTCGTCTGTACAGAACGCATCAAGATATGTGAATACAGGATTTCCTTCTACCTTGCCGGGGTCCTGAACTCTTAAATGGTTGGGGTCTGTAAACATAGACATTACTTTTTTCTGCACATCCTCGGCACTGTCGGAAAGATAGATACAGTTTCCGAGTGACTTGCTCATCTTTGCCTTGCCATCGATACCCGGTAATCTTAAGCAAGCCGCATTTTTCGGCAGTATGATGTTAGGCTCGGTAAGTGTTTCGCCATAAACCGAATTAAACTTGTGTACGATTTCCTTGCACTGCTCTAGCATAGGAAGCTGATCCTCACCGACAGGTACATCAGTTGCACGAAATGCAGTAATGTCTGATGCCTGGCTGATGGGATAGCAGAAGAAGCCGACAGGTATGCTTGCTTCAAAGTTACGCATCTGAATCTCTGCCTTTACGGTCGGGTTACGCTGAACTCTGGACACAGTAACAAGGTTCATGTAATATGTCGTAAGCTCGGTTAATGCCGGAACCATTGACTGAATGAATATAGTTGCCTTTTCGGGATCGATTCCGCAGGCAAGATAGTCCAATGCAACCTCGATAATGTTGTTTCTTACTTTTTCGGGGTGCTCGGCGTTGTCCGTAAGTGCCTGTGCATCGGCGATCATGATATAGATTTCGTCAAACTCGCCTGAATTCTGTAATCTTACTCGTTCTTTAAGCGAGCCTACGTAATGGCCTACATGGAGCTTTCCGGTAGGGCGGTCGCCTGTTAATATAATTTTCATAAAAGTTCCTCCGCATGGTTATTTTTTTACAAATTGTAATTTTTACGAAATTAGTTTGCGGCTTTACAAGTCGCAAGGGTGTGTTGCGAGGGAGGAAGCTCTTAAATTGCGAAGTCCGACTTTCCTCCCTCGCACTCCCTCCTTTCCGGACACGCTTGAGTTACGAAAATTGCTAACCTTCGCAGGAATGCTGCTCGGTTTTAACGCAATTTTGAAAATACAAAGTTGAAATTTTGTAGCTAATTTAAATTTATTATTAAACTACATTTGCAAAATGTAGTTTATCAAAAGTTTACGTCCACGCTTTTTAAAGGGTGGTAGGGTTTGGGGCAAAGCCTCAAGGTCTTACATAGTTTCGTGTACAATTTGTTCTCTTCTGTATACTACCTTTTTTACAGTCAGTGCAAACACAACGGCTGTTATTATTGAGCCCAATATATCCGAGATAGGTGCGGCATAAAATATATTGGTTATGTCCGTTATCCTCGGAATAATAAGCACCGCAACAAAATACATTCCTTTTCGTATGAGTGAAAGCGGTATTGCACGCTGTACCTGTCCCATACCGATAAGCCCATCGACAACCGGCCACTGGAATGTGAATCCGATTATGCCTAATGTATATATCTTGATTGCTCTTACTGCCTCGGTCATGTACTGTGTGTCAGATGTGAATATCCGCACAAGCACCTGCGGTACAGTCTGGCTTATTGTAAACATTATAACACAAAATGCGAAACAAAGCATTATTATATATTTTTCCGACTGCATAACCCGTTTTGCGTTTCCGGCACCGAAGTTGTAGCTCAAAATTGCCTGTGTTCCTCCGGTTATTCCGCCCAACGGCATTGTTATGATGAGCATAAAGCTCTGCACGATTGCCATACAGCCCACAAGTAAATCCGCATTTGCTCCGCCGAATTTCTGGAGCATCATGTTGACCTCGATTAAAAGCACGTTGTCGATTGATACCGTAAGAAAGGGCACAAAGCCGGTTTTGAGTATACGCAGGCATAACGCCGGGAAATAGTTGCCGAAGGTTAGTCTTATTGGCGGCTTGTCCGAAAGCAGAAAATGCAGAACATATACGCAGGTTCCTATCTGCCCGATAACGGTGGCGATTGCCGCACCGACTATGCCGAGATTGAGCACGTATATGAATACCGGATCAAGAGCAATGTTTATTACCGCACCGATAATAACCGCAATCATGCCGTTTTTCGCAAAGCCCTGCGAAAGTATGTATTGATTCATGCCGCTGCCGAGAAGGGCGAATATTGTTCCCAATACATATATCTTGAAATATTTTTCCGCATATGGATATATGGCCTCGCTTGCGCCGAAGGCAAACAAAATCTGCTTTCGCATGAAAAACGCAATAGCCGTACATACAATAGAAAATATGATAAGAAGCAGAAATGCGTTGGATACGTATTTAGATGCTTCTTTTTTATTGCCTTCGCCGAGCTTTATACCCATCAGCGGAGCACCGCCGACGCCGATAAGGGTTGCAAAGGACAAAATGATAGTAACTATCGGAGCACAAACGCCGATTGCCGTAAGCGCCGTTTCTCCTACAACGGGCATATGGCTAACGAATATTCGGTCCGTAATGCTGTAAAGCACGCTGACAAACTGTGCCGCCATTGCCGGAAAAGCCAGCTTTATCACAAGCTTGCGTACGTCCTCCGTTCCAAGAAGGTTTTCCTGTTCCATAAAAATTATCACTGCCTTTATAAAAATACTGCCTGAACTATTATAAGACGAAAAGTGAGCGGAGTAAAGAATATTATTTCTTACCTGCATTTGTAAAGCCGTAAATAAAATATTTTTTGATGAAAATAAAAAATAGTATTGCAATGTTAATAAATTAATGATATATTAAATTCATAAGTTAATAATATAATATGGTCAGACCACAGAACATATAAAGGAGGACGATATTCAAATTCAATAGGTTTCAGGATATACTAAGATTAATGATCGGGCTATGATGTGCTCCGGTCGGTGAAAGGGGAATGAAGATGAAAGACAAGAAAGAAGAGAGAAACAAAAAAGAAAAGGAAGTACGGGTTCATCAGACTCCTACCTTCGGTTATTCGCTAACGGTGCTTCTGGCATGTGCGGCACTGATAATTGTCGGTACGGTTCTTCTGGGAGCAAAATTGCAGCTTATGTTTTTGCTTTGTCTGCTGATTGTTGTTCCGGCAGGCATACATCTCGGCTATACATATGAGGAACTGGAAAGCGGATTTATTGATTTCATTAAAAGAACAATGATGCCGGTTCTCGTTCTCTTTGCCGTAGGCACAATGATTGCCATGTGGATTGCCTGCGGTGCGGTAGGCACAATGGTTTATGCCGGTATAAAAATTATCACACCGTCTATGTTCCTGCTTCAACATTGCTGCTTTGCTCAATAACATCAATGATGACAGGTACATCATGGGGAACAATCGGTACGGTAGGCATAGCAATGCTCGGTATCGGTGCTAGCCTCGGCATTTCAACAAACGCAACAGTAGGCGCTATTGTCTGCGGTGCCGCTTTCGGCGATAAGATGTCTCCGCTTTCGGACACAACAGTGCTTTGTCCGGCAGTTGCAGGCTGTGACATTATTACACATATTAAGCATATGCTTTACACAACAGTTCCTGCATATATTATTACGGCAATCATATTTGTGGTTATGGGATTAAAATACAGCACGGGCGTTATCGACAACACAGCAATCGTTGAAGTAACGGAAGGCATCAAGGCCAATTTCAATATCGGTCTTGTACAGCTTATTCCTGTTGTAATAGTTATCGCACTTTTGCTTAAGAGAAAGCCTTCGCTTACATCAATTATGATAGGTGCGGTTGCCGGCTTTGTTATCGCTCTGCTTACACAGGATATTGACGCAAAAACACTTATGGGCTTTGCATATAACGGATATAAGCTTGAATCCGGCATAGCGTCAATCGATAGTCTTTTCAGCCGAGGCGGTACATTCAGCATGGCAGGCACAGCACTTACTATGATATTTGCCTTCATGTTCTCCGGCGTTATGGCATCAACAGGCATGATGGATGCTCTTGTTAAACCTATCGCAGGAAAATGTAAATCAGTCGGAACGGTTATGCTCGCAACAGCAGGTATTTCTTACGGACTTAACTGCTTCGGTTCGCTTTCTCTTTCACAGGTTATGACAGGTACACTTATGCGTCCTGTTTTTGAAGAAAAAAACCTTAAGCCCGAAAATCTTTCGAGATGTCTTGAGGACTATGCAACCTTCGGCGGCGGACTTATTCCCTGGAACAATTATTCATTGTTTATCCAGAATACCCTGTCGGTCGGCATTGGTTATATTCCGTATTGCTTTCTTATGTACATAACACCTATATTCGACCTGATTTACGGATTCACAGGCTTCTCAATAACAAAATATACAGACGAGGAAAAGAAAAAGGTATTGGAAGAAAGAGGAGAATAAAATATTAACGACAGGAGGGACGCTTATGAAATGGTATTACTTTTTACAGGACGCACTTGGAGTTTTAATCGCATACGGAAACATAAGACTGATTATTATGTGCATTAAATATATTATTTTTAATAAAGGATTGGATATGTTTGTGTTCTTAAAAAGTGTTTCTGCCGTTATTGCCCTTGTGTCGGGAATATGGCTTTTGATAAACAGATGGTCGTTGTCGGCATGGCTTATGTTTCTGATAATGTTCATAATATCAGGCATGCTGATTATTTCGGCAAATATCATAAAAAAAGAGGTAAATAAAAATGAAACCTGAAAATGTTGAAAAAATACAGCTTGGGATTTTTCCCACACCGCTTCAGGAGATGAAAAACCTTGAAGAGAAAATCGGTGTAAAGAATTTATATATCAAAAGAGATGACATGACAGACGTAGGTATGTCGGGCAACAAAATAAGAAAGCTCGAATATCTTATAAAAGAGGCAATGGACGAAGGCTGTGATACACTTCTTACATACGGCGGTCCTCAGACAAACCACGGCAGACTTGTTGTTGCATCTGCGGTAAGATGCAAAATGCACAGCGTACTCCTTCTTGACGGCGAAAGACCGGCATACGCAAGCGGAAATATCATTCTTGACGAAATGATGGGCGCTGATGTCCGCTTTATCGGCGACGGTGACAAGGAAAAGCTGACACAGGAAATAATTGACGAATATGCCGCAAAGGGACATAAGGTATATGTTATTCCCGTAGGCGGAAGCAATGCGGTAGGCGCACTCGGCTATGTAAACATGGTAAAGGAGCTTATGGAGCAGATGAAGGAAATGAATATAGCACCCAAATATATCGTTAGCGCATGTGGCTCAATGGGAACATTCTGCGGACTCTGGGCAGGTATAAAATATTACAATGCACCGTTTGAGGTTATTCCAGTTGCGGTAAATCCCAAAACAACATACAGAGAGGATAAGGCTGCGGCACTTATCAACGAGATAAGCGAAAAATATGAGCTTGGCTTTACATGCAAACCGGAGGAGTTGCATCTCAACTTCAACAGAGGCAATGAGATATATGCAGGCGTTGCCTATAACACACCCGATGAGCAGACGCAGGAGGCAATGCGTGTACTTGCGAGCACAGAAGCAATCTTTACCGACCCATGTTATTCGGGCAAGAGCTTCCACGGATATCTGGATATGGTTCAGAATGTACTCCCTAAGGACAGCGGCGTTGTATTCCTTCATACAGGCGGCGTTCCGGCAATCTGGACAAAGGAGCATCTTGATTTTGCACAGAACATCTACTGGAACAAAAAATAAAATGCTTAATATTGTTCACACCAAATAATTATATAACCCCAAAGATACTCTTCGAATCCACACGAAGGGAATTGACTAACGCAGCAGATTTATGCTGCGTTTTTTGATGATAGCATACATTAAATTTGACATTAAATGAATAGTGTGTGATAATTAAATATAAGTATAATTAATGAAGCAGAGGAAAAATGATGGTTAGTTTTAAAAAGGTAGAAAAGGAATCGCTCACAAGCTCGGTTGTAGACAGAATACTGGCTATGATTTCTAGTGGAGAGCTTAAAAAAGGAGATCTGCTCCCGTCACAGAAACAGCTTGCTGAGTCCTTCGGTGTAAGCCAGTCGCCCATAAGGGAGGCTTTGCATGCACTGGAAACAATGGGTGTTGTGAAGATAAAGGTAGGCAAAGGCACATTTGTAAACGACGATGCGGATATGATGCTCCAGCAGATGAAGATACAAAGTACCGTCCAGCAGTATGATGTGCGTGACCTTGTTCAGGCAAGACAGGTTTTGGAAACGGCAATTATAGACCTTGCGATAAAAAATATGAACTCAACCTACGAAAAACAGCTTGATGATAACTGTAATAAGCTCCAGAAGGCATTGAATGACGGACAGATAAATAAATTCGTTAAGACTGACTATGATTTTCATTTGCTTATAGCCGAAATATCCGGCAACAGCGTGCTTAAGGATATGCTGAAAACAACAAAATCTTCGTATTTTACGGCAAATACGATTTTGTCAAAATCGCCGAGCACAAATCAGGCAACCGTTGAGGCACACAGAAAAATAGCAAAAGCATTGACCGAGAGAAATGCGGAGCTGGCAAAACAGCTTATGAATAAGCACCTTGAGCTTATTGAGCCGTCGGTGCAGGGACAGCAAACAAATATGAGGTAAGTTATTATAACGGACTTGGTATCAATATAAGATACCAAGTTTTTTTAATTCGGTTTCTATTGACACAGCCTTATTCACGTACTATAATTTTGTTCAAAACAGAACAGTTCTATTTAGAACAATTTGAAAGGGAGGATATATATGGAACCGGATTTTCCTTCGTTTATCGGGCTTATAAATATGCTGAAAAAAAGCTATGACGGCTTTATACAGCCGGTTATGGATAAGTATTCCATGACACGGATTGAAATTGACATACTTATGTTTCTTGCCAACAATCCGCAATATTCAACCGCAAGCGACATAGTAAACAAGCGTATGCTTACAAAATCCCATGTTTCCTATGCGTTGAATACATTGGAGCAGAATGGCTATATCCATCGGGAATATCGGAACAATAACCGCAAAACGGCGTATATCGTTCTTCTGGAAAAGGCAGAGGATATAATTGCCGACGGAAAAAAGGCTCAGCTTGAGTACGGCAAAACGGTTTCGGAAGGCATAGATAGGGAGCAGTTCAGGGCTATGCTTATGAAAATGAGCGAAAATCTCAATAAGAGTATTAATGCAAAACAGGAGGAAAAATAATGCTTTATAAATTTATTATCTGCTTTATTGCCGGAATAGGTGCCGGCTTGGGAACAGGCTTTGCCGGAATGAGTGCGGCTGCGGTTATTTCGCCCATGCTTATAACATTTCTCGGCTTTCCGGCATATCAGGCGGTCGGCATTGCGCTTGCATCGGACGTTCTTGCCAGTGCCATAAGTGCCTATACATATGGCAAAAATAAAAATCTCGATATTAAAAACGGTCTGCTTATGATGGCATTCGTATTGCTGTTTACAATGGTCGGCAGCTATATTTCTTCGCTGCTTCCGAACAGAACAATGGGCAGCTTTTCGGTTGTTATGACGTTCTTCCTCGGAATTAAATTCATAATACGTCCTGTTATGACAACAAAACAGGCAATGCTTGATGTCAGCCCGTCAAAAAGAAGAGTGCAGTCAATAGTCTGCGGAATGATAATCGGCTTTATATGCGGCTTTGTCGGTGCAGGTGGCGGAATGATGATGCTGCTTATTCTCACAAGCGTTCTTGGTTATGAGCTTAAAACGGCGGTTGGCACAAGTGTATTCATAATGACGTTTACGGCACTCACCGGAGCATTGAGCCATTTCGCAATCGGCGGTGCTCCCGATGTGGCGGCACTTATATTCTGTGTTGCATCAACACTCCTTTGGGCGAGAATAGCGGCAGTCTTTGCGAATAAGGCAGAGCCGAAAACTCTTAATAGAGCAACGGGAGTTGTGCTTACGGTGCTCGGTGCGGCAATAATGATTGTAAACTTTTTTGGAAAATAACAAAACTTTTTACCAATCGGCAATTTTACAAAATTGTTTTGCGGCTTTACAAGTCGCAGGGTTTTCTTTGCGAGAGAGGAAGCTCTTAAATTGCGAATACTGACCGTGCAAGATGGCACGGCAACGAAGTTGCTTTCGTTTACGAAAGTCATGACCAACGACTTTCCTCTCTCTCGCTCTCTCCTTTCCGGACACGCTAAAGTTACGAAAATTATTGACCGCACAAGACAGTGCGGTTGCGTAGCAACTTTTGCAAAGCAAAAGTCATGACCATTAAGTCTTCGCAGGAATGCTGCTCGGTCTTAACGCAATTTTGAAAGTTGGAAATCGAAATTTTGTGGCTAACTTAAATTTGTCTGGAATTTTTCGTAAAACTGCATTCGTAGAATGTAGTTTATCAAAGTTTGAATCAAAACAATGAACCGCAAAGGATGCACCCCGAAGAAAACGGGGCGGTCGCAGACCGCTTTGCGAAGCAAAGTTCTGAAGATAAATGCGGTGGCATAGCCACTTTGCGAAGCAAAGTTCTGACCAGTGAACCGCAAAGATAGATGCGGTGGCGTAGCCACTTTGCGAAGCAAAGTTCTGACCATACTAAGGCTTGTAGGGTGTGGGACAAAGTCCCACAGGTATTTGATTTTATGTTGTTATGAATTTCTTTTCATAAAGCTCACGAATTGTGTCGTAGAGTATGAGCTTATCATCATCTGAGAGCGAAGGCAGAAGCTTAATTATTTCTATGTCGGTTGCAGAAAAGTCGGATTTCATAAAATATGGCAGTTCCTCTCTGCCGAGAAGATATTCCGGTGTTACGCCGAAATAATCCGCAATCAGCTTAACATTACGCTCGGAAAGCTGTTTCGTCCGTCCTGCCTTGAACTCGGATAAAACGCTTCTTGATAAGCTTATATCACGACACATTTTTGTTATCGTAATGCTGTTTATGTGGCATAAATCCTCAATTCTATAATATAAATCCGTCATGGCAATCATTCCTTTTTAACTTAATTACTTATAATATAACCCTTAAAACGGCTTTATATTACAGAATAAGTGTATAACAGGAGTATGTATAACTCAATTAAGAATTTTTAAAGAAAATCTAAATTTTTTATAAACATATTGGAACAGTTAGAATATTTTTGCCATATTACTATGGAGGTCCTTTTTATTGGACAGCAACATATGTATAGTATAAGTATATCAGAAATATTTAAAAGGAGCGATTGAAATGAAAAAAGCAGGTTACAGCAGAAAGGGCTTGTTCGGTAAAATAATTCATTATGATGCATGTGGGAAGATGATAGGTTACAGCAAACCGGGGTTTTTTGGAACAATGATTGATTATGATGCCAAAGGACATATAATAGGTGAAAGCAGACCGGGATTTTTCGGAACAATGAATCATTATGATAACCATGGCAATAAGGTTGCCGAAAGCAGACCGGGATTTTTCGGAGGAACTGTTACATGCGATAAGGACGGCAATAAAATAAGCCATAGCCACGAAAGTTTATTTGGCGGTGATGATGATTAAAAAATGATTTATTAAAATATGTAAAACCGGATAAAATTAACAGTAGTATATTTGTTCAGCCAAGGAAATCGTCCTTGGCTGTTTTTAAATAAAAAGTATATAATAAAATTTATGTTTGATTTGTCGAAGGAATGGTTTATGCGTTTATTGATAGGATAATGTGTATGTGATAAAATAATTATTGAAGAAAGGAGACAGCGATATGGATTTAACTACGTTGCAATCTGTTTTAACGATAGGCGAAACAATAGCTGTGGAATTTAAGCGCTGCGGTAATGGTATAGAAGCAGACACCTATGAAACCGTGTGCTCTTTTTTGAATCGTTTTGGCGGAGACATTTTCATGGGAGTACTGGACGATGGAACGGTTGTTGGTGTGCCTGAAAAAGCAGTATCGGATATGATTAAAAATTTTATTAAAGTAGTGAGCAATCCGATGTTGTTTTCTCCTACTGTATACTTAGAGCCGAAGGCTGTTAAATATGATGATAAACATACAATTATTCATGTTCATGTTCCGCCGAGTGCCGAAGTACACAGCTATAAGAAGGTTATATATGACCGTGTAGACGATTCCGATGTTAAAGTGACTGCTACCGGAGCTATTGCTCAGATGTACATTCGTAAACAGGGAATTTTTACGGAAAAGAAAATTTACCCATATGCTAAGCTTGATGATTTAAGAACGGATTTGCTTACGAAAGTTAGAATTATGGCACAAAATCATGCAGGCGGTACACATCCTTGGACAGCAATGGACGATATGGAATTATTGAAGAGTGCAGGTCTTTATGGCAGAGATATTGTTACGGGCGATGAAGGATTTAATCTTGCGGCTATTATGTTGTTAGGAAAAGATGATGTAATATTAAATGCTGCGCCGGCATATGTAACAGACGCCTTAGTTCGTAAGGTCAATGTGGATCGTTACGATGACAGAGAGGTTATTAAGACAAACCTTATAGAGAGTTATGACAGGCTTATGGATTTCGGAAAGAAAAATCTTCCGGACAAGTTCTTTTTAGAAGATACAATCAATAAAAGCCTTAGAAACATTATATTAAGAGAAATGGTCAGCAATGTTCTTATGCATAGAGAATTCTCAAGCTGTTATACGGCAAAGTTTGTGATCGAAAAAAATCGAATGTATGTGGAAAATGCAAGCAGAGCAATAGGAGAAGGTTATATAACAGTTAATAATTTAGAGCCTAATCCTAAAAATCCGATTATTGCATCGTTTTTTAGAAACATTGGTTATGCAGACCAGCTTGGCTCAGGCGTGCGTAATTTATTCAAATATAGTAAATATTATTCCGGACAGGAGCCGGAATTTATTGAAGGCGATGTATTTAGGATTATTGTACCTTTAGATGATGAATATTCATTTGATTTTAGTTCGACCGTTAATGTACGCCGGAGTGCCGATAAAGTGCCGATAAATGCCGATAAAATGCCGATAAATGCCGGTGGCTTATCGGAGCAGAATAGACTTGTACTTGATTATGTTAAAGAAAACGGAAAGATAACCTCGCATCAGGCAGGCCTATTACTTCAAGTCAAGCAAAGAAGAGCCAGAGATATTCTTGGCAATATGGCAAAAATAGGATTGCTTGAAAAACGAGGTGCATATAAAACCACAACATATGTGATAAATGAAGAAAGGTAGGAATGTATCATGGAAAGAGTAGTAAAGTTTTTAAAAGATGCTGAAACCTATTATTTAGCAACGGTTGAAGGCGACCAGCCGAGAGTAAGACCTTTCGGAACAGCTCATATTTTTGAAGACAAGCTTTATATCCAGACAGGCAAGGTGAAGGACGTTTCAAAGCAGATTCATGCCAATCCCAAGGTTGAAATTTGTGCATTTAAGAACGGCGAATGGCTCCGTGTAGCCGGAGAGCTTGTGGAGGACGACAGAAGAGAGGCAAGACAGTCCATGCTTGACGCATATCCTTCTTTGCAGAAGATGTATTCCGCAGATGACGGAAATACAGAGGTATTTTATTTCAAAAATGCCACAGCCACATTCTCATCATTTACACATGCTCCGGAAGTAGTGAAGTTCTGATGACAAAAGACGAATGGTATAAGCAGTTATTTGAAGGACTGGGCAATTCCAAATTCCGAAGCGGCTTTCATCTGAAACAGAAGGACATTGATTACATAAACGAAAAGGGACTTGACACCATAAGGAGGCACGCCGAGGACTTTATTGCAAAGCGGATTGCTCCGGCAAAAGTACTCAATGACGGAAAACAGACGCCTATGCGTGGCCACCCTGTGTTCATTGCACAGCATGCGACCGCAACCTGTTGCAGGGAGTGCATACGGAAGTGGCATAAAATACGGCCGGGTAGGGAACTGAGCAAGATACAACAGGAATATCTTGTGGACGTAATTATGATATGGATACAGAAAGAGATTGACAGATATAAATGAAATTAAAAGTTTTGTTTAAGAAAATTGCGGATATATGTAAAAATCTTAAATAGAATTAAATACGGCTATACAAAACGCTCCGGTTACATCGGATTGTTTCTCTGTCGTATATAGTAAAATTTTGCAACAGTCGCCAGATATGAATCAGTCCAAGTTTTGCGAAGAGAGTTGAAGAATCGAAATAAAAAGATGGGTGCATTTAATGTTTATGAAAGGATAATAAACCACATAAGAATGAAAAAAGTTTTTTAAAAATATTGATTTGTACAGATTATATAATAAAAATCTTCACAAAAAATAGAAAAATAGAAATGGAGAAAAAAAGTGAAGATCAATCAATTTTTGTAGAATCATGTGTGAATATATGTTATTATAATATATAAGGATAGAACCCTACATACTGTAATGATTGGGATGAAGAGAGTGACACCAGAAGAAAAAAGTGCTTTAGTTAAATCACAAAAAATTAGCAGATGGAATGCGCAAAAACTGTATTATAATATTGGAAAAAAATCACAAAGAAAATGGACCGTAAAAAGAGGTGAGGTTTATTTTGCTGATTTGGGAGAAAATATAGGTAGTGAAGAGAATAAAATCAGACCTGTTATTGTTTTACAATCAAACGCATATAATTTTCATTCGCCTGTATTTACAGTAGCAATTATTTCTTCTAGTACGCTTACAATTCCTGATATTCAGATTCAAATAACAGGTAAATATCCTTTCGTTGATGAAAATGGAACAACCAAGAACTTATGTGGTGCAATAGACCTAGGGCAGATAAAGACGATTGGTAAAGAGAGAATTGTATCAAAAAAAGTTTGTGATTTATCAGCAGAGATGAAAGATGTTGATATTAAGCTGTTGAATGTTTTGGGGTTAAGTAGTATAATAAAGAAAAAAGATAACTTAATTCAGTCATTGACCGGAAAGATAGATTATTTAAAAGAGCAGCTTAAGAAAAAGGATGAGGAATAGTTATAAAATTCTTGACTTTTCATATAATATTGATGTATGATATTCATACAGATATGGTTGGCTTGGCGGCTGACCGGTAAAAATTGATTCAGTTATGGTGAATCTGGCGATTCATCGGTAGGCTTCTATGAAAATAGAAGCCATTTTTTTATATAAGTCATTTGGATTAACAATCCAGATGGTTATTTTTACTAATTTTTAGGGCGATGACGTAAAAAAAAGGTGGAAACATTGAATATAAAAAGGTGGATGATAAGCCAATAGTCATTTGCACCAAGGATAAAGATACATAGCGTGTAGATGGTGGAACGATGATGATTAGAGCCGTGTCTATACAACAAACGCTCCGGTTACATATCAAATCGGAGCGTTTCAACTTAATTATTTAAATATATGTGTATAGTACCATATCAGCTCAAGCAGCTTTCTTTCGTTAATCGGTTTGGATACATGTGCATTCATGCCGGATCGGCGTGTTCTGCGGACATCATCGGAGAAGACATTGGCTGTCATGGCGATAATAGGTATTGTTTTTGCCTGCGGATGCGACGAGGAACTCCTACTGTTTTGAAGAATTTTTATAAATCTTTTATACAAATTTATTTTGCGGTTTATAAGTTAATATAGAGTTTTAAATTAAATAGTATAGTCCCGAAAATCATTTGTTAAAATGATTTTCGATAAGGTTTAGGTGAACCCTTTTTAAAGGGTTCTGGGGGTTGGGGCAAAGCCCCATAAAATAAAATGTTTGCAGTCGAAACTACATTAATATATAATAATTAAAAATACATACAGGAGTGATATTATGCGAAAATACGAGGACATAGTCAATGTTGCAGTGGTAAACTTCCGTCAGGTATGGGGCAGCACAGAGAGCAACCTTGCGAGAATAAAGGGCTTTACAAAACAGGCGGCAAAGCGTGGAGCAGACATAATCGTTTTTCCCGAAATGGCTTTAACCGGCTATGACAACGAAACGGACGTACCGTATGCCTATAAAATGCAGTTGAGGGACGCACAGACAACAGACGGTGATGCAATAGCCGAGATTTCTGCGGTAACAAAGATGTACGGCGTATATGCCGTATTCGGTATGGCAGAGCGTGACAAGGAAAAGAATGATGTGGTTTATAACTCCGTTGCTGTATGCGGCCCGAAGGGCTTTATCGGCACATACCGCAAGCTTCACCCGGCACTTGAGGAGCAGTGCTGGTGCACAAGAGGCGATGAACCGTTTATGTTCGATACACAATGGGGCCCTGTTGCAGTCGGTATATGCTACGACAGCTATAACTTCCATGAGCTTGCCAGATATTATGCGGCGGCAGGTGCAAGATTGTATCTTAACCCGACAGCAGTCGGCGGCGGCCCGTTCTTCGATTGGAAGGAATATTATATGACAGGTCTTAAGCAGATAGTCAACTCAGCGGAAATATTTGTTGCCAGCTCAAACCTTACCGGCTTTGCCAAGATAGACGAAGAGGCCGGTGGCAGTAATGACAACCAGAAGAGCCATGGTACCCGTTTTGGCGGCGGAAGTATCATTCTCGGACCGGGTGTAGGCGACAAAATACATATTTATGCCGGAGATGTGGACAGCGAGGAGGAAAAGGTATTTATGGAAACAATAGACCTTTCGCTTGCCACAAGACGTAACTTTAAGGTGGACAGCATAACAGGCAGACCGGATTACCGCCCCGATTTATACATTAAATTAAATCAGAAGTTACTCGAAACAGAATTCTGGAAACAGTTTAAAGAATAAAAGACTTATGGGGCTTTGCCCCAAACCCCACAAAACTTTAAAAAGTTTTGATTCAAACTTTATTAAACTATTTCTACGAAATAGTTTTTGGGATTGAATTTTGAATACAGTATATATTATGATAGCCAAGGGGGTAACGGGGGACGGGAGTCCCCAGTTTCGTGGATCAAGCGCGTCGAAATCGCTTGCCGCTTTGGTACTTTCCCGGTGGAAAGTACATCTCCCCCACACTCAGAGAGTGTGAAGCATTGGATTTAAAGGTGTAGCCTTTTATATAAATGTATATCTTTTTGCAACAATACATTGCTCCCATCTGTATATAAAGCAGAACGGAAAATAAAACAACACTTTATAAACAGAAAGGACGAATGAAATATGAAAAAATTTGTTGCAGTATTAGTAGGAGCAGTTATTACAATGAGCGCTATGCCTATGGCATTTGCCGCAGAGACCACAGCAGTTAATGACACAATAATCGGTATGCCGAATCCGTTTATTGATTACGACACACTCGAAGAGGCGGAGAAGGCTGTCGGTTTTGAAATCAACGTGCCGGAGAGCATTGACGGATATTCCGAAAAGGTCATCAGCGTTATGGACGGCAAAATGATACAGGTAGTCTTTGTGGAAGGTGACAAACAGATCTGTATCCGCAAGGAAAAGGGCAATGACGACATCAGCGGAGATTACACAAAATATGCCGAGAAGAAAATGACAGATGTTGATGGCGTAACAATCACACTTAAAGGCGGCAACGGCAAATATGGCAATGCAACATGGACAGCAGACGGATATTCATACTCAATCGGTGCTTATGATTATTCACTTGAGATAAACGAAGGCATTGCACTTGACGAAATGCTTGACCTTGCCGAAACGGTGATAACCGGCGTTGACAACACAGGCATTATAGGCATACCCAATCCATTCATTGAATACAAATCACTTGAAGAGGCAGAAAAGGCAGTCGGCATTAAGCTTAACATTCCTGAAGAGCTTGACGGCTACAAAATTGATAGCATAAGCTCAATGGACGGTGTTATGTTACAGGTGATTTATTCAAACGGAACAGACAGCATTTTTGTACGCAAGATGCAGGGCAACGCAAGCATAAGCGGAGATTACAACGTATACGACAATTCGGTTGATTTCTATGTAGGCGGCAAAAACGTAAGCTTTAAGGGCAACAACGGCGCAATCAGCAACGCCGAATGGAACAAAAACGGATATTCATATTCATTATATTCCGAAAACGGCGCAAGCTACGAAACAATGAAGGCTTTTGCGGAAGTTGTAAAATAAAATGAAAAAAATAAAATAATTACTTACAAAAATATGGGTGGAAAACATGGTAATTGCAGTAAACGGAATAAACAAAACAAATATTTTTGAGAGATTATTTTACGGGTTGAAATACAAAATACAAATGGTTCTTGCGGCGTTTGCCGCAAAGGCCGATTGTACAGACAAGAATACAACAGTCGTTTCCGCAAGGGCGGCGTACATAATAAATACCTATGGAAACAGCATAATGCGTCTGGCGTATTCATATCTGCACAACATGAGCGATGCCGAGGATATTTTACAGGAAACGCTTATTAAATATGTAAAAACCGCACCAAAGTTCGAGAACGACAGCCACGAAAAGGCATGGCTTATGACGGTTGCGGCAAATCTCAGCAAAAACAAGATAGATTACAACCGAATACGCACCACCGACGAATTACAGGACACGCTTGTTGCCGAGGAAAGAGAGGATTTATCCTTTGTATGGGAGGCGGTTAAACAGCTTCCGTCCAAGTACAGCGAAGTAATTCATCTTTTCTATTACGAAGGCTATTCAACGGCAGATGTGGCGAAAATTCTCGGCAGAAACGAGGCCACCGTACGTTCCGACCTGAGCAGGGCAAGAAAACAGCTTAAGGAAGTGCTGAAGGAGGCGTATGACTTTGAGTAAATACAATGAAATTATGGATAAAATAGAAGTTACCGAAGATATGCGTCAGAGAGTGCTGAAAAATGTCGAAAAAGAATGTAAAAACGCAAATAATATCATTCAATTTCCGAGCAGAAACAAGAAAAAATATGCCTCACTGGTCGGCATTGCCGCAGTTGCCGCTGTGTGCATAATTGCCGGAAAGGGCATTATTGGCAATACTCCGACTGTGCCGGATAATCCCGAAGGAGATGTTATGATACATGGGCCTGTTGAAGCAGGCTCTGCACAGGAATTATCGAATAATGTAGGATTTGAAATTTCGGATATAAAAGCACTTGCGGATAAAGCAGACGAAATTTATTATTCATCAATAGGCGATATTGCGGAAATTATGTATAGTACGGCTGATAATACTATAAGCTATCGTAAAGCCCCGGGCAGTGACGATATTTCCGGCGACTACAACACATATGCGACTATTGTCGAAAAAGAGTTTGACAATACAAATGTGACAATAAAAGGCAATAAAGATGAAAATAATGTCGATAAATTCTTCAATGCCACATGGACAAAGGACGGATACAGCTATTCGCTGACATTTGAAAACGGTGTGGATTTGACGGAAATTGAGGAAATAATCAATTCTACCGCATGGTAAGTATTTATAATTTTCTGCCAATCGGCAATTTTACAAAATTATTTTGCGGCTTTACAAGTCGCAAGGGGAATGTTGCTCGGTCTTAACGCAATTTTGAAAGTTGGAAATCGAAATTTTGTAGCTGATTTAATTTTGTATGAAATTTTTCGTAAAACTACATTCTTGAGAATGTAGTTTATCAAAGTTTCGATTGAACCTTTTTAAAGGTTCATAGGGTTTGGGGCAAAGCCCCAAGGTATTTGATTTTTATAGGCAATAAAAAAGAAGGATTTTTTAGTCCTTCTTTTTTGCGTTCATTTATTTTATTCTTTTTCGTCAGTATTGAATTCCTCGATAGCCGCTTCGTTTGTATTTATCTGCTCGGTTGACATCATAAGTGTGCGTGCCATACAGCTTGCGGAGTCATTAAGATGCTGGAGCATTGCAGCTTCTGCCGCTTCTTTGTCACGCAGCTCGATTGCATTGATTATTTTGAGATGATCCTCGGCACGATGAATGTTTGTGTGTATTACATTGTTGCCGAATACGTTTACGAACATATCCTGAAGAAGCTCGAAGGTTCTGAGGATAATCGGGTTAGCCGTAGCAAGGGCAATAAGGTGATGAAATTCAAGATCGTATTTGATTATCTGATCGTTCGTTTTGGCAAGCTTCATGTTTACAACCGTGAGATAAAGCTTGTCGATCATTTCGGTTGAAGCACGCATAGCGGCATATCCGGCTGATGCTGTTTCGGTCATTCTTCTGTATTCAAGAAGATTGACGCGGTCGAGAGAGCCTGCCGGAGCGGTAGGGTAAATATCGCTTGTGTTTATCGAAGCGGCGTCCGCACAAACAAAGGTGCCTCTGCCCTGATAGCTTTCAAGAATACCCATGTTAGTTAATTTTCTAATAGCGGCTCTTGCGGAAACTCTGCTGACATCGAGAGTTTTGCAAAGAATGTTTTCAGAAGGTATCTTGTCACCGGGCTTCCATGAACCGTTGGCGATATTGGATTTAATATGATTATAGACTCTGTCGCTGATTGGTGTTCGTGATGATTTTTCTGTTAAGTCTGCCATTTTATTGACCTCCTTTAAATATATGGATGAATAAAAATATATTCAATTTGTATTAGATAAATAGATTATACTTGTAATAAATGCCTTTGTCAATTATTTAATTAAATAAAATGATAAAAAATGTCAATTATTATTATTATTTTTTTGAAAAAACAATGATAGAGTTTGATTTTATAAACTAAATTCACAAAATATGGTTATTAAAGGTGTATATTCCGAATTAATATTAGGATTATCTAGTATTTGGTAAAGTATACTGTCTATAAATTGTCACTGCCAATATGCTTATATTAATATTATTGATAACCAATATACCGTTTTAAACGTGATTAATAATACAAATATAATACAAGATATAATGCTTGTTATCTGAATAATAAGCGTTTGCTTATTCTATAAACGGTTATAGGAAAGGTTTTATGTAAATATAACACTGTTTACGTCATAAAAACACCGATTTTGCTCATACAGGCATAAATAAATATAGTGGTATATCTTGTATAAATATATAACCAATAATTATATTAAGAATTTTTTTCGATACAAAATTAAAAAACGGCATAGATTCAAGGCTTTTACAATATTAATAATTGTGTTTTACATATACTTTACTTGAAAAATTGTCAAATAACATTTTTCGGTCGTAAAACATGTATTATTTTATAAGTGTTAGGAGTGCATAAATACGATAAAATCAATGAATATCGGGTGTTTAAAAATTATTTTTAGATAGTCTTACAAATATATAGATTGAAAAAAACACTATGATATAGTAAGCTAATTAATGTCGTGATGCTTATAATTGAGTAAGCGGCATATGAAAAATAATTATTTTGGGGGAAGATCAATGCTTAATTTTTTTGTCAAGGCAAACTCATTTTTGTGGAGTTTTCTGCTTCTGATTTTGCTTTGTGGAACAGGTATCTATTACACCATCAGACTTAAGTTTATCCAGGTTAGACGCTTCGGCGAAGGCTGGAGACATGTTTTCGGAAACCTTTCGCTCAAGGGCGAGAAGGGCGAGAACGGAGAAATGACGCCGTTCCAGTCCATAGCTACGGCAATAGCGGCCCAGGTAGGCACAGGTAACCTTACCGGTGCGGCAACGGCACTTGTTTCCGGCGGTCCGGGAGCGATATTCTGGATGTGGCTCAGTGCGTTTTTCGGCATGGCAACAATATACGCCGAGGCATCGCTTGCACAAAATTATAAGGCAGTGCATGAAGGCGAGGTAACTGGCGGCCCGGTTTATTACATAAAGGCGGCATTCAAGGGCAAGTTCGGAAAGGTGCTCGCAGGTGCTTTTGCGGTGTTTATTATACTTGCGCTCGGCTTTATGGGAAACATGGTTCAGGCAAACTCGGTCGGCGTTGCCTTTGCGGAGGTTTTCCAGTCGAGAGGAATTAATATTTCGGCAATCGTTATCGGTGTTGCAATCGCCGTTTTTGCTGCATTCGTATTTATCGGCGGCACAACACGACTTGCGGCTGTTACCGAAAAAATCGTACCTATTATGGCACTTATTTATATAGTAGGTTCTGTTATCATTCTCGTTATGAACATTACGGCTATACCCGAGGCAATAAAAATGATTTTTGTCGGTGCGTTCAAGCCGTCTGCAATAATGGGCGGTACGCTTGGCGTAACGGTTCAGCAGTCAATAAGATACGGTGTTGCGAGAGGTTTGTTCTCCAATGAGGCAGGTATGGGCTCAACACCCCATGCACATGCAAGAGCAAAGGCGAAAAATCCCCATGAACAGGGACTTGCGGCTATGATAAGCGTATTCATCGATACATTTATTATCCTCAGCATTACAGCCGTTACAATCATCTGTACAGGCGTGCTCAACTGCGGAAAAACCGGTATCGCACTTACACAGACAGCCTTCACAACGGGCTTTGGCTCATTCGGAGATATTTTCATCGCGATATGCCTTTTCTTCTTTGCGTTCTCAACAATTATCAGCTGGCATTTCTTCGGCATGGTTAATGTAAAATATCTTTTCGGCAAAAAGGCCGTTAAGCTTTATTCGGTTATCGTTGTTATCTGTATCGTAATCGGTTCTGCGCTTAAGGTAGACCTTGTATGGGAAATGGCGGACTTCTTTAACGGAATCATGGTTATACCGAACGTGCTCGCCCTTGTTGCACTGGGAGCGGTGGTAAAGAAGATATTCGTTGATAATGACGGAAAATAATTAGTTATAAAGTGAACAATAGTTCATAAAACGGATTGCGTTAAGCAGTCCGTTTTTTTACTGTTTTATTTTGCAACTATATTGAAAACAATTGCCGTATATAGTACTATATTGATAATGGCTAAATTGTTCTAAGCTTAAATTAAGGGGGAGAAAAAATGAGGACTATCAAACGTGCCATATCTGCATTTATTTGTGCTGTTATGGTTATTGGTGCAATGCCCGTAAGTGCCATGGCGGCTGGCATAGACAGCTTTTTGGTGCGCCGAAGCCTTACAAATGAAACATTCACCGATGTTTCGGGCAGTGACTGGTTTTATGATAACGTAAGGTCGGTCTATGAGCTGGGGCTTATGGTTGGCGACAGTGCAACCACTTTTAACCCCAACGGCTTGCTTACGTTGGCGGAGGCTGTTACGATATCGGCTCGTCTTAATTCCATATATAATACCGGCGAGGAAAGCTTTCAGTCCGGTGAGCCTTGGTATAATACATATGTGGATTATGCCACAGAAAAGGGTATTTTGCCCTTTGAAATATTGGATTATTCAAAGCCCGCAACAAGAGCGGAATTTGCACAGATACTTGAGTTGGCATTGCCCGATAGTGAGCTTGAAGAAATAAACGATGTGGCAGACGGAATAATTCCTGATGTAAATAGTGCAGAGAGCTATGCTGATGCGGTCTATAAGCTGTATCGTGCGGGTATTTTGGTCGGAAATGACGTTAACGGAACATTTTCGCCCTATAGCAATATAAGCCGTTGTGAGGTTTCGGCCATTGTTTCAAGAATGGCGGATCCTTCTTTGCGCCGATTTATAACATTGCCGAAGCAGGATGATAATACGGAAATTCCCGAAAATGTGCCTGAAACAAAGCCTTCAGGCAACACAGGCTCAAAGCCCGATACGGATCACAACCGCAGAAGATACTATACGGTAACATTCCGTAGTAATGCAGGGGACGACAAGGTTTACAATATGCCTGAATCACAAAAGGTCAAGGCTGGAGGCTATGCTGAGCAGACTGAGGAGCCTGAGCGTGACGGCTATAAATTCGTTGCATGGTGCACAAAGGACGGTAATCTTTTTGCATTCAACAGACCGATAAAGTCTAATGTTGTTCTTTATGCACAGTGGACACAGGTATTAGAAAATGAAAATGCCGATACGGATTATATATATGAGCAGAAGACCGATAACATAAATTTTGACAGCTCAGAAAATATGCTTTATTTCAATAATATAATCAATGTTATGACCAATGATGCTCTTTCCGATGATGAGGCAGAGGAGCTGGCTGATGTTGTCGGTGGAAAGGTTGCCGGACAGCTTAACGGCGAAATTCCCTTTATTCAGATACTTATCCCATCAGCGGATTATGACGAAATAACAAGCCTTATTGAGCTTTTGAACGAAAGGGACGAGGTATATAGTGCGTTCCTTGATATTCCTATACCTGTTGAGGAAAATTCGGTTACTGATCCTTGGAAGGAATTAAACACCGATTCGGATCAAAACGACCTTAGTAATGAGGACAAGCCCAATGGAAACGATTGGTGGGCAGAGGCTATATGTGCTTATACGGCATGGGATAACTATACACAGTACGCATCACCCATAAAGGTAGGTGTTATAGATAAAAATGTAGATTTCTCTCATATAGACCTTAAAGGAAAGGCAACACCTCTTTATTCAAGCACAGACACGACTGAAATTGGCAGTGAGCACGGCACACATGTTGCAGGACTTATTGCGGCAGCGAACAACAGCTACGGAATTCGTGGCGTAGCGGATTTTATAGGCAAAGGTGATTTGATATGTGCCGAATGGAATGAAAAAGACACACCATATTTGACGGCGGCTGAGATACTCAAAATATCGGCGGATATGTGCGAGTCGGGCGCTAAGGTAATAAACTGCTCATTGGGTATAATCAGAAAATCCAAAAACGGTTATCTTAAGAGCCAAAAAGGCTTTAGCAAGCTTTTAAATAGGTTTAATGCAAGCTATGATGAATACTTGAAAACAGTAGACAATGACGTTTATGAAATATCAAAGCTGACTGCAAAAAAGATGTGTTATCTTATTGAACATGGCAAAGGCGATTTTATCGCTGTTCAGGCGGCAGGAAACGGCTGGGACGGTGCGGGAACCGATGGCTATGATTCAACGCTTAACGGATATTATGCAGGAATAACCTCAAAGGTTTATAACGATGTTAAAAAAGAAACCAATACATCCGTAGAATTCAGCGAGCTTATTGAGCGAATAATAATTGTCGGCTCGGTTGAAAATACAAGAACAAGTGACGAAAACGGAAATTGGGTATACAGTGTATTTAAAGGCTCTAACAGCGGAAGCCATACAACAATATTTGCTCCCGGAGTTGATATTTTGAGTCTGCGTCCGAATAATAAATTTTTAGAGAATCAGGAGGCATTTAAAAACAGCTGTAGATTTGAAACAGGTACATCAATGGCGGCACCTATTGTTTCGGGTGCGGCGGCACTTGTGTGGGCAATCAATCCCGATCTTGAGCCGGGCGAGGTGCGTTCTATGCTTATTTGGGAGACAGATCAAAGGGCCAAAGGCGTAGGCGATGACCATTTGTATTATCAGATGCTTAACATAGGTATGGCGGCAAAGGCAGCCTATGAAAGCCTTAATATAAGCGAAGAAGAAAACGGCGTATTGTCGGGCTATGTGTATGGCGAAAGTGACGATAATCCGTTGAATGGTGTAGAAATAACCATTGTAGACGATGATGGAACAGAATATAAAGATACAACAGACAGCGACGGCAGTTTTGAAATTGAGTTGCCGGTTGGTAAATATGATGTTTCGTTTAAGGCTAATGGCTATGCAACAGATAGTACCAGTGTCACTATAAGCAAAAACGAGGCTACAAAAGTAGAAAGATATTTGGAACGTGAAACTATTGAGTCTGAAATAATTGCAAGCGGAAAATGTGGAGATAACCTCACATGGAAGGTGACCGCTGACGGTACGCTTATAATAAGCGGAACAGGAGAAATGTATAATTACAGAAGCTCGGCAACGACAGGAGCAGGCCTTCCGAAAGCACCATGGAAGCTTTTGGATAAAAAACCTACAACACTTGTGCTTGAGGAGGGTATTACAAGAACCGGTAATCATGCCTTTGATGGCTGTTATTATATCGGAGGAACGCTGAACATACCGAAATCATTGAAGATAATAGGTGAGGGCTCATTTATGAGCTGTGGTATAAGCGGAAAGCTGATAATTCCCGATAATGTAAATCTTGTGCTGGGTTCGGCTTTTAACAATTGTAAAGGATTGACAGATGTCGAGTTTTCAAAGAATATGACAGCAATCGACGCATATACGTTTTTTGGCTGTAAAGGCTTGACAACGCTTGACATTCCAGAAAATATAACATCTATCGGACAGAGAGCCTTTAACGAATGCAGTCTCAGCAGAACTTTGGAGATTCCCGATAGTGTTACATATATAGGTGATGCTGCTTTTGCGACAAATCCTAAGCTTGAGGAGGTAAAGCTTCCGTCAAAGCTGACAGTGCTTAGTGATTATGTATTCAGTTCAACAGGAATAAAATCGATTATAGTGCCGGAAGGTGTTGAAAAAGTCGGTAATTGGGCGTTCAGAGGCTGTGGTGAGCTTGAAGGTGTTTATTTCAAAGGAGATGCGCCGGCTGTAAAGGAGGCAACAAATTATAATCAGTCGTTCCCTAAGGAAGCTATAATATACTATCCTATGGATAACGATACATGGCTGACTGGTGATGCATACGATGCGGAAAACGGCACATGGAACGGATATAAGATAGAGGCGTGGCATTAAAAGGTATACTTTTATGCAAAAAAGCGTAAATCCTAATTTGGATCTACGCTTTTTTTATTGTGTGCTTAAGCATGAAGCAACCACCAGCTATGCTGGTGGAATAAGATACTTATAGAAGTAGACCTCCTTTGATATAATGGAAGAGGTTCCCCAACCGTCTTCATAAATCAAAGGAGGTTTTGTCATGAATGACATTAAAAGTTTATCACATTCAAAATGGAGATGTAAATATCATATTGTATTTGCACCCAAATACAGAAGGTTAGAAGTATATGGAAAACTTAAAGCAGATATAGGAGTAATTTTGAGAAAATTATGCGAACAGAAAAAGGTAACTATAGTGGAAGCACAGGCATGCCCGGAACATATCCACATGCTGGTAGAGATACCACCCAGTTTTAGTGTAGCTCAGTTTGTAGGATTTTTGAAAGGAAAAAGCTCGTTAATGATATTTGATAGGCATGCAAATTTAAAATATAAGTACGGAAACAGACATTTCTGGTGCAGAGGCTATTATGTCGATACAGTAGGAAGAAACGAAAGCGTGATAAAAGAGTACATAAAAAATCAGTTACAAGAAGATATTATAGCAGATCAAATATCTTTGAAAGAATACATTGCCCGTTTACAGGTCCAGAGAAAAAATAAGGCATAAAAAGACAGCCGCTTAAGCGGCTGCCAGAGATAGTAATGCGGTTGGCGGAACCCATTCAATGCATCTTAAGATGCTGCGCCTGTAATACGCCCTTCTAGGGCGAGTACAAACCACTAGTTTAACTAGTGGTTTTGATTCTATATAATTTTAGATGTTTGTTACGGTTGAAACGAAATCAATATTATTGACGGTTTTTTCCGTCCAATTAAGTCTGTTCTGCTTAATTTTTCTCATAAATGTTATAGCCGCAACAAGTGCTATTCCTTCCGCAACAGGGAATGCCACCCACATAATGCTTTCTGCATTAGGCAGCTTTGTGAATATCCAGCAGAGCGGAAGAGCCACAATTATCTGACGGATTGCGGACACGATAAGCGAATGGAAGCCACAGCCGAGTGCCTGAAAAACGCCCTGATAAATCACGTTTGCACCGACAAAGAGATAGCCGAGCGTTACAATTCGTATCGCACGCACGCAGAGTGCCAGTGTTTCGTCCGAAAGCGAGAACACTCCGGCAAGCGGTTCGGCAAATATCTGAAGTCCGATTAAGCCGATAAGCATTATTATAAGCGTGTAAATCATGCCGTAGTGTATTGCCTGATTGATACGTGCTTTGTCATGTCTGCCGTAGTTAAAGCCGACAACGGGGATAACGGCGTTGTTCATGCCGATTCCCGCAAGATAAATGAACTGCTGTATTTTATAATAAACTCCGTAGGCGGTAACAGCCGATGTTGAAACAGCACCGAAAATTACGTTCACGCCGTAGGACATAAATGAAATTAATGCCTGCATTATTATGGCAGGAATACCGACAACATAAATCTGTTTTATAATGCTTGATGACGGCTTTAAATATTTAATACTGTTTTTGATGTCGTGGTTATATTTAAAATGAAAATATGCGTTTAACACAAATGTTATCATCTGACCGATTATAGTCGCATAAGCCGCTCCTGCAATGCCCATCTGAGGGAATGGCCCAAGACCGAAAATAAGCACCGGGTCAAGAACTATGTTTGCAATAGCACCTGCCGCCTGTCCTATTGTAGGAAAAATTGTCCGGCCTGTTGACTGCAACATTTTTTCATAGATCATTGAAAATATACATCCGAATGACATAACTGTGCAAATACTGAGATAAGTTTTGCTTAAGCCGAGGACAATCTCATCGGTTGTCTGTGACACAAGGTACGCATTCATTCCGAATATGGTAAAAATGAGGAAAGCGATGTATGTGCAAATGCCCAGAAATACGGCATTTCCGGCAATGTGTGCAGCTTTTTCACGGTTGCCCTCACCGAGTACCTTTGATAAAAGCGCATTAATGCCTACGCCTGTTCCTACACCAACGCCGACAATAAGCATCTGTATGGGAAAGGCAAGGGTAAGCGCATTGACTGCATATTCGCCCATGCCTGTTATTGTTGCCGTGTCCGGCATTCTGCTGACAAAATAGCTGTCTACTATGTTGTAGAATGCCTGTAAAATCATGGACATTATCATAGGAACGCCCATGGATAAAAGCAATTTATTTACGGGAACTATGCCCATTTTGTTTTCTCTTATGTTTTCTTCCACTTTTAAACCTCCGTTCATCAAAAGCTAATCGCAAAAAAAGAACGTAAATCCGATACCGAATTCACGCTTTTTTAAAGCCACAATATAAACAACTGCTATATGGTAACAAAAATATATACAAAAGTCAACACTGATTTTTAGTATATTTTTCGAAAAAATGAACTGTCTACAGTATTATTCACCTAAATATAAATACATTTCTTCGGCATAAGCACCTTTGTAGTTCTCGCTGTCCAGCTTTTCCTTAAATTCGGCAAGCTTTTCACTGTCCGCATTGTCGGCTCTGAGGGCAGAATATTCCGCAAGAATGCCGCTGTCCTTATAGTTTTTTTCCGCAAGTGCGTTTAATTCGTCCTCGGCTGTTGCAAAATCGCCATTGTTCATATATTCGATTGCCTCTTTATATCGTTTTCCTTTATTTATATTGGAGTTTTCGGATTTCATCATTGCAAAAACCGCATACAGGCAAAGCACAACAAGTATTGAAATCGAAAGTGCTCTTGAAAATTTATTTGAACCTCTCATTTTGTTTCCTCCTATTATCCTTTTAAACATTCACTTCATACTAATACATTTTTTCATTTTTTACAAGCGGCAAATATACGAACTGATATTTGTAAAATTTCGGAATAATTCGGAAATAATAAAAATATAACATAAAACCGTTATCTTAGATACAAAGAAAAATCCTTTTATTCAGCTATAAACCGTTATTCTTGCATGATAATTCTCTGATAATTTTATGATAAATCCATGATAAATCTTACGAATGTTTGTTTGTTATAATGTAACCTGTAAGGAGGAAGAAATATGGACAGGACGATAACTAAGGAGGAAATAATCGGAAAGCTTAAGGAAATTGTTTTTCTTACGGACGACTCGGTCAAATGTTCCGAAAGGCTTAAGGCAATAGAGCTTTTATGCAAAATAACAGGCATTATGAACGAAGAACAGCATCAATCCGAAACCATAGAAGAATTTTTGCGAAGGTCGGGTGGCGATTGATGGATATATTCGATTTCAGTCAATATTCGGAAAGCTTTCTCAAAATACGAACCAAAAACGGCAGAATAATTCCTTTTAAGCCAAACGAACCGCAGAAACGGCTTTTGTCGGTTATCGAAGGTGAAAGAAAGGCAGGACGCCCTGTGAGAATAATAATACTCAAGGCAAGGCAGATGGGCTTTTCAACGCTCACCGAAGGGGTGCTTTTCCACAGCACCGTAACGAGCGAAAATACAACATCGCTTGTTATCGCCCATAAGGAGGAGGCTGCAGCAGGTCTATTCGCCATGAACAAGCTGTTTTATGACGAGCTGCCGGAAAGAATACGCCCCATGAGGAATACGGCAAGCACAAAAGAAATGGTTTTTGAAAATCCCGACAAAGGCTCGGCGGAGAAAGGTCTGCGTAGCCGAATACGCTCGGCAACAGCCGGCGGCAGAGGTGTAGGACGAAGTGAAACAATAACAAATATCCATGCCTCGGAGGTCGCTTTCTGGGAAGGCGACAAAAAAGCCATACTCAACGGACTTATGCAGGCTGTTCCCGACAGTCCCGGAACAATGGTCATTCTTGAATCGACGGCAAACGGCTGTGATTATTTTAAGGAGCTTTGGGACAGAGCGGTAAACGGTGATAACGATTTTGTCCCTGTCTTTTTCCCTTGGCACGAAATGAAGGAATACCGCAGAAAATATGACGATTTTCAGCTTACAAAGGCGGAAACGGTGCTGAAAAAGGCCTATAACCTCGACAACGAACAGCTTGCTTGGCGAAGATGGTGCATACGAAACAACTGCGGCGGTGACGAACAGCTTTTCAGACAGGAATATCCTTCCGCACCGGAGGAAGCATTCATTTTGACGGGACGGTGCATATTCGACAAGGAGAAAATATCCTCAAGGCTTGCAATACTTCGAGGAAGAAAAGAGCCTGTTATCGGAATGTTTACGGCAAAGGAAAAGGACGGACGACTTGAGGACATACGTTTTCACCGTCAGAAGGACGGCTTTGTGCGGATATATTCAAAGCCGCAGACAGGACACAGCTATGTAATCGGCGGTGATACCGCAGGCGAAGGCAGTGATTATTTTACCGCACAGGTGCTGGATTCGGCAGACGGAAAGCAGGTTTGCGTTTTGCGACAGCAGTCCGATGAGGACGAATATGCAAGGCAGGTGTATTGTCTGGGGAAATATTACAATAATGCACTGACGGCGATAGAAACCAATTTTTCCACATATCCCGTAAAGGAGCTGGCAAGGCTCGGCTATGACAATCTTTATGTTCGCCGACAGGAGGACAGCTATACAAACCGCATTCTGAATTCCTATGGCTTTAAAACGACCATGGTTACAAGACCGTTAATAATAAGCGGACTGGTCAAGTTTGTTCGAGAGGAAAGCGGTAAGCTGAACGATTCGGAAACACTTCGGGAAATGCTTTCCTTTGTTAAAAACAGCCATGGCAGAGCCGAAGCAGAATACGGAGCACATGACGATCTGGTTATGGCACTTGCCATTGCGGTGTATGTTCTGCCGGAGGCAATACAGGCAGAGGAAGAGGAGATTTCCGAAGGAGTTATATGGACAGCCGATATGTGGGAGGATTACGAAAATAGTGATGAGGAAGGAAAAAGATATTTATTAAAGAAATATGGAAGAACTTAAGGGCGTTGCCCTTAACAACCCACTGCCCTTTAAAAAGGGCAGCCCTAAACTTTAGTAACCTATTTCTACGAAATAGGTTAGTCAAAGTTTGAATCAAAACTTTTTAAAGTTTTGCAGGGTATGGGACAGCGTCCCATGGGGTTCTTAATATAAATAATTATAAGGAGGTATAAATGTGAACGGCAGAGAAAAATTGAACCTTTGGCAGGACAGGCTTTACAACAGCTTAAGTGCTTACAGCTCCGATTTATCGGACATGGACAGGCGGGAGGCATTATACTGCGGAACGCACACAATATATTCGGCGGTCGGTGCAAAGAACGCAAGCTGTGTACGCAACATTGTTTCGGAGCTTATCGAGGCAGAGGCAGAAACAACGATACCCCGTCCGAAGGTTACGGCAAGACGAAAGGCAGACGAGAAAAAGGCAGAGCTTATAGAGGCTTTTCTTATAAACGAGCTGGACAGACTGCCCTTTGAAACAATAAACGACATGGACGAGAGGACAACGCCTATACAGGGCGGAGATTTTTTTCTTGTCGAATGGGATATAACGAAGGGCGGACACAGCTCCGACGGAGAGCTAACGGTAACGCTTTTGCATCCTAAACAGGTTATACCACAGTGCGGAGTTACCGACATAAAGGAAATGGATTACATAATAATTCAGACAGCAAAGACAAAGGCATTTATAAAGCGAATGTTCGGCGTTTCGGTCGATAAGGAATACGAGGAAAATCCCGATGTGCGTTCGACAGGCGGTTATGCCTTTTCGGAGGACATAGTTACACTCAATACAGCCTATTACCGAAATGCAGACGGAAAAATAGGACGATTCCGCTGGGTGAATGACGTTGTTGTCGAGGACATAGAAAATTATCAATCACGACAGCTCAGATATTGCGACAACTGCGGTGCTGTCTGCTATGAGGACGAATGTGATTGCGGATGCCGCTCCTTTACGGTAAAGGCAGAGAAAAGCGAAGTGCTTTCGGCTGACGTTGTATGCTCGGACGGCTCGGTAATAAAGAAAGGCACAAAAATACCGTTTTATTCGCCGGATGTTATGCCGATTGTGCTCAGAAAAAACGTCAGCGTTTTCGGAAAGCTGTTGGGTGACAGCGATGTGGACAAAATAACCGACCAGCAGGAGCTAATAAAAAAGCTTGGCTCAAAAATACAGGAAAAGCTTTTGAAGGGCGGCAGTTATGTGACATTTCCGAGAGGTGCAAGCATAAGAAAGACCGATGAGGAGCTTAAGGTTATCGAGCTGAACAACATAAGCGACAAACAGCTCATTGATGTTCTGAACATTCAGCCGGACATAAGCCGAGATATGGAATATCAGGAGAGAGTCTATGAGGCGGCAAGACAGACCGTCGGCATAACCGACAGCTATCAGGGCAGATACGACCCCACAGCCACAAGCGGAAAGGCAAAGCAGATAGCCGCAGAGCAGTCCGCAGGAAGGCTTGAGGGCAAAAGAGTTATGAAAAGAGCTGCCTATGCAGAGGTTTTCGAGATTATGTTCAGATTTCTGCTGGCCTATGCCGATACGGGCGTAACAGTGAAAGCCGGTCAGACCGAAACCGGCAACGAATACCGAACCTTCAACCGATATGATTTTCTGGAAAAGGACGATGCCGGCGAATATTACTGGAACGATGAATTTCTGTTTTCGGTGGACTCATCGACACTTCCGGCAGGTAACCGTGAGCTTATGTGGAAGGAGACAAAGGAAAATTATTCCAACGGAGCATACGGCAATCCCTCCGAGGACAGTGCAAGGCTTCTCTATTGGACGGAGCTGGAAAGACTGCATTATCCCCATGCAAAGGAGGTGAGGGACAGCATTATAAAAAACGCAGAGCAGGCAAAAAACGAAAATCAGACAAGGGAGGAATGAACATGAAGAATAGATTAAGCTATTCAAACAAAGGCAGTATGGAGGTAAAAGCGTTAAAGAACGAAGGCAACAAAAAGCCGACAGTCCGCAAGGGCGAGGATTTAAGAAAATAAGGAGGTGAAAATATGGAAAACAACGAAAACAATGCGGTTTATCCCAACAGCGAGGAAATGCCAATCGGAAATATGCCCGAGGAAGTCATGCAGACAGAGGAACAGCCTATGGAAAACATCGGTGGAAATCAGCCGAATGAGCCGACAGTCGATGAGATAGCAAGCTTTATCCGTGAGGAGCTTATGAAGCTTATAGAACATTATCCCGACTGCGGTATAACAAGCTTTAAGGAGCTTATGACAAAGCCCTATGCAAAGGAGCTGTTACATTATTGGTCAAGGGGCGTTCCGCTTTATAAGGCATACGGCATAGTCAATGCGGAGGAAATCTATCAGCAGAGAACCAATGCGGAAAGACAGCGAGCTTTAAACTCAATGCGCTCAAAAAGCCATTTGAGAAGCATCGGCGGTTCTCCCAGAGCGGAAAGGGCCGTTCCCGTTGAGGTTATGCAGCAGTACAGGGAGTTCTTTCCCGACTGGTCGGACGGACAGATTATAAAGGATTATCAGAGTAGATTTTAAGGAGGAATTTTTATGTTCAGTGTAAACAAGATACTTACGGGTGAATCACTTCCGCTTGAATATATAAAAGCGGCAGACGGTGAAAGCCCTGTTCTCGGACAGGCGTTAAAAACCTCGGCAGGACTTATCGCAAAGGCGTCGGGAACAGATACGCCGGAATTAATCTGTGCCGGAGTAAAGCAGTCCGACGGTACATATCCCGTTTTAAGAATAAGGGACGATATTGAGTTTTATGTTGATACGCCGCTCACTTCGGCAGACCTCGGTAAAAAGGTTACGCTTTCTTCCGATGGAAAGGGTATAACATCGACAGCCGGAGGAAATTTCAGAATTACGGCGGTCGGCATTTACGGCAGCTACGGATATTTCAACTGATTTAAGGAGGTAAAACGATATGATTATATTTTCACAGGGCAGTGGTGTAAACGATTCGCTTTTCGGCAAAAGCCAGGCACCTATCAGAGCGGTCATTGAGCAGAATGTTGAGGCCTTCGGCGAGCTTTCGATGATCGACAAAATTTTCTATATGGACAAATCTCACAGCTATGCGGAGAAATATACATCCGAAACATCACTCGGAGATTTTGTCGATGTTGGCGAAAACGGTGCATATCCCAAAACAGGTATGCAGGAAGGCTATTCGGTTACAATCGAGCCTACCACATGGAAAAGCTCCTTTGAGGTAACGGCGGAAATGGTCGAGGACTCAAAGGTCGGAAAAATCAAATCCAGAGCCAATATTTTTGCCACAAGCTATAACCGAACAAGAGAGAAGTTCGCCGCCAACCTTATCTATGGCGGAACAGGCGAAAAGATAAGCTTTGCCGGAAAGGAATATTCAACACTTTCGGCAGACGGAAAACCGCTTTTTTCAAAGGAGCATACGTCAATAACAGGCGGCTGTGGCGCACAGAGCAATATCTTTAAGAATGCCTTCTCTGTTTCCGTTATGGACGCCATGCAGGAGGCAATGCAGAAGTTTACCGACGACGACGGAAATCTGCTCAATGTTGCTCCCGACACAATAATCATTCCCAATTCGGGAGCATTAAAGAGAGCAGTATTCGAGGCAGTTGGTTCGGACTTAGATCCAAATTCCAACAACAATGCGGTCAACTTTCAGATGGGACTCTGGAACGTGCTTGTATGGAATTATCTTCCTTCGACAATCGGTGGAAAGCCTTATTTTATGATGCTCGACAGCCGTTTCAACAAGGATTATATGTGTATGCCCTGGGTAGACAGACTTGCGCTCACAACCCGTTCGGACATCGATCAGAACACAGATGCCAACGTATGGAGAGGCAGAGCAAGATTTGGCGCAGGCTTCAACAACTGGCGTTCAATCGCCGTCTGCGGAGAAGGCATTACAGACGGAACAGTGCTTTTAGGCTGATACGGAGGCGGTTTTATGACTTGGGGAGATATACAGCTTTCGGTACTGCATAAGCTTTTTGTTTCCGACGGACAGACGGTTCTTGTAAACGATTCGACCTCGCCGTATATTACGGCAATGCCTTTGGTGGCAAACGAGGGGCTTATGCTCCTTGCCGCCTGCGGCAGATATATACCGAAAACAATAGAAACGGAAACGGCAGAAGGAGTTACAGACCTCAGCCTAAAGGAGCTTGCGGAAAACTTTCTTTCGCTGAGAGAAAATGAGGTTTTCCTGAACGGCAGACATACGGACAGCTATACGCTTATCGGTGGCGAAAGAATGCTCTTATACGGCATAGGAAAATGGATAATCGGCTACAACGCTTATCCGCAGAAAATAACACAGGCAACAGATAAGGATTATGTTCTTGACGTACCAGAGGATGCGGCTGTGCTTCTTCCGCTTTATATTGCCGCCGAGCTTTATAAGGACGAGGATCCGCAGACAGCCGCCATATACAGAAACGAATTTGAGGCCGGAAGAGAGACTTTGCTTTATCGAGATACGGCAAAAAGCGGACATATGTGCTTTGAGTCGGTTTCCAAATGGATATAGGAGGTTGAAATATGCGGTTTAATGTACCGTCCGCACCGACAAGAAGAGTGCTGACAACGGATAAATTTTACGGAACGGATATGCACAACGCTCCCGATGGAGTGAGCATACACCGTTCGCCAAATGCACTGAATATGATAAGGGACGTTCCCGGCAGTGTGCGAAAGCGAATGGGCTTTAAGCAGATAAAGAAATATGACGGAAGAATAAACGGTACGTTCTTTTTCGACAATAATAGACTTATTCACGCCGGCACAAAGCTTTATAACGGCGATGAAATATTATATTCGGAGATGAACGACAGCATTTCCTACGGCGTTGTGTTTGAAAACAGGCTGTATATTTTTGACGGCAAGGAGGCACTTGTTTACGGAGAATTTGACGGGAACAAGCAGATTAAAAAGCTTACGGATATTGCCTATGTGCCAAAAATAATAATATCACGTATGCCAACGGGCGGAGGTACGGTCTATGAGCCGGTCAATCTTATATCGAGAGCATGGAAGGAAAGCTATCTTGCCGACGGCACATCGAAAAAATATCAGCTTACACAGAAGGAAATAGATTCCGATGAGGTGCTTGTGCGGATAATGGATTCCGACGGTCAATGGCAGTCAAAAAAGGAAGGCACGCATTTCACCGTTGACAGAGCAAAGGGCGTTGTTTCGTTCAATACCGCACCGCCTTCTCCGACGGTTGCAGGTATGGATAACGTAGAGATAACCGTATATAAAACAAGAAAAGGCAATGCGGACAAAATCAATAAATGCACCTTCGGCATACTTTACGGCGTAAACGGTGGCTGTGACAGGCTGTTTCTTTCGGGCAATCCCAATGAGCCGGACTGCGACCGATATTCGGCACTTAAGGATCCGACCTATTTCGGTGACAAATGGTATTCGGTGCTCGGAGGCGGTCAGGCGGCAATAAAGGGCTATGCAGTGATAAACGGCTGTCTTGCGGCGGTTCGGGAAAAAAGCAGTGACGGACGCAACATAGTTATACGAAACGGAACAACCGACAGCAATTCCGAGGCAGTCTTTCCGATAATCAATACGCTTATAGGCCCGGGTGCAGTTTCCGCAAAGGGCTTCGGTTATCTTCAAAATGAGCCGATGTTTGTTACGGAGCTTGGAATATATGCCGTTACCTCTCAGGACATAAGCGGCGAAAAATACAGCCAGAACCGCTCGTTTTATATAAACAGCGAGCTTATAAAGGAGAAGCTTGAAAACTGCTTTTGCTGTGTATACAGGGATATGTTCTTCTGTGCGGTCGGCAATAAGGTTTATATACTTGACGGATTGCAAAAGACATATGAAAGCGGTCAGCCCTATTCGTCCTTCCAGTATGAGTGTTATATCTGGGACGGCATAGGTGCAAGGATAATGTGGGAGGAAAACGGAGCCTTGTGCTTTGGCAGAGAGGACGGCTCGGTTATGCGGTTTTATACGGATAAGGACGATCCTGAAAGCTATAACGATTGCGGAAAGCCCATATATGCACTCTGGACAATGCCGCAATTCAGCGGACATGATTTCTATAAACGAAAGGTTTTCCGAAACATGGCGGTTTCGCTTTCATCGGCAATACGCACAAGTGCGGAGGTTTTTGCCGAATACGGCGGCGTAAAGAAAAAGCTTTTCGACAGTGGCGGAGAGGCTGTTTATCTGGATTTCTCCTATATCGATTTTGAGAATTTCAATTTTTCGTCTGACAGCTCACCGCATACATTTGCCAGAAGAATAAATATCCGAAGAACCGATAAGGTTATGTTCTCTGTCGAAAACGGAAAAATGAATGAGCCGTTCGGAGTGCATGCGGTTGCAATCGAATATAATGATGGTTCAAAGAAACTATTTTAATATTTTGCAAATCGTAATTTGCTGAATTTTATTTTGCGGCTTTACAAGTCGCAAGGTTGTCTTTGCGAGAGAGGAAGCTCTTAGAATTGCGAAGTCCGACTTTCCTCTCTCGCGCTCTCTCCTTTCCGGACACGCTAATGTTACTGAAAACTATTGACCGCACAAGACAGTGCGGTTGCGTAGCAACTTTTGCAAAGCAAAAGTCATGACCATAGACCTTCGCAGGAATGCTGCTCGGTCTTAACGCAGTTTTGAAATATTGTCGGCTAAATTCAATTTTTTATAAATCGTAGGTTTGAGATATACAAATTTTTAATTTACTTATTAGAAAGAGGTGATTACATGAATGAATTAAGTAAAATCCTTCCGTCCGCTTATGCGGACAAGGGTATCCGCACAAAGCCGAATCCGCTCGGTCTTTCGGTCAGCGAGGCACAGAGAGCCTTTGATGAGCTGGTTCTTGATGTGGTTATTCCGCATTTCAATGCGGCAGTGGAGGCACAGAACAAAAACAATGCCGCCATTGACGGTGCAAAGGTAGACAAAGTGGAGAATAAAGGCTTATCAACCAATGATTTTACCAATGAACACAAAAGCAAAGTGGAGAGTATGCAGTCTGAACTTGACAAAAAGTTAGATAAAGTGGCGAATAAATCACTTTCCGACAACAATTATGCCTCCGAGGACAAAAACGCCGTTTCCGAGCTGAAAAAACAGCTTGCCGAAGGCAGAACGCTTTCCTCCAACGACTTCACCGACCAATATGTTTCCGATATAAAAAATAAGGTCGATAAGGTGAGCGGAAAAGGTCTTTCCGCAAATGATTATACCGACAGCGATAAACAAAAATTGTCGAAAATTGACGATAAAGCCGACAAAAGTAATGTGCTAACGAAGGACAATACAACGGCCTTTGTTCCGCAGAGCGATTATGCTCCGGCAACAAAGAAGTATGTTGACGATAACGTAATTTCCGGCGGTGTTCCGCAGACAAGAAAAATAAACGGCCACGCACTTTCGGCAGATATAACGCTTACGGCAGAGGACGTAAACGCCGTTTCGAAATCGGATAAAAACAAAATTGCCGACGATTCCAACGGAAAGACATATATTCTCGGAATAAAAAACGGCGGACTGTATTATAAGGAGGTTTAAAAATGGCAGGGGAAATATATATAGCTAAGCAGTCAACTCTGGAGGAAGTGAAAAGCACCATAGGTTCGGCATCAGACAGCGGAGATACAACCGCAATGGGCAAGCTAAACAAAATAATTTCTTCGGCAGAGGGCGGCTTCAGGTTCTACGAAGGCAGCCATGTTATTGCGGAGCATTCCGGCGGCAAGACAGCCTTTTCGTTCAGCATAACTCCATCATGCTCCGGCAAAATCACCGTTATGGCAACGCTCACCGGAAAAAGCACATCAAGCTCCAAGCCGGCGGTCGAGCTTAAGGCAGACGGAACAACCATATTGAGCATTACAAACAGCTCATCTGTGGCAACTGAAACAAAGACGGCTGTACTTGCGGTTTCTGCCGGAGTGGCGGTAACAATAAGCGGAGTTATGGGTGGATACAGCACCAATATTGCAAACATTAAATTTATGGCAGATGTCATAAGCGATAAAGCGGATATTTCGGTGGATTAATTTTAAGGAGGAATGAATATGTTTTATGCGGTTCTGGACAAAAACGACTGCTGTGTTTCGGTCGGCATAGGTGAGCCTGTTGGAAAAAATGCGGTTGAGATAGACGAGAATGATGATGTTCTCGGAAGATATTATTATGACGGCGATTGGCATATTGAAAGCAGGGTGTCACAGCTCGATAAAATCGAGGCCGATACGGCATATCTTGTTATGGTTTCGGAATAAGGGGGTGCTTTGTTGAACTGGTTCGAGAAAATAAAAAGCTTTTATTTAAAAGGGCTTTGGAGTGACGCACAGGTGGCAAAGGCAGTGGAAAAGGGAAAAATAACAGCTGAGGAATATAAGCTTATCACAGGAAAGGAGAAAAACTAATTGAGAAAATTAATCATAAATAAAGGCGAAAGAGCCGTATCACATCATAATTACATATATGAGGACGGAAAAAAGACAGAAATACCCGATGACGGAGTTGTGTTCCTCTATAAGGATAAATACGGACTTCTTCATGCGTCCGAATGGGAGGACATAGCGGCAGAAAGCGGAAAATATGTCATGACAGACGAGGTATATGCGCATGAAGGGCTTCCGTTCCTTAACAACAGCGTATATACGGTATGGGGAGCAGGCCCATGCTATGTGTACCTTGCCAAAACGAGAGAGGATAAATTCTATACTCCCGACAAGGTTATACATGACAGAAAGGTAATCATAACAAAGGGCAATGAGGTGAAGAAAAATGACTGCGAGCTTTTAAGACAGCTTTATCTAATGCTTGGGGAGAGTGAAGAAAATGAATAATATTTTACCTTCATTTATAAGTGCGGCTGTAACGCTGAATAAAAATATTTATGGGACTCTGTCCCATACCCAGCAATCCTTTAAAAAGGATTGACCTAAACTTTGATAATAGGGAGGTGGATATATGAACATAGACTTTTTAACTAATATGGCAGTTCCGCTCATTGTCGGTATATGCCTCTGTATAGGATATATAATCAAAAACATTGTGCCAAACGATGGCATCAACCGTTTTATACCGCTTGCCATGGGTGTTCTCGGTGTGGCAATAAATATATGGGTAAACAAAGCCTTTACGGCAGAGATACTTTTAGGCGGACTTTTCAGTGGTCTTGCAAGCACAGGATTATATGAAATGTTTAGAAATCTAATAAAAAACGGTGACAATTTATGACAGAAATGCTTTTATCAAAGGGACACCGCCTCAGACCGGGCGGTGCATATCCCAAAACAACAATAACCATACATTCAACCGCAAATCCGCACAGTACGGCACTCGGCGAAAGAAAATGGCTCGACAATCCGTCCAATGCGAGACAGGCGGCATGGCATTATTGTGTTGACGACAGCGATATAATTCATGCGATTCCCGACAATGAGGAGGCTTGGCATTGCGGTTCTTCCGACGGCAACCGTCATTCGCTTTCAATAGAAATTTGCGAAAGCGGCAACCGAAAGAAGGCGGTAGAAAATGCGGCACAGCTTACGGCGGAAAAGGCTTTGGAGCTGGGATTAAGCGAAAACGAGATAGTCAGACATTTTGACTGGAGCGGAAAAAACTGCCCGAGAATACTCATTGACAAGAGCTATATAAAGGAAGAAATTGACTGGAAATACTTTTTGGAAAGGGTGAAAAGATACATGGCAGATATGTCGGATAAGGTCTTTGGTGAAAAATTCAATGCGGAGCTGAATAAGCGTGACGGGCTTTCTCCGTCGGCATGGTCGGCAGATGACAGAAAATGGGCAGAAGAAAACGGAATTATTGTCGGTGACGAAAACGGCATGAGATACAAAGCCTTCGTCACAAGAGAGGAGCTTGTTTCAATGCTCAAAAGGACGAAGGAGATGATGTAATGCAATATACGTTTAGCGGAGGAAAGCTCATAGACAGCACAGATAAGGGCGAAAAGAAAAAAGAAAATAATAATGTAGCGACAGAAACAAAAGCCGACAGCAGTGCCGGAGGCTATGGCAGAGGCATGGGATATTCCAACAGGGAAACGGCTTTCCGCTGGTCGGACGGCAGTGTTACCTATTCCAATGCAACCGATTACAGAGATGCGGCAGAGAAGGCCGGAAAAGATTTGTCCAAGGTAGATCTTGTTTCGGCAACGACCTACGGAAAAGGCTCGCTTACCGGCAACAGCTATAACTACGGCGTTACGGCTGTCGGTGACGGTAGCGGAAAAAGAGGTTTTACAAGGGACATATATTCATCGGATAAGGGCTATGGCAAAGCATATGACATGGCAAAAAGACAGGCGGAATACTTAAGCGGCGTTTACGGCTATGATTATATGAAGAGCTTCGGCGGCTCGGCGGTGTCGGGAGCATATGCAAAGGGACAGAGTGATTCGTTTAATATAAGCAGCATAGGCTCCGGCATTCCTTCGCTTTCGTCAGAGCCGTCTGTGGACTGGTTCGGACAGTATTCGGCTGCGGCAAAAAGACAGGCGGCGGCTATACAGGCGAGAACCGATATACTCATAAACAACCTTAATGCCGACAGAGAGGACTATGAGCGTAAGTTTGACGAGATAGCACGACAGGCGTATGTAACGGGAATGCAGGCACAGCTTAAGCTTCCTCAGCAGCTTGCGGCAATGGGACTTTACGGCGGCATGAGCGAAACTGCGGCATTGCAGTTAGCGGCGGATTATGAGAATGCGGTAAACGAAAACGAAACCAACCGTTTATATATGAATAAAAGCATGGATACGCAGATAGCAAATGCACAGCTTTCGGCAAACAGCGATATTGCCGAGGCGGAAACGGAATACTGGCTTAAGGCATTGAGTGCGTATGAAAACCAGCTTTACCGTCAGCAGGAGTATAACCTTAAGCTTATGGATTATCAGCTTTCGGCGGATAAGCTGAAAAATGACAGCTATTATGATGAGCTTAACTATCAGCTTGCATTGGACAAGCAGAAGGCATCGGCAGAAAAGACCGAGTATGACAGGCTTTCCGACAGGGCGGATACGCTTGCGGACTATGGCATATTTGACGGCTATAAACAGCTCGGCTATACCGACAGCGAAATTTCGGCAATGCGTTCGGCGTATATTGCGGCAAACACAAAGACGGTGTCCTATGGCAGAAGAACGTCCGGCACAAAGAAAAGCACTAAGACCAAAAGTACAAAAACCGCAAAAAGCTCTGAAAGCACAAAAGCGGATAAAACACCGAGCATATTTGACTTTGTCGGCATAAATGCGGCTAATAATTATGTGAAGTCAAAATTTAACCTCAATTTTTAGTTTTTAATATCCCTTGCTGTGTTCTGCTCAAAATACGGGCATGGACTGCACGCAAGGGATTGCCGTCTGTTAAGGGCTTTTATGCGGCAGATGCCGTATTGAGAGTGAATGCAGTTCAAACGACATGGAATTTTCATGGAAACCTCCTATTCTTTTGCGGCTTTACAAGTCGCAAGGGTGTGTTGCGAGGGAGGAAGCTCTTAAATTGCGAAGTCC
>Ga0129310_1000477_pt1 | contig 48989 bp, 32 predicted proteins | sample Go1ome_2_FD_94433 | JGI IMG/M metagenome (GOLD analysis project Ga0129310, IMG submission 94433) | Western lowland gorrila individual fecal microbial communities from Wisconsin, USA - Go1022A metagenome | ecosystem: Host-associated > Mammals > Digestive system > Large intestine > Fecal | place...
ATAACAACTTCGTTAGTTGGAAAAAGCGAAAATAGACAACCTGTTTAGTAAGGAGTAACTAAAAATAACAACGTATTTAGTAACCAGCCTCGAAAAGTAACAACCATTTTCAGTATAAGTCAGCAGGGTGCAATACATACGTATGTGCAGGCCGATGCTTACGTATGTGTAGGCTGATGCCTACGTATGTGTGACCCGATGCCTACGTACGTGCGGGTTTACACGTTACTAACGTCACGGTTCACATGTTACTAATGTTGCGGCTTATACATTACTAATGTTATGGTTCACTCGTTACTCATGTTGATTGTTGAATAGGCCGAGATGTTTTTCAAATACGCCTTCAGGTTTTAAAAAAACATCTTCAGGTTTTTATAAAACAACTATACGTTTTTTTTACACACCAGCATGTTTCGTGAACAGACCTAGCCTGTTCTGTGAACAAGCCTAGTCTGTTCCGCGCACAGACCTAGTCCGTTCAGTGTACAAACCTAGCTTGTTCATCGCATTCTCCCCCCGCTAAGTCAATATCCCCCTTTCTCCCGTCATCCTTTCATTTTATGCAATACACCCAGACAATCAGCCGGCTAAATCTGAAACCACTTCCCCTCACTCCCGTTTCAGCCGTACCGTTGTCTCGTTTTGTCTCCTTTCACTAAGAATGGTTTACTTCCAGTGTGTGCGGACTTGAAAGGAGGCTGAAAGGACAATGACAGGATCTCTCTTCATAACCGGAACGTCTATCAGCAGGGCGTTTCAGCGGGAAATGAAAGGAGAAAAGGAACCTTCGGACTTTATTGCTGAGGCATTCAAAATGAAGATAATCTCAGCATCCCTACAGATTCATGAATAGATAATGATCAATGCATTGAACGCTGGTCTATCATCGGCACGAAAGATTTATAACTTTTCATTGTATCCCCCAATATTGGCAGGAGTTTGGGATTGGCCTGCATTGTGTTGCCCGATGGATAAACACACAAACGGATACATATCTTGGTCAGCCTTCACAGTCCTTTTTTAATTCTGCCAGTTCTTTATTGATCCGTGTTAACTCTTTCACTCTGTCCGAGGCATAATGAAAGAGAAAATAATCAGTCAGTATCCCTATTAACAATAGACCAAACATGGTTAGCATGAGCCACCACAGGTGGCGATAGGTGTAAAGGAATATGCATATAAAAGGAGTTACCAGCAAATATCCGATGATATAACTCCAATTTACAAGCTTTTTATATTGAAGTATATTCTTTATTTGCATCTCAAGGTTTGTCTCTTTTTTGATCTTCGTCAGTAAAACAACTCCTGCAAGGTTGACTGCAACGGCATATAGCAGAAGTCCGAATACCGCCGGCCAAAACGCTAATTTGCCATTCAAATGAATAAAATCAATAAACATAAGAATCGTTGTTCCCAACATAAATGTGAACGTTATTTTATCCACTCTGAGCATTTTGTCCAGGCAGCTTTCTTTCTGCCGTGACAACATCTCTATGATCTGTTGCTGATGAACCAGCTCGTTCTGGCTGACCCGTTCATTCAACTCTTTCCATGCTTTTTGCAATTTTTCCAGTTCCATAAAATTGTATGATTATAAGTTCGACATATTTTTTAATTTCTCTTTGATGCGGTGCAATTTTATCGCGACATTATTGCGGCTCGTCCCGGTAATTTCGGCGATCTCATCGTATGATTTCTCGTCCAGCCACAGTAAGATAAACATACGGTCCACCTTGTTCAGCCGTTTGATGAGCGAATACATCTCTTTCAGCAGTTCGTTGCGTTCGCAATCCTCCATAATATCTACTTGCTGTTCCAAAGGCACGTAGTCGTGCTTTTTCTTCTTTCTAAAGTCCGAGATGCACGTGTTCAGGGATATGCGGTAAACCCACGTTGTAAACGAACTCTCTCCCCGGAAACTTTGGTAGGACTTCCATATATTGAATACCGATTCCTGATAAAGGTCGTTCACATCGTCCTTATTGTCAGCATACATGAAGCATACTTTGTAAATGATATGCTTGTATTGCACTAGCTTGTCTGCAAATTCCTGTTCTATACTCATCAGCTTTCGAAGGTGTTTTTATAAGGTTAGTCGGTGAAAAGGGAAGAAAGTTACACCTTTTTCCTTAGAATATTCAGGAATATGCGTCATAATATGGCTGCAAGCCTGTTGGTTTTGAAGATAATCCGCTATTTAACTGAACATTCGTGAGGAAATTCGTACTTTTGTCTACTTCAACCAGAAGCAACAAGAATAAATAGGACCGGCATCAAGCAAAGAGATGAGTTGGCTATATAAAGGAAATAGAGGGATAAGTTATGAATAATGAAATGAATTTTTTGATTTACAATGTTCCCGGAGAGGAGGCATCAGTCAGTGTCATTGTCAAGAATGAAACAATCTGGCTTACGCAAAAAGCTATGGCAGAGCTGTTTGGTGTGGGAGTTCCTGCTATATCCAAACATCTTAAAAACATCTTTGAAGAGGGAGAACTGATGGAAGAAGTGGTTATTTCCATTTTGGAAACAACCACTGAACATGGTGCTATTGCAGGGAAGACCCAAACAAACCGGACGAAGTTCTACAACCTCGACGCTATCATTTCTGTGGGTTATCGCGTCAGCTCACGCAAAGCGACCAACTTCAGGATTTGGGCGACCGGTATTCTGAAAGAGTATATGACCAAAGGTTTTGTTATGGACGACGAACGTTTGAAACAGGGCAAGGCTGCTTTTGGCAAAGATTATTTCAGAGAACTGTTAGAACGTGTCCGTTCTATCCGGGCTAGCGAACGAAGAATATGGCTGCAAATCACCGACATCTTTGCTGAGTGCAGCATTGATTATGATAGAGAGGCCGATGTCACCAAAGAGTTTTATGCTATGGTGCAGAATAAGTTTCATTATGCTATTACCGGTAAAACGGCGGCAGAGATTATTAACACTTCGGCCGACAGAACCAAAGACCACATGGGACTTATCACATGGAAGGGCGCACCCGACGGCAGGATTCTGAAAAGCGATGTCACTGTTGCAAAGAACTATCTGACTGAGAAGCAAATCAAGCAGTTGGAACGTGCCGTAACGGGCTATTTCGATTATATTGAGGACTTGATTGAACGGGAGAACACTTTTACAATGGAAGAGTTTGCTACAAGTATCAATGAATTTTTGGCTTTCAGAAAATATGATATACTGAAAGGCAAAGGGAGCATCAGCAAACAGCAAGCAGACTTAAAAGCGAAAGCAGAGTACGATGAGTTTAATAAAACGCAGAAGATAATCTCCGACTTTGAAAAGGGACTTAAATCACTGTCGAAAGGGGGAGATGGAAATGAGTGATCCAAAAGTCCAGACATTGTCTGGACTTTTATTACTAAATCTAATGGTAATTGTTTATTGCAAATAAAGGTAGGATAGAGGATAGGGATTTGGTAGATTACAGTTCACTTGATAAGAGGATATGCCTCTTTGAGAGGATTATTCATTTGCCCATGATGATTTCCATCAAAGTTCGGTCTGATCCTTCTGGATAATGAATCATGGCAGTTGCCGCTATCAGTGCAGTCACCATGATAGCTATAACCGTTATTCCTATGCGCATCACTATGGATGGAACTTGCTCTATGATATTCCGTACCTTTATGCTTCTCGATTCTATATTCTCAATCTTTTGTTTCATAAATATAAATTTTAGCTACCTAGTTCCAATTGGTTCTTCACCAAATTATAATAAATTCCTTGCCGTCCTATCAGTTCCCTATGTTTTCCGGTTTCTATTATCCTCCCTCGATCTATTACCACTATTTGGTTCGCATTCTTCACGGTGCTTAGCCTGTGCGCCACCACTACTACCGTTCTTCCTTTATAGAATTCCGCCAGATTTTCCACAATGGTACGTTCATTATTGGCGTCTAGCGCGTTGGTGGCTTCATCTAAAAAGATGTATTGCGGATTCTTGTAAACGGCGCGTGCTATCAGTATGCGCTGCTTCTGTCCTTGGCTCAATCCTACTCCGTCCTGGCCAATCAACGTATCGTACTTTAAGGGCAGATGCACAATGTAATCGTCAATATTCGCCATGTGTGCCGCCCACACCAACCGTTCCCAGTCTATCTCGCTGTCATCTACAGCAATATTTCGGGCTATGGATTCGGAGAAGATGACCCCGTCCTGCATCACCACGCCACACTGATTGCGCCACCATTTCAGATTATATCGGTTGATATCCGTATCACCGATCGTTATTTCTCCATCAAGCACTTTATAGTATCCGAGCAGCAGTTTGATAAGAGTCGTTTTTCCGCTTCCGCTGCTACCGACTATGGCGGTCACTTTTCCTTCAGGAATCTCAAAGTCCACATTGTCTAATGTCTTATGCAGTGCATGAGGATCGTATTTGAAATCCACTTGTTTCAGTCGTAAGCTCTTACTTTGGCATGGAAACTCTTGCAGAGCCTTGTTTTCACTTGCCTCATTCCTCATTTCGTGTATTTCGTTGATACGTTCCAGACTGATTTTCACATCTTGCAGTGAATAGATGAAACTCATCAGTTGCTCAATGGGTGAGTTCAGTTGTCCTATGATGTATTGTACCGCCAGCATCATTCCCAAGGTCATTTGTCCGTTGATGACTGCTGTTGCTGCCATTACTGTGATTACGACATTCTTTATCTCATTGATGAAAATGCTTCCTGCTTCCTGTGTCTGCTGCAGTTTCAAACTTTTCATATTCGTATCGAAGAGTTCCGCTTGCACATCCTCCCACTCCCATCGGCGTCGGCGTTCACAGTCCTGCAACTTTATCTCCTGCATGGCAGTAATGAATTGATAAGTCTTATTATTGTTCTTGGCCTGTTTTTCGAAATAGAGATAGTCTATTAGTTTCCTCTGTCGCAGAAATAGAGCTATCCATGAGGCATAGCATATACTTCCCGTCAGGAAAACAATGAAAATGTTCAGACTGTATCCCAATAGCACTCCCCCGAATACAATAAAGCTGAAGACAGAAAACAGGATATTAAGTGTCTGCGTGGTGAGGAATTTTTCTATCCTGCTGTGGTCGTTCATGCGTTGTAGCAAGTCGCCTGTCAGTTTGGTGTCAAAGAAGGACATGGGTAACTTGAGTAGTTTGATGAAAAAGTCACTCACCAGTGAGATGTTGATGCGCATACTGATATGCAGCAATATCCACCGACGGATAAAATCTACAGAAGTCCGGCTGAGGGTTAGTATCAATTGCCCTATCAAAATGAGATAGATAAAATGGATATCCTTTTGCCGGATACCTACATCTACAATGGCCTGTGTAAGAAACGGGAAGATGAGTTGTAGCACACACACCACTAGTAGTCCAATGATGATTTGCATGAAATAACGCCTATATTGCTTGATGTAACTGAACAAGAAAGAAAAGGAACGTTTGTTTTTTTTTATCTGTTCTTCCTGCTGCTGATAGAATTCAGGAGTCGGCCGGAGGAAAAGAGCTATTCCTTTTTCCTCTCCATCGGATTGAATACTTATCCAATGCTGGATTAAATCTTTTTCTTTGTATACTAATAAACCTTTTCCTGGATCCGCTATATAAAATTTAGTTGCTTTTTCTCTTCGAATTCGATAAAGTACGACGAAATGATTTTGATTCCAATGTAAGATACATGGGAGAGCTGCTTGTTTAACTAATTCAATGGATACTTTGCTACATACTGAATGGAATCCAAGTTCTTTAGCCGCTAGATTGATGCCTAGCAAGGACATTCCTTCTGTAGTTGCAAAACATAAATCGGATAAACGATTAAAGCCTATGTTTAAGCCATAAAATTTACAAATCATTTGTAAGCAGGCAATACCGCATTGCATGCTGTCATGTTGCATCTGGAAAGGAAATTTGCTCATCTTTGTTTCTTGTTACATTCTGTTCAATTCTTCACCTGCCGCATCACTCCCCTTGTATTTCGAACGGGTGGTATTCAGACGATAACGCACATTGATTTGAATGTTTTGTGTGTCATAATATTGGGAGGTATGGAAAGTACAGGCCGGTGACAGGGTAGAATAACTATTTTTATTCGAACGGAAAATATCATTAAATAATATGTCGAACGTAAAGTTCTTCCACATTTTGACTACATATAGGGAAATACGTCCGTTGTCGCTAAGTTTCAAGGCTTCCTCATTGCAGCCTCTGGATTGATAACGTGTATAAAGATAGATGTACCAATGACTGGGAAGGGTGAAGATCTGGTTGAAGTTCAGGGTTACCAGCGGATCGTTTTGTTTGTAGAATACACCGGATTGTTCAAGCCGATAGTTGCTCTTTAGCAAATCTATGGTAAGTTGTGGTTTCCAGAATCCAATTTTTTGGGAATAGGAAACTTCTGCCTGAAAGATATCTACTTTGGGATAATTGTCATAACTGGACAGGATAACCGTCTGCTCTGCATCATAAAAACGGTAAGTGTAGTATAGTGGATTTTTCATCTGTATATAGTCTGCCGAAACAGCCAGCCCTTTATAGACCATTGACAGTTGTAGGTCGTGCATGGTCGATGGTTTCAACAAGGGATTTCCACCCCTGTAGAGATTCCGGGAAATATACTGCATATTGCCGTCCAAGGCGTTATACTGAGGTTTTTGTGTCTTTATGGAATAACTGAGGTTTACATCAATATTTCCGATGGGACGGGAAACAGACAGACTGGGATAAAGATTCCTATACACTTTACTTTGTTCATCCATGTGCTTGTCATTTTTATAATAATCATATTGGTAGAGCTCGTAACGGATTCCTGCATCTACGTTCCATTTGTCTAATGACAATTGGTAATTGCCATAGACCGCCCACTTGTTTTCCTGTATCTTCTGGTAATCATCCAAATCAATCCCCCCTTCACTGTTATAATTATTGGTACGACGGATATAGTTATATGCTGTTCCAATTTCCCAGATACTCTTTCCTTTTTGGTATCTCAGTGTCAAGTCCGATGCGGCAAGACTATTTTTCAGATTGTTTTTGGTAGCTGCATTTTGTGCTCCATGTATATCTGTACGACCATCAATAAACTGGAATTGTTTTTCTTTCGATAGATAAATATCGTTGTTGAAATTGATGTCTATAGGGCCGATGTGTCCGGAGTAGTAGGCATTTACCCTGTGAATAGGGGAAGTGATTCCACTTTCGATATGATAGAATTGGGTATCTGTCATTTTGCCATTTTCATCGATCGTTATATTTTCATTACCATTCCCCTCTATATCATGATAGGTGCATGAATAATAGGCACCTATGTTCTGGCGGGGAGTGAAATAGTAGTCAAAGCCTGCTTTGCCGGTGTATCTGTCCCTTTCGATATATTCCTTTTGCATACTGTTCAATCTGAAGGGTTTTTTAGATTTGACATCATAGTGGCTGTTTTCTGTTTCATAATCATTGGCTTTCAGATAATTTAAATAGGCGAACATATCAAATTTAGAGGAACGGTAGTTGGCTTGAACTGTTTCTCCCAATCTTGTGCTATGGGCTAATTGAAAGTATGATTTCAAATCCAGACTTAGCCCGTCTCCTTTTTTGCGTATAGTCCGTATCTTGACTACGGCTTGCGAGGATGCGGAATATGCCGCACCCGGGTTCTTGATAACTTCCACAGTGGATATATCCGAAGACTTAATCCTTTCCAGTTCCGACATGTCGGTCAGAATCCGTCCGTTCAAATAGACAATAGGTTTGCCTTTACCAAAAACGGATAATCCGTCGTTGCCGTATTGCAGTCCGGGTATGAATTCCAACATTTTGCCTACATCTTCCAGGTGGCTCAATAGCGTGTTTTGTACTGATACAACCAATCCATTTCCTTTCATCTTATAATAAGGGGCTGTCACTGAAATTTCGGAAAGAACATTGGCCTGAGGGATCAGGGCTATGTCTCCCAAACTGTTGCTTTGACAAATTATGTTCTGCGTTTCATAGCCTATATAGGATATTTTTAATCGGTATTTCTCATTTTTTATTTGTGACGGATGAAAGGAAAACTCTCCCGTATCTGTAGTTACTGCCCCTTCGATAAAAACGGAATCTGCTGTCAAAAGAACGACATTGGCATAGCTGACCGGTTGTTCTTTTTCATCCAAAACTCTTCCCCAGATAGTTTGTGCTTCCATGTTTAGGCACGAAAGCAAAAACAGTATAAGTACACTAAATTTCATGTTACTTTATCATTTATATGTTCATATTAAACTTACAACTGCAAATTTCATGATAAACGAAACCTTTTCCTAGTTTTTGTAACATCCATCTATGTGCATAGCTATGTGCAAAGCTGTTTTTTATCTTTGCAAAATATGTGCAATTCTCTGTTTGCACATATTTTGCGCATAATAAAAAATGTCGTAACTTACTTATAATGAATGGATAATCTTATCCCATTGTTCCGAAGTTCCCTTCTCTCCTGTAACCTTCTGATAAAGGCGTTTGCGGATGGATGAAATCGTTTCAGGTTTGAGTTGGAGCAGACGTGCGATGTCCGCAGGGCGGAATTGAAGTTTGATCAGTATGCATACATGCAACTCATTTTCATTAGGAGTATGCAGAAAGTTCAATCGAGTGAAGAATGTGGGATAGGCGGGAGTCATTAGATTTTTTAAAATGTCCCATTCTCCTGATGTTATATAAGCTTCGCCACGGGCTGAGTTGGCTCGTGCTCGGAGTTGTTCATATAAATCTGAATTGAATAACTCGTCTTTTGCTTCGGTCTCTTGTTCGCTTTCTATTTTGTCCTGTCCTAATATGTGATTGATTAATTCCAGTTTTTGTTTTATCTTTATAGCCGTTGTTTCGTTTTTGCGTATGTTTGCGCTTTGCAACTTCTTTTCCAATTCTTCTTTTTGATGTTTATACTCCTCTAGAGATTCTATTTTTCGGCTTTTTTCTGCCTCTATCTGCCGGAATTTTCTTATTTGTTCCTCCAGCTTCTGCTTCTTCCCCCTGCTATATTGTCTATAGGCAAAAAATGCAAGTGAAAGTATGACCAGTCCGCTTCCTATTATCCAAAGTAAAAACAGCCTTTGCCGGCTTTCTTCTTTTAATCGTAAGTTTTCTTTTTCACGTAACTGGTAATTATAAAGCGAATGCATCCGTTGGATGGTTTCTGTTTGAGTGATTTTTTGTATGGAATCAGTATATAAGTGATAGCCCCGAAGATGCCGGACCATTTGCTTGATGTCTTGTTTCCGGGCTGCCACTTCCAGTAAAACAGCATGAGCATCTCTTTTGGCATAGACATTGCCGCATTTCAACAGTTTGTTGTAATAGTAGATAGCAGAGTCCATTTTTGCTGTTGAGTGATAAAAAACGGCAGCTATGGAATAAATACTGCTTCTGTTTGACTGTCTGATATCTTTCAAAGCATGATGCAATGCCACTCGGGCAGAGTCATATTGCTTTATATCCGTATAAATAGAAGCAAGTTGGCTTTGAATCATATTGAATAAGTCTTTCCGATGCAGTTGCCGGCTGATTTTTTCCGATTCTTTGAGGTAAAAGATCGTGCTGTCAGGCTTATTTAATTCTTTATACATATTGCCGATGTCTCTCAGATTGAAGTATAGACCTATGCTGTCTTTGTTGGCATAACTCAGTTGAATGCCTTTTTTATGCATTTTCAGTGCTTCTTCCGGCATGTTCTGATAAGCAAACAAGGTTCCTGTCTGGCTATAAATTTTCTCTTTCAGAACAGAATGGTCTTTTTCCGGCAAGGCATCTACCGCTTTTTCAAAGTAATCCAGTGCCTGGGGGGCATCTCCTAAATCTCGATACACTCGTCCGGCATAATAATAGGCTTCGGGCAGATGGCGGCGGTCGTTCTTCTTTATGTAATAATGTAACACCGGGAGGATAGCACTGTCTGATGTATGTTTGATATAGGCTTTGTCTCGGGCTTTGATGCAAAGCAGACGGTAGTACATCCGCATGGCTTCATTCTCCTGCTGAATACTGGTTTTCAAGGTGCTAAGCAGGAGTATAGCACTGTCCGGACGGACATTTGTCAAACTGTCCACCTTTGCCAACAGGGGCGGATAACCTGTATGCCTACAGGAAGAGATGCATAGTAATAGAATACAAAAATATCCCCAAACAACAAATTTAGCTTTCATCGCTGCAAATGTACTGATTATTTGTATCCGCATACAGGAAAAACGAGAAATATTTTTCTCCTTAATCCATCTTTTCCTTTATATTAAGCCTCTTTCCCCTAAAAGATTAAGTACCTTTTATACGGATGTGTTCTATCTCCATAGGTTGCGGAGATAGAACTCCATAGGAAGAAAACCCTAAGCCATAAAGCTGCAAGAGGTGTCCGATGTCATTGTGGCTCATCTGCGCCAGGGAAAGAAAGATGCGGTTGGACGGCTTGGGTAGGTTTTCTCTCGCTTTATCCTCGCGTGAGGTAGCAGACTGGGGCAGATTGCAACTTGTCACCGCAAGGTTCCTGCCGCTTTCAGATAAGCCACATAGTTCAGATAAAGCTGGAAACGGGCATCCACTTTCGTTTCGTAGGCCTGTTGCCATAACGCTTGGGCTTCCAGATGGTCGGAAAGTGTTTCCAGCCCCACTTCGTACTGGCTTTTGCTGACACGCCGGTTCTCTTCCGCCTGTTGCAGGGAACGGTCGGCAAGTTCGCTTTCCAGCTTGGCCTCATCCAGGTTGTTGGCGGCTTGGGTCAGTTCCAGTAACATTTGCTCGTTCAGGTTTTGCTGTTGAAGGCGGGTTTGCTCCAGCTTGGCTTTAGCTGCACGTACCTTGTTGCTGCGTTCTCCGAAGTGGAACAGGGGGATGCTTACATTCAGCAGGACAGAGAAACTGGCTTTGTCCAGGAAATTCCTGTTGTTCAGTTCCAGACCATGTACATAGTCGTATGAGCCTTTGATTCCTACTTGGGGAAGCAGTTCGCTGCGGTTCAGTTTTACCTGCTGGCGGGCTATCGCCACTTGTTTGTCCAGTATGCTGTATTCCGGACGGCGGGTGATATCCAGTACCTGTACTTCCAGGTCTTTCTCTATCTCCGGGAAATCTCCGGAAACACGAATCTTTGTGGTCAGTGGTTTTCCTATCAGGTGGCAGAGGTTCATGGTGGCCAGGCGGAGAGCGTTCTCGGCTTTCCGGATGCCCAGTTCGCTTTCGTTCAGTTTCACCTGTACTTTCAGCACATCGTTCTGAGGTTTCAGTCCATGTTTGTAGGCACTTTCTACGTTCTTGTGTAATTCCGTCAATACGGCATGGTATGCATCGGCTACTGTCTTCATCTCCTTCGCTTTCACTACCAAGGCGTATGCCTGGTCTGTTTGCTGGATGACTTCTGTTGCGGTCAGCGTTTCATTCATTTGTGCCATTTCTTTGCCCAGCAGGGACATTTTGTAGGCGGCACGGATTTTACCACCCATGTAGAGGGGTTGCTCCATTTGTACGCCACCCATATAGACCCATCCTATTTTATAGTCCAGGCTGATGCCGGGGAAGTAGGCAAAGCCTGCGGGTTGTCCCGGGTTGAACTGTCCTGTCCCATCGGGCAGGAAGACGGGCAGGTTGCCTCCGGCTATGCCGTAACTGCCGTCGGCATTGCTGTAAAGGCCCGTTCCGCCGACGGTGAAGTTGGGGAAGAAGTTCCCTTTGTAACTTCTGGCTGTGTAACGGGCGCTTTCCGTCTGTTTCACGGAAGCCGCCATTTCCTTGTTGTATTTCAATGCCATCTCGCGGTACTCTTTCAGACTCAGTGTTTCCTGTGCCCATGCAGGGGCGGCAAGGTGCCACAGCAGACAGCAAAGGGGGAGTATCATTGTCTTTTTCATTTGTTCTCGGTTTTGTATTGTCAGTAAAATGAATCAATCGTTTTTTATCTTGAAGAACAAGGCGTATAATATCGGGATAAAGAGCAGCGTGATCAGTGTGCTGCACAGCAGTCCGCCCATGATCGCTGCCGCCAGAGAGCCGAACATGGCATCGGACAGCAGGGGGATCATACCCAGAATGGTGGTCAGCGAAGCCATCATCACCGGGCGGAGACGACTTTGGGAACTGTCTATCAGTGCGGTGACCGGTTCCGTTCCTTCATTGATCTGAAGGGTGATCTCATCCATCAACACAATGCCGTTTTTTATCAGCATGCCGATCAGTCCCAATGTGCCGACGATGGCCACGAAGTTGAAGACTTTTCCTGTGAGCAGCATGACTGCTACCACCCCTACGAATATCATCGGGATGCAGCAGAAGATGATGATGGGCTTGCGGTAGTCCTTGAACAGTATGATCAGGATGGCAATCATCAGGATGATGGCTAACGGGAAATTCTGGAACAGGTACTTCATGGACTGGTCGCTGGCTATTTTTTCGCCTTGCCATATCAGTGAATAGCCTTCGGGCAGCGGTATGCTTTCTATCTGCTCCGCCATGGCGAGACGTGCTTTTTCCGTTTCTATGCCCGGTGCGGGCGAGCATTGTACACGCTGGCTTCTCTGCCCGTTGTAGCGGGGGACTACCGGGTCTTCCCACCGGATATCAATCTCTTTGCTGATCTGCTTCAGCGGTGTGCTTCCCATGATGCTTTCCACCAGATCTTCTTTTGAAAGTGTGCCGGCTTTCAGTTTCACCATGGTTTCCTGGTTCAGCAGTCCGTTCAGGGAGGGCAGGGACGAGAAAACTTGTGTGTTGCCCAGATCCTCTATCGGCTCTCCTTTCTCGTCGAGGCATTTCAGGTAGATGTTGCTCTTGTGGATGCCTTCGTAGAAAGAGCCGATGGGAATGCCTCCGGCGGCTGTGAGCAGGGAGAGGCTGACGTCATTACGGCTCAGACCGAGGGCACGGGCGGACGGCTGGTCGTATTCGATGGTCAGTACGGGTACCTGAGGTTCCCAGTCGGTGGTGATGAGGCAGACTTCCGGAGTCCTTTCCATGATGGCGCGGGCGCTGTCGGCCAGTTGGTGCAGGATGGCGGGGTCGGGGCCTAGGAATTGTGCCTCTATGGGATATTTCTTGAACATCAGATTGTATCTTTTCAATTTGATGTATGCGTCAGGATAGGCTTGGGAGAGGTAAGTTTGGATTTCGTCTATATGCTCTACCAAGGCTTCCGGCGAGGTGAAGTCGATAATCAGTTCGCCGTACGAGAGCGACGGGTTGGCAATGCTCCGTACCAGGTTGTAGCGTCCGGGCGTACCGCCGATGGAGGTGGTGATGTGGGTTATTTCCTCCCGTCCTTTCAGATAGGTTTCTATTTCTTCCAAATCCCGTGCCACACGTGTATAGTTGTTTCCTTCCGGAAGTTTGTATTCCATATAGAGCTGGTCGTAAACCATGTCGGGGAAAAAGCCCTGACGCATATATGGGTAGCCGAAGACGGAAAGCAGCAACAGGCCGGCCATGGCAAATACAAAGCTCCACCGGTGGGCCAGACCGAACTGTAGGGCCGAACGGAGGATGGCATAGATCTTGCCTTTGTACACGCGTTTCCCTGTATGGCCGGAATCGATGGCGGGATGCAGCCGGCGGCCGGCCATCAGTGGCACATGGATCAGTGCCAATACCCAGCTCAGCAACAGGGAGACGGCAAGTACGATAAAAAGATCGCGCGTGTAGACGCCTGCGGTGTCGGGGGACATGTAGATGGGTAGGAAAGCGATGATGGCTATCAGTGTCGCCCCCAGAAGAGGCATGGCTGTCTGCCGCCCGATGGCGGTCATGGCTTCCAGCCGGTCTTTGCCGGCTTTCAAGTCTACCAGTATACCGTCTATGATGACGATGGCGTTGTCTACCAGCATTCCCATAGCCAGTACAAAAGCGGCCAATGACACGCGCTGCATCGTTCCGCCTGCTGAATAAAGGAACAGGAAAGAGCCGAATACGGTGATGACCAGACTGATGCCTATGATAAGGCCGCTCTTGAATCCCATAGCTATCATCAGTATCACTACTACGATGATGACGGATTCTATCAGATTGATGACAAAGGTTCCCAAAGAACTGCCTACCCGTTCGGGCTGGTAGAAGATTTTGTGGCATTCTACTCCGGCGGGCAAACGTCCGGCTTTGAGTTCCTCTAACTTGCTTTCCACGGCATGGCCTACTTTTAGAATGTCCGAACCGCTGGAAGCGGCGATGAGGATGCCGAGAGCGCGTTCATGGTCATAGAACATTTCATTGCGTGTGGGGTCTTCGTAGTCTTTCTCTATGCGGGCGATGTCGCTCAGGCGGAGCTGGTCGTCGTCGTGTCCCTGAATCAGCATCTTTCCGATGTCGTCTACGGTTTTGAACTTGTCGTTTACCGTGACGCGGATACGGCGGTCGCCGTTTTCATAATATCCTGTATAGGTGGTCTTGTTCTGGCCGTTCAGGGTTGCCAGTACCTCGGCAGGTTTTACACCGAGGTTTGCCATGCGGTCTTGCAGCAGGGAGATGTTGATACATTCGGAACGCTTGCCGTAGAGTTCCACACGGTCCACACCTTCCAGTTCGTTCACCTCCCGTTTCACCAGTTCGGCATAGTCGGCCAGTTCACGGTCGGCCAGTCCGTCGCCGGTCAGGGCATAGAACATGCCATATACGTTTCCGAAGTCATCCTTGACTGTCGGGGTGGTGGCTCCCTCGGGGAGCAGGGCGCGGGCATCGCTCACTTTGCGGCGCAGCATGTCCCAGCATTGTTCCACGTCGTCGTCCGGCACGGTGCTCAGCAGTTCTATCTGTATCAAGGACAGATCGTTGTATGAATAGCTTTCTATATTGTCTATGTTGCCCATGGTGCGGATGTTCTTTTCAAGCACATCCGTCACTTCCAGTTCTACTTGGTGTGCGGAAGCGCCCGGATAGGTGGTGATCACCATGGCAAGCTTCACTTTTATTTCGGGGTCTTCCAGCTTGCTCATCTGGTAGCAGGAGTAGGCTCCGCCGAGCAGCAGAACCGCTACCAGGAAATAAATCAGATTCCTGTTCCGGAATGCCCATTTGCTGATGTCCATTATAATAATCCTCCTATATTTGTGTTAGTGACCGGCGGTAAAGGTTTGACCGTCTCTCCGTCCTCGATGTGGTGTACGCCCGAGGATACAATCAGTTCTCCCGGTTGCAGTTGTCCGGAAGTGATGAGGCTGTGTCCGTTGTTCAGCAGGCGCAGCATGGATACTTCCTGCCGGTGTACGGTGTTGCTGGACGGATGGAAGACGAACACATAGGCTTTGCCTTCTTTTTGCAGGATGGCGCCGGTGGGGACAGAAAGCGTTTTTTCCTGCTCCGTGCGGCAAAGGATGGTGACCATGGTGTTCATGCCGGGAGAGGGGAGTGCCTGTGTGCCGGGCACTACTTGCAGGCGCATGGTGTATAGCTGGTTCGCGTTGGCTTTCGGGGTGACACTGATCAGTTTCAGCGGATAGGTCTTGCCCGGATAGATATCGAATGTGCAGTGATAGCTGTCGAACTGCTCCCGGCGGATATATTCGGCTGCGGGCAGGTTTATCTCTACTTCGGGGGTTCCGCCACTGATCATGGCAATGACGGGCATTCCGGCTCCGATGGTTTCGTGGGCTTCGAACAGACGTTTCTGGACGTACCCGCCGAAGGGGGCGTAGAGCCGGGTATAGGCCAGCTGGTCTTTGTGGTGTTTGTACTTGGCGGTGATTTGCTTGAGTCCGTATATGGCTTTGTCATTGGCATTGGGGGTGGTTCCATTGTCTTTGTAAAGGGCCATGACTCTTTCTGCTTCCGCTTTTATTTGCAGGTATTCTGCTTCGGTAGCATCCAGCTGCACTTGATAGTCGGTGGGGTCCAGTTCGGCCAGTAGTTGCCCCTCTTGCACACGGGCACCGTCTTTTACATGTATTTTGCTGATAGTTCCGCTTACCCGGAAGGCGAGGCTGATATCTTGTGCGGCTTTTACCTTTCCCGGAAATTGCAGGAACGTTTGTTGGTCGGCGGAAAGAACCGTGTCTATTTTTACTGTCTGATGAGCTTGGGTTTCCCGGGCACGTTGTGTACAGGAACTTAGCAGGATCAGGGAAATACCTGTTAGAATAAGATAAATTCGTTTCATACCGTGCGATTCGTTTTTTGCTGCAAAGTTATTCCGAAGTGGGAGGATAGAAAAGGTTGATATGAATGATAAACTGTTCTATTTGTATATTTTTAGGGGGAAAGTGAAGTATACGGGGGGATGTCTGCTGAATGGTTATTATGAGAATTTTTATATGTTAATAAGGATGGAAATAGAGTGGCCTGTCGTTTATTTTACTATCTTTACCAACAAAGTTAAAGACTTATAAAGGGTTGCTTATAGCATTGGCCGATTTTGGGGGAATAAGTGCTTTTTGTGAAAAACTTCCGGCAGGTGTATTTATTCTAGGGAATGAACTTTAACAGTTAACTTACGAAAAACAGATTGCTAATTTAAATACGATATACTATGAAGAAATGTATGAGTCAAAAGGAAAAAGAGTAATACCTATCTTATATTACAGAACAACAAACTCAGGAAGGCTGTATGGCTGTGGCTGATTTTCTGCGGAAATATACTGCCCGGTATCACAATGTTGATTTATTCCAAGGCGGATATTGAAATCAGTGCCTTCCTAACCACTTTTCATTTATCGCCCGGATCTTGGCGGAGGTCTTTCCTAAAGATCTCAGTATGGGGGGATCTTTTCGGGTATGGAGCAATAGAAATAAATGTTAAATATGAGTTAATAAAATAGGTACCTTAAATATACCTTGCAAATATCTTGACTGGGAAAGTATGTGCTTTCTTTGTTATAATAAATACATTATGCTAGGTTTGGAATGCAAAAGGCAAAGTTCTGATGGAACTTTGTCTTTTATTAATTTTAGTTTAACGGCACAAAGATATGATTTATTTTTCCAATTATCAATAAATAACTAAATAAATTTAATTAATTGGCGATATTATTCTTAATATTTTAAATTAAGGTCCAAGAATTAAGAAAAGAAGAAGATCCTTTTATCTAATATCGGACTGCAGGAATGAAAAGAATTATAAAAATACTTCGATTTAGGGTATAAAATAGATAGCCACATTGGAGGTATTTTCTGTTTTTTTGTCTCACAGGAATAGCTTTAAGTATGATTTTGAGCAGTAAGTTAAGTTCCATCAGAACTTAGTCTGAGTGTTTTGTTTTACTTAAAATAATACGTTAATGAAAAAACTTTTTTTGTGTTTTTTGCTATTGCTATGTGCTGTAGGGGCGATAGCTCAGAAAAAATCAATTACGGGGATTGTCGTGGATGTGACGGGTGAACCGGTAATTGGTGCCAGTGTGGTAGAATTGGGTACAACGAATGGTACCATTACGGATTTCGATGGAAATTTCTCTCTTTCGGTGGAGTCTAACGGAAAAATTCAGATTACCTTTGTTGGTTACAAGACAGAAGTGGTAGCCGTGAAGAATCAAACAACTTTCAATATCAAGTTGAAAGAGGATTCTGAAATGCTAGGAGAAGTTGTGGTAACCGGATACGGTGGTAAACAGTTACGTTCTAAAGTAACCAGTTCTATCTCTAAAGTAAATGAGGATGCATTGAAAGTGGGTGTTTTCTCTAATCCGGCACAAGCCCTGTCGGGTGCGGTGGCAGGTTTGAAGGTGACACAGGCTTCGGGTAATCCGGGAGCTACACCTACCATTGTGCTTCGTGGTGGTACGGACTGGGGAGGTACGGGTTCTCCGCTGATTATGGTAGACGGACAGTTGCGTGCAAGCTTGAGCGATATCAATCCTGAAGATATCGAGTCTATGGAAGTACTGAAAGATGCAGGTGCAACGGCACTTTATGGTGCGCGCGCCAGCAACGGTGTTATCCTGGTAACGACTAAAACCGGTAAGGTGGGACGCAGCGAGGTGAATCTGAAAATGAGATTCGGTTTGAATTACGTGAACTCTCCTTATGAATTCTTGGGAGCGAGAGATTTTATCACCGCTCTGCGTACTGCTTATGACACGACTCCCTGGGCGAACAAGTCTTCTTTGAACACTGCTTCCGCCTATGGTACGGGTAATGTGTATGGTGAGAACCTGGTATGGAACTTGTTGGTAAAAGACCCCAGCAATGAATTCCTGCTGAACAAGGGATGGCAGGAAATGAAAGATCCTCTGGACCCTACTAAAACGTTGATTTTTAAGGATTCAAATCCGGCGGATTATAACTTGAACAATCCTTCGCAGACACAGGATTATAATATCAACTTCTCGGGAGGTAATGAGAAAGGTAAATATTATGCCGGTTTGGGTTATAACAAATCAAATGGTCTTCCTATAAATTCTTTCTATGAACGTTATTCTTTCGTGTTCAACGGTAGTTATAATATATCCGATTGGCTTTCTGCCAGCTCTAATTTCAACTACAACCGTGCCAACTGGGAGAATATGCCTGCTTCGCAAGCAAGTGAAGGTTCTTACTTCGGACGTATCATGTCAGCGCCTCCTACAACACGTTTTGAGGACGAAGACGGAAACCCGATGTTGGGACCGAATTCTAGTGACGGTAACCAGTCTTTCCAGAACGAGAAGTTTATAAGAGACAATCAGAGTGACAAGTTCACCATGATTCAGACCTTGGAAATCAAACCGATGAAGAACCTGACTATCAAGGGAACTGCCAACTGGTATTATTCCGAAAGCTTATCCGAATCGTTTAACAAGGACTATCAGACAGCTCCGGGAAACAACTTTAATAAGGCGAGGAATACTAGTGCGCAGTTTGAACGTGAATTCGCACAGACTTATAATGTGGTGGCTAATTATACGCAAACATTTGCCAAAGACCATAATGTGGATGTGATGATCGGGTCTGAGTTTTATGATCAGCAGAAGAAGGGATTCAATGCTTCGGGGTCGGGTGCTCCGACAGATGATTTTGGAGATCTGGGTCTGACCAGCGATGATAAGGGAAAAAGAAAAATCGATTCCTGGCATCAGCAATATCGTATTCTTTCTTATTTCGGACGTGTGAACTATGACTACCAGGGAAAATATTTATTCTCGGGCGTGTTCCGTTACGATGGTTATTCTTCTTTGTTGGGCGACAATCGTTGGGGCTTCTTCCCGGGTGTATCTGCCGGATGGATTTTCGGCAAGGAGGATTTTGTGAAAGAGGCTGTTCCGCAGTTGTCATTCGGTAAGTTACGTGCCAGCTATGGTGTGAACGGTAATGCTACAGATATCGGCCCGTACACTTTGCAGGGATCGTATAACTCACAGAAATACAATGGTAATGTAGGGTTCCTGATAGGCTCTTTGCCCAACCCGGCATTGCAATGGGAAAAGACACGTACGGCTGAAGTGGGCGTGGACTTGAGCTTCTTTGACAACCGCCTGAATGCTAACTTTACTTATTACAACCGTTTGACAATGGACAAGTATGCCGATCTGAGTTTGCCTACTACCACCGGTTTTTCTTCTGTAAAGAATAACAATGGTGACTTCCGCAACAGCGGTGTGGAAATAGAGCTGTCGGGTACTATCCTGAAAACAAAAGACTGGACTTGGAAAATGGGAGGTAATATCTCTTTCAACAAGAATATGGTGGTTTCTCTTCCTTATAAAGAAGGAGTTAAAAACAACCGTATCGACGGTCAGCAGATTTATACCGGACGTAAGCTGCCGGATGGAACTTACGAGACTATTTTCGTAGGTGGTAGACAGGAAGGTCAGGAACCGGGTCTTTTGGTGGCTTATCAGGCAAACGGTATGTATAAGAGCTGGGATGAAATTCCTGATTATTTAGAGGTTAGAACTGGTAACTTCCAGGGTAAATACCAATACGGACCGAAGGCTTATGCGGAATTGCCTGACAATAAAAAAGCAAATGCGCTTGCTATCCAGCCGGGTGACGTGAAATGGACGGATGTGAACGGTGATGGTATCATTGATGCATTTGACCAGGTGGTGGTAGGTAATACGACTCCTCATTGGTTCGGTGGTTTCAATACGACATTGAACTGGAAAGGATTCACGCTGTACGGACGTTTTGACTTTGCCTTTGATTATTGGATTTATGACAATGACACTCCTTGGTTCCTGGGATGTATGCAGGGTGGATATAACACAACTAAAGATGTGTTCAATACCTGGACTGCGGAAAATCCGAATGCCAAGTACCCCAGATATGTATGGGCAGACCAGTTGGGAACAGCGAACTACTATCGCCGCTCTACCATGTTTGCTTACAAGGGTAACTATCTGGCAGTACGCGAAATTTCATTAGGCTATGAGTTGCCTAAGAAAATAGCCAATAAAATGTTCTGCCAGCGTGTGAATTTGTCTGTTACAGGTCAGAATTTGGGCTATTTCACTTCGGCCAAGGTAGCTACTCCCGAAAAATCGGATGCCGGTTCGGGATATGCTTTGCCGCGTACACTGCTCTTCGGCTTGGATGTAACCTTCTAACTAATCACAATAATAAATAGCATATTGATATGAAAAATATAAAAACAATCCTATTATCCGGAATGTTGCTGGCAGCTTCCGGTGTCATGACTACTTCGTGTAGCGACTTGCTGGACCTTTCTCCTGTTGATTACTATGGCAGCGGTTCATACTGGACTACCGAAGCGCAGGTAACCGGCTATATGGACGGTATTCATAAGCACATACGCGATGCCGCCGACCAGCATATCTTTACTTTCGGCGAACAGAGAGGTGGTATTTATAAATCGGGAACTGCTACAGACGGTAATGCACTGTATGGAGGCAACATCGTTTTACAGAACTTTGATAAGAATAATACGGGAGTGACAAATTTCGGTGGTCATTACGGACGCTTGGCGAACATCAACTTGTTCATTGAACGTGTGACGAATGCCGACTATGTGGGCGAGGCCAAGAAAAAATATTATCTGGCGCAAGCTTATGGTCTCCGTGCTTTTATTTATTTTGAGCTTTACCGCATTTATGGCGGTGTGCCTTTGCGGCTGGATGTAGAGGTGATTAATGGAATCATTGATCCGGAAAAATTGTATATGGCACGTTCTACTCCCAAAGAGGTGATGACGCAAATCAAGAAGGACTTGGATACATCAATGGAGTATTTCGGTGATGTGACCAGCTTTGATCCTTACAACCGCGGTAATAAGAAGTCATATTGGTCAAAGGCCGCTACCGAGTGTCTGATGGGGGACGTTTATCTGTGGACTTCTAAGGTGACTACCGGTGACAATCCTGCCAATCCCGCTGACTTGGCGGTGGCTAAAAAACACTTGGAGAGCGTTGCCAATAATTATGGCTTGAAAATGCTGTCAAACTTTGCCGATGTGTTTGATGCTACCAATAAGGGTAATTCAGAGGTGATTTTTGCGATTCGTTATGCTGAGGGAGAGGCTACCAACGGGGTCGGTAATTTTACGTATGTAGTTCAAGGAGAGGTGGACAAAAAAGGTTATCGGGCCGATGGCACCAGTTGGAACGACCCTCTTCGTCTGAACAGAAACGGTATGCAGTGGTATGAATACATTCCGGAACTCTATCAGTTGTTCGATGAAAAAGATGAACGACGTGATGCTACATTTATCACTTCTTATCAAAAGGATGAGGATGGAAAATTGGTTCTTTGGGGTACTCATGTATGTAAGAATCTGGGTATTCTCAATGCGGAAGGCAACCGCGTTTATTGCGGTGACCAATATTTCTACCGCTTGCCTTGGGTTTATCTGTCACTGGCCGAAATCGCCAATATGGAAGGCGACAACGCCGGGGTTGAAAAATACATAAACCTGATTCGCCAGCGTGCTTATGGAGATAGTGAAGGCGTTTGGGATACAGCTAAATATGCTTATAAAGCAGGTGACTTCACGCAGAACGAGTTGGCTATATTGCACGAAAAAGATAAAGAGTTCGTACAAGAAGGCCAGCGCTGGTGGGATATTTATCGTATGACTTTGACTAAAGGAGGAAAGCATCTGGTGTTCTGTCCTGAAGCTAATCTGAAAAATGATGGTAATCCTATCTTGCCGGAAACGGAAAGTTACAAGTTGTTGTGGCCTATTGAACAGAATATGTTGGATAAAGACCCTGCAATTAAGCAGACTCCGGGATATGAAGAGGCGGAAGCAGCGAAATAATGAAGATTTAAATATAGCTGTGAATTACGGTTGACTGACCAGATAACTTTTTTAAGGTTAGTTGATTGTTTAGGGAAGATAATAGCATATCGTGAGATATGCTATTATTAATTTAAAAACAAAAAATAAGTTGTTGTTACGCTTGTTTTTTGTTAATATTGTATCTGAAAGTAATTTTTTTTAATTTATTCAAAACATATACTATGAGAAAAAGTATTTTTGCTCTTCTTTTTTGTTTGATTTCAGTTTCCTCGTTTTCTCAAAAGACTTATACGGCCGATTGGGAGTCCTTGGATAAACGTCCGGTCCCGGCTTGGTTTGAAGATGCCAAATTTGGTATTTTTATTCACTGGGGATTATACTCTGTGCCGGGATGGTCGCCTAAAGGCACTTATTCCGAATGGTATAAGTATTGGTTGGAAAATAAGAAATTGATGGGGAACGGTGATTTTACCGGTACGGAAATCTATGATTTCCATACCGCGATGTATGGCAGGGATTTCACTTATGCCGATTTTGCCCCCATGTTCAAGGCGATGAGTTATGATGCCAATGAATGGGCGAAGTTGTTCGAACGTGCAGGTGCCCGTTATGCGGTGTTGACCACCAAGCATCACGACGGCTTTGCGTTATGGCCTAGCAAAGAGGCTTCCACATCGTATGGCAGACCTTGGAACAGTATGGTGATAGGTGCGCATCGTGATCTGGTAGGCGAATATGTGGATGCGTTGCGGAAGACTAATATAAAGGTGGGATGCTATTTCTCGCTTCGCGAATGGGGGAATCCGCTATATACCAAAGAAACGATGGGATTGTTTTATGAAAAACATTTCTTCCCTCAGTTGAAAGATTTGGTGAATACGTATAAGCCGGACCTGATCTGGTCGGATGGTCCTGATGCGATCAATGATAAAGAATGGCAGGCGGAAAGAACATTGGCGTGGCTTTATTCTGAATCTCCCGTCAAGGATAGTATTGTGGTGAATGACCGCTGGGCGAATAATACAGGGCGGAAGCATGGGGATTATTACACCAGGGAATATAGTAATTCGAATGCGTCATATAATAAGCCATGGGAAGAATGCCGGGGGATAGGACTTTCTTTCGGATATAATCAGAATGAAGATTTGGAAGATTATACTTCCCCTAAAGCATTGGTCCTGACCTTGGTAAACATCGTAAGTAATGGTGGAAACCTGTTGCTCGATGTAGGTCCGAATGCGAATGGTAAAATTCCACCTATCATGCAGGAACGTCTGGTTCAGATGGGAGACTGGCTGAAAGTAAACGGTGAGGCTATTTATGGAACACGTGCCTGGGTGCGCTCTTGCCAGTGGACAAAGGGTGACCGGGAATGGAAATCGAAGGAAAAACATTATGTAAGCGGTGACGCTATTTTGAAACAGACGGTGGATCCGGATCCGGGTTATGCGGTGAAAGAGGTGTTCTTTACCAAAAAGGGAAAGAATGTGTATGCCATTTTGCCTGCCTATCCGAAAAACACCATCAAATTGAAGGATATCCACTCTACCGGCAAGACAAAAATCTCTTTGCTGGGTTCCAAGAAAAAAGTTAACTGGAAGCAAAAGGGAGATGATATTGTAGTGGAGATGCCGGATTTGTATATGGATGAAATGCCATGTGATTATGCCTGGACATTAAAACTGGAGAATATAGCAGACTGATCAGGTGCTTTATATCATCCGGACTGACAATAGAACAGGTAGCCATCCGAAGACCGCAACAGGTGCCGGATGGCTACTTTTCTTTAAAAACAATCCCCGAGGGATATCACATCCATCGGGGATTTTCGGTCTTTTGGTTAAAGGTTAGTATAAAATTAGGTTAGGTTGTTTCTTTAATTATAGGGGTATATATTCTACAAATGCTTCCATTGCTTCATAACATGCCAAACCAAGCTGGTCGTACAAAGCAGCTGTACCCCGGTTGCGGTCTTCACTTCTTTGCCAGAACAGGCGTTCGTCATTGCCCAGGAACGGTGCGCTTTCCATCTGAGATTGGTGTTTCAAGATAGAGTTGCGTTTTGCACGCAGTTCTTCGGGGCTGAACGGTACGGCCATTTCAATGTTTTCAATTTCCCATTCCGCCCATGCACCACGGTACATCCAGATGCGGCAGTCTTTCAACCATTCGGCACCGGCTTCTTTTTCGATGTCGATGGCTGCCAGTACAGCGTCCGTACATACACGGTGGGTTCCGTGCGGATCGGCAAGGTCTCCTGCTACATAGATTTGGTGAGGCTTCACGTCACGCAGTAATTGCGACACGATTTCTACATCGGCTTCACTGATGGGGTTCTTTTCTATCTTGCCGGTTTCATAGAAAGGAAGGTCAAGGAAATGAACGCGGTTCAATGGTATCTGATTGAAAGTGCTTGCAGTACGTGCTTCACCACGGCGGATCAATCCTTTAATGGTCAGAATATCGCGGCTGTCCATGTCGCCTTCTTTTTTGGCGGCAAGGAATTTCTTGATCTCGGCATATTTGTTTTTGATGGTCTCGTTGGAGTTTTCATCAAAAAGTTGGTTGAAGCCATTGATGAAGTGCATGAAACGTACTACTTCTTCATCGCCTACGGCAATGTTTCCGGAAGTTTCGTAGGCTACGTGTACTTCGTGCCCTTGCTGAACCAGACGGCGTAAAGTTCCGCCCATTGAGATGACATCGTCATCCGGGTGCGGAGAGAAAACTACCACGCGTTTCGGGAATGGTTTGGCCCGTTCGGGACGGTAGGTGTCGTCTGCATTCGGCTTGCCGCCGGGCCATCCGGTGATGGTGTGCTGCAGGTCATTGAATATTTTGATGTTTACATTGTAAGCGGAACCGTAGAGTGCCAGCAGCTCGCTCAGTCCGTTTTCATTGTAATCTTTGTTGGTCAGTTTCAGAATCGGCTTTTTGACACGTTGGCACAACCATACGATGGCGCTGCGGATCAGTTTGTCGTTCCATTCGCAGTTGGTTACCAGCCACGGACGTTGGATCCGGGTAAGATGAGAAGCCGCTGCCAGGTCTATGCAGACATTGGCATTGTTGTGCATTTGCAGATAGGAAGCGGGCAGTGTGTCGCTCACTTTGTCTTCCACCGCTTTCTTGATGATGTCGGCTTTGTCGTCTCCCCATGCCAGCAAATAGATTTTGCGGGCGGCCATAATAGTCGCCACACCCATCGTGATGGAGCAGGGGGGGAGATTGTCTACTCCCAAATTGTGTGCGGCTTCAGCACGCGAGGTTGAGTCGATCAGAATCAGACGGGTAGGAGAACTCAAACTTGATCCCGGTTCGTTCATGGCGATATTGCCTTCACGCCCGATGCCCATCAGCGCCATATCTATGCCACCGAAAGTCTGGATACGCTGTTCGTACAGACGGCAGTATTCAATGACGGCTTCCTGCGGAATCGTTCCGTCGATGGTGAACACATTTTGTTTGTCGATATCGATCTGGCTCAGGAACAGCTCGCTCAGTTGTGAGAAACTGCTTCCCGCACCTTCAGAGGCCAAGGGGTAGTATTCGTATAAATTGAAAATGACTACGTTGCGGAAACTTAGTCCTTCATCTTTATGCTTACGGACCAGCTCGGCATAGAGCGGACGCAGTGAAGCGCCGGTTCCGGCACCGATCACGCAGAACTTCCCTTCGCGCTGGCGTTCCTGTATCTTGGCCGCGATTTCATTGGCGATGTGCTGCACACCTTCTTCCATCGTCTCATAGATGTCGGTAGGCACCTTTTCGCAACGGGTCAGGACAGAACGTTCCACCGCATTCTCGGGTTTATAATATTTCGGAGATACTCTGTTCAGAGAGATCTGCGAACTTAGGTTTGTTCTCATAAATTACAAATTAGCTTTTTCGATGTCTTTGAAATATTTGTAAGTACCGACTTTCAGTTCGTCTGTGGCAGCTTCGTCACAAACGATGATGCCATGCTGGTGCATCTGCAATGCACTGATAGTCCACATTTGTGTGATACCGCCTTCAACGGCATGTTGCAAAGCGCGTGCTTTGTTGTGTCCGTTGCAGATAATCATAACTTCTTTCGCTGAAAGGACAGTCCCTACACCTACAGTTAACGCAGTTTTAGGAACTTTGTTCACGTCATTGTCAAAAAAGCGTGAGTTTGCAATAATCGTATCTGTAGTCAGTGTCTTGATGCGTGTGCGTGAAGACAGCGAAGAGCCCGGCTCATTGAATGCGATATGTCCGTCGGGGCCGATACCTCCCATAAACAGGTCGATGCCTCCGATTTCGGCTATCTGCTTTTCGTAGTTGGCGCATTCCGCTTCCAGATCTTCGGCATTTCCGTTCAGAATATGTACATTCTCTTTCTTTATATCAATGTGGTTAAAGAAGTTTTTCCACATAAATGTATGATAGCTTTCTGGATGATCTTCGGGCAAGCCTACATATTCGTCCATATTGAAAGTTACGACATGCTGGAAAGATACCTTTCCCTGCTTGTTCAGTTCTATCAGCGCTTTGTACATGCCTAGCGGTGAAGAACCTGTAGGACAACCTAAAACAAATGGTTTTTCAGGAGTCGGATTTGCCGCATTAATTCTACTAGCTACATAGTTTGCCGCCCATTGTGACAGCGTTTGGTAATCAGGTTCGATAATTACTCTCATGGTTCTTTCTTTTTTTAAGTTTTAAGTGTTAAGTTAACTATACGGGTTATTCCATATTATCTGTTTTAGGACGGAGGAATGTCAATTGTACTATCAGTGCGATAAGCACAATGACAGCCAGCATGGCAAATCCCAGTCCCAACTTACCTCCGTCTGTCCATTTTCCCAAGACTTCGGTAATGGCTGCTCCCGCAAACACGCCTGTCATATTCATGATACCATAGGCGGTAGCACGGTGTTTGGATGATACGAACTGGCACAGAATCGGCATATTGTTGGCATCGAAGATACCGTAACCTACACCGAATAATAATCCAGCTCCCACAACGGCTACGAAACTATGTCCGAACCCTAGCAGAAGCAGGGAGGGAATAGTAAGTCCCAAGCCGATGGCACCCGTGTACACACGTCCTTTTATATTTCTTTGCACCCACTTATCGGATAAAGTTCCACCAACAATTACGCCAATGAACGATGAAAACGCGATGGTGATAGTGGACATGGGTCCGGCTTGCGACATCGGTATATTCAGGTTTTCGGCGAACAGGGTAGGTAACCAGTTTTTAGTTGCCCATCCCGGTAAACTGGGGGCTGCGAAATATAGCAGAATCACCCAAAATGCAATATTACTGAAAAGTAATGATAATCCCTTCAATAAATTGCCTTTTTCTTTACCGGAAGGTGAATTTATTTGTTCAATTTGCGTTCTATCCTTCTTTTCATGTAGAAAAAGCATTAAAATTACGGCGTATGCGATGCCGGCGATGCCGAACCAATGAAAGGTTGTATGCCAGGAAAAAGCGGCGGCTACAGTAGCGCCGAAACCTCCGATGGCCTGTCCGGTATAAAGCCCGGTCATGTGAATGCCGATGGCCAACGAACGTGACTTGTCGGAGTGATAGTCGGCGATCAGTGACAATCCGGCAGGAATATAGAGCGCTTCGCTGATTCCCATCAAGGCGCGCAGGAAGAATACTTCGTTATAGGTGTCGGCGATCCCCATCAGATAAGTGACAGCCGACCATACGAACAAACTGCCTACGATCAGCCATTTGCGGTTCATGCGGTCGCCCACCATTCCGGCTATAGGGCTCATACAGCCATATATCCAGAGGAAAACCCCCATCAGACGACCAAAGTTGGCGGCTGACTGAAGTTCGGTGATATCCACCGCCATGGCGTCTCTCATCGTGGACAGCATTTGCCGGTCCATATAATTCAACAGGGCGACGCCCCATAATAATCCTACTACAACCCAAGGATAAATTTTACTGTTTTTCATGCTAATAGATAAATAGCTTTATAAATGTGATTTTTTGCTGTCAAGTATTTCCTGGCATAACGTATAGCCCTTGATCATCATTCTTGGAATGTGGAACGGGCCTTTGAACAAGTTACCCTTGGCCATTTGCGCGGGTGTGCCGTCACGGTGGAGATATCCAAACCATTCTCCATACTCTTCATCAGGAAAATGAGCGTATGTCCAGTCGCTGATTTGTTTGTGCATGTCAAGGTACTTTTCATTTCCGGTGGCTAAATAGGCGTATAAGGTAGCAATGACAGCCTCGGTCTGGGGCCACCAGAATTTCATGTCCTGAGAATAATCTTGAGGCGGAAGGTTTTTGCAGTCTTTGAAGTTAATGATACCTCCGAACTCTTTGTCCCAACCCCATTCCCAGGACCAGTCCAGGATGGTGAGGGCCAGTTCTGTGATATCTTTGTCCCAATTGCGGTATTTGGCTTCTTCCAGCAGGAACCAGGCTGTCTCAATGCAATGTCCCGGATTGATGGTGCGGCCCATGTTGCTGTCAATGAACTCTCCGTCGGGGCCTACTGTTTCAAGTAAAGCTTTGAATTCGGGATGCATGAAGTCTTTGCGCAGTTGGGCGATGGAGGCATCGATCTGTCCGTTGAAACTCTCGTCTTGAATAGCCTGGCGGATACGTGAGGCCACATTGATCAGGATCATGGTTATGGAATGTCCTTTCATCGGAAGGGTATCCAGATATTTGGGAGAGAGTATGCCCGGCGTTTCCAGAAAATACTGCATCTGTTTGAACAGCTCCAGTGCTTTTACGGCATACGTCCGGTCACCGGATGCGATGGCATATTCCGACATGGCGATAGCTGCGAACGATTCCGAGAAAATATAACGACGCTTGCGCAAAGGAGTGCCTTCGGCGGTCACCTCGAAATACATGCGTCCGTCAGAGTCGAAACAATGTGCTTCTATAAAGTCTATCGTGCTTTTGGCAGCTGACAGCCATGCTTCGTTCTTTTCTATATGATTGTATGCGTAAGAGCAGATAAAGGCGAATCTTCCTTGGAACCACACGGACTTGGTGGTATCCATCAGGCTGCCGTCGCGGTCAACGCAGGTGTAAACACCTCCATTGACTTTGTCCAGCCCGTATCTCAGCCAGAACGGCATGATGTTAGTGGTCAGATCCGTCTTGTATGATTCTGACCATTCTTTTATATAATCTATTGAAAACATTGTGGCTCAGGTTTATTTGTTACATCTTTCAAAGAAATGGATAGCCTCCAGTTCGGCTTTCATGGCAGCTTCTTCCTCATCTGTCATGTTTTGGAACGGGGTGCGGTTCTTGCCTAAATCCAGTCCGATCAGTTTCATGATGCGTTTGCCGCCGACGATGTTTCCACGATAGTGACAGATCACGTTGATAACTTCTTGAGCGAAGTTCTGGCGTTCGCGTGCCAGTTCCAGATCACCGGCTTTCCATGCTTCGATGATGCCTGTGAGTTCTTTACCGTTATAGTTGGTTGTTCCGCCGATACCACCTTGTGCGCCGCCCATAGCCAGGCAAGGAAGGATGGTCTCATCCTGACCGTGCAGCATGTCGAATTTGCCATTTTTATATAGACGGCATTGGTTGTATTCATACAAACTTTCGAAAGTATATTTGATACCTGCAAAATTAGGAATGCGTCCGTCTACGGCTTCCAGGAATGCTACCATTGAGAGGAATGCTCCGTTGAAAGCGGGGATGTGGTAGAAATAGAAAGGCAGTTCGGGAGCGCCGCATGCTATTTCTTCGCAGTATTTCACCAACTCTTCAATGCGTCCCACTTTCGGGAAGGGAGGCGCCATCGCTCCGATTCCCCAAGCTCCGATTTTCTGAGCATGTTCTGCCAGACGCTTGCTTGATTTTACACAAGTGCTTCCAACATGTACGATGACTTTGAAATCTTCAGGTGCTACTTCCATCCAGCGTTCGGCCAGTTTCATGCGTTCGTCTTCTGTCAGCATATAGCCTTCTCCGGAAGAACCATTGATAAATACGCCTTGAAGTCCGTTCCTTACCAATAGTTGGCAATATGCTTCAATAGGTTCATAATTTACTTCTCCGTTTTCATAAAATGGAGTGAAAGGTGCGTCAATTAATCCGTGAATCTTTTCCATAGCCTTTAATTTATTTGAAATTAATATTTTATATTACTTAATCATGTTGTGTGCAAATATATAAATGATTTACGAAAACAACAAGAGAAAACTAAATTTATTTATTAATAATAGCTCTTTTAATAAATAGAAAGATAAATAAGCGGATTGGAAGCGTTGTTTAAATGTTTTTGAAAAATGAGATTGTTACAAAAAAAGATAATTTGCTTACATCTTCTAAAATAATTTTTGAAAAATCTCTTTAAATGAGATTTGGTTTCATAAAAAAATAACTATATTTGTGGACATTAACGGAATATTTTATTATGGGTGAGAATTTGTTGAAAGAAATGGAAAAGGGCTCAAAGATGGCTGTGATGAAGAAGAAAATCATCACCCACTATATTTATAATGGAAGCTCTACGATTACTGATTTAGCAAAAGAGATGGATTTAAGTGTGCCTACGGTTACGAAATTCATCGATGAAATGTGTGAGGAAGGTTACATTAACGATTACGGAAAGCTGGAAACCAGCGGAGGGAGACATCCTAGTCTGTATGGTTTGAATGCGGATTCCGGGTATTTTGTTGGCGTTGAAGTACGTCAGTTTTCTATCAACTTGGGGTTGATAAATTTTAAGGGGGATGTGGTTCAGTTGAAAATGAATGTTCCTTTTAGAGCGAAGAATACTCCTGAGAGTTTGGACGAATTGTGTAAGCAGATTAGACATTTCCTTCAAAAAGTCAGTGTCGAGAAAGATAAGATATTAAATATAAATGTGAATCTTTCCGGACGTGTGAATCCGGACTTGGGGTATAGTTACAGCATATTCAATTTTGATGAACGCCCGTTGACGGATGTCATATCGGAAAAGGTGGGTGGCTATCGTGTTTCTATTGATAATGATACCCGTGCCATGATTTACGGTGAGTATATGCAAGGTGTTGTGAAAGGTGAGAAGAATATCATTTTTATTAATGTCAGCTGGGGATTGGGCATGGGAATTATCATTGATGGAAGGATTTATAAAGGAAAATCCGGCTTCTCCGGTGAATTCGGGCATAATTTTGGATATGAAAATGAGATTATCTGCCATTGTGGGAAGAAGGGATGCATAGAAACGGAAGTTTCGGGGGCCGCTTTGCATCGTATTTTATTGGAGCATATTAATAATGGGGAGAACTCTATTATTTCCAATACCAAGAAAAACTTGGAAGATTTGACCTTGGATGATATTATTGATGCGGTAAATAAGGAAGATTTGCTGTGTATCGAACTGGTGGAGGAAATCGGGGTGAAGCTGGGACGCCATGTGGCGGGACTTATTAATATTTTTAATCCGGAACTGGTTATTATCGGAGGCGCATTGTCACGTACTGGTGATTATTTGATACAGCCCATAACTACGGCTATTCGAAAATATACACTGAATTTGATGAACCGTGATTCTGTTATTGTAAAATCTAAGTTGAAAGAAAGAGCCGGGATCATCGGTGCTTGTATGTTGTCACGCAGTAAACTGTTTGAATAATATGTAGGTGTTATAAAGTAAGGGATGAGTCCATTAATGATTCATCTCTTATATTGCCTTCTTGTTAAATTTAACTCTGAGCAAGCTCAATAAGTTTTTAAGGAGCTAGTATTATGGTTGATAGAACACATGGTGAAACAAAACTTTGGGAATCTTTCATTAAAGGAGAAACGGCGGCATTTGAAGAAGTTTATCGACGTTATTATTCGTTATTGTATTCCTATGGAATTCGTATGGTAGGTGATAGAGAGTTGGTTGCCGATACCATACAGAATTTGTTCGTCAAGTTGATTTTAAATTGTAGAAATTTGCATTATACTGATAATGTAAAGGCGTATTTGCTTTGTTCTTTTAGAAATAAACTGCTGGATGCGTTTCAGTCTTTACGTCCTATGGAAGTGATTGAAGAATGCCATGAGTTTTTTCCGATGGGCGAAGAAATAATAAATTCTTTATTTAAGAAAGATGATGTGGATGTGAAGAATGAAAGGAGGCTGGCTAAGGCAATTTCACGTCTTTCCGGTCGTCAGCGTGAAATTCTGTATCTATATTATGTAAAGGAATTGAACCATCAGGAAATATCCGCTATCTTAGGTATGAATCCTCAATCAAGCAAGAACCTTTTGTCGCGTACATTGGCACGTTTGCGTGAATTCTTTTTCTCTGTTTCAACCATTTGGATTTTCAGTATCTTGGTACATTGTGTTCATGTGCCTGTGCGTTGTGTTTGGGCTTTTCACTTCTCTTGATTTAGCGAGTCGTTGATCGTTGTTATTGTATCATTTGGGCATGTTTTTATAAAGTGATATTTGTGTGATGAATAAGTTTATTTATTTGTCATGTGAGGTTTGTCTATTGGTCTAACGAAGGCTTATGCAAAGAAAAATGTGATTTCTTTTCTTTTTTATGAGTACCTTTTTTTTTGGATACCGTTTTCTTAATAAAAAGGTATTTAGATGAAAAGTAAAAAAATAAAATATAATTCAGATGAATTTCGTAAAACAGTTCAATGTCTGACTGAGAAGATTCGGGAAGCAGATGAATGGGAATCTGTTGATGTGGAAAAATCTTTTCAGGACGTGATGAAACGAGTAGAAAGGGAAAAGAGGGATTCCCACAGACGTCATATTTATAGGTGGTCTATGTCGATAGCGGCAGCGATTGGTTTGATTTTAGTTATGAATTGGTGGAGTACCAATGCTGACGAGGGTACGGAGCTTGATATAGCATTGCTGAATGACACGACTTTCATTTGCGGTGATGAGGTGATTCTGATAACAGATAACCAAGCTATGAATCTGAAAAATGATGCTTCTTTAAAATATGATACTTTAGGAAGCTCGAATATTCAGCAGTATGCATTAAATACTAAAATATCCCAGGCTTCATCTGTAAAGAATGAAATTCATCAAATAATGGTTCCTAATGGCAAAAGAGCTGATATTACTTTTTCTGATGGTACTAGAATTTATATAAATTCAGGTAGTAAGGTGATGTATCCGGATATTTTTGAAGAACAGAAACGTGAAATCCTGGTAGAGGGGGAGGTTTATCTGGATGTGGCCAAAAGGAAGGATTGTCCATTTGTTGTCAAAACAAGAGAGTTTGATATACGCGTGCTGGGTACTTCGTTTAATGTCTGTGCCTATAGGGAGGATGAGGCTTCATCTGTTGTTTTAGTACGTGGAAGCGTGGAAGTAACTACTGAGAATAAGAGCAAAGTAAGATTGGCACCTAATCAATTGGTGGATATTAAAGGTAATAAAACGCAGGTACGTAAGGTTGATGTGTCCGAATACATCAGTTGGAAGGATAATTTATTGCTGCTTCATCAAAAAACCGTAGGAGATGTTTTGAAGAAACTTGAGCGGTATTATGGGTGTAAAATACGGTATGATGCGGAGATTACTACCTTGTCATTGTCTGGAAAACTGGATCTTCAAACAGACATTACCAATGTTATGGATAACTTGTGTCTTTCATTATCATTGCATTATACAATAAATGATAAAGATGAAATCTATGTGAGCCTTAAATGAGAATTGTTGAACCTTAAAATACTTTAGCCTATGGAATAAAAGAAGGATGTAAAAAAAGAAAACCAGACAGTATTTGCCGTACTATCTGGTCACTGAATCGTTGTTTAATTATTTACCTTGAAATAAATAGAAAAAACAATCAAATATATGAAAAAATACACGAATAGAATAAAACTCATGCCTAAATTCACAAAATGTATGAGTTTAGCCATGATTTTAACATTTACAGGTTATGAAGAGGCTTTTGCAGAAATGAGTTATGCGGAACAAACTAGCTTTACCGTTTCTATGGAGAACCAGACTTTGAAGAGTGTGATTAATTGGGTAGAAAAGAATAGTCAATTTATTTTTATATATCGTACAGATATTGATTTATCTCGTCGTGTCAATGTGGATGTACGGAATAAAACAATAGAAGAGGTATTGAAACAAATGTTTGCCGGTACTGATTTGGAATATTATATCCGTGACAGACAAGTAATAATTCGCAAGGCCATTTCTAAAGAAGAAACGCGTCCCATTGTTATGCAACAAGAGAAAGTGACTGTCAAAGGTATAGTGACCGATGCCAAAGGAGAAGCAATTATTGGGGCTAATATTATAGAGAAAGGTACTACCAATGGTACCATAACTGATATAGACGGCCAGTTTACGTTAATGGTAAGTGAAAAAGCGTCTTTGGTCTTTTCTTATATCGGTTATCTGACTCAAGAAATGTTGGTAGGGAAAAAGTCGTTTTTGAATGTTCAGTTGCAGGAAGACAATAAGACTTTGGATGAAGTGGTGATAACAGGTTATGGGGGTACACAACTTCGTTCCAAGATGACTAATTCTATTGCTAAAGTTGATAATTCTACTTTAAGTACGGGTGCCCATACTAATCCGGCGCAAGCGCTGTCTGGTGCAGTGGCAGGATTAAGGGTGCAGCAAACTAGTGGTAATCCGAATTCCACTCCTACTTTGGTACTTCGTGGTGGTACCAATCTGGATGGTAGCGGTTCACCTTTGGTCATTATCGATGGTGCTGTACGCGAGTCGTTGAGTGATGTGAATCCGGAGGATATCGAGTCTTTGGAAGTCATGAAAGATGCCGGTGCTACAGCTATTTACGGTGCGCGTGCTTCCAATGGTGTAATTCTTGTTACTACTAAAAGAGGTTCGGAAGGACATACGGAAATAAATTTGAGTGCGAAAGTCGGTTTCAATTTTTTTCATAGCCAGTATGAGTTTTTGAATGCTCATGATTATTTGTATTATATGCGTTCGGCATTTTATCGGTCTTCGCATATATGGCAGGATAAATCGGGCGCTTGGCATGGATTTGCCAGTGATGCGACTTTATCCGGAACACAGCCTTACGGAACAGGAAACAGATATTTTGATGAAAAAGGGAATGTACTTAATGGCAATAAAGACAATACAGCCGTATGGGGTGTTATGAATTATACAGATGATCTGGCTTTCCTGTTAAAACAAGGTTGGCAGACAATGGATGACCCTGTGAATCCGGGACAAAAATTGATTTATTGTGATAATCAACTGAAAGATTATAATATCAAATCTCCGGCTATTACTCAGGATTATAACTTGAGCGTATCCGGCGGCAATGATAAGGGGCATTATTATGCAAGCCTAGGCTATAATCGCAGCGAAGGAAATGCGATGAACAACTGGTATCACCGTTTGAATTTCACGATCAATGCAGATTATAAAATTAAGCCTTGGCTTACTTCCAATTCTTCTTTGACATTTACCGATGCCAAATGGGACGATGGTGGTGCAGGATATGCCGGTGAAGGTAATTTTTTCAGTACTACCTTGTCCGTTCCTCCTACATTCCGTGTGAAAAGTCCGGACGGCGACTGGTTGGCAGGCCCTGCAGTGGCTTCTTATGCCCGTGGCTGGACCACTGTGAAAGTGTATGAGGATGCATTGAACTATGATAATAATACAGACAAGTTTAATCTGAGCCAGTCTTTTACCTTTAATATAATGAAAGGATTGACATTCAAGACCACAGGAACTTGGTTTTATTTTGATGACAGCAGAGAGTTCTTCAAAGGGGACTATATTGTAGCTACAGGACCGGTATATGATACGAATCATAGTACTTCCAACAAGCATGAACGGCTTTTGGACCAGACTTACAATGGAATCTTGAATTATCAGACTACATTCCGGCAAGATCATTCTATAGATGCGATGGCAGGCGTAGAATATTATGACTCATACAAGAAAGGTTTTTCTGCATCTGGTTATGGATCTCCATTATCTGATTTTCAGGATTTGAATTATACTTCGACTGCTGCTGGAGTACGGCAAATAGATTCCTGGCATTACAGACAACGTATTCTTTCATTCTTTGGTAGAGTGAATTATGATTATAAGTCCAAGTATTTGCTGAGCCTTGTTTTACGTCGCGACGGATACTCCAAACTGCCAAAGGATAACCGTTGGGGAACCTTTCCCGGCATATCAGCCGGTTGGGTCTTGAGTAGAGAGAATTTTATGGAGTCTTGTAGCAATGTACTTTCTTATGCTAAAATTCGTGCTAGTTACGGTGCCAATGGAAATGTGTCTGGTGTACTGGATGCTAATGGTAATGTAGTGACAGGACTTGATTATTATACGGTTCAAGGCTCTTATGGTATTATGAAAGATAAAAAAGGTAAAATAGTACCCAACTATAATGGCAAAGTGCCTTTGATGATAAACGATTTACCTAATCCCACCATGAGATGGGAAAAATCGTACACATTCGAGACAGGTTTCGATATTGCTTTTCTGAATAACAAATATATCTTGAACTTCACCTATTATAATAGACGTACACAGGATAAATTTGCAGAAATCACTTTGCCTTCCCATAGCGGAGTTTCTTCTTTCCTCTCTAACAACGGAGAAGTACAAAACCAAGGTATGGAGTTGGAACTGACGGCTAATGTTTTGCGTACTAAAGATTGGAAATTTACAGTTAGCATGAATGCCGCTTATAATAAGAATAAAATTATCTCATTACCGTACAATGGATTGCCGAATAATATGCAGGATGCCTATCAGGTTTATACGGGACGCAAGCTGGCAGATGGTACCTATGAAAGACAATGGGTGGGTGGTTATCAGGAAGGACAGGAATATGGTGTGATTTACGCCTTCAAATCTCTTGGTATTTATAAGAGTGAGAGTGAGATTCCGGGTAATTTGATAGACAGATCCACTTATACGGAAAATGGAGCAGATGCCAAAGTGCTCTATGGACCTGAAGCTTGGGCTAAATTGTCGGATGCCGAAAAGGAGAAAGGACTGCCTATACAGGCTGGTGATGTGAAATGGCTGGATGTGAATGGGGATGGTGTGATTGATGATTATGACCGGGTGAAATTGGGTAATACGATACCTCATTGGACCGGAGGCTTTAACATTAATACTTCATGGAAAGGGTTAACTTTGAACTGCCGTCTGGATTATGCTTTAGGCTATTGGGTGCATGATTGGAAAACTCCTTGGATTATGGGTAATATGCAGGGAACATTTAATACCATTTCTTTGGTTAAAGATTCCTGGTCGGAAAGTAATCCGAATGGAAAATATCCGGTGTATGGATGGGCTGACTTTTTGGGCAAACGTAATTATGACAGAATATCGGACATTAATTGTTATCGTGGCGATTATTTGGCATTTCGTGAAATAAGCCTGGCGTATTCCTTGCCTCAGAGTTGGATTCATAAATCCGGTTTGAGTAAGGTGGATGTTTCTGTAACACTACAGAATTTGGGATATATTACAGCAGCTCAAAATATGGCGACCCCCGAATATGGTGTCAGTCAGAATGGAGGATATCCCCTCCCTAAAACAGTTGTTTTGGGCTTAAATGTTACATTCTAATAAATAGGAAGGATTATGAAGAAAATATTTTATAGCATATTGTTGAGTGGGATGATGGGATTGCCTGCTTGTGATGCGTTGGATCTGTCTCCTGAAGATTATTACGGCTCTAATGATTTTTGGAATCAGAAGTCTCAGGTAGAGATGTTTATGACTGGTATTCATGCCGATTTAAGAGATAAATATCAGATGCCTGTTACATTGGGAGAGTTCAGAAGTGAGATTCTGATAAGTGATGTTACTTCTATGGGTGAAGGGGTATATGGTCCGCCTATGACTAATAATCTGCTTACGAAAGATAATACCGGCATCGATGATTGGTATGAGGTGTACCCAAATATCATGCATATAAATTTGTTTATCAGAAATGTAGATAAAGAAATTGATTATATGACTGGAGCGGAGAAATCATTTTATTTGGGACAGGCTTATGGTTTGCGTGCATATTATTATTTCTATCTTTATCGAACATTTGGTGGTGTGCCGTTAGAAACGGAATCGAAAGTTACAGAGGGTAGCATTGATATTACGCAACTATATAAGGCTCGTTCTACTCCGGAGGAAACGTTGGAGTTTATCAAAGAAGATATTAATAAATCCGAATCTTTTTTCAATGAGTCGGATAAGAAGATATCCGACCAATATGAATGGTCTTATTATGCAACGGAACTTTTGAAAGCCAAGATATATATGTGGTCTGCCAAAGTCACTACAGGATTACCCAGTGATGATATTGCAGGGGATCATATAGCTACTCTGACTGCCGTAGATCCTAATAACAGTGACTTGCTGACAGCAAAGAAGGCTTTATTGAATTTGGTGAACCAACAATTCGAACTGCTTCCAAACTTTGCGGATTTATGGACTCCGGAAGGGAAGAAGAATAGAGAGATTATTTTCGCTCTATGTTTTAATAAGAATGAATTGACCAATTGGGGGGCGAACTGGTTCTATAATGTAGCCTTGTTTACCAATGCTACGGACTTGGATGGAAATAAATATGGTCCGGATCCATTGAAGCTATTGACAGCCGGACCATTACGTTATGAGTATAAAGTGCCGTTTATCGAAATTTATGATAAGGAAGATACTCGTTTGGATGCTACTTTTTTTCAATATATGTTTGAAGGAAAAAAACGTGGCGCTTGTTGGAAAAAACTGATGGGGCAAACGGACGGAGGAACTCATTATTATGATTCAGATGTACCGGTATATAGATATGCTGATGTTTTGTTGATGCTGGCCGAGTGTGAAAACGGGTTGGGAGCTCCGGATAAATGTGCTGCATATATAAATGAGATACGTAAGCGTGCTTATGGTGATAAATTTGAACAACATAAATATATCGCAGGAGATTATGCGGATAATGAGTGGGCTATTTTGCAGGAACGTGATAAAGAGTTTGTAGGTGAGGGAAGTCGCTGGTTTGATTTATTGCGTTTACGTGATTCCAACGGAAAACCTTTTGTCTTTTCTGCTAAAGCGCATTATGGAAGTTCATTGCCTATATTAACAGAGGATAAGGCGTATATGATGTTGTGGCCTGTTAATGTGGAAGTCTTGAATGGAGATCCGGAAATCAAGCAGACTCCGGGGTATGAATAATAGTGGAATAATATGATGATAATGAAAAGATTGCTCTTTTTAGTATCTGTATGCAGTTTATGTATGGTTGGTAATTCTCAGAATTACCAACCTGAGGAACATGCAGTTGTGAAATCAGATCGTGGGGATGGACGGTTACTAAGTACTTATGCCATTGTTCATGAGATGTTGAAAAATACACATCCCCAATATGCTTACTGTTCCGGTATGTCCGCACAGGAGTTTACGCAATGGCAGAATGGAGTGCGTACTGCAATGGTGGAAATCATGAAGTTTCCCGAAATAAAGGGACAACCGTCTCCTGTCTGTGTGAAAACGGAAAAAAAAGAGGGGTATATTTTGGAGAAATGGGAGTTCTATCCTTTTCCAAAGTCAGTTTCCACTTTCCTGGTTTTGAAACCGATACATTTGAAGGGTGCAGTACCCGGAGTCTTGTGCATTCCGGGTTCCGGAAGGACTAAAGAAGGATTGGCTGGTGAGCCTGGCATCTGTGATAAGTTGACTGAGGATTATAATAATCCCCAAGTAAGTATGGCTCTGAATATGGTTAAAGAAGGTTATGTGGCGGTAGCGGTGGATAATGCCGCTGCCGGAGAAGCTTCCGATTTGGAATGTTATGATAAAGGATGGAATTATGACTATGATGTTGTTTCCCGTTTTTTGCTTGAACTGGGATGGAGTTGGCTAGGGTATACTTCTTATCTGGATATGCAAGTGCTGAATTGGATGAAGAGCCAGTCTTACATCCGAAAGGATAGGATTGTGATTAGCGGATTCTCATTAGGTACAGAACCGATGATGGTCTTGGGGGTGTTGGATAAGGATATTTATGCTTTTGTGTACAATGATTTTCTATGCCAGACTCAGGAACGTGCCGTTGTGATGACTAAACCAGACAAGGAAAACAGGCGTCCTTTTCCAAATTCTATCCGGCATCTGATACCTGGCTATTGGAGATATTTTAATTTTCCAGATGTTGTCGCGTCATTAGCTCCTCGTCCTATCATTTTTACAGAGGGAGGGTTGGACCGTGATTTCCGTTTGGTGCAGTCTGCTTATGCTGCTAGTGGAAAACCGGAAAATGCGGAGTTTCATCATTATCCGAAGTTTGCTGATAAGGCGGTTAGAAAAGATGTGGAGCGTCTTGATGAAGGACTGGATTCAAAGACCTATTTCGAAACGGTCAATGTAGATCCCCCTTCTCATTATTTTAAAAACGAACTGGTTATTCCTTGGTTACGCAAGGTTTTAAAGTAGGTTCAGGTATTTTTGATAGGCTGTGATTTTTTATGTAATATGAGCTCCTTGTTTTTCATTCAGGTGAAAACAAGGAGCTCTTTTTTATTGATTATGAAGAATTTCTGCAAGATTTAATCTTGTTTTAATGCAGATTGTAGTGTTTCCCAATTTTCATTGAAGTCGGGCATGGAATGAAAAAGTAAATTCGCTCCTTCATCCAGTAACACATTGTCGGGCAACGGCCCTGTATTCACGGCGATGGTAAATATACCGGCGGCAACTCCCGCTTGTACACCTAGTGGTGCATTTTCTATTACTAACGCTTCATTAGGTTTGAAACCGCCTTTCTTTAAGGCCATCAGATACGGTTCTGGATTCGGCTTTCCGTATTTCACATCAAAAGCGGTGACCATCAGGTCTGCTTGGAAGATACCCGGAAAATTATGATTCAAACGGTCTAGTAGGGATGTTTGTCCCGAACCGGTCACTACCATAGGGGTGAGTCCTGCGGCTTTTATTTTAGTCAGTACTTCCAGTGCGCCCGGCATACGTTCTGCTTTGGGGCATTTGTTGAATTCCTCGGTTTTGGCTTGGTAGATGGCTTTTATCTCTTCTTCTGTGGCATCATGCCCACGTTCCCGGCGGCTTACTATATTGATGGTGGATGCACCGGTACGTCCTTCGTGCATATAAGCTTCTTCCCGGCTGAGGCCGAAACCGAAGCGTTTCATTATTTTATGCCATGACTCTGCATGGTTGGGCATGGAGTCGAACAGTACGCCGTCCATATCGAACAATACGGCTTTCAGGTCGATGGGTTCGTATCCATGCGTGTGAAGGTAGTTGTTTATCGTTTCTTTAAACATAGAATAAATGTATAGTTATATTTCCAAAGCTCGCGACCGTTGGTCTTGAACAAAGTGAAGAATCTGTAAGCACTTGGTGGATGCTTTCAGATTCTTCACTGCCGTTCAGAATGCCATTTAATGACATTCTTTATAGGTCTTGATGATTATAATCGGGCCTGGATGGCTTTAGATTCTTCTTCGTACCCCGGTTTGTTTAACAAAGCAAACATGTTTTTCTTGTATGCTTCCACACCCGGTTGGTTGAACGGATTCACACCCAGCAGATAACCGCTGATGCCGCAAGCCTTTTCAAAGAAATAGATGATTTCTCCCAAGTAGTATTCGTTCAGTTCGGGCACAATCAGTCGCATATTGGGTACACCACCGTCCACGTGTGCCAGCTGAGTACCCAGTTCTGCCATCTTGTTCACTTCGTCCACACGCTTGCCTGCCAGAAAGTTCAAACCGTCCAGATTCTCGCCATCTGAAGGAACTTGGAGCGTATGTTCCGGCTTTTCGATAGAGATAACCGTTTCGAAAATGGTACGCTCACCTTCCTGAATCCACTGTCCCATGGAATGGAGGTCGGTAGAGAAATCAACGGCGGACGGATAGATACCTTTGCCATCCTTTCCTTCGGATTCGCCATACAATTGCTTCCACCATTCGTTCATATAGTGTAGTTTGGGATTGAAGTTTACCAGAATCTCAATCTTCTTGCCGTCTTTATATAATTCATTGCGGGTAGCGGCATAAACAGCGGCTGGGTTTTCGGCAAACGGAGTAGCCGGACCACATACTGTCTCCATGGTGCGTGCGCCTTCCACTAGTTTTTCGATGTCGAAACCTGCTACTGCGATAGGCAGCAAACCGACCGGAGTCAAGACAGAGAAACGACCGCCTACATTATCAGGGATAATGAAAGTCTTGTATCCTTCTTTGTCGGCTGTGACACGGGCGGCACCTTTTTTGGCGTCTGTAACGGCGACAATGACTTTTTTCGCCATTTCCTTGCCAAGCTGGTCTTCACACTGTTTTTTCAGCAGACGGAAAGCCAGGGCGGTTTCTGTAGTAGTACCAGACTTGGAAATATTAATTACACCGAATTTCTTATCCTTCAAGTATTCAGTCAATTCAAACAAATAATCTTCACCGATATTGTGGCCTGCAAATACGATGACGGGACCGTTTTGTTTTGCTTTCAACCATTGGAAGCTGTTGGATAAAGCTTCGATTACGGCACGTGCTCCCAGATAGCTGCCGCCAATACCTGCTACGACCACTACCTCGCAGTTGTCGCGTAGAACCTGAGCTGTGGCTTTCAAGTCAGCCAAGTGTCCGGCTGTTATAGACGAGGGCAAGTGCAACCAGCCTAAGAAGTCATTACCTTTACCTGTACCGTTTTCCAGTGTTTCCATGCAGGCTTTTACCTGAGGTTCGTAAGCAGCGATTGTCTCCTTAGAAACAAAACCGGCTACTTTGTCGATGTTTAAACTAATATTCTTCATTGTATCTGATATTTTATCTGAATGAATCAGTTAATAATTTAATCTCAATCATGGGCGAGATGCGCTCGTATAAAATATTATAAACAGCATCTACGATAGGCATGTTCACGTGCAAGTGCTTGTTTAGTTCCTTGATACATTTCGTTCCGTAGTATCCTTCGGCAATCATTTCCATTTCTATCTGTGCGCTTTTTACGGAGTAGCCTTTACCAATCATGGTACCGAACACGCGGTTCCGGCTGAAATTGGAATAGGAGGTTACCAGCAAGTCGCCCAAATAGGCGGAATCGTCGATTGAACGCTCTACGGGATGTACGGTATTTAGGAAGCGGTTCATCTCCTGGATGGCATTCGAAATCAATACAGCTTGGAAGTTGTCACCATATTTCAGTCCGCTGCAAATACCGGCGGAGATGGCATAGATATTCTTTAATACAGAAGCGTATTCTATACCTGCCACATCCTGGCTGACAGAAGTCTTGATATAGTGCCCGGCTAGCTGGCGGGAGAATATTTTAGCCTTATCAATGTCTTTACATCCGATCGTGAGATAAGACAGACGCTCCAAGGCTACTTCCTCCGCATGACACGGGCCTGCGATGACGGCTATATTCTCTTCGGGAACGCCGTAAACCTGATGAAAATAATCAGAAACAATCAGGTTTTCGTCGGGGACGATACCTTTGATAGCAGTGACAATGAACTTGTCCTTTATTTTGGTTTTCAGCTTCTTGAGGTGGCTTTTCAGATAGGGGGAAGGGGTAACGAATATCAGAGTATCCGATTCCTTTACTACCTTGTTGATATCTGACGAGAAGTTGATGTTCTTTATATCAAAACGCACACTTGTCAGATAAGCCGGGTTATGTCCCAAACGCTTGAATTCTTCAATTCGGTCGTCGCGGCGCATATACCAGTTGATTGATTCAGCCTGAGCCAGAACTATTTTTGCAATAGCTGTGGCCCAGCTGCCACCACCCATTATCGCTATTTTACCGGGCAATTTCATGCTTATTATTTATGATGGATCATTGAAATTGGAATAATTCTCAATCTTTGATTCTCAATTCTCAATTTTCGCAATCCATCCGGCAACTTCGTCCACCGTAGGATTGGTCAGTTCCAATTTATATTTTTTGTTGATGCCACAGATGTCCATGTGCAACTTCTGCGGATTCACTTCTTTCATATCACTCACCAGGTTGTAGCCTGCTTTCTGGATGACGGGAACCCAGTCTTCTGAAATACCTAGTTCCATAAATTTGGCAGGAGAGTCTTTCGGGGTAATCTTTTCGGGACGCATTTGAGGGAAGAACAATACTTCCTGGATGGTAGATTGTCCGGTCATCAGCATGGTCAGACGGTCCATACCGATACCCATGCCCGAAGTGGGGGGCATACCGTATTCCAGCGCACGGACAAAGTCTTTGTCAATAATCATCGCTTCGTCATCTCCCTTTTCGCTCAGTCTCATTTGTTCTTCAAAACGTTCCAACTGGTCAATCGGATCATTCAGCTCAGAATATGCGTTACACAACTCCTTGCCGTTCACCATCAGTTCGAAACGCTCGGTCAAATCCGGATTGGTACGGTGTACCTTTGTCAGCGGAGACATTTCTTTTGGATAGTCAGTGATGAAAGTCGGCTGGATGTAGGTACCTTCGCAGAATTCTCCGAAGATTTCATCAATCAGCTTGCCTTTACCCATCGTCTCGTCAATTTCCATATTCAGTTTCTGACAAACCTCACGTATCTGGTCTTCGTTCATGCCTGTCAAGTCATAGCCAGTGTGTTCCTTGATGGAATCCAGCATGGTGACACGCTTGTATGGAGCTTTGAAGTCAATGATGTTGTCGCCTATCTTGACTTGAGTAGTGCCGTTTACATCCAGACAGATCTTTTCAATCATCTTTTCCGTAAATTCCATCATCCAGTTATAATCTTTGTAGGCAACGTATATTTCCATACAGGTGAATTCCGGGTTGTGTGTGCGGTCCATTCCTTCGTTACGGAAGTTCTTGCCTATTTCATATACACCTTCGAAACCACCTACAATCAGTCTTTTCAAGTACAGCTCACTAGCGATACGCATATACAGGGGCATATCCAATGCGTTGTGGTGTGTAATGAACGGACGTGCGGCTGCTCCGCCGGCAATGGATTGCAGAATCGGAGTCTCCACTTCCATGTAGCCTTTTGAGTTGAAATATTCGCGCATGGAACTAAATACTTTACTGCGTTTGATGAAGATATCTTTTATCTCTTCATTCACTGCAAGATCGACGTAGCGTTGACGGTAGCGCAATTCGGGGTCTTCAAACTTATCGTAAGCGACTCCGTCTTTGTATTTTACAATAGGAAGCGGTTTGATAGACTTGGACAGTACGGTTAGCTTTTTAGCGTGGATGCTGATTTCACCCATCTGGGTTCTGAATACGAATCCTTCGATACCGACAAAGTCACCAAGGTCCAGCAGACGTTTGAATACTGTGTTGTACAATTCTTTGTTTTCATCCGGGCAGATGTCATCACGGGTGATATAGACCTGGATACGGCCTTTTGAGTCCTGTAACTCGATGAATGAAGCTTTACCCATCACACGGCGGCTCATCATACGTCCGGCTACCGATACTTTGCGAGGTTCCTCATTATCTTTGAACTCAGCTTTTATATCTGTCGAAAATGCATTGGTTACATACTCAGCTGCGGGGTATGGTTCGATGCCCATAGCTCGCAATTCATTCAGACTGTTTCGTCTGATAATCTCCTGTTCACTTAGTTCTAATACGTTCATCCTGTTAAAACATTAACTCAATTTGTTGGCAAAAATACGAAAGATTTTGCAAAGTACCTCATTAAGACGTGTTTTTATTTCGAGAAAGCCTGTTCTTGAGCCGGTTCACACACCGCAAATATCATGAACAGCACACCGGTCACGAAGCAGGGAATAAGTTAAAATGATGCCGGCAAGGGGGGATGGCGGTTTGATAAATTCATGTGCCCGGAGGGGGACGGGTGGTTGGATCTCTAAAAAACATTCATCTTCTTGATGGACCTGCCGTTATTTTGGGTGGCAAAATTGCGAAAAAATGATGGAATAGTCTATCTTTGTAGCGGATATATAAAATTAAAGAATAACGATGAAGAAGTTTATGAGTCTGATGGTGCTGGTTTGCGCATGTTTGCTGAGCCAGCCGGTGAAGGCGCAGCAGGTCACTCCTGATGCTGCCGGTTATATAGTAAAGGTAGGGGATATGGCTCCTGATTTTGAAATGGAGCTGACAGACGGACAGAAAGTGAAACTCTCTGACTTGCGTGGCAAGGTGGTGATGCTTCAGTTTACTGCCAGTTGGTGTGGAGTTTGCCGCAAGGAGATGCCTTTTATTGAAAAAGATATCTGGTTGAAACATAAAGATAATCAAGCGTTTGCCCTTTACGGGGTGGATCGGGACGAACCCTTGGAAACCGTAGTGGCTTTTGCCAAACGTACCGGGGTAACTTATCCGCTGGGGCTTGATCCGGGTGCTGATATTTTTGCCAAGTATGCAGATCGTAAGGCTGGTATCACCCGTAATGTGTTGATTGACAAGACGGGCCGGATCGTGATGCTGACACGTTTGTATAATGAGGAGGAGTTTTCTTCTTTGTGCAAGAAGATAGATGAAATGCTGGGAGAAAAATAACAGGCAATGAGGGTATCGGTACTATTTGTCACGTTTTTATTTTTTATTTTACCACCGCTTCTGGCGCAGAAAAAGCCTCGAACCGGCAAGGAGCCTTTATTTGGAAAAGAGTATGCTACCTATCAGGTCACATCCAATGAGCTGCGCGGGGCCTGTTTCTATCTGGTGGGCGGACATGGTGGTCCCGACCCCGGGGCCATCGGCATCTATCAAGGACGTCAGTTGCATGAGGATGAGTATGCATACGATATCATTCTTCGGTTGGCGCGTGAATTGTTGTCGCGCGGTGCCAAGGTGCACATTATCATTCAAGATAAGAAGGATGGTATCCGTGACGGTCATGTTCTGGCAAATAGCAAGCGCGAAACTTGTATGGGAGATCCGATTCCGTTGAATCAGGTGGCGCGCTTGAAGCAGCGTTGTGATTGGGTGAATAAGTTATATCGGAAAGATAAGAGCACTTACAAGCGGGCTGTCTTTATTCATGTGGACAGCCGCAGTAAGGGACAGCAGACGGATGTGTTCTTTTATAATGCTCCCAAAAGTGCGAAAGGAAAGCGGCTGGCCGATAACCTGCATCGCACCTTTGACAAGAAGTATGACAAGCATCAGCCCAACCGTGGTTTCCGTGGGACGGTGAGCGAGCGCAATCTGTACGTATTGCGTAATACGATTCCGGTGGCAGTGTTTCTGGAATTGGGAAATATCCGCAATAAACGTGACCAGCAACGGTTGGTCTTGGATAATAACCGCCAGGCGTTGGCGAACTGGATTACTGAAGGTATTGTAAAAGATTATAAGCAAGGAAGATAAAAGCAGAAACGAGTCTGTGATACACACGACTAGAGACGTGGATAGTCAGATCTTGGATGCGGATGATATGGATTCGGAACCGCGTGCGGAAAGCGTATGTGGAGAATGTATGCGTGAATGTGGGCGTTCGCTTGTCCTTGAATTTTTAGAGAAAATAAGGTGGTCTTTTAATTAATATTTGTACTTTTGAATGAAGTATGAATGTGGTAATCTGCATTCTTACCTGTTTGCCTTTTGTTAAAACTAAAAACACATTGTGGAATATGAAAAAACTTATCGCTTCTTGCCTTTTGATGGTTGCCGCCAGTCTGACTGTGACAAAAACGGATGCCTGTACTTCTGCCGTCATTTCCGGAAAAGTGACTCCGGACGGTCGTCCTTTGTTATGGAAGCACCGGGATACGGGTGCTCTGCAGAATAGTGTGAAGTATTTTTCGGGAGAGAAATACGCTTTTATCGCTGTGGTAAATAGCGGAGAGGAAGACCCTTCGGATGTATGGGTTGGTACTAACTCTGCCGGATTCTCGGTGATGAATACCCAGTCTTATAATCTGGTACAAGTGAAAGAAGGTGAAGAGCGCGGTGAGGCCAATGGACGTGTGATGCGCAGGGCGTTGGAGGTATGCGCTACGGTGGCCGATTTCAAGCATTTTCTTGATACCATCAGCAAGCCCAGTCTGATAGAGGCCAACTTTGGCGTGATTGATGCGCAAGGTGGGGCGGCTATGTTCGAGGTGGATTACTATAAATACACTTTTTTTGATGCCAATGACTCGAAAGATGCACCGTGCGGATACATTGCGCGTTCTAACTTTTCTTTTACGGGAGAAGTGAATGTGGGGGCGGGGTATGTGCGGTATATGCAGGAGGACAAATTACTGATGCCTGCTTCCGCTATGAAGAAAATCACTCCGGCATGGATATTCAATGAGTTGTCCCGCTCTTTTGCCAATCCGTTGTTGGGGATTGATTTGAAGGAGGGGGATTATAATCGTCCGAAGGGAACAGGATGGTTTGTGGAGCAGGATTTTATTCCCCGTCACGAGTCTGCCAGTTCGGTGGTGATACAAGGGGTGAAGAAAGGAGAGAAGCCGGAGTTGGTTACTATGTGGACAGTATTGGGGTATCCTCCTGTCAGTGTGGCTGTTCCGCTGTGGCTGAAAGGGGCGGAAAAACAACTGCCTTCCCTGGTTCTGACTGAGAAGGGAAAAAAGGCGTCGGGTATGAGTAAGCGGACTACCGTTTTGCTGGATAAAGTTTATGCTTATGATCAAGGCATGGGCAGTAACCGGTACATGAATTGGGAGTTGCTTTACAATAGTGATAAGACGGGGTATATGCAGTCGTTGGCTCCGGTGGAAGAACGGGTATTCTTCCTGACGGAACCTAGGCTGGACGAATGGCGTGAGAAAGGGTCGTTGGATGTCCGGCAGGTTTATCAGCTTTATGATGAACTGGACAAATATATATCGGCAGCATATAACAGGCTGTTCGGATTATGAAATCTCGGAGTCAAGCCTTGAATGAATACCGGGGATTTGTCCGTGATAAAAATAAAAAAGAAAGAAGGTGTGTCGTAATACACGATGCGCCTTCTTTTTTTTCATTGACTTAAAAATCGACTCATTTTTTTAAGCTGCGATATTTTGAGGATTTCTTTGGTTTATGTGTTCGCAACATCTAAA